>Ga0075428_100000119_pt1 | contig 67952 bp, 60 predicted proteins | sample RhiMetdeltSRZDD2_FD_75291 | JGI IMG/M metagenome (GOLD analysis project Ga0075428, IMG submission 75291) | Populus rhizosphere microbial communities from Tennessee, USA - Rhizosphere MetaG P. deltoides SRZDD2 | ecosystem: Host-associated > Plants > Roots > Rhizosphere > Soil | place: USA... | reverse complement strand
TTCAGTCGAACGGCCGGGCGGCGTGCGGGTTCCACAACCGGGCCGCGTTTCACCCACGGCGTTGATGGTTAGCGGTTTACCAACTTCCGCCACCGCCGCCACCGCCGCCGCCGCCGGAGAACCCGCCGCCACCTGAGAAGCCGCTGCCGCCCGACGCCGACGGCGGGGTCGACACGATCGCGCCCGCGGTACTGACGGTGAAGTCGTCCATCGAGTCCGAGAACCCCATCGGGTTGAAGGGGTATGGACTGACGTACCAGCCCATCCCGCGCATCGCCGGGGCGTCGGCGCCGAGACCTTCGAACCGCTTGGCCCACTGTTTGGTCGCACCGAACACGATGGCGAAGGGGAGGTACTTGGCGAAGATGCCCTCCTCCTCGGCGAACTTCATGCGCTCCGTCTCGGCCGTGCGGACGAACTCGCGGAAGCCGGCCACGTCACGCAAGGTCGACGTTCCCTTCCCGGTGCGCGCCGGCATGCGGTTGTGGGCGACGACGATCACAAAACCGGCCAGCGCCAGTGGGACGGGGACGAGGCCGGCGTGGGTGCTCGCCGCAACCAACGCCGTGATCCCGATGCCGAGCAGCATCGCGAGCAGGCCGAGGCCGAACCACATGGCGCGGGTGCGGTCGGGCCGGCGGCGGAACCAGCCGCGCCCCACGCAGTCGTTGTAGAGCATGTCCTGGACCTTCTTGAGGTCCGTATAGAAGTGGTTCTTGAGGTCCGACATCAGCTGCGTGCCGTCGTCGCCGTCGGCGTCGCGGAACAACCCTTCGAGGACACGGTTCTCGTAGGGCTCGAGCTCGTCGGTGTTCTTCTTGAGGTCGGTGAGCCGCCAGTCCGCCTTCGAGAACAGGCCCTTGTCGGGAATCGTCTCGATCGAGATGAAGCCGCGCACGGCGAGATCGACGATCGTCGCGGTGACGTCGAGTGGATCGGCGCTCTCGTCGATGAGAACGCCGACCTGCGCGGGTCGCAAACCTTCGGGCGGTCGGTACTGAACCGGGCCGTCCTCCTTGGCGAACATCGGGATCGCCTCTTCGCCGCCGGCCACCGAGCGACGGTCGCGACCCGTCCGCCACAGGAGCGAGCCGACGAGCAACAGCGCGATCAGCCCGATGCCCGACGCCCCGGCAACGGTTCCCGGTGTGACGGCGAAGGCCCGCTGGATCGTCCACCGCTCGTCGAGCACCGGACCGACACCCGTCAACGTGCTGGGCGGCACCGCGGCGACGACGGTGAGAGCCTCGAACGGGAGCACTTCGAGGTCGCGGAACGTCGCCACCGTCGTCCCCTCGCCCGCCAAGCTCCCGCACGGAAGGACGCTGTGCGTCGGCCCGGCGAAGCACGCCAGCTTGGTTGTCGCCACCGGGAAGCGCACCGTCACCGTCACGATCCCGGACGGGAAGGGCCAGCGATCGCCCAGCGCGTTCCAGTAGAGCTCGTCGTGGTCGGGGAAGTGGTTGAGTGCGCCCCGCACGTCGTAGCTGATCGTGTAGCGGTGCTTGCCGGTGATGAGCTTTTTCTCGTCGCCGATGCGGATGATCTTGTTCGTCGCGTCGTCGCTGATCTTCGTCTTGGTCGGCGTACCCGGCGATCCCGTCACGTGGATGTTGCTGATCGGATAGACGCGGTCGTAGCGATCGTCGTAGGAGAAGCGCACCGGGATGTAGCGGTAGATCCCGTGCTTCTGCACGCCGCCGGTGTCGTAGTCGATCGTCTCGACGATGTGCAGCCTCGAGTCGCGGCCAACATCGATCACGACGTCGTAGTGGTCGATCGCCTCGCCGAAGGCCGCCGCCGGACGAGCGGGCGCGAGGACGAATAACGCGGCGCCGAGGACCACACCGATGATGGTGAGCGGCCTACGCAGCGACATCGGGCGCGTCTCGGCTGTCCGCGTCGGCCTGGAAGTACTCCGACGTGCGGAACCCCATCGGGCGGGCGAGGAGCACCACCGGGAAGGTTTGCTGGAGCGTGTTGTACTTGCGCACGACGGCGTTGTAGTACTGCCGAGCGAAGGCCAGATCCTCTTCGAGGGTCGCCAGCTCGTGTTGCAGGTCGAGGAAGTTCGTGTTGGCCTTGAGGTCCGGATACGCCTCGGCCACCGCCAGGAGCGAGCCGACCGACCTCTGAAGTTGCTCGTCCGCCTTGCCGAGCGCTTCGGGCCCTGACGCATGCTGGGCCCGGCTGCGCGCCTCGATCACGTGCTCGAGGGTCTGCTCCTCGTGGACTTGGTACCCCTTGACCACCTCGACGAGGTTCGGCACGAGATCCGCCCGTCGCGTGAGTTGCACGTCGATCCCGGCCCAACCGTCGGCTACCAGGTTGCGGAACCGGATCAGCCGATTGAACGCCACGACGCCCACGACCGCGACGGCGACGACGAGCACGGCGAGGATCACCACGACAAGCATGGGCCTCAGCCTCGCGTATCCGGCCGGTCCCGCGGGGACGCTGTGCCATGCTGGACGACCCTTGGTGGCCGTAGCTCAGTTGGTTAGAGCGCCAGGTTGTGGTCCTGGATGTCGGGGGTTCGAATCCCCTCGGTCACCCTCCTACGATTGCAGCAAGCCCCTCTAGCTCAATGGCAGAGCAACGGACTCTTAATCCGCAGGTTCTCGGTTCGAATCCGAGGGGGGGTACTCAACGCCCGTAGAGCTCCGACTGAGATCAACTACGTGTCGTCGCTGATTCCTCGCACGCGGCTGACGTGCAATCCATGGTCCGGGAGCCCGCAATTTCGATCGCCGGGAGATCAGTCACAGCCCGTACTTGCGGAGCTCCGCGGTCGCCTCCTTAAGGATGTCGCCAAAAACAGGATCCAGCACGTCATCAAATGCCTCGGATGCGCGCCTGAACGCGGCCTCCAAGATGAAGCTGTCGCCCGTGAGCCGCGCGTAGGACGCTCCCACGTCGAGATAGGAGCGGTACGCATACTTGTCTCGGGGAAAGTCAGTAACGGCGTGCACAGCGAGGCGCTCGGCCTCGAGCAAGATGGCTCTTCGGTCCTCGTCCATGATCCCAACGGTGTCCGCGGCCCTGAGGACGGCAACCCTGATCTGGTAGCGCGCCAGCGGCGGGTCCCACCCTGCCTGATCGCGAGCCGCTGCAATCGCGCGGTCAGCCTCTTCGAACTGCCGCTCTCTGAGGAGCAACGCAATCAACCGGTGTCGCGGGACGCGCTCGCCCGGCGCTCTCGCAATGACGCGCCGAAGGAGTGCCTCTCGGTCTAGCGCGCTCTGAAGCGAACCGATCCCATACTCGCGGCCACAAATCTCACGAAGGAGGTCTCGCTCGATCCGGACGGACGGATTGGCGGCGTCAACAATCCGGGTGAGGAAATCGCGACGCTCCTCATCCTCCGCGTACTTGTATCGGGCAATAACTCGCGCGATCACGCGATGGCGAGTCGACCAGCCGTAAATACCTTCTGAAGGCTTGATGTCGAACTCGTCGACTACACCCTCGAGGAGCGCCAACAAATGGGCGATGGTGTCAGCGTCGATCCCAAGCAGCCGAAGAATGAGCTGGCGATGAACCTGACCGCCAGTGGCCTCGATCACGCTCACGTGCCGGTAAATGTCCTGCAGAGCGGGCTCTAGTCCCGCGTACTCGCGCAGGAGGATGCTGTCGAGGGCGTCGGACTCGAAGATGTTCTTGAGGCACACGAACATGTCGGCGCTACAGCGTCGCCGAAGGACTTCTGCTTGCTCGTTACGGCTCATCGCCCGAAAGCTTGACTGCGCTAGGTCGGCGATTCGCGGCTCCGCGTACATGAGATTGAGGAGTCGCTCAATCTCCGAGGTCGACAGCTGTTCTATTGTCTCCAATCGTCCTTTAGAGAAGAACAGCTTGGACTTCATCCGCGGTCGCCACTCCGCTGCGTTGGCGGTCACGATGACGTGAAGCGCCGGTTGAGCGATCTCGTCAAGCCGTTCCAACAAAGTATTGATTTGGTTGAGAAATCGGGGGCAGTCGTCGACGAGCAAGACCCCGCGGCGCCCAGCCGATCGCAACCGTTGCTCTACCTCCTGCCACGCGAGGCGGTGTAGTGGGAACTCACTGCGATGTTCCCAGCACGCGACACCCTGCTCCTGCAGGGCGGAAAGGACTCTGCGTGCGACCGTTGTTTTGCCCACGCCGCCCGCACCCAAGACTGTTGTGGCTAGGTTGCCGTCCGCGACCACGGACTGCAGCAACCGCGCCTCGCAATCGCGGTCGAATGTCAGTGCCGCGCGTACGTCTGCGTACGAGGCCGCCGCCCCGTTGAATAGCCTCGTCGGACTCTCGGCGAGCTGTCGGGCGTGATCGACCACCGTCGTCGCGGACACAGCCCGCCACGGGATCATTCCGTCGTCGGTCTCGGTTTCGCCGGCGTGCTCGGGTGTTGCATCCTCCACCTTGTTTCCGAGGGCGTCGGTGAATTCGTCAATTGACCCGAATGCGACTTCGATGCCGCGTCCCTCGATTAGGCCGGCACGATCGGCGTCTCGGTCAAACACGAGCGCGAAGGTCCGCCCCTGGGCTCCCTTCGTGTCGCGCAACTTGGTGGCTTCGTTTAGAAGGGACCTCAAGTGTGGGTCCTGAAGCGACTGCCCGATGATTAGTACATCGCCGGTCGCGAGGGCGAGGCCAAGCCGCTGAAACAAGGCTTCGCGGTAGTCGGCGTATTTCAAGTAGTCGCCCTCGGTGAGCGTCAGCCCCGACGTCGCTCCGTCGGTCACATCCTGCGAGATGCATCCGTGCACCTTGAATAGTGCAGGAGCGTCTCCTTCATCCGGCCGGCTGTACTCAAAGTTGGAGCGGACGGGGATGATCCGCTTCCCCGCTCGTTTATACGACCGCTCCACGAGCAAATCGAAGTTCGTCGAATAGAGCGCCTTCCAGGGCAGGTGCGGCAAGGCCAGCAGGCCGCCGGTCGGGGCCAGAGGTTCGAGGACGCGCCGGACTTCTCGGATCAGCTTGCTCCTCGTGTGGCGATTTTCGAGGATGCTTGCGGTCTCGGCGAGGTCATCGGATATCACCTTCCCGTCCAGCGCCACCGCGAGCATCCGGGCGAGGCCCGCTCCTGTCGGCGCTCCCGACGGCACGCCCACGCCCGCGCCGAGAACTAGGGCGGTCCGCGCCGGAACGATCCGGGACACGAGCTCCTCAAGCGACAACATCGTTCGCGACTTCCTCCGCTTCACCAGGCGCGGGCCGGTAGACGACACGTCGCCTCACCTCGTTCCACCGGGATACCTACGAGAGCGCGAGCGATCCGCCGACTCCGAAGCACGTGACGCGCCCGAACTCGATGCAAACGCCCATCCAACCGATCGCGCCACGGCGGCGACCACAGCATATTGCCGACGTCGGCGCAGGGATCTCGGCAGTTGAACACCCTCCCCGGGATCGCTTGCCGGGTCATGCGACAGGGCAACCTGGCCTGCCGAAACCGCAACGCAGCATCGCAACAGTTGCGCCCGCCCATTGTGGCATCGGCTAGGCAGGCGTAAACCCCGTCAACACCGCGGTGTAGGTGAGGTCGTAGGTGCGGGCGGTGCCGGTGGCGCGTTGGAGACGCAGGTGCGTCTGCCACTTCACGAAGACGCGACGGGCGGGATCGAACCACGCGGTGCGGCTCTCGGTGAGTTGTTCGGTGGCGCCGGCGCGGCTCGAGCGCTCGGACGTGATCTGCCACGTCGACACGCCGAGCAATGTGCGCGGCCCGACGTCGGTCACCTTCCAGTCCTCGGTCCGCACCGCGTGGCCGGCGCCGTCGAGCGCCTCGCTTACGCCTGAACGCGTGGCGCCCGACGCGAACGGCGCGACCGCGCGCGCGACCAGGGGGCGGTATGTCGCGGAGCTGGCGCGGGTGCCGAGGCTGAACGCGACGTCGAGGTCGGCGTAGCGCAGGGCGACGCCGTCGCGCTTGTACGCGAGGACTTCGCGCTCGCGATGCCGATCCGACAAGACGAGGTCAAGGACGATCTCATCAGCGGCCGCGCCCGTGCGTTGCGCCGTTACGCGCATCGAACCTGGGAGCTTCCGTGACCCGGAGCCGCTGAGCGTCTCGGTGCCGTCGACCGAATAGACGTACACGCCGGTGGCCGGTGGGGTGAGCACGGTGGCGCCCGACGCGACGGCGAGCGTCGTCGTCGTCGCTTTGACCGGTCGCGTCGTGGTGGTCGTCGGGAACAGCGGCAGCAACGTCGACGGAACGCCAGGGCTCCCAGCCTCGGTCGGCGTGTCCGAGTCGTTCGACACGACGAGTTGACCCGATCGAGACGCTTTACGCGTTGACGGCGCGTCGACCCGCGTCAGGGCAACAAGACCCAACAGCACCAAGACCGCGCACGTCAGCGCGAGGCCGCGTGTCGACGGGTCAGATGCAGATGTTGAGGGCGCAGGACTTCTTCTTCTGCTTGGGCGGCGGCGGAGGCGGCGGGGGCGGCGGCGGGTCGAGCAGCCACTCGGTACCGTCGCCGCCAGCCATATACGGATGCTGGGGCTTGCAGTTCTGGCCCTTCTTGTTGCAGCCCTGGTTCGCTGTCATACCCGGCGCGTACTGAGCGGCGAACCGGAAGGCCTCATGCAAGGTGACGACACCATTGCCATCAGCGTCGGCCCTCTTCTGCAACATCCCGTAGTCGAGCATGAGCCCGCTGAAGATGGAGTTCTTCCATTTGCCGTCCTCGTAGGACTTCTCGGGTTCCTGCGACGAGGCGGTGAAGAGGTGGCGCTCCGATGAGATGCCGTCGTTGAGGCCGGCGCCCTCGCAGCCGCTGATGTCGACCCACGCCCAACCCTGCAAGTTGCGCATGTTGGCGCCCAGCTCGTTGTCAGAGATGTACTTGGTCCGACCCGACTTCGTCTTCGTCGTCGCGTCGGCCGGCCACAGGAATTCGTCCTGGACTTCGCCGTCCTTGTCGCGGTCTTTCTTGTCGGTGATTTGGTTCACGTGCCCCGAGTAATGGAACACCGAGAACGAGCTGGGGTTGCTGTTGTCGGCGAGCCATTTCATGCCGTCGCGAATCGCGGCCTGCGTTGCCGCCTGATCGACAAGCAAGCGAATGTGGTCAGCCGGCCAGCCGTTCGCTCGCAGCAGCGCGTTCAGGTCCTCGGCGTCGCCCCGGCTACCGACGTTCTTCTTGGTCGGGTTGCCCTTGGTGAACGTATCGATGCCGATGATCAGTGCCCACTTGTTCACGCCGTACGGAGGCGCGGCCCCCGCAGACGGACCGTGTACCCCGAAGCCCGCGAAGGCGAGCGAAACCACACCCAGAAACCCCAGCAGTCGCCGCATAAGGGGAGGATTCTGCACGATCCGCCGTTTCTCCTGCCAAACGGGCGGGCTAACCGGTCGCGGCAGCTGCCTTCTCGATGACTTGGTCGATGAAGCCGTAATCCTTGGCCTCGTCGGCAGTGAACCAGCGGTCGCGATCGGAATCGGCCTCGATTCGCTCGATCGACTGACCGGTGTGGAGGGCAATGCGCTCGGCCATCATCCGCTTCAGATAGATGATCTGCTCGGCCTGGATCGCAATGTCGGCCGCCTGGCCCTGCATCTGGCCCGAAGGCTGGTGCATGAGGATGCGCGAGTGCGGCAGTGCGTAGCGCTTGCCCGGTGCGCCGGCACACAGGAGGAACTGGCCCATCGACGCGGCCAGGCCGACGCAGATCGTGGCCACGTCGGACCGCACGTACTGCATGGTGTCGTAGATCGCGAGACCGGCCGTGACCGACCCGCCGGGCGAGTTGATGTACATCCAGATGTCGCGGTCGTCGTCGTCGGCCGACAGAAGCAGCAGCTGCGCGCAGATGAGGTTGGCGGAGGTGTCGTCGACCTGCGTGCCGAGAAAGATGATGCGTTCCTTCAGGAGTCGCTGGTAGATGTCTCCCGACCGCTCGAGGGCGGCAAGTTCAGCGTGGGCCATAGCCGTCGAGGGTAGCCGGGGCGGACGGCATACTTGGCAACGGCAGCACCGAGGCAACCCCAGCACGCCGACGTAGCCCAATTGGCAGAGGCACGACGTTTAGGTCGTCGTCAGTGAGAGTTCGAATCTCTCCGTCGGCACGGAGCCAACTAGACGATCTCGTCATCGAGAGCGCGGATACGGCCCGAGAGCACGGCCAGCACCTTGGCCGTGACCGTCCAGTTGTCGGCCAACACCGCCGCGAAGTTCTGCGGGCTGAGGACGAGGGTCTTGACCTGGGTCTCGGCGTGCACTGTGGCAGCACGCGGCGAGCGATCGAACAGGGCCATCTCGCCGAAGTACGAACCCGGACCGAGCTTGCGAAGGGTCTTGCCGTTCTTGAGGATCGTGGCCCGGCCTTCGACGACCATGAAGAAACCGGTCGCCGCGCCGCCCTCGACCACGATGTCCTGGCCGGCGGAGTACGGCTCTTCACGAACGTCGCGCGCGATCGATCCGAGCTCGCGATCGGACAAGCCCTGGAACAACGGCACTTGCTTGAGCGCGTCGATGTGATCTGACTTTTTCATTGCTCTCCCCTCCCAGACGGGCGCATCCTACGCTTGCGATCGGAGGTGGTACCGATGGCCACAGTCATGGCCGCCGCGGTTCAGGCGTCGCCGGTGTTCCTCGATCGTGAGGCCACCGTCGACAAGGCCTGCGCCCTGATCGACAAGGCCGCCAGCGCGGGCGCCGGGTTGGTCGCGTTCGCCGAGGCGTTCGTGCCGACGTATCCCGACTGGGTGTGGCGCACACGGCCCTGGGACGACGGCGACGCGAAGTGGTACGACCGGCTCCTCGACCAGTCCGTCGTGGTGCCCGGTCCGGTCACGACCGCGCTGGGCCAGGCGGCGCGCCAAGCCAATGCCTACGTGGCGATCGGCGTGAACGAGAGGGAGAGCCAGAGCACCACGCTCTACAACACGTACCTCTACTTCGGGCCCGATGGCACGCTGCTCGGCAAGCACCGCAAGCTCATGCCGACCGGCGGCGAGCGCCTCGTGTGGGGTTCGGGCGACGGCTCGACGCTGTTCACGACCGACACGCCGTTCGGTCGGCTCGGCGGGCTCACGTGCTGGGAGAACTACATGCCGTTGGCGCGCGCCGCGATGTACGCGCAGGCCATCGACGTGTACCTCGCCCCGACTTGGGACAACAGCGACACGTGGGTCGCGTCGATGCGCCACATCGCCAAGGAAGGCCGCATGTACGTCCTCGGCATCAACTTCTGCATCCGCGGCAGCGACGTCCCCGACGACATTCCCGGGCGTGACGCGGTCTACGGCGGCGAAGGCGACTGGCTGTCGCGCGGCAACACCGTGATCGTGGGACCCGAGGGCGACATCATCGCCGGCCCGCTCGTCGAGGAGGAAGGGATCCTCATGGCTGAACTCGACATCGACGCCGCCCGCGCCTCGCGGCGCCAGTTCGATCCCGTCGGCCACTACGCACGGCCGGACGTCTTCCGCCTCGCCGTCAACACGCGGCCCGCACCGGCCGTGACGTTCGCCGACGAGCCGGCCGCTAGTGGTCCGGCGAGCGGTCCAGCTCCCGCACCCGGCGGCACATCTCCAGGAGCAGCTTCCGGGCGATAGCGGGATGCTCCTCGAGGAGCGGCCGGAAGTTCCAGCGGGCGATGGTGAGCGCACGAATCGGCCCAAGGGCGAGGACCGTCGCTGACCGCGGCTCGCCGTCGATGAGCGAGATCTCGCCGAAGTAGTCGCCGGCGCCGAGGGTGGCCAACGTACGTCGCCCCTTGACGATGCGGGCCTTGCCCTCGAGCACGAGATAGAAGCGGCCGTCCTCGTCGCCCTCGGTCACGATGATGTCGCCCTCGGCGAAGCTCAGCTCCTTGGCCGAGGCCATCAGCCGGCCCAATTCCCGTTTGGAAAGGCTCTGGAACAGGTCGACGGTCGAGAGCACGTCCGCAGCGGGCTTGGCCATCGCCGCCGAGCGTAGGTCGTAGCGTGAGGCCCGATGAACGTGAACGACCTCCAGACGCCCGCGCTTCTCGTCGACAGCGCCGCGTTCGACCACAACCTGGCGACGATGTCGGCCGCCCTCCCGGGTGCGCGTCTGCGGCCCCACGTCAAGGCACACAAGACGACGGCGTTGGCTCAGCGCCAGGACGCGGCCGGCCACCACGGGTTCACGTGCGCGACGATCCTCGAGGTCGAGCGCATGGCCGCCGCCGGTCTCGGCAGTGACCTCATGCTGGCCAACGAGGTCGTCGACGCCAGCCGGATCGGCCGCGTCGTCGCCGCCGGCCACCGGGTCACGCTCGCGGTCGACTCGGAGGCAACCGTCGTCGCCGCGGCCGACGGCGGCGTACGCGAGGTCATCATCGACGTGAACGTCGGTCTCCCCCGCTGCGGCATTGCACCGGAGGAAGCCGGTGCGATTGCCGACTCGGCGCGTGCACGCGGCCTCGAAGTACGCGGCGTCATGGGGTACGAGGGCCACGTCGTCGGGCTCGAGGACCGAGCGGCGCGAGAGACACAGACCGCCGATGCCATGGCGCTGTTGCTCAAAGCGCACGCCGATGTCGGCGGCGAGTTGGTCTCGGCCGGTGGCACCGGGACCTACGACATCAACACATGGGCGACCGAGATCCAGGCCGGGTCCTACGTCCTCATGGACACCGCCTACGGCCACCTCGCCCTGCCGTTCAAACCGGCGCTCACCATCCTGGCGACGGTGATCTCGGTCTCCAACGGTTGGGCGGTGGCCGACTGCGGTCTCAAGGCGCAGGGCATGGACCACGGGAATCCGACGACCGACGCCGGCGACGTGTGGTTCTGCTCCGACGAGCACGTCACGTTCTCACCGGCCAATCCAGTGAAGGTGGGCGACCGCATTCGCGTCGTCCCCGCTCACATCGACCCGACGATCGCGTACCACGAGCGCATGCACGTGATCACGGGCGAGGACGTCGTCGACGTGTGGGACGTCGACATGCGCGGCTGGTAGCTACAGCGCCGCGAGCCGCGCCGCCAGGGCGCGGAGGGAACGACCGCGGTGCGAGGACGCGTGCTTCTCGTCGCTCGACATCTCGGCGAAGGTGCGGCCGTCACCATCGGCCGGGATGAAGACCGGGTCGTAGCCGAAGCCGTTGCTGCCGCGCGCCGCAGTGGCGATGACGCCGTCCATCACACCCTCGGTCACGACAGTGCGCCCATCCGGGAAGACGGCGGCGGCGACGGCGCGGAAACGAGCGCGACGGTCGGCGACGCCCTCGAGGTCGGCGAGCAGCTTCGCAACGTTGTCGGCGTAGGTCGCATGTTCGCCGGCGAAGCGCGCCGTGTACACGCCCGGTGCACCATCGAGGGCGGCGACCTCGAGGCCGGTGTCGTCGGCGATGGCGGCGATGCCGGTGGCGTCGACGAGTGCACGCGCCTTGAGCAGGGCGTTCTCCTCGAGCGTGGTTCCCGTCTCGTCGACGTCGGGAACGTCGGTCGGGCGCGGCACCAACTCGGCGTCGAGGACGGACGCCAGCACCGAACGGATCTCAGCCGCCTTGTCGGGGTTGGCGCTGGCGACAACAAATCTCACGGGTCAACGGGCCAGCGGCGGTGCGGCGACGATCGCCGCCTGCATGGCGAGGATCTGCTTGATGCCACCCTCGGCCAATGCAAGCAGCTGGTCGAGTTCGGGTCGCGAGAACGCCGCGCCCTCGGCCGTGCCCTGCACCTCGACGAACTGGCCCGACGCGGTCATCACGACGTTCATGTCCACCTCGGCGTGGGCGTCCTCGGAATACTCGAGGTCAACCATCGGCGTGCCGCCGACGATGCCGACCGACACCGCGGCACACGCTTCGGTGACCGGATTGGTCTTGATGACGCCGCGCGCTCGTAGCCGCTCGCACGCGTCGTGGAGGGCGATGTACGCGCCGGAGATCGCCGCGGTACGCGTGCCGCCGTCGGCCTGCAACACGTCGCAGTCGAGGATGATCTGCACCTCGGGCATGGCGCCGAGATCAGTGACGGCGCGCAGCGACCGTCCGATCAACCGCTGGATCTCCTGCGTACGGCCCGACTGTTTGCCGCGCGCCGCTTCGCGGTCGACCCGCTCCGCGGTCGAGCCCGGCAGCATCGAGTACTCCCCGGTAACCCACCCGCGGCCCGTGCCCTTGAGCCACCCCGGCACCTTCTCGTCGACCGACGCGGTGCACAGCACCTTGGTTCGACCCATCGCGGCCAGCACGGAACCGGCGGCGAACTCTGTGTAGTCGCGAGTGAACGTGACGGGCCGCAGCTCGTCCGGTTCGCGACCGACCCGACTCATACGTAGTACTCCTCTCCGATGGCCGCGGTTGATACGCGGCCGGTGAACGTGGATTTGGCGGCGGCCGCCATCTCAGCAGGATCGTTGGCCGGCCAGAAATGGGTGAGCACGAGATGCTCGACGCCGGCCGCCTCGGCACTGGCGCCCGCCTGCCGCCCGCTGACGTGCTGGGCGGTGCCTTCGTCTTCGACTGTGAGGGTGGCCTCGCACAGGGCGAGGTTGATCGGTTGCCCGAAGTCGGCGAACGACCAGCGCGGCCCGGTGTCGGCGGAGAAGGCGAGGGCGCGGCCGTCGCGCTCGACGCGGACCGCGAGCGTTTCGACTGGGTGGTCGGTGCGGCTGAAGCTCAGCCGAAAGCCGGCGGCGTCGACCGACCCGCCGTCGGCCACGTCGTTCCACGCAAAGACCGGCTCGGTCGCGAAGTAGGTGTGGGTCCGCACCGGCGCCGGCGCGTAGATCGGAATCCCTTGGCGCGTCGAGTCGCCGTACTTGTACGCGACATAAAGGCCCTCGATGTCGCGCCAGTGGTCAGGGTGTTCGTGACTGAGCACGATGGCGTTGATCTGGTCCATCGAAATGTGGCGTTGGAGGTTGGCGAACGTGCCCGACCCGGCGTCGAGCCACAGCGAGGCGTCGCCGCTGCGAACGAGGTAGCCGCTGCACGCGCCACCCGCGCCGGCGTAGCCGCCAGAACAACCGAGGATCGTGACGCTCAGGCCCACGGCCACGCCTCCACCGCATCGAGCTCCGGGCCGAGCAGCTGGCTCCCCAGCCGCCGGAACGTCTCGATGTCGCCCGACGAGAAGAACCGGTGGTTCCCCTTCCCGGCGGTGCGGCGAATGAGGCCGGTGTCGTACATGAGGCTGCGCACCTCGAACGCCGTCTCGTCCGCCGAAGAGACCAGCACCACGTCGCGGCCCATGACGTCGCCGATCGTGCGCGCCAGGAACGGGTAGTGCGTGCAGCCGAGCAGTAGCGCGTCGACATCCGCGTTGCGCACCGGCGACAGGAGCCGCTCGGCGAGGACGTGCACCTGATCGGACCCGGTCTCGCCCCGCTCGACGAACTCGACAAAACCGGGGCACGCGCACGCGGTCAGCGTCACCTGGGCGCGAAGCCCGGCGATGGCCCGTTGGTAGGCGCCCGACGCGATCGTGCCGACGGTGCCGATCACGCCGACCCGCCCGTTGGTGGTGGCGCGCACCAGGGCGCGGATCCCCGGCTCGATCACACCGATAATGGGAACGTCGGACTCAAACCGGACAAGGTCGAGCGCGGCGGCGGCCGCGGTGTTGCACGCGACGACCACGAGTTTCACGCCGACGTCGTCGACGAGCCGCCGCGTGAGCTCGAGGGCGAAGGACTGGACCTCTTCGAGCGGCCGCGGTCCGTACGGGTAACGCCCCGTGTCACCCATGTAGACGAGGTCCTCGCCGGGGAGGAGGTCGATCAACGCGCGCGCGACGGTGAGCCCGCCAAACCCGCTGTCGAACATCCCGATCGGCCGGTCGTCCATCGCCGGGCGAGGCTACTTGCGAGGCGTTGCCTGCTTGACCGGAGCTTTCTTCTTGACCGCGGCCTTTTTCTTCACGGGCGCCTTCTTCACCGCCACGGCCTTCTTCTTGGCGGGCGCCTTCTTGGCCGCCGCCTTCTTCTTCGCCGCTGGCCGTCTCTTTGGTTTGGCGGTGCCGATCTCGACGTGGGTCCCCGAGCGATGGATGACGGCCGAGTCGGTCCCGAGGTACGCAGCAACGAGGCGCGGATCGTTGAGCACGTCGTCGGGCGCGCCCTGGGTCAACACCCGGCCCGTCTCCAAGGCGAGGATCTCGTCGGAGATCGACCGCACGAGCGGCATGTCGTGTTCAACGACAAGGATCGTCACGCCCGACTCGTCCCGCATGCGCGTGAGCAGCGGGGCCAGCGCCTCGGTCTCGCGCTGGGCGATGCCCGACGACGGCTCATCGAGCAAGAGGACGGCGGGGTCGTGAGCCATGATCACCGCGAGGTCGACGATCCGCCGTGAACCGGTGGACAGCTCGGCGACGAACTTGTCTCGGAAGGCACTGAGACCGGTGAGCTCGATCAGTTCGTCGGCCTTGGCGGCGACCTCCCGCTCGGCCCGCTTCACCCATGGCATGCCGAGCGCGCTGGAGACGATCCCGCTGGCCCGCATGTGCCGTTCGAACGCAATAGCCAGCGTCTCGAACACCGTCAGCGATGGGAACAGGCGCGCATCTTGGAAGGACCGGCCGAGGCGGGCATGGGCCCGGCCTTCGGGCGAGCGATCAGACACGTCGACGCCGTCGATGATCACCCGGCCGCGCGCCGGGACGAACCCGCCGATCGCGTCGAACACGGTGGTCTTACCGGCCCCGTTGGGACCGACAACGCCGAGGATTTGACCGCGTTTGACGGTGAAGTTGACGTCGTCGACCGCGACCACGCCGCCGAAGTTCACGGTCAGGCCCTGTACCTCGAGAATGGCGTCGGCGGTCATGTCGTCGCGTCCTTCATTGCTGACGCGCCGGTGAGGAACACCGACCGGAGGATGTCAGGCCGCTCGAGCAGTTCGGCGGTGGGGCCCGAGAACCGCATCTCGCCCTTCTCCATGAAGTAGGCGCGGTCGGCGACGGTCAGGGCGAGGTTCACGGACTGCTCGACGAGGATCACCGACGTCCCGGTGTCGTGGATGCGCCGGACGATGTTCAGCAGTTCCTCGACGATGATCGGCGCCAGCCCGAGCGACAGCTCGTCGATCATCAGAAGCTTGGGCTTGGAGATGAACGCTTGACCGAGGGTGAGCATCTGCTGCTCGCCGCCCGACAGCACCGCGGCCGGTTGGTTGAGCCGCCGGCGCAGCGACGGAAACGTGTCGAGCACATCTTCCATGGCGGCCCGGCCTTCGGCCTTGGGCCGCCGGCTGGCCCACGCCGCCACTTCGAGGTTCTCGCTGACGCTGAGACTCGGGAAGATGCCGCGCCCACCGGGAACCTGCACGAGCCCGGCCGCGAAGCTGTCCTCCGGCTCGAGCCCGGTCACGTCGTCGCCGTCGAAGAAGATCGACCCGCGTTGCATCGGCACCAAGCCGGAGATCGCCCTCAGCAGCGTCGACTTGCCGGCGCCGTTGGTGCCGAGCAGGGCGATGATTTCGCCTTCCTTCAGCTCGAAGTTGACGCCGAACAGGACCTGCACCGGCCCGTAGCTCACGTCGAGATCGCGGACGACGAGGATCGACGACCCAGTCGCGGCCTCGCGCGCGCTCCGCACATCCGCCGCCGTGTTGAGGATCGACAGCGCGCGGTTCGTGTCGCCCTCGACGAACTTGTGACCCGATCGCAGCACCAGGCCACCGATCACCCAGAACGGCATGAGCGCGGCGATCCCCGATCGAATGCCGTGCGCGTCCGAGATGGCGGCCACGCCGGTACCGAGGAACAGCACCCAGAGGCCGACGACGATGAACAGCGATCCGAACCCGTACGAGAGTGACCGCACGCGCGCCGGCGATACGAACGCCTGGGTGGTGAGGAACGCCGGCGTGAACATCCCGCCGATGAACGTGGTGAGCAACGCCAGCGGCACGGCCAACCACAGCGTCGGTGCGATCGCGAACAGGAGGAGGAGCGGGCCGACGGCGACGAGGATCCATCCCGCCCGCTTGAGCGGCTCGCCGATGCCCTTGGCCAGCCAGGCGATCGTCCAACGGCTCGCCAGCTGCACACCGAGGAACGCGGTCAGCGCGCCGGCCGAGCCCAGCGCACCCCGTGCGAGGGGGCTGAGGTGGAACTCGCGGTCGTAGTAGAGCGGGATCTGGAACGCGAGCGGCACGATGCCCGCGCCGATGAAGAGCCACGCCGCGTATTGGCGCCGCAACGTGCGCACCGAGAAGAGCATGCGCACCCCGCGCCCGAACGGCACCGGCGGTTCGGCGTCGGCCAGTTCGGCGGCCGATGCGTTGTCGGTCGCGCCGCGGATCGGATTCGGCAGCTGCCGCGCCTTGACCGCCATGTACAGGATCGGCGCAATCAGAATGAGGAACGCGGCGCGCCAGCTGAAGAGCACGGCCATCACCCCGGCCAACGCCGGCCCGACGACGGCGGCGAACCGCTGACCATTGGAGTGCAGGCCGAAGACGCGAGGTCGTCTCTCGGGCGGGTAGTAGTCGGCGAGCAGCGACTGGTGAATGGGGCCATTCATCAACAGCCCCACGCCGTTGCCCATGCGGAACAACACGAGGAGTCCCACCGTTGTCGCCAGGCCGGTCATGAACGAGAACACGCCCGCCAGCACCGCGCCGAGGACGACGAGCTTCGTTCGCGGCAGCCGGTCGCCGTAATAACCGACTGGGATGGCAAGGAGCAGCACAACCGAGAGGTTCACGATGACGACGGCGGCGAACTCGTTGTCGGTGAGGTCGAACGCCTTCTTGATCTCCGGGACGAGCACGGCGAAGGCCGCGGTGTCGAACTCGTCGAAGAAGTGGAGGAAGAACAAGACGAGGAGCGGGAACGTGAAGTCGGTGCCGACGACGTCGGCGAAGTAGGCGCGGACCCGCGCCACCGGACTCGCGAACAGGTTCATGACGCGGCTCCCGATGTGGCCAGATCATGCGCCACTGGCAAGGCGGCGTCCTCTTGGCGCTTGTCGGCCAGCAGGCTCGGGACGACGATCCCCCGCCGCGCCGCCACCCATCGCAGGAACGCGTCGCGCATGTTGTAGAAGAGCTGGCCCAGTCCTCCCGGCAGGAACAGCAACAACACCAACAGCCCCAAGCCGGTGACGAGCAGCTGGAAGCGGGCGGGCAAGAAGTACTGCGTGCCGCGGATGTAGATGGCGCCGAGCAGCGCACCGTTCATCGAGCCCATGCCGCCGATGACGACCATGGAGAACATCAGGATCGAGGTCTCCGGCGGGAAGAGGTCGGCTCGCAGATGCAGCTGGTGATAGCCGTACAGCGCGCCGCTGAGCGCGGCGAGGAAGCCCGACACGGCGAAGGCCGACAACTTGCTGCGCGTCACCGAAACTCCAAGTGACTGCGCTTGCCGCTCGTTGTCGCGCACGCCGATGAGGACGCGGCCGGCCCGCGTCCGCCGCAAGTTGCGGCCGGCCCACAGCGTCAACAACAACGCGGCGAAGCACACGAAGTAGAAGCGCCGTTCCTCGGCTAGGTCGATGACGCCGAACAACATCGGCCGCGGAATGCTCGTCTTGGTTGGCACCAGGATCCCGAAGTCGCTGAACATCCACTGCCCGGCGGCCACCGCGAATGCCAGCGTCGTGACGCCGAGGAACAACCCGCGTATGCGGAGCGCGGGCAGTCCGATCGCCACCGCGACCACGGCCCCGACGAGGCCGGCGATCAGCAATATGAGGAAGAAGTCCAGGGGATTGTCGGCCTGGGCCAGACGTTGGGCCACGAGCCCGCCCACGCCCACCAACGCCCACTGGCCGAGCGACACGTTTCCGGCCCACCCGGTGAGGATCACCAGCGATATGCCCACCATGCCGTAGAGCATGATCACCGAGACCTGGGCGGTCTGGCCGGTGTCCAGGAGCGCGGGAAGGATGCACAGCGTCACCAGTCCCAACGCGGCCAGGCCGTAGCGGGCCAGCCGTATCTCGGGCAGGCCCCGGAGCTCGGCGGGAATCGGCCGCACCTCGGCGACCGCCTGCCAGCTCGACGAGCCGCCCTCCAAGCGACCGATGCGCCGGCGCTGCACGAGAAGCGCGATCACGACGACGAAGAGCAACATGCCATCGGTGATGCCGGACTTGCCGGTCGCGAAAAACAGCGTCTGCTGCGCGGTCGTGATGAGAACCGCGGCGCCAAAGGTGATCGGCAGGCTCTCGAAGCGACCGATCGCCGCGGCAGCCAGGGCGCGGACGAGCAGGGTGAAGCCGGCGAGTGCGCCGAACTGGAAGCCCTTGATCGGCGCTTCGAGCACCGCGGTAACGGCCGACAACGCGCCGGCGACGGCCCACACGATCAACGAGACCCGCTTGACCCGCACGCCGAGCAGGCGGGCGCGGTCGTCGTTGTCGGCCGCGGCGCGCGCCGCAAGGCCGTAGCCGGTAGAGCGCAGGAACCACACGAGTGCGGCGATGACGAGGGGCGTGACCACCAGCACGAAAATGTGGTCGCCGCGGAACGTCACACCGCCGAACCGGAACGACACCGACCAGGGCGTGTGAAAGCCGGTGCGCAGTGTCTCGCCGCGGTTGAGCGACTCCGGGATGAGTTCGAGGAAGCCCAGGATCTGGGCCACGCCGATCGTCGCGACCGTGAGTATGAGTCGCGGTGCCTTGGCGAAGCGGCGAATCACCAGCACCTCGATGACCATGCCGAGGAGGACGGCGGTGACGACGCCGGTGAAGATCGAGACGAAGAATGGCCAGTGGAACCGCTGGTAGAGCTCGGCCGCCATCGTCGCCGCGATCGCACCGAGGCTTCCCTGGGCGAAGTTGATGATGCGATTCGTGCGGTAGACCAGCACGAGGCCCATGGCGAGGAGGCCGTTGAGCGCGCCGAGGACGAGGCCCTGCAAAAAGATCCCGTTGGGCACGACGCTGTTCATGCCGACGCCGGTCACGAGGTAGCCGGCGATGCCCTTGCCGGCGAGGACGATGGCAAAGAACCCGACGAGGAACGCGGCCGGTGCCACGAGTATGCGACGGCTCATGGTGCCATCCTCCCCAGTCGGCCGGCCCTGCGGACCGAGTGCTTAGCAGGTCACTGACCAGCGCGTGGCGAAGCAGTGTGTCTACGATCGCGAAAACTTCGCCGCTACCAGCTGGGGGCTGTTCATGCGAAAAACGCTGCTTCGCAGCATTGTGCTTCTCGTCGCGCTGGCGCTGGTAGCCGCCGCCTGTTCGAAACCGGCGACGCAAAAGGCCACGGGCAAGAACGCCAGCACAGGCAACGACGTCACCGACCTCGTCACGCCGACGTCGGAAGCGACGTCCACGACGGCGACGACCGCGCCGGCCAAGAAGGGGGCGGCCGGCACCGCCACCACGTCCCGGCCCGGTTTCGACGACGCGCAGGCGCGCGCCGTCGGCGCCAAGATCAAGCCGCAGTCCACCCAACGCCGCAAGCCGTACTACTCCGGCGTCGGCGAGGACACGATCAAGGTCGTATGGACGAGCGACGAGCAGAACTGCGGCGTGAACGTGGTCAGCGCGCTCACCGCGGCGGGCGGCGCCCTGCCGACGACGGGCCGCTACTACCGCGCCGCGCCCACCACGCAGGACAAGGTCAAGGCCGAGAATCACGAAGCGGTCGACATGCTGTTCAACTACTTCAACGCCCACGCGTTCGACGCCGCTGAGTACGTGCCGCAGGTACGCGGGCTCATGGGCAACGACCCGAAGAACCAGTACTACGGCCGCCATCTCGTCCCGCAGAACGTCGACGGCGGCTCGTTCCAGTGCCCGGAGAAGACGAGCGCCGCGTCCAAACAGATCGCCAACGACATCCGGCCATTCGCGGTGTTCACCAACTTCGACGGTTCGCAATACAACATGGCCGCCGGCCTCAACGGCGCGGCGCCCGCCGACCGCCGGCCGATGCACTTCGGGTCGCTCTGGCTGTCAGATAACGACTACGGGAAGTGCAAGGCCGACTACACCGGGTGCAGCGGCCTCGCACCCTTCGCGTGGACGAGCTTCGCGACCGGCACCACGATCGTGAATCACTACGCCGGCTACGTGTGCGCGCGGCTCGTCGGCGGGAAGGCGACTCGCAGCCCGAACAAGACCACCGCCGCCCGCCAGCGGGTGTTCGGCTTCGTTCATCCCAACGGGAGCAAGACGCCGGAGGCCAAGCGACTGGCCGACGAGTTCAAGGCCGCGCTGCGGCGCGACTGTGGGCGCGACATCATCGCCAAGGAAGTCGAGTACTCGACCGACTTGTCCGCCGCGCAGACCGACGCCACCAACATGATCGTGCAGCTCCAATCCGCGAACGTCACGACCGTGCTGATGCTGGCCGATCCGGTGTTCCCGCTGTTCCAGCTGGGCGAGGCCAAGGCCCAGAACTACTTCCCTGAATGGGTGTGGAGCAGCTTTGGCTACACCGACACCTCGACGGTGCAGCGCCTGTACGACGACGACGAGGTCAAGGGGAGCTTCGGCATCACGTCGCTCGGTATCCCGGGTGGGTTCGGCTTCGAAGGCGGCGACCCGTTCGACGTGTACCACGAGACGCACAAAGTGGCGCCCTCGGGACGGCCGTGCGATCCGAGCACCGCCGCGGGCATGGACCACGACGACCACTACTGCAAGGCGCCGGGCGCGATCGTGCTCTGGTACTACACGCTGCTTCCGTCGATCGCGAGCATCATCTTCGCCGGACCTGATCTCACGCCGCGCAATGCCACGGCGGCGCTGCAACAGTTCCCGACGACGCGGTACGGCGGCGACGGACCGACGAGCGATCCGCGACCGGGCCTCGTCGGCGCCGGGTTCAACAAGTTCGGCTTCCTGGTCGACGCCGTCGAGTGGCGCTGGCGCCAGGACTTCACGTCGCCCCAGCCCGAGAACAAGGCGGGCTGGGTCGAGTACCCCGACTGCCAACGGCACTACCTGTCGTGGAAGCCCGAGGCGCTGGCGCCCAACTGGGAGCGCAGCGGCCCGAACTACAACGCGTGGTGCGGGACCAACGGCTACCCGCGACTCAAGTAACCGCTAGAAGTAGATAATCCGCTTGGCGCGTTCGGTGACGGCGTCGATGTCGTCGGTCCACGCGCCGGTGGAGAGGTACTTCCAGCCGCCGTCGGCCGCGATGAACACGACCACGCCCTCGTCGATGTCGGCCGCGCACCGCTGGGCGCCGACCAGGGCGGCGCCGGCCGAGATGCCGGCGAAGATGCCGACGTCCAGCAAGCGACGGGTGCCCTCGATCGAGTCGCGCGGCCCGACGACCTTCTTGCGGTCGAGCAAGTCGACGCCGCCGCCGTCCTCGAAGATCGGCGGGATGTAGCCCTCGTCGAGGCTCTTGAGCCCGTCGACCATCTCGCCGGCCGGCGGCTCGATCGCCCATACCTGCACGGCGGGATTGCGCTCTTTGAGGAAGCGACCGACGCCGAGGAGCGTGCCGCTGGTGCCGAGGCCGGCGACGAAGTGGGTGACCTCGGGGCAGTCCCGCCAGATCTCCGGACCGGTGCCCTCGTAGTGGGCCTTGGGGTTGGCGGCGTTGCCGTACTGGTACGGGTACCACCAGTCGGGGTTCTCGGCGGCCAGGGCCTGGGCGACCTTGACCGCGCCGTTGGAACCTTCGCTGCCGGGCGAGGAGATGATCTCGGCGCCCCAGATCTCGAGGAGCTGGCGTCGCTCCACTGAAACGTTCTCGGGCAGGACGACCTTGAGGTGGTAGCCACGCGCCCGGCACATGAGCGCGAGGCCGATGCCGGTGTTGCCCGACGACGACTCGAGCACGATGGCGCCCGGCGCCAGCACCCCTTCCTTCTCGGCCTCCTCGACCATCGACTTGGCGATGCGGTCCTTCACCGACCCGCCGGGGTTCTGGCCCTCGAGCTTGACGAGGATGCGGACGGCCGGGTTCGGGCTCAGCGCGCTGACGTCGACCATCGGGGTGTTGCCGATCAGGTCGACGACGCTGCTGTAGATCGTCACGGCGCCGGGCTACCCGCCGGCGACGGCAGGCAGGATCGAGATCTCGTCGTGGTCGCCGATCTTGGTTTCGAGCTTGTCGAGGTAGCGCACGTCGTCGTCACCGAGGTACACGTTCACGAACTTGTGGAGCGTGCCGTCCTCGTTCAGAAGTCGATCGTTCAGGCCCGGGAACTTCTTAACCAGGTCCGCGAAGACGTCGCCGATCGTCGCGCCGTCCGCGCTGACCACGGCCTTCCCGTCGGCCAGAGGCCGCAGGATCGTTGGAAGACGAACGTCGACGGACACGCACACTCCTAATTGTTGACCGGAACAGTCTGAATTCTACTTTGACTCAAGAACCACGGGTTCCTCGGTGATGTTCCCAGCGACGATGCGGTACGAGCGGACGACCGGCGCGTCGTCGCGGAGGGACACGAGCACGTAGTGCCACTCGGGGTCCGGTGCCTGGGCGACGTCGGTGGGTGACGGGTACGCGTCGGTGTGGGTGTGCGAGTGGAATACGCCGAGGATGACGAAGCCCCGGCTCTCGGCGTCCCGATCGGCGCGGAGCATGTCCTTGGGGTCGACCGTGTACGTGCGCGACGACGCGTCGATGTTGTTCGCCGGGTAGCAGACGTCGGCTTTGCCGGTGCGCGGGTCGCCACCGAGGAGGCCGCACGCTTCGTCGGGCAGGCCGTCGTAGCAGTGACCGACCATCTCCCGGTACACCTGTGGCGCCAAACGGAGCATCGGGCTCGGAGGGTAGTTGTACTTTGGACGCCCCATGCCGCCCAAGGGCACCACGGTCGTCGCCCAGAACCGGAAGGCGCGCCACGACTTCACGATCCTCGAAACCTTCGAGTGCGGCATCGCGCTCAAGGGCGCGGAGGTCAAGTCGCTGCGCCTCGGCCAGGTACAGCTGCGCGACTCGTTCGCGCGGGTCGACGACGGCGAGCTGTGGCTGCACGGTGTGCACGTCGCGCCGTACGCGTACGCGACCGGCTTCGGCGCCGTCGACCCGGACCGGACGCGCAAGCTGCTCGCCCACCGCCGCGAGATCAACGAGATGGCGGCGCGCACGCAACAGGACTCGCTCACGCTGGTACCGCTGGCGATCTACTTCAAGGACGGCAGGGCCAAGATCGAACTCGGCCTGGCGCGAGGCCGTCACACCTACGACAAGCGCCACGCCATCGCCGAGCGCGACGCCTCCCGCGAAGCCGACCGCGCCATCCGCCACCGCGAACGCGACGGCTAGTCGCGCGACTGCCTCGAGTCTCCGTTCAACATCCAGGGCGTACCGTCGGATTACTCGACGAGAGGGGCCAAGAAATGGCAGAACTCACCGCGCCCGAATCGACCTCGGTCGGCTCGACCCGACTTGGCCGCGACGCTGAGACCACTGTCCAGCAACTCGGGTCGCTTGCGGATCTTGCGGGGACGTGGATCGGCACCCACGGATGGGAGTTGATCGCGGTGCCGAATCTTCCGACCGCCGACTTTCGCCTGATCCTCCGACCCTACGTCGAGACAATCACGTTCACCGCGACCGGCGCGCCGGTCCCAAACCGCGGCGGGACCGCCGGCGACATGTTCATCACCGGGCTCACGTACGCGCTCCGCATCGCCGATCTCGACACCAACGAGCCTCTGCACCTCGAGAACGGGATGTGGCTCGACTTGGGGCCGGAAGGGCAGAACGCGATCACCCGGCTGGCGGCTGTTCCACACGGTGACGTCCTGCTCGCTATCGGCACCGCTACCGAGGCGCCCGGTCCGCCGAATCTTCCAGAGCTCAGTGCGCTACCGATCGGCCTACCGGCGAATGCCGGCTTTGGCTACACCGATCCCTACATCACGAACCCGCCGATAGTGACATCAAACGTCAACGCCGTGTTGGAGCAGGCGATCCAGGGGCTCAACATCGTGCAGACGACGACGCTTTCGGTCGCGACGGAGTCCGGCGGCGGCATCCTCAACATCCCGTTCGTCAACACGAACGCGGCGACGACGAAGTTCTGGTGCACCTACTGGATCGAGACCATCAAGGACGAGACGACCGGCGACGAAGTGATGCAGCTCCAGTACTCGCAGCAGACCAACATCGAGTTCATCGACAACGCGCAGGACCCGGGCACCTTGATCGTCTGGCCGCACACCAACGTGAACACCCTGCGCAAGCAGTAACCGCTCTCGCTCGCTGGAGCAGGCACGTCAACACCCCCTCGGTACCCTCGCTTGTATGCGCGTGTGCGAGGAGTGCGGCCGATCGTTCAAGCCGTCGAGCGGGCTACCTGATGCATCGCGTTCCGGAGCACCCGCGCGTAGCCGGTTCAAGAGCTCCATACGTGTTCGAGCACATCCTCGTCATGGAAGAACTGCTCGGACGGTTCCTCTTGCCCGACGAGACGGTGCACCATCGGAATGGCGTGCGCGATGACAACCGACCCGCGAATCTCGAGCTGTGGGTGAAACCGCAGCCCAGCGGAATCCGCGTCGAGGACGCCATCGCCTGGGCATGGGAAATCCTCAGCCGCTACGAGGGTTTGGAACAGCTCCAACAATGCTCAGACGGGATCGCCTGAGCACTCTTGGAGCTGGCGGGGGTCGAACCCGCGTCCTCCGACGTCAAACCGGACCTTCTCCGAGCGCAGCCGGTGATTTCATCTCGGGCCTCGCCGCCGTCACCGGCGCCAGGGCGAGGCCCCAGTCAACTGAGTTGTCCTTCTCGGTGCGCTGACACAACCGAGGAGTAAGCCCCACTGGATGACGCTCGTACCCGACCCGCAGGGCTGGGGCCGGACGAACGGCTAGCTACCTAGTTAGGCAGCGAGCAATGCAACGTTGTCGTTGGCATTTGTTTTTTGTGCCGGCTCTTTAACGTGGACTCCGACAACCACGGCTCGCTTCTCCCGGCAAGAATGCCAAAGTCGAAACCAAATCAGCCCCTTGTCAATGTGCAGGGATCAACTCTACCCGTCGATCGTGAGTTCGAGGACGGTGGCGAGGGGGTCGACGACGCGATCGGGGACGTCGATGACGACTTCGCCGATCGGGTCGCGGCCGAACAGCTCTTGCTCGGCGGTGGCGTTGGTGGCGAAGGTCAGCTCCTCGCCGGTGGCCAACACCTTGACGCCGCGCACGTGGTTGATCCGCAGACCGCGGACCGACACCGTGTCGTACGGCTTCATCAGGAGGAACGCGAACACGCGATCGCCGCGGCGAGTCGACGGTCCGTAGAACTGCCACGGCGCCAGGCCGGGTTCGGTGTCGTGGATCGCATCGCCGTTGCGCGCCATCCATGCGCCGACCGCGGCCAGCCGGTCGATCTGGTCGGGCGGCAACGTGCCGTCGCCGCGGGGACTCACGTTGAGCAACAGGTTGCCGCCCTTGGCCGCCGTCTCGCAGAGCGTGTGCACGAGCCGGTTCGCCGACTTGTACTCGGTGTCGCCCGGGTGGAACCCCCACGTGCGGTTCATCGTCATGCACGTCTCCCACCGGCCCTCGGGCGGCTCGGGCGGGATCGACTGCTCGGGCGTCGTGAAGTCGCCCTGGCCTGAGAGCCGGTCGTTCACGAGGCAATCGGGCTGCAGTGATCGAATCAGTGACCGCAACTCCGCGGCGCGCCACTCGTCGGCGGTGCGCTCCCACTGGCCGTCGAACCACATCGCGTCGACCGGCCCGTAGTTGGTCAGTAGCTCTTGCACCTCGCCGAAGAGGCAATCGACGTAGCGCGCCCAGGCCTCCGGCGAGGGACGCCGGCCGAGGTACGCCATGTACGACGCGTCCTGCGCGCTGTACGGCGGGTAGTCGGGGTGATGCCAGTCGGACAGCGAAAGGTAAAACCCGACGCGCAGGCCCTCGGCCCGGGCTGCCTCGACGAACTCGGCGACGATGTCACCGCCGTAGTTGGTCGCGCCGATCGAGAAGTCGGTGTACTTCGACGGCCACAACGCGAAGCCGTCGTGATGGCGCGTGGTGAGGATGGCGTACCGCATTCCCGCTTCGCGGGCCGCGGCCAACCATTGCCGCGGCGACTGCGGATTGGGCGCGAAGTCGAGCGCGCCCGCGTAGTAGTCCTCGACGTCGACGCCCGTGCTGTACGGCAGCACCGGGATCCCGCCGACGAGCGGCCACGACAGCTCCATGCCGCGCTGGCTGATGAAGCCCCAGTGGATGAACATCCCGAAGCCGGCGCCGTCGAACCACTCCCCCGCCATGACGACTCCTACGCGAGAGGCGCGAGAGCGCCGGCGAGAGGTTCGAGAATCGCCGGCGTGTGCGGCGGCGGTAGGTACACGATGCCGAGGTCGAGCCCGGCGGCCGCGTACGCCTCGGCTTGGCCGACGACGGCGCCGATGTCGCCGTCCTCGCCCATCCGCAGGTGCGTGGAGATCGTGATGTCGCCAACGTCACGACCGATGGCGTCGCAGTGACCGCGCAGCACGTCGACCTTGTGGGCGAAGTCCTCGGCCGTCCCGCCCGGATAGTTCCAGTGCTGGGCGAAGCGGGCCACTGACCGGAGCGTCCGCTTCTCACCGGTGCCGCCGATGCAGATGGGCGGGTGCGGCTTCTGGACCGGCTTCGGTTCACACCGGGCGTCCTTGAGCGTGTAGTGCTCGCCGCCGAAGTCCGATGTCTCGTTGGTGAGCAGGGCGATGATCACTTCAAGCCCTTCGTCGAAGCGGTCGAACCGCTCCTTGAGCGAGCCCAGCTCGATGCCGTAGGCGTCGCACTCCTCGAGGTTCCAGCCGGCGCCCAGCCCCAGTTCGAGGCGGCCGTTCGAGATCACGTCGAGGGTGGCCGCCATGTTGGCGAGAACCGCGGGGTGCCGGTACACGATGCCGGTCACGAGCACGCCGACCCGGAGCCGTCGGGTGGCCTGGGCCAGCGCCGTCAGCGTGATCCAGCCCTCGAGGCACGGCCCCGTCGAATCGCTGAAGATCGGGTAGAAGTGGTCGAACGTCCACGCCGACTCGAACACGTCGATCTCGTCGGCCGCCCGCCACACCTCGAGCATGTCGGTCCACGTCGTGTGCTGCGGCGATGTCTTGATCGCGAAGCGCATGGCCACGAACCCTACGCGGTAGCGTGCCGCCCGATATGAGACGGCTCGCGATCGCATTGGCAGTTGCTGCTCTGGTTGGTACGGCGTGCGGCGACAAAGTGGACGACGACGCCGGTCCCAACCCGAACGCGGCACTCCGCCTCGCCGGCCCGGCGACCGGCACGGAGGTTCGCGGCAACGTGGTGATGCTGCGCGTGTCGGCGATCGGCGTGAAGATCGCGAAGGCCGACGGCGACACGTCAGGCAAGACCGCGCACTACCACGTGTTCATCGACCGCCCGCCGGTCGAATCGGGAGATGTGATCCCGAAGGCGGCCGACATCGTGCACACCGCGGTCGCGCCGATCGTGTTGACCGGACTCGCGGTCGGCGACCATCAGATCTACGTCGTCTTGGGCGACGGAACGCATCGCCGCCTCGGCCGTTCGTTCGTGCACACCAGCGTCCATGTGAAGGGGCCGTCGATCAAGGTGACCGGCCCGGCGACCGCCAAGGTCGGCGAGCCGATCGCGATCGAGGTCCACGCCACCGGCGTGAAGCTCGCGCCGGCCGACGGCGACGCTTCGGGTCGCACCGGCCATGTGCATGTGTTCATCGACCGGATGCCGACGGCGGCGGGCGAGCCGATCCCGAAGGCGGCCGACATCATCCACACCGCCGTCGACCGCATTGACGTTCCCGCATTCGCCACGCCGGGCGAACACACACTGTGGGTCGTCCTCGGCGACGGCAACCACGTGCCGTTCGCCCCGCCCGTCATGGACAAACTGACGGTCGTCGTCAGCTAGGTGAACGCACTCACCACACGTACGAGAGGCGATGGGGGTTTGGGGGTCCCCCATCGCACTGCGGCGGGTGGTCCCTGGAGGCCGAAGGCCGAAAGGGCCGGGGCCCGCCGCCAGAGTTAGAGGTACGGCATCGGGTCGACGGGGGTGCCGTTGTTCCGGACCTCGAAGTGGAGATGGGGGCCGGTGGCGTAGCCGGTGTGGCCGACATAGCCGATGACCTGGCCGCGCTTCACTGACTGGCCGGCCGACACGATCATGCGGCTCTGGTGCGCGTACAGCGTGGCGAGCGAGTTGCCGTGGTCGATGATCGTGGCGTTGCCGTAGCCACCCTGCGGGCCGGCCGACACGACGACGCCGTCGGCCGCCGCGTGAATCGGCGTGCCCTCTGCTGCGCCGAAGTCGATGCCGGTGTGCATGCGCACGTCGCCGAAGATCGGATGGACGCGCGGTCCAAAGACGTCGGTGATCGGCGCGCCTGGAATCGGCGAGGACAACACGCCGTGACCCGACGGCGCCGGGGCCTGACCGCTCTGGCGACTCTTGAGGGTGCGGGCGATGGCGTCGGACTGGGCCTTGAGTTGGTTGTACTTGGCCTGGAACTCGCTCTTGCGGCTGCGAACCTCTTTGAGGAGGTTGGCCGCCTCGGCCGCCGACGCCACTGCCTGGGCCCGGAGCCGTTCGGCCGAGGCGCGCGTCGAGTCGAGCGCGGACTTGTCGTGGGCGACGGCGTCGCGTGCGGCCTTGGCTTCCGCCCGGCGACGGGCCACGGTGTCCTCAAGCGAAGCCGCCGACTTCTGGAGCTCGTCGTAGTGATCGACGACCTTGACGTGCGTGGCGATGACGGCATTCAGGTATTGATGCAGCGCGACGAACTGGCGGAACGTCGTGACGTGCAGCCCGACGCTCATCATCGAGGCGTCGGGCCGGCCGATGTATGCGTCGATGGCGCGCTGCTTGAGCGCGTCCTTGCCCGAACGCAGCCGCGAGTTGGCCTCGTCCAGCGCCTTCTCGGCGACGGCCAACTCGCCGTCGACGACCGCGAGACGCGCGGCGGCCGACTCGAGCGACGCCTGCACCGCGGGTAGCTGCTTGTCGACCTCGGCGATGCGCTTCGCCGTCTCGGCCTTCTTGGCGTTGGCGGCGTCCAGCTTCTTGATCAGCGCCGTTTCTTCGCGCGACGCCTCGACGATCTTGTTGCTCAGGTTCGTGAGCTGGCTCTGGCTGGACGCGGTGGTCGGCGTGGTCGGCGCTGCAGCTGCGGCGCGCGGCCACGGGCCCGCCACCAGGGCGAGCGCGACCAAGAGGGTGCGTGTCGCCCGGGTCACAGGAGTCACTTTACTAACACCAACCACAAGGGCCAAGACCCCGGGTCAGACGTCGAGGAAGCGCCTCACGGCGATGGCGGAGCCAATCGCACCGACGAAAGCGCCCACGACCAGCAGGAACATGCCAGTGCCGACCGCATCGGTGGCCCGGGCGGCCAGCGATTCCACCGGCGCGAACGACGGGTCGGTGATGAGGTCCATCACCACGTTGCGGAGCACATAGACGCCGATGAAGGCGACCGCGGCGCCGACGAGACCTTGGGCCATGCCTTCGAGCATGAACGGCAGCCGGATGAACCAGTTGGTAGCGCCGACCAGCTTCATCACCGCCACTTCGCGGCGACGGGCAAAGATCGCCAGCTGGATCGTGTTGAGGATGAGCACGGTGGCCGACACCAGCACGACGGCGGCCAAGCCGAAGAAGGCGATCTGGCGTTTTCGCGTGACCGAGAGCAGCCGGTTGATCGTGTCCTTGGCGTAGACGACCTCGCTCACGCCGGGCTGAGCGCGGAAGCGCTCGCCGATCGTCTCGACCAGTTCCGCCTTGGTGGGAACGACGCGGAACGACGGCGGTAGGTCCTTGGCGGTGACGACGTCGTTGTAGTCCTTGACGTTGACGATCTGTTTGAACTCTTCGAACGCGGCGTCCTGGTCGACGAACTTCACGCGCTTGACCTCGGGCATGTTCCCGAGCTCGCGGCGCACCGCGTCGATCTGGTTCTGCTCGACCTCAGGCTTGAGGAAGATCGACAGCTCGACGCCGCCCTTCCACTGGATCGTCGCCCGGGTGACGCCTTGCTTGAGCAGGAGCGCCCCGCCGACCAGCCACAGCGACACCGCGACGGTGAGCACGGCGGCAACGGTCATCAGCAGGTTGCGGAGCAGGTTGCTGGTTGTTTCCTTGGCGACGTATGCGAACGAGACCGGCATCAGCTCACCGTTTCCGATCCGTAGCCGTACACACCGCGCGCTTGGTCGCGCACGACGGTGCCGCGGTCGAGCTCGATCACGCGACGGCGCATCGAGTCGACGATGCCCTGGTCGTGGGTGGCCATGACGACCGTGGTGCCCGTGCGGTTGATGCGGTCGAGCAACCGCATGATGCCGACGGTGGTGTTCGGGTCGAGGTTCCCGGTGGGCTCGTCGGCGAGCAGGATCAGCGGCCGGTTGACGAAGGCGCGGGCGATGGCCACGCGCTGCTGCTCGCCACCGGACAATTCCCCGGGGAGGTTGTCGGACTTCTTGGCCAACCCGACGAGGTCGAGCACGACGGGCACCTGCGACGCGATGACGTGCTTGGGGCGGCCGATGACTTCGAGGGCGAACGCCACGTTCTCGGCGACGGTCTTGGTGGGCAGTAGCCGGAAGTCCTGGAACACACAGCCGATCTGGCGCCGCAGGATCGGCACCTTCCACGGCGACAACTTCTGCAGCTCCTTGCCGGCGACGTGGATCATCCCGCCGTCGGGTTCTTCTTCCTTGATCAACAACCGGACGAATGTCGACTTGCCGGAGCCCGACGGCCCGACGAGGAACACGAACTCGCCTTTTTGGATGTCGACAGATACGTCGCGCAGAGCGACGGTGGTTCCTTTATAGGACTTGGTGACGTTGTCGAGACGGATCATTTTGAGGGAGTCGGAGGCGGAGCCTGAAGACGACCGGCGAGCAGTCTACTGACGGGTCCTTACGATCCTGGCGCACCCTCGGACTCGCGACGCCATTGCAGCCACCCTTCCATGAACTGGTCGAGGTCGCCGTCGAGCACCGCCTGGACGTTCCCGGTCTCGACGCCGGTGCGCTCGTCCTTGACCAGCTGATACGGCGCGAGCACGTAGCCGCGGATGAAATTGCCGGCCCGGCTGACCTGCCCTTGCGGGCCTGACAGGGCCGCCAATTCCGCCCGGCGCTCCTCGCGCTGGCGTTCGGCCAGCTTGGCCGCCAGGACTTGCATGGCTTTGGCCTTGTTCTGGAGCTGGCTGCGCTCGTTCTGGCACGAGGTGACGATGCCCGTCGGCAGGTGGGTGATGCGCACCGCCGAGTCGGTGACGTTGACGTGCTGGCCGCCGGCGCCCGACGAGCGATACGTGTCGATCTTGAGGTCCTTGTCCTCGATCTTGACCTCGCCGCTGGCGTCTTCGATGAACGGAACCACGTCGACCGCGGCATACGACGTCTGCCGGCGCGCCTGCGAGTCGAACGGCGAGATGCGATAGAGCCGGTGGACGCCGCGCTCGGCACTCAGCAGCCCGTACGCATAGCGACCCTTGATGATGAACGTGGCCGACAAGATGCCGGCTTCCTGCCCGGCGGTGACCTCGTCGAGCTCGACCGAGAAGCCGCGTCGCTCGGCCCACCGCTGGTACATCCGCAGCATCATCTCGGTCCAGTCCTGCGCGTCGGTGCCGCCCTCGCCGGCGTGGACTTCGCAGACGGCGTCGTTCTCGTCGTACTCGCCGCTGAAGAGTGACCGCAGCTCGAGGGCACCCATGTCAGTCTCAAGAGCGCTGACCGCGTCGGCGATCTCCGGCTCCTGACTTTCGTCGCTCTCCTCGACCGCCATCTCGTACAACGTCGCCGCGTCCTCGAGCTTGGCTTGCAAGCCTTCGATCAGCTGAACGTCCTCGTTGACGCGTCCGTATTCGATGTTGACCCGGCGCGCGTTATCGGCGTCGTCCCATAGGTCAGGCCGCTCGACTTCGGTCGTCAGCTCGGCTAATCGCGCCCGGCTGGCGTCGAGGTTCAGGTAGCGCGCTGCATCATCGAGCCGCTTGCGGAGCGACGACAGATCGTCGGCGAAATCGCGCACTTACTGCCCGTGGCAATGCTTGAACTTCTTGCCGCTGCCGCACCAGCACGGCTCGTTGCGGCCGACCTTGTCGTGCTCGGACTTCACGACAGGAGCCATCGTGTACTCAGGGTCGTCCCATGCCGGGGTCTCGGCCGGGGCCGCTTGCTGAGCGAACTCTTCGGGCGGTGGGCCTTGGAGGATCGGCCGTTGCACGGTGTCCTCGGCCGCCTTGTACTGCGCCCCTTCGAGCGACGGCTGCTCGGGCGCCTCGATGACGACCTCGGCGTGCATCACGTAGCGGAGGTAGTCGTCTTTGATGCCGCCCATCATCCGCACGAACATGTCGTAGCCCTCGCGCTGCCACTCGTTGAGCGGGTCGCGCTGGCCCATGGCGCGCAGGCCGATGCCCTCGCGTAGGTAGTCCATCTCGGCCAGGTGCTCGCGCCACCGCTGGTCGATGATCTGCAGCATGATCTCGCGCTCGAGCTGGCGCATGACCTCGGGCGTGATCGACTCCTCGCGGCGCGCGTAGTACGCCGTCGCCTCGGCGATGAGGCTCTCCTCGAGCTCCTCGGGCGTCACCGCCCGATTCAGCTCCTCGGCGGTGAACTGCGTGGGGTAGTAGCCGGTGACCTCGCGCAGCAGGCCTTCGACGTCCCAGTCCTCGGTGAACTCGCCGCCGGCGAACTCGTCGACGACGGTCCCGATGGCTTCGTCGAGGATCTCCATGGTCTCGTCGCGCAGGTCGTCGCCCTCGATGATCTGGTTGCGCCGGCCGTAGATGGCCTTGCGCTGCTTGTCCATGACCTCGTCGTACTTGAGGACGTCCTTGCGGATCTCGGAGTTGCGCGCTTCGACGGTGTTCTGGGCCCGCTCGATGGCCTTGGTGACCATGCGCGCCTCGATCGGCGTGTCGTCGGGCAGTGCCTTGCCCATCACCCAGTTCATGGCGCCGGTGGCGAACAGGCGCATGAGGTCGTCCTCCAGGGAGAGGAAGAACCGGCTCTCACCCGGATCGCCCTGGCGACCCGAGCGGCCGCGCAGCTGGTTGTCGATGCGACGGCTCTCGTGGCGCTCGCTGCCCAGTACATACAGGCCGCCCAACGCGCGCACCTTGTCGCCTTCGGCCTGGCACTGCGTCTCGAGGCCGGGCAGCAACTGCTGGACCAGAGCCTGGCCCTCGTCGCTGTCGAGCGCGAGGCCGCGCGCTTCGGCCTCCTGGCGGGCCAGCCCTTCCGGGTTGCCGCCGAGCAGGATGTCGACGCCGCGCCCGGCCATGTTCGTCGCGACGGTGATCCCGTGCAGCCGACCAGCCTGGGCGACGATGTGCGCCTCCCGCGTGTGCTGCTTGGCGTTCAGCACCGTGTGCGGGATGCCGCGCTTGTCGAGCATGCGCGACAGAACCTCGGACTTCTCCACCGACGCGGTGCCGACGAGCACGGGCTGGCCGCGGTCGTAACGCTCGACGAGGTCCTCGATGACCGCCTCGAACTTGGCTAGCTCGGTCTTGTAGATGAGGTCGGGTGCGTCGATGCGAACCATCGGGCGGTGCGTCGGGATGGGGACGACCGGGAGGTTGTACGTGTTGGCGAACTCGCTGGCCTCGGTCTCGGCCGTGCCCGTCATCCCGGCGAGCTTCTCGTACATGCGGAAGTAGTTCTGGAGGGTGACGGTCGCCCACGTGTGCGACTCCTCCTTGATCCGCACCCGCTCCTTGGCCTCGACCGCCTGGTGCAGGCCGTCGGACCAGCGCCGACCCTCGAGGATGCGGCCGGTGAACTCGTCGACGATCTTGACCTCGCCGTCCATGACGACGTAGTCCTTGTCGCGCTGGTACAGCTCCTTGGCGCGTAGCGCGTTGGTGAGCTGGTGCACGTAGTTGACGGAAACCGCGTCGTACATGTTGTCGACGCCGAGTTGCTTCTCGACCTTCTCGATGCCCTCTTCGGTGGGCGCAACGGTGCGCTTGTCCTCCTCGACCTCGTAGTCGGTGTCGCGGTTGAGCGAACGGACGATGGCGGCGAACTGGTAGTAGAGGCGCGCCGACTCGTCGGCGGTACCGCTGATGATGAGCGGCGTGCGGGCCTCGTCGATGAGGATCGAGTCGACCTCGTCGACGATCCCATACACGTGACCGCGCTGCACCATGTACTCGCGAGCGCCGGCCATGTTGTCGCGCAGATAGTCGAACCCGAACTCGGCGTTGGTGCCGTACGTGATGTCGCAGGCGTAGGCCGCCTTCTTCTCGGCGAAGTCGTCGCGGTCGGGCAACACGAGGCCCACTGTGAGTCCGAGGAACTTGTAGAGCCGCCCCATCCATTCGGCGTGGAACGACGCGAGGTAGTCGTTGACCGTGACGAGGTGAGCGCCCCGCTGCGACAGGCCGTTGAGGTACAGCGGCAACGTCGCAACGAGCGTCTTGCCCTCGCCCGTCTTCATTTCGGCGATCCAGCCGAAGTGCAGGGCGGCCCCGCCCATGAGCTGTACGTCGAAGTGGCGCTGCCCGATCGTCCGGGTGGCCGCCTCCCGCCCCACCGCAAAGGCCTCGATCATGAGGTCGTTGAGATCCTCGCCCCGACCGAGGCGCTCGCGGAACTCCACCGTCTTGTGCCGGAGCGCCTCGTCCGAGAGCGCGTGCATCTCGGGTTCGAAGCCGTTGATGTCCGGCACGAGCGACTGGAGGGCACGCAGCTTCTTGCCCTCACCGGCCCGCAGAACTTTGGAGAAGACACTCATGAGGACATTGAGTCTACGTTCCGGTCCCCCGTCTTCTGATCAGGTGAGAATGTCCCGATGACCGCGCAAACCGAGGAGGTGAGTCCGGGGGAACAGGCGCGGGCCTGGGTCGCCCGCCGGGACCCGGCTCGCTGGACTCTGGGCGCGGTCATCGTCGTCTGGTCGCTGACATTCATCATCCTCGGCTTCCAGCGCCACGACCGGTACGGGACATTCGGGTTCGACCTCGGCACCTACGACCAGGGCATTTGGCTGCTCTCGCAGCTCAAGCACCCGTTCGTCACGATCCGCGGCCTCCACCTGTTCGGCCACCACGTCAACTTCATCCTCTACCTGCTTGCGCCCTTCTACCGCCTGGGCGCGGGCCCACATTTCCTCCTCGTCGTGCAGGTGCTGTCGCAAGCATCGGGCGCGATCGCAATATTCCTGCTGGCGCGGGACCGCCTCAAGAGCCGGTGGCTGGCGGTCGCCATGGGCACCGCGCTGCTGCTGCACCCGACGTCGGGTTGGCTGGCGTGGGAGTTCTTCCATCCCGACGCCCTGGCGATCGGACCGCTCCTCTTCGCCTACTGGGCGGCGCGCGCCGGTCGCTGGCGTTGGTTCACCGTCGCCGCGGCAGCCGCAATCCTGTGCAAGGAGGACGTCGCCTTCTCGATGGCGATGATCGGCGTCCTCATATTCTTCCGCGGCAACCGCCGCATCGGCGCGGTGACCGCGCTGGCATCGCTGGCCTGGTACGAGCTGTCGACCAAGGTCATCCTTCCGGCCAACAACCACATCGCCGCGTTCTACAACACGTTCTTCGGTGATCTAGGCGAGTCGCCGTTCGCGGTATTGAAGTCGTTCTTCACCAAGCCGAACGAGATCCGTCGCCTCCTGCGGATGGACGACCGCCGCGACTACACGGTGATGATGCTGGCGCCGATGGCGTTTCTGCCGCTGGCCTCCCTCAGCACGTTCCTGATCGCCGTCCCGATGCTGGCGATCAACCTGCTGTCAACCTTCCCGTATCAGCGCGAGATCCGATACCACTACGCGGCGCTGGTGCTCGTCGGCGTCATGGTGGCGACGGTCGAGGCCATCGCCAACCTGGGCGAGCGGCCCGGGTTCCGGCGCTTTCTCGTCGGCCTGGTAATGGCGTCGTCGCTCGCCACAACCGTCGCGTGGGGCAACGCGCCGATCAGCGTGAAGTTCCACAACGGCATCTGGTCGCTCGGCGCCGATGCCCGTCGCCAGGCCAAGCACGACGCCCTGGGCCTCATTCCGAAACACGATTCGGTGAGCGCGATCTATTACATGGCGCCGCACCTCACGCACCGCACCAAGGTGTACGAGTTCCCGAACCCGTGGAAGGTCGTCAACTGGGGTGTCCGCGGCGAGAACCCCGACGATCCCGGTGGGGTCAAGTGGCTGATCCTCGATCGCCAGCTCTTGAGTGCCGAGGACCGCGAGTTGCTGCACACGTTGCTGACCACCGAGTTCCAGCTCCGGTACGACCACAACGACATCCTCGTCGCCCGGCGGACGCACCCGCCCGGGCCCGACTCGCCCAAGCCACCGTCGTGACCCGACCCAAGATCGTCGTCACGCTGCCCGCGTACCGCGCCGAGCGAACGCTCGGGAAGACGGTCGCTGCTATTCCCGAAGGCGCGGCGGACCACCTGATCCTCGTCGACGACGCCAGTCCCGACCACACTGCGGAGATCGCTCGCGAGTTGGGCATCGACGTCGTCGTGCACCCGGCGAACCGCGGCTACGGCGGCAACCAGAAAACGTGTTACGCCCACGCGCTGGCCGCCGGCGCCGACGTCGTCGTCCTGTTGCATCCCGACTACCAGTACGACCCCGCGGCGGTGCCGTTGCTCACTGCCTCGATCCTGGCCGGCGACGCCGACATGACGTTCGGCTCGCGCTTCGCGGGTTTGGGTGACCCGATGGGCGGTGGGATGCCCCTGTACCGCTACCTCGGCAACCGCCTGAGCACCACGGTCGAGAACCTGGTGCTCGGGTCGCGCTTCACCGAGATGCACAGCGGGATGCGGGCCTACACGCGACGGTGTCTCTTGAGCCTTCCGTTCTTGTCGTACTCCGACAACTTCGCGTTCGACGCGCAGTTCCTGGTCGACGCGGTCACGCTCGGGCTGCGTGTAGTCGAGGTGCCGATCCCGACGCGCTACACGGAGGAGTCGTCGTCGATTGGCGTCGGGCGATCGTTCCGTTACGTCGGCAGCGGGCTGCGCTACTGCGTCGAGCAGACTGCGCGCCGCGGCCGCCGGGGCCGCAAATCCCCGGTCGCGTCGCGCGCCATTGACGAGGAACCGCTCGTCGTCGCCAGCGGCATCGCGCCGGCCACCGAGGTAGCGCAATGGATCGTGAAGTCGATCGGCGGGTACGCGCTCCGCGGGCAGCGACTGGCGACCGGCATCGAGGTCGTCGCCATCGAAGCCGAGCGGGCCGGGTGGACCACCGGCTTGGTGTCGGCGGGTGACACGGCCGACGCGATCGTCGTGGCGACCGATACCGACGCGCTGGCCCCCGCCGCGCTGGCCCGGGTGCGCGGCGTGATCGACGACGAGGGGCTCGTGGCCTTCTGGACGCCGTCACACGAGCCCCGTCTGAGTGGGTACCTCCGCGCCCACGGCTTCAGGGTCGTCGGCTGGGACCCGGCGCCGCGCGGCTCGGCGGTGTTGGTGACCGCCCGGCCCGCCTAGCGCCCGGCGCGGTCGAGCTGGCGGCGGAAGGCCCGGCCGAGCGGCTCGGCCGGCGCAACCCGCTTCAACAGCGCGATGCGGTCGCCGACGACGACCGCACGGAACTCGCGTGCGGTGAGGTGCTCGAGCAGGAGCGCCTCGCGAACACCGAGGCCCTCGGCCGGGATCACGATGTACTGCACGTGCGCCGCCACCCGGAGTTCGGCGCCGTTGTCGCGGCCATCGCCCCAGTTCTGGGCGTACCACGGCGTCGGGAACTCGTAGATCTCGCGGCGATGGTCGAGATGGGTCACGAAGCTGTAGTGCGCGGCGACGCTGGCGTTGGCGGGTATCCGGTGCAGGATCGCGAGGATCGGCCCCACGTGCGCGGCGCGGGCGTCGCCCAGCTGCACCGGGTGGCGGGCCAACGGCGTCGGTCCCCACATCCATCCGGTCAGCAGCGACGCGGCGAGCATGACGGCAACCGCGCCGACCCGCAGCCGTCCGCGTAGGCGCGCCGCGCCCAGAACGGCAGCGAACACCAACACCGGGAGGATGAGGGTCGTGTAGTGGTACTGCAGGTGGTACTGGTACGAGAACCGGCTGAGGAGGTTCGACGCCAGCGGGCCGGTCGCCAGCAACAGCGCGCTGGGCGCGAGCAGCGACAGCAACCCGAAGCCCGCGAGCAGCTGCCACAGGTACCAGCGCTTGTCCTCGCCGAGCGCCAAGGCGATCACGTCCCACGGATGGGTCACCGTTCGCCTCAACAGGCCGCCGACGCCGCCATACGGGACGCGCCACGCGTCGAGGCTGCCCTGGCCGTTGAACGCCGGCAGGATGACCCAGACCGCGGCCACGAAGTACAGGGCGGAGAACGCGGCGGTGATGACGCCGATCCGCTTGTCGTACCGGCGGGCGACGTAGAGGCCGAGCGCGAACGTCAGCAGGGCGACGTCCTCCTTGACCAGCAACAGCAGGACGACGGAGACGAGAAACGGCGTCCACCGCCGGCGCGTCATGAAGTAGATGGCGAACAGCGCGAGCGGCACTTCGAGGACATCGGGGTGGAACTGCTCCCACCCTTCCCACTGCAGCGTGGGATTGGCGAGGAACGCGGCGAGGACGCCGAGCGCGAGCCACTCGCTCCGCAGCTTGTCGCGCGCGAGAAGGAACACCGGAACGCCGCCGGCCCCGAGCGCGACGGCCTGCGCCGCGATGAGAACCGTCGCCGACGGGAACAGCCAGTAGAACGGAACGAGCGGGAGCAACGCGAACGACGTGTGATCGCCGAACAGGTTCACACCCATGATCGTCACGAACGGCGAGCGGAACCGGCTGAGCAGCCACGCCCCCTGGTCGAAGATGCCGAAGTCGAACCCGAACGTGCCGAAGGCGTCGTGACGATGGATCGCCCACGACGTCGAGACGCCGATCCACCCGAGGATCAGCGCCGCGGCGCCGATCCGGGGAGCGCGCTTACTCGTCGTCGCGGAGGTCGAGCAGCTTCTCGCGAAGCGCGTACATGACCGCTTCCATCCTCGAGTGCAGGTGCAGCTTCTCGAGGATGTTGCGGACGTGGTTCTTCACCGTGTTCTCCGAGATGAACAGCTCATCGGCGATCTCACGGTTGCTCATGCCCTTGGCGACGAGCTTGAGCACCTCGAGCTCGCGTGCGGTGAGGGCGGGTACCGGCAAGCGCTGGCGCTCGTCGGCCCGCTTCGACATCGCACTGAACTCGTTGATCAGCTTCGACGCCATCGACGGCGTGATCTTGCTCTCGCCCTGCATGACCGCCCGAATGGAGTCGGCCACTTCCTCGACCGACACCTCTTTGAGGAGGTACCCGCTGGCGCCGGCCTTGATCGCTTCGTAGAGATCCGAGTCCTCGTCGCTGACGGTGAGCATGAGGATCTTGGTGGTCGGGACGCGGTCGCGGATCTCCTTGGTCGCCTCGATGCCGTTGATCTTGGGCATCCGCACGTCCATCAGCACAACGTCGGGCGCTAGCTCCTCGGCCTTGGCGATGGCTTCCTCGCCGTTCTCGGCCTCGCCGACGACTTCGATGTGCTCCTCCGTATGCAGCACGACTTCCAGGCCGCGGCGATACAGCGGCTGGTCGTCGGCGATCAAGACCCGAATGGGCCCGCCGTCCCCGGAGACGTTGTGATCGCTCATCTAGGTGGCGTCGATCAACCCGATGTTCGAATCGGCGCGGCGATAGACGACCGCGGCCCGGTCGGTTTCGGCATTGGTGAAGAAGAAGAAGTCGTGACCGAGCAACTCCATCTGCAGGGCGGCCTCCTCAGGCGTCATCGGCTTGATGTCGAACTGCTTGGTCTTCACGATACGGGCACCGGCGTCCGAAGTCGCGTCTTCCGCGTCGTGCGCGCCGTCTGCGCCGTCGCCATCGAGCACCCGGTGGCCGTTCTGGCCGCGGCGCGGATGCGAGCGGCCGACGAGCTTGCCCTTGAGCTTCTCCATCCGGTGCTCGAGCTTGTCGACGACGCGGTCGACTGCTGCGAGCGGATCAGTGGCCGCCGCCTTGGCTCGCACGATGTGGCCGTGGCCGTGCATCGTGACTTCGCAGATCTCCTTGTCGGTGATCCGCGGGTTCTGCTCCTCGGCAAACCACACCTCGGCCCGCTCCATGCCATCGAGGTACCGACTGAGCCGGCCCACCTTCTCCTCGACTGTGGCGCGCATCGACTTGCTGATGCGGAGCTTCCGGGACCGGATGGCAATTTCCACGGGCTACTCCTCTCAAGGACGCAGCTATAGATGGGCCGTGCGCGGCTGACCTGGTCTTTGACCCCACACTTGCCTGGACTGTCCAGGACTTACATCTAAACCGCGCCATGCTCAGCAACTGAGTTGCCTTACGTGGGTCGTTTCGCCCGCGGCTGGCATCGACTTGCAACCACAGACCCGCGCACGGCCCATACGTCAGTGTAAGTCCCCCGGGGGTGGCGTCCGGGCGGCGACTAGGGCAACCACGCGATCCGCGCCTGCCGATCGCAATGCGGCAGCGGCGGCGGCGAGGGTGGCGCCGGTGGTGGTGACGTCGTCGACCAGGAGCACCGTGCCGTGGCAACGCCTCGTCGCGGCCAGGGCCGGGCGGGCCGACCGGCGCGTGGCGGCGTCGTTGCCGGTCTGCGGGGGACCGGGCGCGCGGCGAAGGAGGCGGTGGGTCGGGCGCCCGAGCGATCGGCCGACGGCGCGTGCGAGTAGCTCGGCCTGGTCGAAGCCCCGCGCTCGACGACGGGCGGGCGTGGTGGGCGCCCACGTGACCAGCGAGACAGGTTCGTCGACGAGCGCGGCGAGCCCCTGGGCAAGCCACCCGATGCTGGCTCGCGCGTTGCGGTATTTGAGACGGGCGACTAGCTCACGCGCCGCGCGCGCGTACGCGAGGAGGGCGACACACCGGTCGACGCCGGGCGGCGCCGGCAGGGACGGTGCGCGTCGCATCTCGCTGACGCACGACGCGCACGGCGCGGCCCCGAAGCCGTCACAAACCGGACAACGAGTGGGCAAGAGCACAGCACGAGGCTACGAAGTGGGTGCGCGCGCCCAGGTAGCCTCAACGCCCATGTCCGCTCTCGCACCGGGTGACTTCAAGGTCGCCGATCTGTCGTTGTCCGGCTTCGGCCGCAAGGAGATTCAGCTCGCCGAGCACGAGATGCCCGGCCTCATGGCGCTGCGCCGGCAATTCGGCGAAAGCAAGCCGTTGACCGGCGCGCGCGTATCCGGGTCGCTGCACATGACGATCCAGACCGCAGTGCTGATCGAGACGCTGATCGCGCTGGGCGCCGAGGTGCGGTGGGCGTCGTGCAACATCTTCTCGACGCAGGACCACGCCGCCGCCGCGGTCGTCGTCGGACCGGACGGCACGCCGGAGAAGCCGTCGGGCGTCCCCGTGTACGCGTGGAAGGGCGAGACCCTCGAGGAGTACTGGTGGTGCTCCGAGAAGATGCTGCTCTGGCCGGACGGCAACGGGCCCAACATGCTCCTCGACGACGGCGGCGACGCGACGTTGCTCGTCCTCGACGGTTCGAAGTACGAGGCGGGCGAGCCGCTCGACCCGACCAGCGCCCGCTCCGAAGAGGAGGGCGTCATCCTCCGTCTCATCCAGCGCAGCCTCAACGAGGACCCCGACCGCTGGACCCGCGTGACCAAGGGCGTCAAGGGCGTCACCGAGGAGACCACCACCGGTGTCCACCGCCTGTACCAACGCCAGGAGGCGGGCACGCTCAAGTTCCCGGCGATCAACGTCAACGACTCAGTCACCAAGTCGAAGTTCGACAACCTCTACGGCTGCCGCCACTCGCTCATCGACGGCATCAACCGCGCCACCGACGTGATGATCGGCGGCAAGACCGCCGTCGTGTGCGGCTACGGCGACGTCGGCAAGGGCTGCGCGGCGTCGCTCGCCGGCCAGGGCGCGCGCGTGATCGTCACCGAGATCGACCCGATCAACGCGCTGCAAGCAGTGATGAACGGGTTCCAAGTCACCACGCTCGAGGACGTCGTCGACACGGCCGACATCTTCATCACCGCGACCGGCAACGAGAACGTCATCACGGCCGAACACATGTCGCGCATGAAGCACCAGGCGATCGTCGGCAACATCGGTCACTTCGACAACGAGATCGACATGGCCGGCGTCGCCCGGTGGCCGGGCGTGCGGCGCGAGAACATCAAGCCGCAGGTCGACCAGTGGTACTTCGGCGACAAGGGCGTGATCGTGCTGGCCGAAGGGCGGCTGCTCAACCTCGGTTGCGCGACCGGGCACCCGAGCTTCGTGATGTCGTGCTCGTTCACCAACCAGGTACTGGCCCAGATCGAGCTGTACACGCGCGGCGACGACTACGAGAACAAGGTGTACGTCCTCCCGAAGAAACTCGACGAGGAAGTGGCCCGCCTCCACCTCGACGCCCTCGGCGTGCGGCTCACCTCACTCACCGAGTCCCAGGCCGAGTACCTCGGCATCCCCCTCGAGGGCCCCTACAAAGCCGAGCAGTACCGCTACTAACCGTTCTTTGATTCCTTGCCGGCGTGGAACATCCGCAAAGAATCAAAGAACGCTAGATCTCGCGGTCTTCTTTCAGGCGGGCCTTGATTTCGTCGAGCGCGGGGATGGGGCCGGGGTCGATCCCTTCCTGGGCGGCGAGATGCAGGCTCGTGAAGTCGCCGATGAGGATGAGGTCGAGGAGCTGGGCGAGTTCGCCCTCGCCCTCGGCTCGCACCTCTTCGATGCCGGCGACGATCTCGCGCATCATGTCGGCAACCAGCTCGAAGCGGCGGCTGACTTGCGGGTGCTCGTGGTCGTGCCGCAGGTTGATCAGCGTGAGCAGCTGGCGGGTCGCGTCGCCGTGTTGGCCCCACCCGCAGATTTCGTTGTGACACAGCTCGGGCTGCACGGCGCTGAATGCCGGGCACTTGGCGTTCTCGTTGATCTGGGTGCGCCAGCGCGCGCCCGCTGTCGCGCCCACGGAGCCGGCGCCGTGCATGAGCGGGATCGTCCGCCCGATGCGCCGGGCCAGGTCCGAGGCCAGGTTGGTCGGGCGCAGGAGCGCGTCGCGCCGGCGCCGCAGCTGGGCGACGGCCAGCTCGATCCACTCGGAGGCCCCGGGGAACAGGCCGATCTGCTCGAGCACGACCAGCGGCGGAATGGCCATGGCCCCGAGACCCACGCGGGGTTGCGGGATGCCGTCGGTCGGCACGGGCACGTGCACGCCGCCCCAGGACTCCGCCAACTCCGCAAGCTCGCCGCCCGCGGACACGACGACAATGCGGGCGCCCTGCATAGCGGCTTCGGACGCCGCCTCGACCGTCTCTTCGGTGGCGCCGGAGAACGACACTGCGAAAACGAGCGACGTCTCGCTCACGAACGCCGGCGGGTTGTACGACTTCACGACGACGACCGGCACGGCCATGAACGGCGCCGCGGTGGCGAGCAGCACGTCGCCGGCGACACCGCTGCCGCCCATGCCGAGCACGACGACGCTCTCGATGTCGTCGTGGGCCGGCAGTCCCTCGATGCCGCGCGCGGCAGCCGCCGCCGCCGCGACCTGCTCCGGCAGCGCCGCGGTCGCGTCGAACATGCCGAGCGTGTCGAGCACGTCAGTCGACGACGTACTCAAGCGGTCGCCTCAAAGGTCGGAGTTATGCCTTCGGCGTCGGCCTTGGCGAGCAGGCGAGCGTGCTCGTCGTCGCTCACCGTTTCGGCCTCGTCGATCAACATCACGGGGATGTCGTCGCGTATCGAGTAGCGGCGCTTCAACCGCGGGTTGTACAGCGAGTCCTCGCTCTCGAAGTACAGCAGCGGGCCCTTGTCTTCGGGGCAGGCCAGGATGTCGAGCAGGACGGGATCGAGAGCCACTACTTACCCTTTCGCGAGCGCGAGGACTTCGTCGACGTGGGCGGCGCACTCCTCGCTGGTGCGCGCCTCGAGGTTGAGCCGAAGGAGCGGTTCGGTGTTCGACGGCCGCATGTTGAACCACCAGTCGTCGAACTCGACGGTGAGACCGTCGAGCCGGTTCTGTTTTCCACGGCCGGTGAACGCGGTGGCAACCCGTTCGATCACGGCGCCCGGATCGTCGACGCGCGTGTTGAGCTCGCCCGACGCCGCGTAGCGCTCGAACGGCTTGCGCAGCTCCGAAAGTGGCGCGCCGGCGATCGACATCAGTTCGAGAACGACGACGGCCGCGATGAGCCCCGAGTCGGCGCGGTAGTTGTCGCGGAAGTAGTAGTGGGCCGAATGCTCGCCGCCGAAGATCGCGTCGTGCGCCGCCATCTCGGCCTTGATGTACGAGTGGCCGACGCGCGACACGATCGGCGTGCCGCCGTGCTCGCGAATGATCTCGGGCACGGCGCGCGAACAGATCAGGTTGTGAATCACGGCTTGACCCGGATGCTTGTCGAGGATCGACGCGGCGAGCATGGCCGTGGTGGTCGACCCCGACAAGGGCTGGGCTTGCTCGTCGACGAGAAACACGCGGTCGGCGTCGCCGTCGAAGGCGAGCCCGACGTCGGCGGCAACCTCGAGGACCCGAGCCTGCAAGTCCTTGAGATTCTCGGGTTGGATCGGGTCGGCCGGGTGGTTGGGGAACGTGCCGTCGAGCTCGCCGTAGAGCATGTCGAGGTCGAAGGGCAGCGGGGCCAGCACGCGCGGCACGACCAGCCCGCCCATGCCATTGGCGGTGTCGGCCACGACTTTGAGCGGGCGCAAGGCGTCGACGTCGACGAACGACCGGACGTGCTTGGCGTAGTCGTCGAGGAGGTCGAGGTCGGTGACCGCGCCGGTGGTGCCGCCGCCGTCGATGGTGCCGGCCTCGACCGCCTCGCGAATGTCGGCCAGACCAGTGTCCTCGCCGACCGGCTTGGCGCCAGCCAGGCACAACTTGATGCCGTTGTACTGCGCGGGATTGTGCGAGCCGGTGAACGTGGCCCCCGGTGAGTCGAGTTGGCCGGCGGCGAAGTACAGCAAGTCGGTCGGGATCAGCCCGAGGCGGACCACGTCGACGCCCTGGCTCGTGACGCCCTCGACGAACGCGGCCGCCAGCTCGGGTCCGGACGGACGCATGTCGTGACCCACGAGGACGCGCGGTGCGCCAGCAAAGCGGGCGAAGGCGGCGCCGACGGCTCGCGCCACGTCGGCATTGAGCTCGTCGGGCACCAGGCCGCGCACGTCGTACGCCTTGAAGATTCGTCGCAGGATCGCGTGGTCGAGCGCCGCCATAAGTACAAGCAGCGTAGTGGGCTGCGAAGATGGCAGATCTTGATCTCGATCGTGCTCCCCGCCTACAACGAGGAACCGTTTCTCGCCGATACCGTCGACGAGCTCGTCGCCGGTCTGCGCGGCCGCGGGCATGAATTCGAGGTGATCGTCGTCGAGAACGGCTCGAGTGACGGCACCTTCGCCGTCGCCGAGAAACTGGCGGCACGGGACGGCGAGGTGCGGGCGCTTTCGACTCCCGATGCCGACTACGGCGCCGCGCTCCGCCACGGTTTCATGAACGCTCGCGGTGACGTCGTTTGCAACTTCGACGTCGACTACTTCGACCTGGGGTTCCTCGACCGCGCCGTGGCGCTGCTCGACGACGGCTGCGTGATCGTCGTCGCCGCCAAGCGCGGCGCCGGCGCCCACGACACCCGCGCGCCGGCGCGCCGCGTCGTCACCGCGGTCTTCTCCGGCATGCTCCGCGTCGGTTTCGGCCTCGCGGTCGTCGACACCCACGGCATGAAGGCGATGAAGCGGGCCGAACTGGCCGCGCTGGTCGCCGAGTGCCGCAGCGGCACCGACCTCTACGACACCGAGTTGCTCATCCGGGTGGAGCGGGCGGGACTGCGGGTCGGCGCCGTACCGGTCGTCGTCGCCGAACGGCGCGCGTCGCGCACGTCGATCGTCCGCCGCATACCGCGATCAGTGCACGGGTTGGGGCGCCTCTGGCTGCAACTCCGACGCGAGGCTCGCGGGCGGCGGTAGCACCACCGCATCGGCCGCCGCCTCGTCGTCGCGACGAACGAGCCGGTCGCGCCGGCTGAAACCCACGACCGCGAGGATCCCGAGGATCGTCAGCGCCCAACCCATGAGGTCGACAGGCGTCTCGCCGTAGTGCAGTCGCACGTGACGCGACGTCGGGATCACGACCATCTGGTTGGGGGTCACCCGCCACGGCCCACGCGCGCCCTTCGCCTTCCAGTTCGGGAAGTACGAAGCCTTGACGAGGACGGGGCTGCCGGGCCGGTCGACGTCGAAGCTGATGTAGTCGTCGCCGGTGCGAACGTGGCTCACCGTCGCCGGCGTAACCGCGCGCCGCGGCGGATCGGCGATCGCACCCTTGACCCGCGCCCACTCCTTCGGGCCGCTGGCGGCGAGCTGCACCTCCCAATGCGAGGGATCGCCCTGGAACCAGTCGACGGCCGCGTCCTGCCAGCCGCGGCCGCCCTTGGGCACGCCAGTCATCACCGCCGGCTCGAAGGCGAGCGGCGCGACAACGGCGGAGTTGGCGACTTCGTAGACCTTCCAACTCCGCGTCTTGGTCTCGGCCGGCTTGCCGCTCTCGGTCACGACCGCGGAGAACGGCTTGGACGTCGCGATCAACTTGAGGTCAGGGTTGACGTTGGCTTGGGACTGAGCGGCGTCTGAGAGCGCCATGTAGTAGCGGACGCCCATCAACTGGAGGTGCTGCACGCCGAGCTTCACGTCGAGGTCGCGATACGGGAGGTCGCGCTGCGGACGGGGCGGCCGGAGCGACAGCTCCGAGTTCGAAAGGAAGTGGTACGGCGTGGTGGCCGACGACTCGAAGTACAGGCCTTCCATCGAGCCGATGCAGCCCTTGGTCCAGTACGGCAGCAACATGAGCGCCATCGGCGTGCCGTAGCGGTCGAGTTCGGGCTCGTACTCCCACGACGCGCGACCGCACCCGTTGGTCTTGCCGACCCGGCCCATGGTCGCCACGACGTCGCGGTACTCCGGGTAGGCGGCTTTGCGCTCGTACCCGTTGTAGTTCCACTTCACCCACCCGGGGATGAAACTGCTGTCGGTCGTCGTGATGGCGAAGCTCTTCGGCAGCGCGCCGAGCGGCAGCGCGGTGATGCCGAGGAACATGCACGTGACCACGATCGGCGTGAGGGCGCGGACCCATCGCTCGGTGGGCGTGCGGCTCACGTTCATGGTGTCGCTGTCGGGCTCGATCACGGAGACCGGGGGCAAGGCGGCCACGGGCGGCACGCCATGACCGTTGGCCGCGTCCACCGGCGGGTGCTCGGTCGGAACGTCGAGCAACAGCACGCGGACGTCGTCGCCGGCCCGGACGCCACCCCCGTCGGGCAGCACGGCGAGACCGTTGGCCGCCGCCAGCCCACTCAGTACGTGGGAGCCCTGCGCGCCGGCCGAGCGCACGCGCACGCGGCCATCCACGCCGTCCCAGAACGCCGCCACGCGCGCGTAGTGCGTCTTGCCGTCCGGCCGGCGGGCCAGATCCTGATCGGCGACCGCGACCACCGCCGGCCGGTCGAGTTGGTCGCTCGGATAGCCCGCCATCTGCCGCAGCGCGGGCCGGGCGATCAATTCGAAGCTCACCGCCGCCGACACGGGATTCCCCGGCAACCCGAACACGGGCACGCCCTCGACGACACCGAACACGAAGGGCTTGGCCGGCTTGATCGGCAACCGGAACGTCCACGAGTCGCCCAGGTCGGCCAGCACCGGTGCGAGGAAGTCGAAGTCGCCCACGCTCACGCCACCCGTGGTGAGGACGGCGTCGCACGACGCGGTGGCGGCGCGGACAGCGTTGCCGATCGACATACGGTCGTCGCCGACGACACCGAGGTCGACCGGTTCGCACCCGGCCGCCGCGACCAAGCCGAGGAGCAGCACGCGGTTCGAATCGCGAATCTGGCCGTGCCGCAGCACGTCGCCGTGGGACACCAACTCGTCGCCGGTCGCGAGCACGCCGACACGCGGGATCGGGATGGCGCTCACCCGCCGGCAGCCAACCGCAGCGAGCAACCCGAGGCGAGCGGGCGACAGCACCTCGCCGGCGCCGACGACCTCGTCGCCCGGCGCCACGTCGTCGCCAACCTGGCGGATGAAGTGGCCGGCGGCCACCGCCCGACGGATCTCGACGCGCCCGTTGGGCCCACCGTCGGTGTCCTCGATCATGACGACGGCGTCGGCCCCCGCGGGCACCGGCGCGCCGGTCATGATCCGCGCTGCCTCCCCCGGTCCCACGTGCACGTTGGCCGCGTCGTCGCCCGCCGCCACGGTGGCCACGACCGTCAGCGCCACCGGCACGGCCGCCACATCGGCGGCCCGCACTGCGAACCCGTCCATGGCCGAGTTGGCGAACGGGGGCGCCGCCTCCTCGGCTTCGATCGCGTCGGCGGCGACGGTACCGAGCGCGTCGCGCAACGCGAGGGGGACCGGCACGAGCGGCTCGCACCGACTCAGCACGTGCGTTCGCACCGCGTCCACGGGCGCCCGGCCGTCACCGAGCGCGGGCGAGTCGTTGCCGACGTCCTCGCGAGGTCGACTCAGGTAGCCGGCGACCGCGGCGACGGCTTCGCCCATCACCGCCACGCCGACGCCGGCGAGCATGTACACGGCGAGGAACCAGAACGGCAGCAGCCGCGCGTTCCACAGCCGACCGGGTGGCGCGACGACGAACGCCACCGCGGCGCCGCCGGCCAACAGACCCAGATAGATGCCGCCGCGCCGCTTGAGCACGACCGAGGTGGCCAGTCCCAGCGCGGCGAGGATCAGCGGGATCTCGAGGCTGTGGGTGATCAGCGACTCGCGATAGGTGCGCAGCGGCTCCCAACCCATGTCGGTCGTGTACGGGAGGCGCATATAGAAGGGCAGCCACCAGAACGCGCCGATCATCCCGCCGACGATGGCGACCGGTGCCGCGTAACGAAGGCGCTGGCGCGTGGGTTGCAACAAGAACAGCAGCGCCGCCCCGCCGATCGCGAAGAACGTCGGAATGAAGTGACACAGCCCCGTGATTGCGAGCAGCACCGCGGCCAGGCCCCGCTGGCGACCGGTGCGGAGGCCGCGCGCGAACACACCGAGGAACAGCAGCGCGACCGCGAGGCTGATCGAGAACGAGAACTCGCCGGCCAGGGTCGACGGGATGTTGCCGCCGTAGATCGTGTACGAGCGGTCGAAGAGGAACGGGACGGTGAGAACCGAGAGACACGCGGGTGACGGCCCCCGCAGCCCGATCAACCGGGCGAAGACGTAGGCGGCGGCCGGGAGGGCGAGCAGGCCCAGCACGGTCACGAGCTTGAACGCGATGCCGTACGGGAGGACGACGTCGAGAATCACGATCAGCAACGAGGGCAGCGGGAAGTAGAAGGTGAGCGCCGGGAAGCCCTCGTACCAGTCGGGCGTCCACCCCGTAAGGCGCCCGTGCGGCAACAGGTGGTCACGCAAGTACGCCGGCGCCCACACGTGGGCGCCCATGTCGCCGCCCGACGGTGTCGTGTTGGCGAAGAGCAACGCCGGCCGAAGTTGCCAGAAGACGAACGCGGTCGACGCGACGATCACGATCAGCGCGACGCACTGGGTCGGGTTGGTGACGACGCCGATGGCGCGTTCCTTGAGGCGTCGCAGCATGACTTCCCTATGTTGCCCCGGTTACAGACGCGACAGGAGGCGGTCGAGCAGGCGACCGACGGTTGCCCGGGTCGCGACCGGATCGTCGGCGCCGGCGACGAGGAGGGCGGCTTCGTTCAGAGCGGCGAGCACGATGTGGGCCAGCGGCTCGACCGGTTGCTCCTCGATCTGCCCGGCGGCCATGACCTCGCGGATGCCTTGGGTGACCAGCCCGAGCCCGTGGCGCGCCTCGACCTCGCGCCAGCCCTCCCAGCCGAGCACGGACGGAGCGTCGAGCAGCGCGATCCGCTGGACGGCCGGGTCGAGCGCCTCGTCGAGGAACGCCTGGCAACCCAGCCGGAGTTGGGCCATCGGGTCCGCCCCCGCGGCCGCCGCCACCATGATCCGGGCCCCGATGTCCTCCTCGAGGTCCTCGAACACCGCCTTGAAGAACTCCTCTTTCCTTCCGAAATGGTGGTGAAGGGCCCCACGGGTGACGCCGGCCCGCTCGACGATGTCCTCGCGCGGCGTATTGGCGAAGCCGTTGGCCGCGAACAGCTCGCGGCCGGCTTTGAGCAGCGCGGCGCGGGTGCCGGCGGTCCGCTCGGCCTGGGTTCGTGTCACGTGACCAGTGTCACCCTTGACCATGCATGGCGTGGGGATTATAGATGCAGGCAGCCTGCACGTAACTCTCCAACCGCATATGGGAGGACCAATGACGCTGTCCAAGGACGAGATCGCCACCGGCATCATCGAGGAGTTGGGGGTGTTCGGGCGCCTCGTCGGCAGCTTGAGCGCCGACGAACTGGCGACTCCGAGCCGCTGCGACGGGTGGACCGTCGGCGACGTCGCCGCCCACGTGATCGGCACCGTGGTCGACATCGTCGAGGGCCGCTTTGACGGTCTCGGCACCCCCGAGGTGACCAAGCGCGAGGTCGACGAGCGGCGCGGCCGCAGCGGCGCCGAGCTGGCCGAGGAGCTCACCGGCGCAACCAAGTCGGCCCAGGACCTCCTCGCCGTCTTCGACGACGCGGCGTGGGACGGCCCGGCGCCCGGTGGCTACGAGGGCACCCTGCTTCAGGGTGTCGAGGCGATCATGTACGACGCGTACCTTCACGGCGACGACATCCTCGCGTCGCTGGGCCGGCCCTCGGTCGCGACCGGCAACGGCCTGCGTTCCGCGGTCCACCACGTGGGCTTCGAGTTGGGCAAGCGGGGCTGGGGCCCGGCCACGCTGGCGTTCGACGGCGTCGAGGAAGTCACCGTCGGCGGCGGCTCCGCCGACCGGCGAGTGACCGGCCCGGCGCTGCCCTTCGTGCTCGCGGCGACCGGTCGCGGCGACGGCGACGTCATCAACATCTACGAGTAGGCACGGTAAATCAGGCCGATCATCGCAACCGCGTTGAAGGTGCTGTGAACCCAGATACATGGCCCGATTCGCTCATAGCGCACGGCGAGATAACCCAGCACGAGCCCCAGCGCTAGCAGCGCCGGGAACTGCAACAGCTCAAAGTGGGCGGCGGCGAAAATCGTCGCCGACGCACCGATCGCGATCCTTGACCCGAACCGCCGCCGCACCGTCGCCAGCAACATCCCGCGATAGAAGAGTTCCTCGACTATCGGCGCACCAATGACCACGAGAACGGCGAGGGCGGCCAGGCCCAGACCGCGCCCGGCGCGATCGGCGAGTTCCTTGGCAGCGTCATCGACTTTGTCGACGTCAATGAAGCGACTGAGCGGCAGATACAGGAGCCACGAAGCGGCATATGTGGTGACGATGCCGATGGGAACGCCGATGAGGTCCCGCGGCCAGCGAACCTTCAGACCAAAGTCGCCGGCGAACGAGCTACCGCCCTTGGCGCGCCACACGAGCCACATCGAGCCGAGTAGGCCGATCCATAGCCCCAGGAGACTCGCGGTCGTGGCTGCCAGCGACGTATCTCCCGCCCCGGCGCCGATGGCGGCGCTCACCGCGATGATGGCGACCGCAGTGCCGACGACGAAACAGATCGCCGCGTCGGGCATGCCCCATGTGGGTCGGTCGGTGGTGTCGGCGTCGGCAGGCAGAGCGGCCGACACTAGTTAGGACGCCAGCGAGCCCTGCACGGTCAGCAACGGGCGCCGGCGGTCGTGCAGACCCCAACCGACCGGGACCTTGAGGTTGTCGGCGTGGGTCGCGCAGACGGACCACGCGCCGAGGATGGGCTCGCCGAGCGGGTCGAGCCACGCTGTACGCGTCGCGTAGTCGTAGGTGAGGATGGCGGCCGCCGTCGCACCGCACGCGGGGCGGGCGCAACCATGTGAACGACCGGCAGACGAGCGATCCATGCGTCGAACGTACCCATCCCGTCCGGCTACTTCGCGGATGCTGCGTAGCATGAGTGAATGAGTCGGCAACCGAATGAGCGGCCGACGCCACGGCGCACGCCCTCGTCGCCCGACGGGCGCACTCCCCCGCCGCGCGAGCAGAACTGGCGGTGGGGCGTCATCGCGATCGTCGCCCTCGTCGCCTTGGCGTTCCTCCTGCCGGGACTCACGAGCAATTCGAAGCGCGAGCAGCTCGGGTACGGCGCGCTGATCGAGAAGGCCAAGGCTGGACAGGTCGTGTCGGCGACGATCAACAACGACACCGGCCACATCACCGGCGCGTACCGCCAGGGCGACAATGAGATCCGCTATTCGGTGACGGGCCCGCACCCGATCCCCGACAACATCGAGCAGTTGTTGCGCGACAAGGTCCCGCCCAACAAGCTCAACTTCGACAACACGACGCCCAACGTCATCGCGTCGCTGTTGCCGTTCCTGCTGCCGCTTGCGTTGATGATCGGCCTGTTGTTCTGGCTGAGCCGGCGGGCCCAGGGCCAGATGAGCGGGATCATGTCGATCGGCCGGTCGAAGGCGAAGGTGTACACGACCGAGCGGCCCAAGACGACGTTCGCCGACGTGGCCGGGTACGAGGGCGTCAAGCAAGAGATCAACGAAGTCGTCGACTTCCTCAAGGCGCCTGCTCGTTTCAAGGAGATCGGCGCCCGCATACCCAAGGGCGTGCTGCTCGTCGGCCCGCCCGGCACCGGCAAGACGCTGCTGGCCCGCGCCGTCGCCGGTGAGGCGGGCGTGCCGTTCATGTCGGTCACCGGATCGGACTTCATGGAGATGTTCGTGGGCGTCGGCGCTTCCCGCGTGCGCGACCTGTTCCAGACCGCCCGCAAGCAGGCGCCGGCGATCATCTTCGTGGACGAGATCGACTCGATCGGCCGCAAGCGGGGCGCTGGCCTGGGCGGCGGTCACGACGAGCGCGAGCAGACGCTCAACCAGATGCTCTCGGAGATGGACGGGTTCGAGACGACCGAGGGCATCGTGATGATGGCGGCCACCAACCGGCCCGACATTCTCGACCCGGCGTTGCTGCGGCCCGGTCGCTTCGACCGCCAGATCGTGGTCCCCCTACCCGACCTCGAGGAGCGCCTGCCGATCCTCGAAGTGCACTGCAAGGACAAGAAGATGTCGCCCGACGTCGACCTGCACGTCGTGGCGCGCGGCACGCCGGGTATGAGCGGCGCCGACCTGGCGAACCTCGTCAACGAGGCGGCGCTGCACGCCGTCCGGCGCGGGAGCGACGCCGTCCACATGGAGGACTTCGAAGCGGCGCGCGACCGCGTGCTGATGGGCCAGCGACGCGAGTCGATGGCGCTGTCGGAGGACGAGAAGGAACGGGTCGCGTACCACGAGGGCGGGCACGCGGTGCTGGCCTACGTGCTCCCCAACGCCGACCCCGTGCACAAGGTGACGATCCTGCCGACCGGCATGGCCCTCGGTGTCACGCAGCAGCTGCCGATGGAGGAGCGCCACATCTACCCGCGCGAGTACATCGAGGACTCGCTGTGCGTTCGCATGGGCGGCCGCGTCGCCGAGTTGCTCGTGTACGAGGACCTGTCGACGGGCGCCAACAACGACCTCGTCGGCAACACGGAACTGGCACGCAAGATGGTGCGCGAGTGGGGCATGAGCGAGCGCATCGGCCCGATGGCGTGGGGCTCGCAAGGGATGGTGTTCCTCGGCGAGGACCTCATGCACACGCGCGACTACAGCGACGAGACGTCGCGCGTGATCGACGAGGAAGTCGAGCGCATCCTGCGCGAGCAGGAGACGCGCGCGACGGTCGAGCTCAAGAAGCACCGCGCCGGCCTCGACGCCGTCGCCGCCGCGCTACTAGCGCGCGAGACGATCGACGGCGAAGAAGTGCGCCGGCTCGTCGACCAGGGCTTCGGCCGCCCCGTCCACGCGCAACCCGACGTGCCACACTTCGGCGAGCCGCCGGTCGGCAACGGCGAGCACCCCGATCCCGAAGCCACCCCGGCGCGCCGGCCCGTCTAACAGGTCCCCGACCGCCATTCTCGAGGCAATAACTCGCTCAATAGGCGAGTTATTGCCTCGAGTTCGGTGGCGGGCGGGCGGACTTCGGTCCGCGCGCAGGCGGTTGGTACTACTGGCTGAATGACCAACCGCCACATCGACCACGCGATCGCAGCGCTGGCTGCCACCCAGGAAAGCAAGTTCGCGCGACGTCAAGTGTTGGCGCTCGGCGGCGACGACCACTTCATCGATCAGCGGCTCGACAACAACGACTGGGTCCTCGAGGCGCCGGGGACCTATGGCGAGCCCGGTGTCGCGTCCACGTACCGCGGCCGACTTTGGGTGGCCCATCTTGCCGTTGGACCCAAGTCGATCGTGAGCCATGAAGCAGCGGCACAGGTCCGAAAGGTCGATGGCTTCCGCAAGGGCCGCGTGGTCCTCACGGCGCCGCACGGCGACCATCCGCGGGTGAAGGGGGCGATGATCCGCCAAAGCACCGACCTCGATCGGCACGCATGGACACTCGTCGGCGGCTTACCGGTGATGACTATTCCTTGGGTTTTCGTCGACATGGCCGGTGTGAGCGGCGGACGTACGATCCGGCTTGGCGTCGCCCTCGACATCGCCGTCACGGCGCGCCAGACGACGTACGCGGAAGTCGGCGAGTGCCTCCAACGCGTCGCTCGCCGTGGCAAGCCGGGCGTCCGCACCATGACTGCGGTCCTGGACGAGCGCGGGCCGGGGCACATTCCGCCCGCGAGCCAGCTCGAGCGGGAACTCGACGAGCTGATCGACCGATTCGCCCTTCCAGTTCCGCGCCGGCAGTACGCACACCCCGGCCGCCAGTTCGTCACGGGCTGCGTCGACCGCGCTTTCGTCGACGCACAATTGGTGCTCGAGGCGGACAGCCGGCGCTGGCATACCCGCATTCAGGACATCCGGCGCGACCGCGAGCGCGACAATGACGCCGCCCGAGCCGGCTGGCAAACCCTGCGCGTCCTCCGCGAACACATCCTCGGCGACCCTGAAGGCACCGCAGCGACGATCCGCGAGACCTACGCGGTCCGGCGGGCCCAACTCGAGGCAATAACTCGCTTATAAAGCGAGTTATTGCCTCGAGAATGTCGCCGGGCAGCTACGTGGGCGCGCCGAGGCCGGGTTCGGGGGTGGAGCCGGGGTCGCGGGCTTCGGCGACTGCGGCCCACAGGTCGGTGGCCGACGGCGCGCCCACAAACGCGGCGCGCACCACGCCGTCGCAATCGGCAACGACCGTGGTCGGCGCCGCTTCGATGTTGTACCGCTTGTGGAGGTCGCGACGGTCCTGGTAGCTGACGTCCTGCACGACGACGTCGGGGCCGGCGAGCACGGCCGCCTTGGCCGTCGCTTCGGCGCACGTCGAGCACACCGTCGACGAGAACACGACGACGAGCCAGGGGGCGGCGGGGCCGTCGAAGTCGTCGCGGTCGAGCTGCAACGGCACTTGGTAGTGCGACTGCGTCGGTGGCTGCGGCTGCCGGCGCCGTAGCCACCACGCGGCGGCCGCCGCCACCGCGATGAGCACGATTGCCAGAGCCAGCCGGTCCACGGTCATCAATATGGACTACAAACAGGGCCGATGAGCGACGACCAGCACGAACACGAGGAGACGTTCGAGCCGGCGACGCTGGGGGCGACACCGTCGTCGGCCGATGCGCTCGAGGAGCGGGTCGCACCGGTGGGCATGTCGAGCTGGCCGATGTACGCACTGGGCCTGGTCCTGCTCGTCGACCAGATGGACCAGTCGATCGTCCGCGGAATGGTCACGTCGCTCAAGGACCACTTCCAGGTGGGCGACTTCCAGATCGGACTCCTCACGTCGGCGTTCCTCCTGGTCAACGGGGTCATAACGCTGCCCGCCGGGTACCTGGCCGACCGGTGGCACCGCACCCGCACGATCGGCCACACCGTGCTCGGGTGGTCGGCGATCACCGCGCTCGGCGCGGCGGCGCCCAACTTCCCCGCGCTGGTGGCGTTGCGCGCCGGCCTCGGGTTTGGCCAGGGCATCACCGAACCGTCGGCCGGCAGCCTGCTCGCCGACTACTACCCGATCGAGCGTCGCGGCCGCGCCTTCTCCATCCAGCAGATCCTGCTCTTCGTCGGGATCGGCTCGGGCATCGGGATCGGTGGCTTCATCAGTAGCAACTGGGGTTGGCGGTGGGGGTTCTTCGTCGCCGGCCTCCCCGGGCTCATCGTGGCGTTCGTCGCCTACCGGCTCAAGGAGCCCAAGCGGGGCGCGGCCGACCGCTTGCACCTCGGCATCGAAGACGACGACTCGATCGAGGCCGAGCTGGGCCAGCCGCTGTTCGACCACGGCTTCAACGCGTTCGTCCGCGACATGTGGGACGGCCTCAAGGCCGACCTGCGGACGATCATGCGCATCACGACCATGCGCTACGCCCTCGTCGGCATCGCCGTGCTCCAGTTCACGGTGTTCGGCATCAGCACCTGGCTCCCGCAGTTCTACGAACGGCAGATGCACGTCGCGACCGGACGGGCCGAGGGGGTCGTCGGCGCCCTCATCATCCTGGGCGGGATACCGGGAATCCTGCTCGGTGGCCGCATCGCCGATCTCTTCAACGACCGCGTCCGCGGCGCCCGGATGGCGATACCGGCCTACTGCATCATGATCGGCACGACGTTCTTCGCGGTCTCGTACATCCACATGCCGCTCGCCGCGGTGTTCATCATGCAGATGCTCGGGCTGTTCGTGATCGTCATGGCGATCCCGGCCCTGCGCGCCGGGCTCAGTGACGCCCTCCCCGCCAACCTGCGCGGCGCCGGCTTTGGCGCCTTCAACATCGTCACCGTCGTCCTCGGCGCGGCGAGCGCGCCGCTCATCGTGTCGGCGCTCAGCCAGATCTTCGACGACAACCTCCGCACTGCATTCCTTATCGTGACGCCGCCCGTGTACCTCGGAGCGTTCATCCTGCTGAAGGCCCGCGACCACTTGGAGGCGGATACCGCCAAGATCTTCGAGGCGATCATGACGGCCATGCAGGAACAGCAGGAGCGCGAGGCGCGCGAGGCCGCCGAACGCGAAGCCGACAACGCCTAGCGGCTACTCCTCGACAGGAATCGCGATCGACTGGCTTACTCCGGTCTTGCCGACGCGCGCCAGCACCCGCTCGACGACAACCGGCTGCGTCGCATCGATTGCCAAGGGGAGGTCGGGACGCGGCGCGACCGAATCGAGCAGGCGGAACGTCCGTCGCTGACCGGCCGGCACCTCGACCGACGCCAGCCCGTCGAGCGCCACGCGGTGGCCCCCCGTGATCGCGGTCACCGAGACCTCGGCGGCGCGGCGTCCAGTGTTGTGCACGACCACCCACTCCTCGAGGACCTCGGTCAAGCCGCCATCGGGCAGCAGCCAGTGCCGGGCCGCCGCCGTCGCGCCCAGCGTGATCGACTGCCCTTGGCGCGGCGCCGGAGGGATGTAGTCGAGCGTGCGCTCGGCGACCACACCGACGTCGGACGTGATCGTTGCCGCGTGGCCGACGCCCTTCGGGACGCGCGACTCGGTGCCGGGATCGACCGTGAGCCGCTCGCCGGGCCCGACCTTCAGCTCGAATGGCTCGGCCGCGCCTTGGTCAAGGGTGAGCGCCAACTCCACCGAGGCTTCGCGCTTCGACGGGTTGTAGATGTGGAACCGCTCCCCCACCGAGTCGCCGACGATGCCGTCGGGGAAGTCCCAGAACCGCTGCGCCGCCGGCGCGGCGAGGCTCACCGTCAGCCCGGCGCGGGGCTGGCTGCGTAGCTGCACGCGGCCGACGACGATGCGGCCGCGGCGCGCGGTCGCGGCGACGGCGACGTGCTCGCGGCGCCGCACGTGGTCGCCCACGTTGACGCTCAATACCGACTGCGCCGGAACCACGATGCCCTGGAACGCGCCGGGTGCGGTGCGGCCCTGCTCGGTCGCGAAGTCGAGGTCGACGATGGCGTCGTCGGGGAAGGGATTGAACAATCCGAGGAACATCGAGTTGTTGAGCGCGGTGGAGCCTTCGGCGAGGTACCACGAGTCGCCAGCGGCGGTCGCGCACGGCGACGTCGACTCGCCCAGCGAGCTGGTCACGCTCTGTTCGACCGCGGTCCCGCCGCGCTCCATCTCGACAACCGCACCAACCGCGGGCGTCTTGATGAAGTCCGACTCATGGGCGACGAGCCGGCTTCGCGGCCCGACGCGAATCGGGACCGTCACCGGCGCGCCGGTGGTCGGGTACAGCGTCATCACGCCGTCGGTCGCCGTCGGGCGGGTGTTCTGCACGACGACCGAACCGTCGGCCGGAAGGTTGTTGGCCGGCTGCGCGTTGGCCAGCGGGCAGTACCACGTCGACGCCCCACCATCGAGGGCCCGGGCGCTGGGGCCGGCGGCAGCGACAACCGCGGTGGTCGGCCTGCCGCGATCGATGCGGTCGGCCACGCCGGCGGCGACCAGCGCAGCGGCGACCACCGAGAGGATGAGGCCGCGCCGCTCGATCATGCGCGCCCCTTCCGCACGCGGCGCACGACGAGAAAGCGCAGCGCGCCGACCCACAGCAGCACCTCGACGAGGACGATCAGGATGCGCACGGGGGACGACGAATACCGCAGCGTTGCGGTACCGGTCTTCGTAACGGTGAACGCGTTGGCGAAGCCCAGGGCCCGGCGGCGGACCGCGGGGCGGCCGCCGACACGCAACTTCCAATTACTCGACGCCGCCTCCGAGAAGAACACCGTGTCGCCGGCGCGCGCCTCGCCGCGGAACGTGAGCGGCGACGACGTGGTTCGCAAGGCCGGCGCGGCAGCGGCCAGATCGCGCGCCGAGAAGAGATCGGCGTCCTCGCGACCGGCGCCGAGGCGCGCCCGACCCGGGCCCCACGCCGCGTTCTCGTAGACGAGCTGATCGTTGTCGCGGGACACCAATTTGAGGTCGAGCTGGCCGGCCAGGCCGCGGACGACGTCGGCGGGCAGCGCGCCGAGCCGCGGTGCCTTGGTCGTCGGCGCGGCGCGATCCACGACGACGAGATACCGGACCGCCATGGGCGCCAGTTCAAGTCCGAGCCGGGTGGTCTGCTCGCGGCGCGCCAAGCGGAGGGCGTCGGCCACGAGACCGGTCGCGCCCTCGTCCGACGCCGGCCACAACTCGGTCACGTCGGGCACACCCTGATCGGACAACCCGTAGGCGACGCCGTCGCCCAACGACCAGCCCTGCATCGGCAGCGCCTCGGGATCGCCAATCCACAGCACCCGGAATGCGCCCTCCTGGCGATGGTCCGGCATCCACGACAGCTGCGACCGGAAGTCGCGACCCGGCAGGTGCCAGCGGCCGTCGATCGCGGCCGCGAAAACCGGCAGTGACCCGGCCACCATGGCGACACCGGCCGCCGTGGACGCGAACTGTCGCCACCCGAATCGGTAGGCGGGCACGTCGGTCCGGAACGCGACGAGGCCGAGACCGGCGGCGAGCGCCAGTGCGACGGCCACAGGTGCCAGCGCGACTTCGGCGGCGGGCGCCGGGATCGGCAGCCAGCCGCGGCCGCCGGCCCACGCGAAGCCCCAACCGGCGAGGGCGACGCCCCAACACCGCGCCGCCCAGCTCAGGCGCCAGTCGTGGCCGACGAGCAGGGGCAGGGCGGCGATCACGATGAACGCCCAACCGATCGGCCCCCCACCCAAAGGACCGGTATGAAAGCGGAGCAGGTCGACCAGGTCCGGCGCGCGGGCGGGCGCCACCGCGACGCCGGTGAGGCGAGCCGCCCCGCCGCCCGGGATCAGCAGGTCGATCGACCACGGCGCGAGCAGGACGATGGCGACGCCGGTCGCCGCCAGCGCGAGCCCCAACGCCCGGGCGCCACCGCCGTCGGCAACGAGCCCACCGAGCGCCAGGCCCACGGCGGCAACCAAGAGCGACACGATCACCGCGGGCGCCAACGCGCCGGTGACCGCGAACAGCACGCCGAGGCCGATGATCGAACCCCAGCGCCGCCCGGTCGGTTCCGTGCTGTCGTCGGGCGCCAGCGCGGCGTACGGCGGCGTGCGCGTCGCGATCGCCAGCGAACGCAAGACCCACGGCGCGACCGCGTAGGCGATCAGCCCGCCCCAGCGACCGCGCGCCAGCGCGTCGTACGGGAGCGGGATCGACGCGTAGACGACGAGGGCGACCACGCGTGCGGGGATGGAGTCGAGCGGGCGAGCCAGCCGGTACGCGCCGATGAGGCCGACCGGTAGCGCGCCGAGGATCAGGATCTTCTGCAGCAGGCCCATGCCGCCGAGCAGGACGGTCCCGCCGATCCAGAGCAGGCCGAACGCAGGGGGCGCGGGCGCCGCCGAGCCCAGACCGCTCGTTCGCCAGTCGCTGAAGAACAGCCGGGCGAGCGTGGCCGAGCCGCGGAACGGCGCGAACTCACCCACCGCGGGAATGGCGCCGGACAGCAGCGAGCGGCTGCCGACGACAAGGACGACGGCAATCGCCGTCCACACCGCGACCTGCACCCGGACGTTGCGCCACGAGCCTGACCAGTCGCGGTCGCCGAGGAGACGAGCGCGGTCGTTGCGGCCCAGTTGCCCGCGCAGGAACCGCGTGAGTCGCGCGTACCCGCGCGTCTGCAGCCGCCGGACCTCGCTATCGGGCCAGGCGCGATAGGCGCGTACGCGGCGGCGCTCGGCGCGCAACTCGCCCAGTCCGCGCAGGTTCGTGCGCCACGCGCCGACGATGGCGCGCGCCGCCGGGCGCCGGCCGACCGCGAACGTGTAGATCGCCTCGGCCAGGTTGAGAATGACGAGCTGCGGCACCACGCGAAGAAGGTGGAACCGGCTGTAGTTCTTGAGGACCGTCCGGAGTCGGTGGCTCACCTCGAGGGGACGCAGCGGCGTCCGCCCGCCCTCTTGACCTGGTCGCTTGGCCCGAGTCATGGCCTCGACGTGACGCACGCGCGCCGCCGGCGCGACCAGCACGCGGCCGCCGGCGATCTGGGCCCGCCAACACAGGTCGAGGTCCTCGCCGAGCGGCGACATCGCCGGGTCGAACCCGCCGATCGTCGTGAACAGGTCGGCGCGCACGAGCGTCAGGCCTCCGGGGACGGCGAAGACGTCGCGCACGGCGTCGTGCTGCTCCTGGTCCAGCTCGCCTCGCTCGACCGGACCGATCGTCACGCCGACCTTGTCCGCGCTCAGCCCGACCTGGAGGAGGCGGGTGGGGTCGTCCCACTGCACGAGCTTGGGTCCGACGACCGCGGCATTCGAGCGGAACGACTCCTCGAGGAGCAGCCGCACGGCGTCGGGGTCGGGGGCCACGTCGTCGTGGCAGAAGACGAAGTGGGAGGCGCCCTCGACCACCGCCAACACCTCGTTGGCCGCCGCCGCGAAACCCATGCCGGGGCCGAGCCGGCGCACGAAGGCGTTGGGGGCGGCGGCGGCGACACGGGGCGTGATGTCGGCGGCGCCCACGTCGATCACGAGGACCGAGAGGTGCGGATAGTCCTGGCCGGTCAGGGAGGTGAGCGTCTCCTCGAACCACGGCCCCGGGTCGCTGGCGACGACGACGGCCACGACCGTCGGCGCGCTGACATCGGGCTCGTCGTCGAAGAACTCGCCGTCGTCGGACGTGGAGGGCGAGACGGCCATGCCGGGGCGAGGCTAGCCGTGCCGCCAGGCGCAGCTATGTGCTTGCAACTGTTTATCAAGAGGGTTATGCTGGCTAGCATGAATGAAGTCACCAAGAACCTCAAGGACGCCGCCTACGTGCTCATCGGCCTCGGCGTGATCGGGTACCAGCGTGCCCAGGCCCAGAGCGATGAGCTGCGCGGCCAGCTCGACAAGCAGGTCGTCGAGACTCGCGCCCAGCTGACCAAGCTGGCCAAGGACGCCCAGCTGTCAAAGCTGGCCAAGAACATTGAGTCCCGCATCGAGCCCGTCGTCACCCAGGCTCGCGAAGCTGCGGTCCAGGCTCAGACCACCCTCCGCACCCGCCTCAACCGCGCCGCCTAAATAGCGGCGCGCGCCTCGGCGAGCACGTCTTTGAGCGTGTCGTCGAGGTCGATCTGCGGCGACCACCCGGTCGCCGCGTGCAGCCGCTGGTTGTCACCGAGCAACACCGGGACGTCCACGGCGCGCACGAGATCGGGATCGGTGACCAACTCGAGGTTGGCGCCAGCCAATTCCAGAAGCCGGGCGGCCAAGTCGCCTACTGACACGGCGCGCCCCGAGCAGACGTTGAAGACCTCGCCGGCGGCGGCGTCGTGCGCGACCAGCAAGCGGTAGGCGCGCACGACGTCGCGCACGTCGGTGAAGTCGCGCCGCGGCGTGAGGTTGCCGACCGACAACGTGCGGTCGCCCTTCTGCTCGGCCAGCGCGATGCGCCGGGCCAGGTCGGCGACCACGAACGCGGCCGCCTGGTGCGGCCCGACGTGGTTGAACGGACGGGCGCGGACGACCGGCAACTCGAAGCCCAGATGGGCCTGCACGCCCAGGTACTCGGCGGCGACCTTGCTCGCCGCGTACGGCGTCACCGGGCGCAACGGTGAGTCCTCGCCGATGGGCAGCTGCTCGGGCGTGACGATGCCATAGACCTCAGCCGACGACACCAACAACACGGTTGGCCGCCGCGCCATCCGGCGGGCGGCGTCGAGAACGTGAAGCGTGCCGGTCGCGTTGACTTCGAAGGTTCGGGCCGGTGTCACCCACGACTCGGCGACGTTGGCCAGCCCGGCCAAGTGGTAGATCGCATCGGGAGCGCCCGACTCGATCAGCGCGGCGATGGCGGGCCCGTCGGTGATGTCGGCGTCGTGCATCGTGACCTCGATGACCTCGTCGCCCATCTCACGGAGGTGCGGGCACAGCCAACGGCCAACGAAGCCATCGCTCCCGGTCACCAGTGCCCGCATGGCGCTCAACCTACCGACCTGTACGGGGCACCGCTCCGAGGCCACGCCGCCCGCGACTGAACTGCTGGGCGATCCACGGCCCCCACGGATGCTTCTGAAGCGACGCGGCGGGGAGCTGGCCCGCATCGCCCACCGACGCCCGCCGGCCGGCGCGGATCGCCGCGAGCGGATGGGCGTCGAGAAGCGCGCCCGGGTGGCGGACGAGCAGCCGGGCCATGGTTGCCGCGGTGACCGCGAGAGCGCCGGGCCGCAGTAGCCCGCGCGCACCTCGGTGACGGGCGATGGTCGCCAGCCGGTTGCGGAGCGCCGCCGCCTCGACGAATCGCGACGGCGCAAAGTCCGAACCGCGCCGGTGCTCGGCGCGCGCCGACGGCACCGACAGCATGTGCCAACCACGGCGGCGCAACCGCCAGCTCAGCTCGACGTCGTCCCAGTAGACGAACAGCCACTCCCACCAGGGCGCGCTGCCGACCTCCACCAGCGCAGACCGGCGCCACAACGACGCGGCGCCGGAGACACCGAACGGCGGCTCGGTTGACACATCGGCCGGCGGCGTCCCGCGATCGCGCTCGAAGGCGACGTACGCGGTCGTGAGGGTGAGGCCACTCGAGTCGACAACGCCTTCGGGGAGGACGAGTGTCCCGGTCGCCGCCGCCGCGGTCGGGTCCGCCTCCAACGCCGCCACCAACGCGCGTACATAGCCCTCGCCCAACCGCGCGTCGGCGTTGAGGGCGAGCACGTAGGGCGCGTCGGTCATCGCCAAGCCGATGTTCATCGCCGCCGCGTAGCCCAGGTTTTCGGGCAGCCGCCGCACCTCCACGCCGGCCAGCCCGGACGCGACATCCGCGGTGCCGTCGGGTGACGCGTTGTCGATGACGACGATGCGGTTGATCGCATCACCCTGCGCACGCGCGCCGGCGATCGCGTCGGGCAGATCGGCGCCGCCCCCATGGGTCACGACGACGACATCAACCCCGACGGCCACGAGCCGTGAGGATAGGCTCGCCGGTCTGCTGCGAACGCTCATCATCATTCCTGCGTACAACGAAGAAGACGCCTTGCCTGGCGTCCTCAAGGAACTCGCGGAGACCGTTCCGGAGTACGACGTGCTCGTCGTCGACGACGGCTCGAAGGACGCGACGGCCGCGGTCGCCGCGGCCGCCGGCGCGGTCGTCGCCCGCCTGCCGTTCAACCTCGGCGTGGGCGGCGCCATGCGGACCGGTTTCAAGTACGCGTGCAGGCAGGGGTTCGACCGCGCCATCCAGCTCGACGCCGACGGTCAGCACGACGCCAACGAGATACCGCGACTCCTCGCCGCGCTGGAGGGCGTTGACCTCGCGGTCGGCACTCGATTCGGCGCGGACAGCGCGACCTATGAGGTCGGCGCGACTCGCCGCAGCGTGATGCGCGCGCTGCAGCTGGGGGTGCGGATGCTCTCCGGCCACCGCATCACCGACACGTCGTCCGGCTTCCGCGCGTACTCCCGACCGATCATCGAGTTCTTCGCCACCAACTATCCGGTCGAGTATCTCGGCGACACGGTTGAGGCGATCTTGATTGCGTCCTACGCCGGGTTCAAGGTCGCCGAAGTCCCGGTGTCGATGCGGCCCCGAGCCGGCGGCGTCGCGTCGACGCGAAACCTCAAGCTGCTGTACCACGTGGCCCGTCTGGTCGTCGTCATGATCAGCACGGTGCCGCTGCGGCGGAGACGACGTCCATGAGCGCCCGCGCTCACCTCGTCGTCCTGGCCATCACGATCGTCGCGCTGGTCTCGATCATTCGCCTCGTGCGCCGCCGTCAGCTGCGCGCCAAGTACTCACTCCTCTGGTTGTCGATCGGCTCGGTGCTCATCGTGCTCGGCGCGTCGCCGCGCCTGCTCGACCGCGTGTCGGCGTCGCTCGGCATCTACTACGCGCCGGCGACGTTCTTCCTCGGCGCCATCGCGTTTCTGCTCCTCATCGTCGTTCACTTCTCATGGGAGCTGTCGCGGCTCGAGGAGCGCTTGCGGATAGTTGCCGAGGAACTGGCGCTCTTGCGGTCAGGTGCCCCGCCGGACGACGCGCGCAACGACGCGGCTGACTAGATGACCGACGCGACCGCGCCGAGCGAGGCGCGCCGCGCTCCGCAGATCGTGCACGGCGCCGCGGCGCTCGCGGCCGGCCACGGCGGCGGTCCGCCGCAAACGCGGTCCGGCGTCGGCGTCGACCAGGTCCGGCGCGCGCCGAGGCGACCGGCAAAACGCGAGCAACGGTTCGAGCGCGGCCGACCACCGCAATGTTGGGATGAGGGCGGCCGCGTTCTGGCGTGATGCGGCGGCCAGAGCCTTGTCGTCGAGCACCCGGAACAGCGCGTCCTCGAGCGCGTGGACGTCGCCGGGCGGGACCGTCAGGCCGAGAGCCTTCGACTCGACGAGGGCCGCCAGTGCGTCGCCGCCCGTCGACACGATCGGCAACGACGCCCAGATGTAGTCGAGGACGCGCGTCCGGAACGAGAACGCGGCCTCGACGTGATCGAGGTGGGTGCTCACCGCCACATCGGCATCAAGCAGGAAGTTCTGGCGTTCGCCGTACGGCACCCAGCCCTCGTTGAAAAACACGTGGCTGCCGGTCAGGCCCAACTCGCCGGCCAGTTGCCGGGCGGCGACCGCCATCCGCATCTCCAGCACGTCGGGATTGGGGTGGCGCATGCCCATGAAGAACAGGCGGACGCCCGGGCGCCGCTGCCGCAGCCGGTCGACGGCGCGGATCAGGGTCAGCGGATCGAACCAGTTGTAAATGCCGCCGCCCCACAAGACGACCTCGTCATCGGGTCCGATGCCGGGTACGACGCCTTTGATCGCCGGCGCGGTCTTTACCGGCGGGTCGTTGTCGATGCCGAACGGCGCCACCGCGATCAGCGCGTCGAGCGCCGGGTCGTTGTCATACGTCAGCGGGTTGATCCGACCCACCCCCGCGAGCTGGCCCAACCAGAAATCGCGCTGCTTCTCGCTCGCGCACACGAAGAAGTCGCCGCGCGCCAACTGCTCGTTCAAGATGGCAACGGTGCTCGCCACGACGTCTACGCGGACGTGGGGGTCGGCGTCGCGGCCGTGCTCGAGCTGTTCGAGGTGGAACGGATCGTAGATATCGACGACGAGCGTCTTCTCGGAGCGACGAATGAACGGGTGGGCGTCCATGAACAGACCTTGGAACACGAACACGTCACACCACTGTTCGGCGTTGCGGATGTCGGCCGCCGACGCGGCGGCGATGGCGACCGTCGGGTGATCGATCGAGCAGGTCGACGTCGTCAGGAGCCGGACGTCGTGCTCGGTGGCCAGCTCGACCGCCATCTGGAACGCCCGGATAGCCGGCCCCGCCATACGCGGCGTGAGCGGGTCGCAGGTGACGACGACGATCTTGTGCCGGGCCACGTCAGCGACGCGCCGCCCGCCGCCGCACGATCGACGCGGCGCGCCGGGCCGTGAGCGTGAGTGCGCCCCACGGCGTGGTCGCCCGGGCCAGGCGGCGGTTCAGCGCGGCCCGGTCGGCGTCGCTCGCAGCCACATACACCTCGTGACCATGGCGGAACTGGTGAAACTCGTCGTTCACGCGCTGCACTTCATTGCGGGCCGCGACCAGCTCGCGCTGGAGCGCCGCGAGGGGGCTGGCGGCTCCCGGGGCCAGGACGATCGGATGCTCGTCGAGGATGTGGCTGACCGCATCGCCGATGACGCCCAGGTCGGCGGGATCGGTCGCCGAGCACGTGGTCGCCGCCAGGTCGTAGCGGCCGCTCCACATGGCGGTGCGGGCCAGGCCGGCGACACGGTCGGCCAGCGGGCCGCCGTACCGGATCGCACCGGCGACGACCGCCGCGCGCGGCACCGCGTAGGCCGCGGCGGGAACGCGGCCCGCCAGCCCCGAGCCGGCGAGGTCGAACGTCGCGACCGGCATCCGGGCGCCGGTCGGATCGGTGCAGCGACCGACGATCAAGCGGCCGGGAGCCTTGTCCACGCCGAGCGCCGACGCTCGCAGCCAGTCCGGTGTCACCCGCTCACCCGGTCCCAGGGCGAAGACGTATCGGCCGGGTGTCTCGACGATCGCGCCGTGCAGGCCGTCCCCGACGACCACGCGCAGCTGCTCGTCGGGGATGCCGATCCGCGACGCGAGGTCGTCGGGGACCGTCGCCGGCGCAGTGGCCACGACGACAACCGAGAATGACCGGTCGACCTGCGCGGCCAAGTCGGCGGCCGCGTCGTCAAGGTCGGCGCCCTCCTCGACCACGACCACGGCGAACGGCTCGTCGGGTTTGGTCGCCGCGTCCGGTCGACCGGGCGGCGCGGCGTCGAGGGCGTAGGCGCGCACGAACTGATACGTCTCGCCGTGACCGTCGGCCCGCCCTCGCAGGTCCCGGAGCAGTTCGTTGAGCGGCGCGCCCGGCCGCAGGTGCGGCGCGTCGGCCGGGTCACACTGCTCGGTGATCTCGGTCTCGACATCGTCGGCGTCGATCGCACGCCAGCCCGCCGCGGTCACGAGCGCGACCGCTCGTCGTCCGTCGAAGAACTGCACATGGGTGCGGTCGAGCAGCCCGATCTCGGTGATGTCCCACCGGCCGAGCAGCAGCTTCCCGGCCAGGTCGACATGGGTGACGTTGGGAAGGCTGAGAACAAGCCGCGCGTCCGGGTGGTCGCGCGCGACCGCCGTGATCGCGTCGACGCACGCCGCCGGGTCGCTCACGTGCTCCAGCGCATCGAGTGCCATCACCGCGCCGAGCGGGCGATCGCCGAGGTGGCGCCGCAGGATCGCCTCGACCTCGTTCGCCGGTTGATTGAGATCGAGGCGACCGACTGAGAAACCGCGCGACTCCAGATCGGCCAGTCCGCCGGGATCGATGTCGAGGCCGACATACTCCAGCCCCGCGTCCCGCAACGGCTCGGCGACCGGCCCGTAGCCACAGCCGAGGTCGAGCACGACGCCCGACGCGCCGGTGCGTGTCACGAGGCGGACCGCGCTCCCGTGCGCGCTGTGCGATTCGAACGGCTGGTTGTATGGCGCGTGTTCCTGTTCGGGCTCACCCACGGGCGACGGCCTCCGGGTCGACAAGGAACGAGTGGATGCCGGCCAGCGCACCGGGCCAGTCGGCGTGGCGGGCCGCGATGTCGGCCAGCCCGGCCTGCGATAACCGGGAACGCAGGGCGGGGTCGGCGACCAGCCGGCTCACGGCCTCGGCCAGGCCGTCGACGGTGCGCGGGCAGCGCAGCGAGTTGCGCTCGTGTTCGATGATCCAGTCGCCGGCCGGGTTGTCGAAGGCGACGACGGGAACACCGCAGGCCAACAGTTCGAGCGGCAGGTACGACGGGTGCTCC
>Ga0075428_100000118_pt1 | contig 68029 bp, 49 predicted proteins | sample RhiMetdeltSRZDD2_FD_75291 | JGI IMG/M metagenome (GOLD analysis project Ga0075428, IMG submission 75291) | Populus rhizosphere microbial communities from Tennessee, USA - Rhizosphere MetaG P. deltoides SRZDD2 | ecosystem: Host-associated > Plants > Roots > Rhizosphere > Soil | place: USA... | reverse complement strand
CGGAGGCGGGCTCCGAGGCCAGCAGGCGAGCCCATGCCAGCGCGACATCGAAGGCGCCCGGCCGCCAGCCTCGTCCTCGATCGACGAGCTCACGCGCCGCCGACACGAGGGCGCGCGCTCCGGAGCGATCACCGGCGGCCAGCGTCGCGTCCCCGAGCGTCGCGAGGATGCGGGGCTGGTACCACAGCGCGGTGCGCCGTTCGCGGCCGAGGGCGAGCGCCCGTTCGAGCACACGCGTGGCCGCGGGCACGTCACCGGCGGCGAGCTCCGCAGCGCCGAGAAACATCGCGGCTTCCACCCGGGAGAACGCGCTTCCACCCTCGTCGGCGAGCTCGACGGCACGGCGGCCCTGGGCGAGCGCGCCGGGCAGGTCACCCCGCAGGCGCAGCACCTCGCACAGGAAGGCGTGCGTTCCGTAGACGGCGTGGAGCGCGGGCTCGGGCTCCTCGGCGAGCAGGGCGTTCAGGGCGGCCTCGGCAGCGGCCGCATGTCCGAGGTGCGCGCTCGCGATCGCCCACCAGACTCGGCACAGGGCGGGGGCGGTGGATGGCGCGACGACACGCCGCAGCCCGGCAACCTGCTCGACCTCGGTCAGCGCGCGCTCGGCGGTCGCGCGGGCGGCCGCGAGGCGGCCGACGGCCAGCTCTGCGTGGGCCAGCACCGCGCGCATCTCGAACTCGAACGCGGCGTCGGATCCCTCGGCGAGCTCGATGGCGTGCTCCGCGCAGGCGACGTACTGCGCCACATCGCCCGCGAGCCCGCACAGGCGCCCGTAGGACGTGAGCAGGAACGCGTGGCCCGCCTTGTCGCGGAGCCGCTCGGCGACCACGCGCGCCTCGTCGAAGAGACTGCGTGCCTCGCGCTCCTCGATTCCGGCGATACGGCCGATCTCGAGGAGCGCGATGCGCGAGGTGAGCTCGAGCGTCAGCGTTTCACGAGACGCCGGCACGGCAGCGAGGAGGACGGTGACCCGACGGCAGTGCCGCTCCCCATCGGCCGGGTCGCTGCGGGCGACACGCCGGCCTGCCTGCTCGTGCCAGCGTGCCGCCTCGACAGGCTCGCCGGCCTCGTCGAAATGATGCGCGAGGAGTGCGGCGTGCGCGGGGGCTGCCGGCCCGTGCATCGTCAGCAGGGCTCGCGCGATGGCGGCATGGGTGGCTTGACGGCGATCCAGGAGCTGCGCGCGGTACGCGACCTCCTGCGCGAGGGGATGCCGGAAGGCGTGCTCGCCCGGCGAATCGGTGGGGCCCAGGAGCTCGGCGGTCGAAAGGCGGTCGAGCGACGCGGCGAGCTCGGGCGCGGACAGGTCGACCACGGCGCGGAGCAGCTCGAGGGAGACGTCTCGACCGACCACGGCGGCGGCCTGGAGCACGTCCTTGTCACGGTCCGCGAGCCGGTCGATGCGCGACGCGAGGACAGCCTGAACGGTGTCGGGCAGCGTGATCGGCTCGGTCGGCCGGGCCAGCCCGTAGGCGCCGCGTTCGCCACGCAGCACGCCGCGCTCGACGAGCGAGCGGATCATCTCCTCGACGAAGAGCGGGTTGCCGCGAGCCCGGGCCTCGATCACGGCGCGCAAGGGCGCGAGCGTGTCGTCGGGGCCGAGCCAGTCGTCGAGCAGCGTCCGGGAGTCCCGGGGCGCCAGGGGCGCCAGCCCGAGACGCTCGACCCGGGAGGCCCACCGGGGCCGATACTCGGGCCGCGTGGTCGTGAGGAGCAGGATCCTGCTGCCGGCTGACTCGGGGGCGAGGAGACGCTCGGTGAGCATCTCCAGCGCCACGTCGCTCGTCGGGTCGAGCCAGTGCAGGTCCTCGATCCAGACCAGCGTGGGCTCGCGCCGAGCGCGAGCCTGGATCAGATCGAGAAGCGATCGGAAGAGGCGCGTTCGGCGCGCGTCAGGATCGAGTCCGGAAGGCGCCGGCGCGTGCGCGGCCACCCCGAGAAGGTCGAGCCAGAAGTCCAGGACGATCGGGTCGGCCGACGCGCCGCCGAGACCGCGTCTCACGGCGTCCCCGACGTCCGCGGGCGACTCGTGCTCGCCCGGACCGAAGAGACTGCGCGCGAGCGCGACGACCACGTGAAAGGGGAGCATGCGTCCGTGAGAGAGCGCGCGGGCATAGTGAAGCGTCACGCCGCCGGCGCGCTCGACGAGCTCGTGACAGAGGCGGCTCTTTCCGGCGCCCGGCTCCGCGGTCACCAGGACGACCTTCGGCCGACCCGACTGGGCCTCGCGCAGGGCGCTCTCGAGCAGCGCGAGCTCGCGCTCGCGCCCGACGAACCGCGAGAAGCCGCGCGCCCGGGAGCTCTCGAGACGGCTCCGGATCTGGCCCGGACCCCGCAGCTCGAACACGCGCACGGGAACGCTGGCCCCCTTGAGGCTCTGGTCCCCGCGGTCGAGGAAGTCGAAGAAGCCGGCCGCGAGGCGTGCGGTCTGCTCGGTCACGGTGACCCCGCCGGGTGGCGCCAGCTGCTGGACCCGGGCGGCGAGCCCGACGACATGCCCCTGTGCGGTGTAGTCCATGCGCAGGTCGTCCCCGATCCGGCCCACGACGACCTCCCCCGAGTTGAGGCCCATCCGCACCGCGAACTCGAGCCCGCTCTCCCGCCGCACGTCGTCGGCGAGGACGCCGAGCGCGCGCGCCAGGTCCAGGGCGGCCGCACAGGCGCGCTGGGCGTGGTCCTCGTGGGCGATCGGGGCGCCGAAGAGCGCCATGATGCCGTCGCCGGTGTACTGGTTGATGGTCCCCTCGTATCGGTGAATGACGGCCGCCAGGGTCCGGAACAGGCGGTCGAGCAGGCGATGCCATTCCTCGGGATCGACGCGCTCGGCGAGCTCCATCGAGCGCGCGACGTCGGCGAAGAGGACGGTGACGAGCTTGCGCTCGCCCCGGAGGGCGCTCCGGGACGCGAGAATCTTGTCGGCGAGATGCCGCGGCGTGTAGGAGCGCGGTTCGGCGATGATGGCCGGTACCGAGAGGCGCGCGCCACAATCGTTGCAGAACCTCGCGCCGGCCGGGTTCTCGTGTCCGCAGGATGCGCAGCTCACTGGGGCCTCGCTCATCTTAGCCTCATCCGCGCGTAAGTCACCACGGCCCGACGCGGTGCTCCGGGGAACGATCGCGAGCCCCCGTGATTGACAGTTCCGGGCGGCCGGGCCATGCTTCCGCCGCGCCAGCCGTGCGGGGCGCCATGCCGGACCGAGGAGCGAGCGTGGCGGTTCTTGGTCAGGAATCCGTGCGCGGTCGCCCGGCGAGCGCGCGAACCTTCGCGAGTCTGCGGAACGACATCGCCGGCGGAGCCACGGCGGCCCTGCTGACGATCCCGTCCAGCATGGGCTACGGCGTGCTGGCGCTGCAGTCGCTCGGCGAGCCGTACCTGTCGCACGCCGTCCTGGCGGGACTCTACTGCGCCATCGTCATGCCGCTCGCCGTCCTGGCGCTCGGCGGGCGGACCGCCACGATGTACGCCCCGCGCAGCGTGGTGGCGCTTCTCGTCGGCTCGATCGTCCTGCAGACGCTCGTCTCGTCACCGGCCGCGAAGGCGGGCCAGCTCACGGCCGAGACGATGTTCGCGATCGTGTTGCTCCTCGCCGTCACGGCCGGCCTGTTCCAGGCGCTGTTCGGCGCCCTGCGGCTGGGCGCGCTGATCAAGTACATCCCGTCGCCCGTCATGGCGGGCTTCCAGAACGCCGTGGCGATCCTGATCCTGGTCTCGCAGATCGACGCGCTGCTCGGCGTTCCCCGGCACCTGCCGCTCTCGCGGCTCGCGGGTCAGCTCGGGACGGCGCAGCCGCTCACGCTGCTGGTCGGGCTCACGACGTTCGCGATCATCTGGTACCTGCCGAGGTTCTCGCGCCGGATCCCGGCCGTGCCGGCGGGCCTGGTGGCCGGCACCGCCGTCTACCACCTGGTCGCCGCGCTCGGCGGGGGAGCCCTTCTCGGACCCATGATCGGACCGATGCCGCACGCGCTTCCCACGGCCCGCTATCTCACGAGCCTCATCGCGCTGCCCGCGCACCCGGAGGTCCGCGGGCTCTTGCCGGCGGTCGTCAGCGCGGCCTTCAGCCTCGCCATCATCGCGTCGCTCGACGCGCTGCTGTGCGCCAAGACGGTCGAGGCCGTGACGGGCCGGAAGACGGACGGCAGCCGCGAGCTGCTCCGGCTCGGCGCGGCCAACGCCACCGCCGCGTGCTTCGGGGGTATCCCGGGCAGCATCAACCTCGCCGCCACCTTCGCCAACCACCGGGCCGGCGGAACGTCCTTCGTGTCGGTCGGCGTCAACGTGCTCGTGATCCTCGTGGTCGCCGTGTTCCTCGGACCCGTCATCGCGATCCTGCCCCGCGTCGTCATCGCCGCCAGCCTGCTCGTCGTCGCCGTCCAGCTCGTGGACCGCTGGAGCCTGCGGTTGCTGCGCGACCTCGTCGGCCGGGCCAGCGCGGACTGGCGGGTCCCCGCGTTCGACCTCTTCGTGGTCGCGCTCGTGACCACCGTGACGATCGCCCTGAACCTCGTGGTCGCGGTCGGCATCGGCGTGGCGATCGCGGTGGCGTCGTTCCTGCTCCGGATGAGCCGATCGGTCGTGCGCCGCAGCTACCGGGGCGACCTCGCCCGCTCGAAGCGCATGCGGGATTCGGACCTGACGGAGCTGCTCTCGCGTGAGGGGCGGCGGATCGTCGTCTTCGAGCTGGAAGGCGCGCTGTTCTTCGGCACCGCGGAGGAGCTCGCGGCCAGCATCGAGGCCTCCGTCCGCGACAGCGTGACGGTCGTCATCCTCGACCTGCGGCGCGTCAACGACGTCGACAGCACCGGCGCCCGTATTCTCCTGCAGATCCAGGACGGCCTCTGCCGCCAGGGCGGGCGGCTGCTTCTCAGTCACGCCGATGACCACCCGGCCGTGTCCATGGCCCTGCAGGCGATGCGCGTGTCGGCGGCCGTGGGACCGGGCGCGATGTTCCACGACACCGACGCCGCGCTGGAGCATGCCGAGGACATGGTGATCGCCGCCCACCGCGCCGACGCGGTCGGGCCGACGGAGCTCCCGGTGGACCACCTGCCGCTGCTCGATGGCCTGACGACCGAGCAGCGCGCGCGCTTCGGCGCGTTGCTCGTCCGCCGCGTCTATCGGGCGGGCGACGTCGTCGTCCAGGAAGGGGAAGAGGACCACAGCCTCCTGCTGATCGCCGCGGGCACGGCCAGCGTGAAGATCCGGCGCGCCGGGCGCGAGCAGTACCGGCGCCTGGCCACGTTTTCCCCCGGCACCGTCTTCGGCGAGGTCGCCCTGCTCGACCGGCAGCCGCGCTCGGCCACGGTCACGGCCGACGAGGATCTGGTCTGCTACGTGCTGTCGGCGGACGCGTTCGACGCCCTCACCGTTGGCGATCCGCCGATCGCCATCCATCTGCTGTCGAACCTCGGACGCGAGCTCAGCCGCCGGTTGCGGCGCGCCACGGCCATGGTGTCGCAGCTCGAGGACTGATCGCCCCGTAGCCCCGGCCGTGCTTCCGAGGCCCGGCGCATTCTCTGGACGGTTGCGCCGGTGAGCCGGTTACAATCCCGGCACGACGTGGACCGAGGCCGATGAAGGACGACGAGGAATGCGCATGCGGTGGTCGGCCGTCCGTCGGGTAGCCAGCGCCCTGGCCGGGCTCGTGACGCTCGCGGGCTGTGCGAGCCTGGCCGTCAACCCGTGCGATACGATCGCGGACCGCGACGGCAAGTACTTCGGCCGCTTCTTCCTGGGCGTGGCCACCCTCGGCCTCTCGGAGGTGACCATCCAGCAGGAAGAGGTACGCCAGGCCTACGCTGGCTCGCCGGGCTGCCCGCCGCCACCGGGCGTGCGAGTCGTGACGGCTTCGAGACCCGATCCGGCCGGCGCCCAATCCGTGGCGGTCGGCACCCTCGTCAACGCTGTGCCGTGGGCGATCGTCATCTATCTGAACCAGGACCCTGATGCGCCCGGCACGCCGCCCGTCACCGTCCTCTGGCCGAACACGAGCTTTCAGCTCGCCTTCCGTCCAGGACAGCACCGCATGGTGGCGCGCCCGACCGGCGCCGCGCCCGGCGACCTGCCACGCGTGACCTGGAGCCGGGTGATCGAGATCGACCCACGCGTGCGGGGGTTCAAGCTCACATTCAACCAGGCTGATTTCAAGTGAAGGACGGTGAAGCGGCGCGCATCCGGGATGTCCGGGCGAACCTTCGCTGACGTCGTCCTGCTCGGCGTGACGGCGGGCGAGCTGGGCTTCCTGATCGTCCTCACTCCCACCTTCGGATTCACGGACTGGGTCTACCTCTCACAGCATCTCGTGGTTCTCGCGATCGCCCTCTCCCGGCGTCCACCGACGGCGCAAGACCGCTCGCTGCCTTCCAACGTCGCGGTGTTCGTGACGTACGCGTACCCCTACGCCCAGGTGGCGTATCTCCGATGGGTGCACGGGACGCCCGCGTGGCCGACCGGTGGGCGTGTCCTCGTCGTGCTCGCGGCCTGCCTGAGCCTCGCCAGCCTTCTCACCTTGGGGAAGCGGTTCGGGATCCGTCCGGCCTGGCGAGGCCTGACGACCACCGGACCCTACGGGTTCGTCCGCCATCCGCTGTACCTCGCCTACCTGCTTGCGGATATCGGATACAACCTCACGGAATGGAATCTCGGCACGGTGCTGCTGGTGATTGCGGGGTGGGCCTCCCTCGTCTACCGCATTCGTGCCGAGGAGTGGATGCTTTCTCGAGACGCGGGCTGGCCCGGCTACGTCGCCTCGGTGCGCTACCGTCTCGTCCCCGGCCTCTGGTAGGCGCTGGGGAAGCGGTGGCCGCCTGATCGGTCTCTCGGATGCCTGACCACCGGCACGAACGCATCCCGTTTCGCGAGCAGCTGGCCCAGCCCTCGCTCGGGGGGCGGTCCGCGCTCGGGAGGTGGCTGGCCCGCGGCGAGCCCGTCGACGGCCACGGGGGCCAGGAGGTCGCGACCCATCCCTGGTGGAAGGTCATCTGGCTGACCGGTGTGGACTACTTCTCGACCCTCGGCTACCAGCCCGGCATCGCGCTGCTCGCCGCCGGCGCGGTGGCCCCGATCGCCACCGTCTTCCTCGTCCTCGTCACGCTGCTCGGGGCCTTGCCGGTCTACGCGCAGGTCGCGCGCCGCAGCTACGCCGGGCAGGGCTCCATCGCCATGCTCGAGAACCTGCTCGATGGCTGGAAGGGCAAGGGGCTCGTCCTGGTCCTGCTCGGCTTTGCGGCCACCGACTTCGTGATCACGATGACGCTGTCGGCCGCCGACGCCGCCAAGCACGCCATCGAGAACCCGTTCCTCCAGCCCGTGCTCGGCGAGCACCCGATCCTCGTCACGCTGGCAATCCTCGCCGGGCTGGCGGCCGTCTTCGTGAAGGGGTTCGGTGAGGCGATCGGCCTGGCCGCCGCCGCCGCCGTGCCCTACCTCGTCCTCAACCTCGTGGTGCTGGGACGCGGCGTGCTGGAGGTGATGGCGCGTCCCGACCTGCTCGCCGGCTGGCGCTCGGCGCTCGCCGCCCAGGGCAGCGTTCCGCTGCTCGTCGCGGGTGCCCTGCTGGTGTTCCCGAAGCTGGCCCTGGGCCTGAGCGGCTTCGAGACCGGAGTCACCGTGATGCCCCTGATCGACGGCGGGGACACGGATCGGGGGCACAGCCCGCGGACCGGCGGCGGCCCGCCGATAGGGCGCGTGGCCAACACGAGGAAGCTCCTGGTCGTCGCGGCCGTCATCATGAGCGGCATGCTGATTCTCTCGAGCGTCGTCACCACGGTGCTGATCGACCCGGCGGACTACGCCGAGGGGGGCAAGGCGAGCGGGCGGGCCATCGCGTTCCTGGCCCATCGCTACCTCGGCGCCGGCTTCGGCACGGTGTACGACCTGTCGACGATCCTGATCCTCGGCCTCGCCGGGGCCTCGGCGATGGCCGGCCTCCTCCACCTGATCCCCCGCTACCTGCCCCGCTTCGGGATGGCCCCGCGGTGGGCCGCGCTCTCCCGGCCGCTCGTGCTCGCGCTGTTCGTCGTCGACGTCGTCATCACGCTGGTCTTCGGCGCCTCGGTGGAGGCGCAGAGCGGCGCCTACGCCACCGGGGTGCTGGTGCTGATCCTGTCGGCCGCCTTCGCGGCCACGCTGGCCCTGTGGCGGGAGCGTCGCTGGGGACTGGCGTCCTACACGGCCGTCGTGTGCCTGGTCTTCGCCTACACGCTGGTGGACAACTGCCTGGAGCGGCCCGACGGCCTGATCATCGGCACGGTCTTCACGGTGACCCTGATGGGGGTGTGCGCCGTCAGCCGCTCGATACGCTCGGTGGAGTTCCGCATCCCGCACGGATACTTCGCCGACGCCGAGAGCTGGCGTCTCGGACCGGAGGTGAGGAACAAGAAGGTCCACCTGGTTCCCATCCGCAGCTCGTCGGCGGAGGCCCGGCGCCGGAAGAAGGCCGAGGTGGCACGCTACTACAACGTGCGCCAGCCGTTCCTGTTCGTTCACGTGCACCTGCTCGACAATCGCAGCGAGTTCTCCGCGCCGCTCGAGGTGAGCCTCCGGAGGGAGGGCGAGGACTACGTGGCCGAGGTGTTCAGGGCCGTCGCCATCGCCAACACCGTCGCCTACCTCAGCGAAGCGATCGACCCCATCTCGATCTTCATCGGTCTCACCCGGCGGAACCTGATGTCCCAGGCCGTGCGGTATCTCCTGTTCGGCGAGGGGGAGACCGGGCTGATGGTCTACACGATCCTGCTGCGCTACTGGGAGCTGACGCCCGAGGAGGACGTCCGCCCCCTCATCTTCCTGATGTCCGACTAGCGCGGCCGGGTGAACGCCTTCTTCGTCTGCATCCGCTCCAGGTACTCGCCCTGCACGAGGGTGTACGCGATGTAGTACTTGTAGATGTTGCTGACGTAGGTCACCGTCTCCCGTCCCAGCTTGTCGGCGGCCATCCGCTCCACGTTGTCGAACCAGACGTTGGGGTCGAGCCCGCGCTTGGCCGCTTCCGACCGCAGCTGGCGAATCCGGGTCGGCCCGGCGTTGTAGGAGGCGAAGGCGAAGAGTCCCTTGTCCAGGTCGGTCATCGGCTCGTCCTTGAAGTACTGGTCGATCATGAACCGGATGTACTTGACGCCGGCGTGGATATTCGGGTCGAGCTTGGTGACGTCCCCGACCTTCAGCTCCCGGCCGGTGGTGGGCAGGACCTGCATGACGCCCACCGCGCCCCTGGCGCTGCGGGCGCGCTGGTCGAGCCGCGACTCCTGATAGCCCTGAGCGGCCATCAGCATCCAGTCCATCCCGTACTGGCGTCCGTACTTGCGGAAGATCTCCACGACCGTCTGGAACTTCCGCATCTCCGCCTCGGCGGTCGCGCTGGTCACGTACTTCGTGCTCTCGAGATACCGCTGGAGGGTAAGCCGCCCGAATACGGTCTTGCCGCCGTGCGTGGTCACGAACTCGTTCAGCGCCGCCTTCAGCTTCGGGCTTCCCTTCCGGATCGCCCAGGCGATGTTGCCACCGGTGCGGACGGCCAGGTCCGGATGGAGGGTGAGGGACGTGAGGATCTGCTTCCAGAAGGTCGCCTTGTGGCTGTCGACGACCAGGATCTTCAGGAGGCCCGCGCTGAGCATCTCGAGCAGGTCCTCGTCCTCGAGGTTCTCGGGCGCGGGGACGAGGACGATCTCGCGCAGGCCCGATCGCTTGAGGCGCGCGTTCAGGTCGACCAGGCTTTCGTAGTAGCTGCTGGTCCGCCGCACGAAGATCTCCTGGCCGGCGAGGTCGTTCAGGCTGCCGAGCGGAGGCGACGCGGGGCCGGTCACGACGATCTCGCTCACCCCGGTGATCCACGGATCGGCGAAGTCCACCAGCGCCTGGCGAGCCGGGGTGACCGTGAGGTTGGCGGCGACGATGTCGCCCCGGCCCTCGATGAGGCCCGGCAAGAGTCGATCGCGGGCCACCGGGATGAACACCACGTGGACGCGGAGGTGCTTCGTCTTGAGTTTCTTGTTCAGCTCCTCCTCGAAGGCCTTCATCACGTCGTAGCTGGTGCCGCGCGGCGTGCCCCGGTCCACGAAGAAGAACGTCTTGCTGTGGGCGACCAGGACGCGAATGAACCGGCGCTTGACCAGCTGGTCGAGGTCGCGCGTCCACCGCTCGGTCGGCAGCGGCAGCGCAGTGCCCTCGGCCTTCGGCGCGCTCGGGGCCTGGGCCCGCGCCGGGCCGCTGGCCAGCAGGACGAGAACACCGGCGATGAGCCCGAGGCCGAAGCCCCTGCGCACGGCCGGGCGCCGCCTCATCGGCGTCTGGTCAGGGGCGGGCCTGCCCGTGGATCTCGTCCACCATCTTGTGGGCGATGTAGCGGGCCAGGGCGTAGACGGTATAGCAGGGATTCACGCCGAGGGATGTCGGAAGGATGGACGAATCGGCGACGTACAGGCCCTCGAAGTCCCAGGAGCGACCCCGCGAATCGACGACGTCCCGGCTGGGATTGCCGCCGAGCGCGCACCCTCCCATGGGGTGGCCGCTGGTGATCTGGATGCGCTCCTCCTCGACGAGGTCCAGGGTCAGGACCGACTCGATCTCGGCGGCACGGTTCAGGATGAGCGGCCGGTGGGCGTTGAAGAAGACGCGGCGGGCGCCGGCCGCGAACATGATGCGCGCGCCCGTCTGCAGGGCGTCGAGCCATCCCGGCCGGTCCTCCTCGGCCAGCTGGTACTCGAACCCTCCCGCGGTGACGCGTCCGACCGGTCGGTCCCGGAACATGAGGGCCAGCGTCATCGTCTGGTTGAAGCGCTTCATGAAGGCCTGGTGGCTCTCGGCGGACTCGTACGGCATGAGCTGGGCGTGGGCCAGGGGGTGATTCAGCAGGCCCTCGAGAGCGTAGCGTACGTGGTGGATCGCCGGGTCCGCGGCGGCCTGGTCGTCGACGTCGTACTTCTTCGCGAAGTATCCCATCGGTGGAGTCGCGGCGGAGGGGTACAGGGCCTCGTCGAAGTCGCCGTAGATCATGATCGTGGCATGGGTGGAGAAGCGCCCTCCCACCGCACGGTCCCAGCCCTTGAGCGAGCGCCAGCCCCGCACGGAGCTTCGTACCTGGCCGGGGACCGCGCTTCGCATGAGAATCCGCGGTGAGGAGAAGGGCCCGGCCGCCAGCACCACGCGCCGGGCGCGGATCTCGATCTGCTCCCGATCGCGGCCGCGACCGTCCGTCAGATGGGCCAGGACGCCGGTGACCCGGTGCGAGCGCCGCTCGCGGCCGTCGTCGGGAAGCTCCTCGAGGAGCAGCTCGTCGACCCGGCAGTTCGCCACGACCTGGGCCCCGTGGCGAGCGGCGAGCGGCAGGACCACGTTGAGGGGAGTCAGCTTCCGATTGTAGCGACAGCCGAGGTCGCAGAATCCGCACCCGATGCACTGGTGCGCGTTGCGCTGCGCGACGCCGTGGTGGGGCATGCCGAGTCTCTGGGCGCCCCGCCGGAGGGCCAGGTTGCTGCCCGAGATCTGCGACTCCGGCACCGGGGCGATCCTCAGCAGCTTCCTGACGTAGTCCAGGTGCGGCACCAGGTCGTCGTAGGTGAACTCCGCGCCGAGCTGATCGTGCCAGTCCCGGATCACGGGCCGGGGCGGTTCGAAGGCGAGCGCATGGTTGATCGTCGCCGAGCCGCCCACCAGCTTGCCGGTCACGACGGCGGTCGAGACCGTGGGGATCTCCACGCCGAAGATCTCGAGCACGGAGAACTCCGTGTCGAAGATTCGCGGCATCATGAGCCGCTCCCGCTGGAGGAACTCGACGGGCTCGACGAAGTCGCCCTTCTCGACGATCAGGACCCGCTCGTGGGTCCGCGCCGCCACCTCGGCGGCGATGAACGAGCCACCGGCCCCGGAGCCTACGACGAGGACGTCCGTCTCGAGGACGAGATGGTCGGACCCGGCCACGACCGCGGCGGCTTCGAGCCCCGTGCGAAGCCTGTCGTGGGAGACGACGCGCCGCCGCAGGTCGGCGAGGTTCGACTCGGTCTCCATCGCCATGTCGAAGGAGGTGCCGGCCGCGCGGTCCGCGCCGGGCTTCGACGGATCGGGCAGCCACGGCCCCGGGTAGTTCATCATCTTCCACACGACCTTCTCGTTCGTGTAGAGGGGCGCGGTCCCGATGAATTTCGCCCCGCTGAAGATGTTGCGCAGGGCCCGGAGGTCGCTGTCGCGGAGGAACAGGAAGTAGCGGTTCGCGTCGTCGGGGTGAAAGCGCCGCAGCAGCAGACGGGGGAGCAGGCCGTGGCGCGTGGAGAACGTGGGGGTGAACGTCGGCAAGACGTTGAGAAAGTCGATGAGGAACTTCATCTCCTCGACGAACTCGTCGCCGCTGGCCCAGGCGAACTGGGCGTAGACGGTGATGGGATCGTAGCCGGGATCTTCCTTGGCCAGCCGCCGGCGGATCTCCGTATCGGGCGGATTGAACCCGTCGATGATCTTGGCGATGACTTCCCGCTGGCTCGGACTGAAGACCCCGATCCCGCCGACGCTCGGCGACGGTCCGCTCCGGACCGTCCCGCAGCCGGGCGACGACGACAGCACGAGCGCCGCCCCCGAGGCCCGGACCATCCGGCTCAGGAAGGCACGCCGGGTCATCGCCCGGTTCACCTCCGCGTCGAAGCGCTGCTGCTCGCTCATCGTTCTGTTCCTGTCGCTCACGGCCTGGCGAACAGATGGGTGTTGACGGTCTGGCCGGTCAGCGTTTCCCCGACGCGAACGTGGCACGTGAAGCATCGATTCTGCCCGTCGGCGGTCGGGTCGGCGAAATGCTCCTCGAGACCTCCGTGGCAGCCGACGCAGAAGCTGGCCTGTCGCACGGGGCCGAGACCGAGCCGGTGGTCGTCGTAGTGGCACGCCGCGCAGAGGCGCCCGCCCAGTTCGCCGGAAGACGCATCACCGACGAACCGTCGGCCCTTCTCGGTCGGCGCCGTGAATCCCTCGCGGCGCAGCGACGACCGGGCGGCCTGGTCGTTGTCCAGCGAGCGCTGCAGTCGTCCCGCGAAATGCCTGCTGGCGAGCGTCTGCTGGAATTCCGGCTGGTGGCAACCTCCGCACTTGCTGTCGCGGACCGGCTCCGCGAACTCGGGGTGGCCGCCGGGGGGATGGCATTGCCCGCAACGGATGCCCCGGGCCGCGTGCCGGCTCGCCTCGTAGTGCGCGACGGTCGGCGTCGCGTGGCAGGCCGCACAGTTCTCGACGTACGGGACGGGTCCCGACACGGCCTTCGGATCGGGCCTGGGCGAGCCCGGCAGCAGGAAGCAGCCAGCGGCCCCGAGCCCGAGGAGGGCAACACCGAGGCTTCGGGCGAGCGGTACTACGCCGGGAAGCACTGCGCGACTGTCACCAGATGGGACGTCACGGCGCCGTGCCGGTCAGCTCGATGACCTTCCCGGCCCTCAGGACCGAGGCCTTGAATGGCTGCCCGGACGACATGGCGCCGATCTTCTCCCGGATCTTCGGAACGTCCGCCGCACTCGTGATCGTGATGCCGGCCATCGACAGGACAACGTCCCCGCGGACCACGATCTCCTCGCCCCGGATGGTCGCGGTGCGGTCGCCGCCCTGGATCCCCATGTCCCAGGCGGGCGATCCCATGGGGACGACGCTCACCAGGAATCCGCTGCCGCCGGGGACGTTGAGGATCTCGGCCAGCTCGTCCGTCACGACCCGGCCTTCGAGCCCGACCCAGGCCCACTCGCGGTCCATCAGGAAGTAGCGCGCGCTCTTCATGGTCACGACGAAGCCGAGGCCCTCGCTGCCCCCGCCCTTGGAGATGTTGTGGCTGACGACGCCGATGACCTCGCCGGCCATGTTGAACATGGGGCCGCCCGAGTTCCCGCTGTTGATCGTGGCCGTCGTTTGGAAGAACTCGGCGAGCGGCATCGCCCGGTACGCCGTGTTGGGTAGCCACTTGGCGCTGATCCAGCCCGCACTGACCGAGTGCGAGAGGCCGTAGGGGGCGCCGATCACCACCACCTGCTGCCCCACCCGGACCTTGTCGGAATCGCCGAGTCGAGCCGGCTGAGCGCCGCTCGGAATGCGGCTGAGCCGGAGCAGACCCAGGTCGGCCGCGGGTTCGGAGGCGACGACTCGGGCCGGGACCACCTCGCCACCGAGGAACTCCACCTGGATCTCGTCCATATCGTGGACGACGTGGGCGGCCGTCATGACCTTGCCGTCGGCGGAGATCAGGACGCCGGAGCCGATCTCACTGAAGGTCACGAGGCCCCGCGTGCTGTCGACGGCCCTGCCCTTGGCCCTGACCACGACCACCGAGGGGCTGACCCTCCGGAACAGCTCCTCCGCATCCTGGGCCTCGGCGCCGCCGCAGAACCAGCCGAGGACGACTCCGGCGAGCACGGCCAGCAGGAGTGGTCGCCCCGGCGCTGCATTCCCCCCGCGCACCCTGACCATGCTCCCGATCTCCCTACCTGTCTGCTCCGCGCGCGCGGGCGAAGAAGGGACCCGTGCCCGGGTGCAGTGGAATCGTGATCCCCCGAAGCGCGCTGTCCTTGGACACCTTGATCCCTTCGGCGTTTCCTGTCAACGCCAGATCCGCTTTCGAGAAGACGAAGGCGACCATGTCCCCGACCTCGGCCTCCGGCGCATCGGTCGTGGCAACGAGCAGGGCTGCCGTGGCGACCGTGGTGACGGGCTCGGCCTGGCCCGGATAGGTGCGCGCCGGCAGCGTCATCGCGACGAGACCGGTCTTCTCGGTGACGAGACGCTCGACGCCACGACTCGAGAGAGCCAGCAGCTTCATCCCAGACCGCGCCGCCATCTCCTGCAAGGCCCGGGCGGGGGGGGCGATCGTGACGAAGAACGCGTCGATCTGGCCCGCCGCGAGCCGCCGGGCGGCCTTCTCCGGCCCGCCGTCGACGGTCTCGCTCACGTCCCGGACCTGGACACCGTGCGCCGCCAGGACCGCGACGGCGCTGTATCGTGTTCCCGACCCCGGAGGCCCCATGTCGACGCGCTTGCCGCGAAGGTCGTCGACCGTCCGGATCGTCGAGGCCGGCGGCACGACGATGTGGACGGCCTCGGGGAAGAGGCTGCCGAGCGCGCGCAGCGTGGTGAGCGGCCCGCCCGGGGCGAACGTCCCGCGCCCGGCCACGGCCTCGGCGGCCACGTCGGCCTGGACGATGGCGTAGTCGGCCTCCCCGCGCGCCAGCAGCGAGGCGTTCTGCACGCTGCCCTCCGTCTCGATGTGGCGGACCGCCATCTGGGGACGCACCTTCTTTATTCTCTCGACGAACGCCGCCCCGAACCGGGCGTACTCGCCGCCATGCGGACCGCTGGCGAACGTGTAGATGTGCCGTCGGCGCGCCAGACGACGCTGGATGCTCTCCGCGGCTCGGTTCAGCTCGTCCGCGATGACTTCCTCCTGCTGAGAGTCGATCCCGGGCGGGGGCAGGTCGACCATCGCCGCCAGCTTGTCGATGAGCTGCTTGGACCGCGAGGACGGCGCCGTGTTCTCGCGGTCGGGCGCCGCGCTGACGGCGCCCGGCGCGCCCGCCACGCTCTTCCAGGCGCCGCCGGACCACTCGTAGGTCGAGGTGCCGTAGACGTAGAGCAAGTCGCCGGGACGGTTCTGTGGCTTGATGCCGAGGAGGCCCTTTTCCCCTGCGCCGAGGGCGTAGCCGAGGCTGGCCGGGCTGAGCTTCTCCCAGCCGCCGAAGTCGTAGTCCTGGCGGAAGCGTAGCGTGGCGTTGTAGTAGACGATCAGCCGCTTCGCCCCTTGCTCCCCGCCCGGCAGCGGCGCGCTGCCCTTGCGATCGAGCGACGCCACCTCGAGGAGGCCGTCCTTGACCTCCTTCGTCAGCTTCTCGCGGATCTCCTGGCGCAGCGCCGCCGCGTCCGGCCCTCGCGCGCAGCCCACCAGCATGGTGACGGTGAGGATCGTGAGGCCGGCCCACGTCCTGGCGCGGGCGCTCCGCATCGTCAGAACCCGAACAGGGGCAGGGTCAGGTAACCCTGGATGATGAGCGCGTTCGTGATGTCGATGAAGAACGCGCCGACCATCGGGACGATCAGGAAGGCCAGCGGCGACGGCCCCGCGCGGCCGGTCACCGCCTTCATGATGGCCAGGGCGGCGGCCGTGGACGACATGCCGAAGCCGACATGGCCGGCGGCCATGATGGCCGCGTCGTAGGTGCCGCCCATCACCCGGAACGTCACGAAGACGGCGTAGGCGGCCATGGCCGCCGTCTGGAGCGCGAGGATGAGCAGCAACGGGCCGGCGAGGTTCACGAGGTCGAGCAGCTTCATCGCCATCAGCGCCATGACGAGGAAGAGCGACAGCGCGGTGCTGCCCAGCAGGTCCACGCTCGCCTCGCTGAGCCGGAACCGCGCGGTCAGCGGGAGGACGTTGCCCATCACGACGCCGAGCAGGAGGCAGAAGAGGAAATCGGGAAGGATGATTCCCGTGCCCTCCATCGCCTGCCCCAGGAGTCGGCCGCCGCCCAGGCACAGGAGGATGACGAAGAGGGCGCTCAGGAACGACGCGCTGGTGACGGTGTCCGCGGGTGCGGTGTCCGTCGTGGGTGTCGCCTCCGCGTCCGCCTCGGTGGGACCCGAGAGGTGATGGCGCCGAATGAGGAACTCCGCCAGGGGACCGCCCAGCAGGCCGCCGAGCACGAGACCGGCCGTCGCGCAGGCCATGGTCAGCTCCATCGCGCCCTGCAGGTTCATCGTCTCGCCGAAGCGCGTGGCGTAGGCACCGCCGGTGCCGTGACCGCCGGTCAGCGTGATGGAGCCGCCCAGGAGGCCGACCACCGGGTGCAGGTCCATGGCCCGGGCGGCGGCGAGCCCGATCGCGTTCTGGATCACGATGTACACCGTGGCCACCAGGAGGAAGATGAAGAGCCGGGGTCCGCCCTTGGCCAGCATCCGGGCGTCGGCGGCCAGGCCGACCGTGGTGAAGAAGATCAGGAGCAACGTGTCCTTCAAGGTCATGTCGAAGGAGACCCGGATGCCGGCCACGCCGTCGGCCGTCGCCAGGACGATCGCGATCACGCAGCCGCCCACGACGGGCGCCGGCACGCTGAAACGCTCGAGCCAGGCCACACGCTTGACCAGCTCACGGCCGGCGAAGAGGACGAGGATCGCGACGAGCAGCGTGTAGAGCAGATTGAACTCGAGCTTCACGGGCATCGTTCCGTGGGGAGGCTCCGCGCCATCGTTCGCCCGGGACGACCGCTCATCATCGGCCCCTGAGCTCGTGCGGGCTCAGCGCCAGCGATCCGACCGTCCGCGGTTCGTTCGTCGTTCAAATCTCCCTCGAGAGCCTTGCCACGTTATCGGCGCGTGACCACGATCGACATTGGACTTTGGTCCTACGGGCCCGACAGGGCTGCGGGCGCGACGCGGTGCCGTGGGGACGGCTCGGAGTGCTCCGGCCCAGCCCTCAGCGCCCCACCAGGCTCTTCGCTCACCGGTGGCAGGCGATGAACGAGGACTTCAGCGACGTGAGCCGCAGACGGCCGTCATCCACGATGGTCATCTCGATGAAGGCGGACGGCTCTGTTCTCTTCCACGTCAGCTCGGACACGATGCCGAGCGAGTAGACGACGCCGGCCTCGATCGTGCGCGCGTGCGCGTCGTAGGCCCAGAACGAGCGCTGCCGGCGCTCGTGGAGATGATACGCACAGCCCGTCTCGATGACGCGCCAGGCGAACGCCTGCACCGCTCGCGGCACCGCGGCGCCGCGGGCGAACAGGATCCTCGCCTCGGCAGGCGCCGCGTCGAAACCAGCCGCGGTCGACAGCGCCGGCACGGTCAGCACCACCGCCACGGTCAGCATCGACGCCAACGCCGACGCGCGCCCTCTCGTCCGCGGGGAGATCTCCATCGTCATCGACGAGTCTCACGGCCCATCATAGCGCCCGGGAGGGCAGCGCCGGGGCCCATCGGACCTTCGTCTCATATCGCCGGAGCGGCGGGGAGGCGACCATGGCGCCGCGCTCGGAAGGGACGGACGCCGTTCGAGACCGCCCGGACGGGCGCGCACCACCGCGGACGCGATGAGATTGAAGCGGCAATGGCTTCCCGTGATCGTCATCGGCGTCACGCTGGCCGCGGCACTCGCGCTCGGCGTCGCCATCGCCAACCGCTTCGCCGGACCGCTCCCGCCGAGGCGCCTGGTGATCTCGACCGGACGTCCTGACGGCGCCTACTACCAGTACGCGCTCGAGTACCGGCGTCTGCTCGCCGCGCAGGGGTTCACGCTCGACATCCAGCCCGGCCCCGGCTCGACGGCCACCGTGCAGCGGCTGGCCGCGGGCGAGGTCGACGCGGGATTCGTCCAGGGCGGCACGGCGTCCGGAGTGCCGGCCGGCGTGACGGCGCTGGGGAGCCTCTTCTACGAACCCCTGTGGATCTTCTACCGGCGGGGCGTGACGGTGTCGTACCTGTCGGACCTGCGGGGCCGGCGGCTCGCCGTCGGCGAGGTCGGCAGCGGCACCCGCGAGCTGACGCTGCGCCTGCTGGCGGACAACGAGGTGACCGACGTCAACACCCGTCTGCTCCCGATGGGCGGAGGCACGGCCGAGGCGGCGCTCACGTCCGGTGAGGTCGACGCCGCGTTCTTCGTGGTGGCCCCGCGGGCGGAGCTCGTTCAGCGGCTGCTGGCGCGGCGCGACGTCGAGCTGGTCACCGACCGTCGTCATCTCGCGTACGCCGGGCGTCACCGGTTCGTGGCGACCTTGCGTATCGGCGAGGGGATGCTCGACATGGCGCGCAACATCCCGCGGGAGGATCGCGTCGTGGTCGGCGTGACGGCCGCGCTGGCCGTGCGCGACGTGATCCACCCGGATCTCGTGCGGCTCCTGCTCGGGGCCGCCGACCGCGTGCACCGGAAGGGCGGCCTGCTCGAGCGTCCCGGCCAGTTTCCCTCCGAGGAGAATCTCGATCTCCCGCTGCACGACCAGGCGCGCCGTTATCTGCGAACCGGGCCGTCGTGGCTCGAGCGGACCTTTCCGTTCTGGGTCGCCGGGATCCTCGACCGATCGGTCCTCGTGATCCTGCCCGTGGTCACGCTCATGCTCCCGCTCTTCGGGCTCGTGCTGCCCCTCCTGGACCGGCGACACCGTCGGCGCCTCGCCCGCCGCTACGAGCTGCTGCGCGCGTCCTCGCTGCGGGGCGAGTCGTCGTCCCCCGACGCGGTGCAGACGGAGATCCAGTACCTCCAGCAGCTGCGACGCCGGGTGGTGGAGGACACCGACGTCCCGCCGATGTTCTTCGGCGAGGTCTTTCACCTCACGATGCACATCGAATTCGTCCTGGAGCGGCTGGAGGGACGGCGGAAGGCGCTCGTCGCGCCACCCGAGGCTCGGCGAGGGCTCCCGGCGCGGGCCGGCACGGCGGTCGATCTCGATGGATAGACCGTCCCGCGAGTCCCGGCGTCATCGCTCGGGTATACTCTCAGGCGATGCGGCCCGGGCCCCACCTGCGCGGGTGGCTGCCGATGGCGCTGCTCGCCGGCGCCTGCCTCGGCTCCGCCGCGCCCGGGCACGCCGCGGTCGAACAGGCGTCCGTTCTCATCCTCCTTCCAGGTCAGCCGGGCTTGCCGGCCGCAACGGCCATCGCCGCGGGCATCCGTACCGCACTGCTCACGGAGTGGTCGTTCCGCGTGAGCATCGAGATGGAGCACGTCGACGTCGCCCGCTTCGCGTCGGCGGACATGGAAGAGGATCGCCTCCGAACGTTCTACGCCTCGAAGTACGGAGCCCAGCACTTCGACGTCATCGTGACCGCGCTCCCCGAGCCCTTCCAGTTCGTCCTCCGCGCGCGCGACGCGCTGTGGCCGGGGACCCCCATCGTCGTCTGCGGGGTGGACGAGCGCAGCGTGCGCGACTTCAATCCACCGCCCGGCATGGCGGTCCTCACGATCCGCTTCGACATGGAGGGAACGGTGCGCGCGGCGCGGGGGCTCCTGCCCGATACGCGCCACGTCGCGATCGTCGGGGGCGCCAGCCCGCCGGAGCAGGTCTACCACGATCTGATCCGGCAGGCGGCGTCGACCGTGGGCGGGCTCGACGTCATCGACCTCACGAAGCTGCCCGTCGCGGGCGCGCTGGCGCGCGTGTCGCGCCTCCCCGAGCACACCGTCGTCGTGCAATCCAGCTATCAGGTCGATGGCGCCGGACGGCGCTTCCATGGTATCGACCTCGTCACCCCCGTCTCCGAGGCGGCCAACCGTCCGGTCTTCACGCCGCTCGGCCTCGCGCTGGGGCGGGGAGTGGTGGGCGGGTCGATCGTCGACTTCGAAGATATCGGCCGCGATGCCGGAAGGCTCGCGTCGCGGATCCTGCGGGGCGAGCGGCCGCCCTCGACCCCGATGCCGAGCGCCGCGTCCGCGGTGCCGCGCTTCGACGGCCGCCAGCTCACCCGCTGGGACCTCGACGAGCGGCGGCTGCCGGCGGGCAGCGAGATCGTCTTCCGCCAGACGACACTCTGGCGGGAGTACCGCTGGCACATCGCGGCCGCGGTCGGACTCCTCGGCGCGCAGGCGGCCCTCATCGTCACGCTGCTCGTCCAGCGCCGACGGCGCCGCGAGGCCCAGGCGGTGACCGACGCCGTCCTCACCGCCCTGCCCGGGGAGACGGCCATCATCGACTCCGACGGCACGATCGTGCGAACCAACGCAGCATGGGCCACCGCGGCCCGGGACGGCGCCAGCGGCCAGCTCTCGTTCGACGTCGGCGAGAACTACCTGGAGGCCTGCCGGAACGCGGTCGACATGCCGCCTGACGTCGCCGGAAAGGTCCACGCCTGCATCACGGCCACGCTGCGGGGGGAACAGGACGAGTTTGCCCTCGAGTATCCGACGTCCCGGCACGGTGAAGCCCGCTGGCTGGAAGTCAGGGTGCGCCGCCTGCCCCACCTCGGCGGTGGGGCGGCCGTGATGCACTTCGATGTGACGCCCCGACGGCACGCCGAGGCCGCCGCCCGGCGCCACCTGGGCCAGATCGCCCACCTCGACCGGGTCGCCAGCATGGGCCAGCTGGCGTCGTCGCTCGCCCACGAGCTGAACCAGCCGCTCACGGCGATCCTCAGCAATGCCCAGGCCGCGCGCCGTCTGCTGGCCAGCCCGCAACCCGACCTCCCGGAGCTGCGGGCGTGTATCGGAGACATCATCGACGACGACCGGCGGGCGGGCGAGGTGATCCGGCACATGCGGCAGCTGCTCAAGAAGACCGACGTCATCAACTTGCCGCTCGCCCTCAACGACCTCACGACGACCACGATCGGCCTGGTGAGCAACGATGCGCTGCTGCACGGCGTGAGCATCGAGTTCAGGCCGGCGCCGGTGCTGCCGGTCGTCCACGGCGACATCGTGCAGATCCAGCAGGTCATCCTCAACCTGCTCGCCAACGCCATCTCGGCCGCCAGCAGCGCCGCCTCGGCCCGGAAGGTGGTCGTGTGGACCACCGTGGCGCCCCCGTACCTCGAGGTTGGCGTGCACGATACCGGTCCGGGCATCCCGGACGGCGACCTGGAGCGTCTGTTCGAGCCCTTCTTCACCACCAAGGAGGAGGGACTCGGCCTGGGCCTGGCCATCAGTCACACGATCGTCGAGGCCCACGGCGGGCGCCTCCTGGTCGAGAACGACCCCGTCGGCGGCGCCACCATTCGCCTCCACTTGCGTACCGACCAGCCGGGGACGACCGCGATCCGTCCATCGCCACTGTAGATCGGGCTGACCAGCTCGTCGGCGTCCCCGCGTAGGACCAAGGTCGTATTCTAGGGCGACCGAAGGCCGATTGTCGCGGCGGCCTCGCCGTGTGCACCTGTCCCCGTGCGTGAAGCGCTGCCGGTGGCTCCCGACGCGACACCATGACCGTCGCCTGCCCCGATTGTGATCTCCTGCACCGGGTTCCGCCGCTGCCACCCGGCGGCAAGGCCCGCTGCGTGCGGTGCGGTAGCACCCTCGCGACCCGGCCCACCGATCCGTTCAACCGTCCACTGGCACTCACCGTGGCGGCGGCCATCGTCTTCGTCGTCGCCAACACCGCGCCGCTGATGGGACTTTCGGCGGTCGGCCGCTACGCGGACACGACCATCGGCGGCGGCGTCTATCAGATGTGGCGCCAGGGCGAGCCCGTGACCGCGATGATCGTGGCCTTCTGTGCCGTGATCGCTCCCGGGGGCTACATCCTGTTCATGCTGACGGTGCTGCTGGCGGCCAGGCGGCCGCCCGTGCCCGTCTGGATCGGCGAGGTGCTGCGCTGGGCGAGCTCCATGGAGCCGTGGTCGACGATCGAGGTCATGATCCTCGGCATCCTGGTCGCGCTCATCAAGATCGCGGAGCTGGCTACGGTGACTCCCGGTATCGGGATGTACGCCATGGCCCTGCTCGTGTCGCTCCTGGCCGCCATCGCGATGACCTTCGAGGTGAGCGAGATCTGGGAGCGCGTCGAGTGGACGCATCGATGACGGCGACCGCCCTCACGGCGGCCGGGGCGGGCCTCGTCTCGTGCGAGGTCTGCCGCCTGCTCTCCCGACCCGTCGCGGCGGAGGAGCTGGGCTACTGCCCACGGTGCGGGCACGCGCTCGCCTCGCGTCATCATCACTCGATCCAGTACACCTGGGCGCTCGTCGTCGCCGCCGCGATCTTCTACATCCCGGCCAACGTCCTGCCCATCCTGACCACGAGCGCGCTCGGGTCCTCAGACTCCGAGACCATCATGGGAGGCGTGATGCTGCTCTACAACACGGGGTCGTGGGAGCTCGCCCTGATCGTGCTGATCGCGAGCGTGATGGTCCCCCTCGGGAAGCTGGTCGCGCTGGCCTGGCTGCTGATCACGGTCCAGCGCGGTTCCCTCGGTGGACTCCGGGACCGGACCCGGCTGTATCGCTTGGTCCACCTCATCGGTCGCTGGTCGATGCTGGACATCTTCGTCGTCACGTTCACCGTCGCGATCGTCCAGCTGCAGCCGTTGATGTCCGTCGAGCCCGCCCCCGGGGTCCTCTTCTTCGCGGCGGTGGTGATCCTGACGATGATGGCCGCCGATTCCTTCGACCCCCGCCTGATCTGGGACTCGATCGCGACCAGGGGAAACCGTCATGCATGAGAGCGCCGACCGCGACGACCTTCCGCAGGCCACGCTCGTGCCGAGGAGCCGGGCCCGCGTCTCGGTCGTCTGGCTCATCCCGCTCCTCGCGGCCGTGGTGGCCATCGGGATCGCCGTCCACCATGTCCTGAACCAGGGCCCCTCGATCACCATCGTCTTCAAGGCCGGGTCCGGCATCGAGGCGGGCAAGACGTTCGTGAAGTACAAGGACGTCAGCATCGGCCAGGTGACGGCGGTGCGCCTGTCGCCGGACTACACCAAGGTCGAGGTGACGGCGCGGATCGCCAAGACCGCGGCCGGCCTCATGGTCGAGGATGCGCGGTTCTGGATCGTCGAGCCGCGGGTCACGCTGAGCGGCATCACCGGTCTCGGCACCTTGCTGTCGGGTAACTACATCGGCTTCGAGGCCGGCGCATCCACCCGGGCGCGGCGGCAGTACACCGGACTCGAGATCGCGCCCGTCATCACCGGCGGCCAGCCGGGCCGGCAGTTCCGGCTCAAGGCCGAGAATCTCAGCTCGCTGGGCATCGGATCGCCGGTCTACTACCGTCGACTGCAGGCCGGTCAGGTCATCGCGTACACGCTGGCGGCTGACGGGAAGGCGGTCGAGCTCACCATCTTCGTCAACGCCCCCTACGATCAGTACGTCGACCGCGGCGCCCGCTTCTGGAACGCCAGCGGCATCGACGTCTCGATGGGCGCCGCCGGGGTGGAGATCCGCACGGAGTCGCTGGCCGCGATGGTCGCCGGGGGGATCGCCTTCGAGACGCCGGGCTTCGCGGTCCAGGGCGTGAACGCCGACGCCGACACGACGTTCACCCTGTTCGGCGACCGCTCGATGGCGATGAAGGAGCCGAATCCCTCCGCCGTGCGCTACGTCATCCACTTCGACGAGACGCTGCGCGGACTCTCCGTCGGCGCGCCGGTCACGCTGCTCGGCTTGCCGGCGGGCGAGGTCAGGGCCATCGGTCTGGACGTCGACCCGAAAACGGCCTACGTTCGCGGGCGGGTGGAGATCGTCACCTTCCCGGAGCGTCTCATCGCGCGGCTGAGCCCGACCCAGGCGGCCCTGGCGCGGAACACGGACCGGCACGCATTGCTCCAGCGCCTCGTGGAGGAGCGTGGGCTCCGGGCCCAGCTCCGGAGCGGGAGCCTCCTCACCGGCCAGCTCTTCGTGGCGCTCGACTACTTCGAGGACGCGCCGAAGGTGAAGATGAACTGGAACCAGGACCCGCCCGTGCTGCCGGCGGTGCCCGCCACCGTCACCGAGCTCGAGGGGCGGATCACCGGCATCCTGGCCAAGCTCGACAAGCTGCCCTACGAGGCGATCGGCGCCGACGCCACCCGGGCGCTGGCCAGCCTCGACACGACCCTCCGGGACGCGAGCGCGACATTGAAGCGCGTCGACGCCGACGTCACGCCCGAGCTGAAGACCGCGCTGGAGGACATCCGCCGTGTGCTCGCCACCGCGGACGGGCTGCTCAAGAACGGGGTGACCACGACCCTGGCCGGATTCGAGACCACGCTGGAGGATCTGCGTCGTCCGCTGGCCACGGCCGACACGGTGCTCAAGAGCGCCAACGGAACGCTCGTCGGGCGGAACGCGCCGCTCCAGCACGATCTGCGCGACACCCTGCAAGAGGTCAGCCTGGCCGCGCGGTCGCTGCGTGTCTTCATCGACTATCTCGACCGACACCCCGAGGCGCTCATCCGGGGCAAGACAGAGGTCAAGCCATGAAGCGCGTGCTGCTGGCCGTCGCGATGATCGCCTGGGGCTGCGGCTCCACGCCGGCCTCCCGCTTCTACACGCTCAGCGCCGCCCCGCCGGCGTCTCCACCGGCGGTGGCCTCCGATCTCTCCGTGGCGGTGGGCCCGGTGTCGGTCCCGCTCGCCGTCGACCGTCCCCAGATGGTCGTCACCCTGAATTCGAACCAGGTCCGGCTGGACGAGCTCAATCGATGGGCCTCCCCGCTGGCGAACAACGTCGCGCGCGTGGTCGCCGAGAATCTGGTGTCCATGCTGGGCACGCCGCACGTGATACTGTCGCCGCAGACGGCGAACGTGGACTATCGCGCCGCCATCGAGGTGCAGCGCTTCGAGTCGGGCCCGGGGGAGGCGGCCACGCTCGACGCGGTGTGGACGGTCAGCCACGACGCCGACGGCCGGTCGCGCACGGGCCGGACGACGGCCCGCGAGGCGGCGCCGGACAGCAGCTACGACGCGCTCACCGCGGCTCACAGTCGTGCGGTGGCGCGGCTGAGCCGGGACATTGCCGACGCCGTCCTGGCGCTCCACCGCTAGCCCAGCGAGCAAGGTGCCCACGCCCGCACGACAGGACGCCGCGCGAGAGCCCTCGACGTCGCCGATACCCACCTGGGGTCTCGACCGCCGCCAGTGCTGTGCCCGTCTGGCTGCCCTGCTGGGCGGACTGGCCGCCAGCGCCTGTACGACGCTGTCGCCGCAGGCCGAGCGGCGACTCGGCCAGGAGGAAGCCCAGGAAGTCGAGAGGACCGTGGGGCTCGTGCGCGACCGGCGCCTCGTCGAGTACGTCGAGGCGATCGGCCGGCGCCTGGGGCAGGCGACGGGACGCGCGGACATCGCCTGGCAGTGGGGCGTGGCCGACGACGGCGAGGCGAATGCCTTCGCCCTGCCCGGTGGCTGGGTGTACGTCACCCGCGGGTTGCTGGCGCTGTCGAACCGCGAGGACGAGGTGGCGGGGGTGCTGGCCCACGAGATGGCGCATGTCATCGAGCGCCACGCCGTGAGGCGGGTCGGAGCGGCCACCCCGCTCGCCGTCCTCTTCGGAGTGCCGAGCGGCGTGCTCGGCATGGTGAGCCCCAGCCTGGGAGGCATCGTCGGCGGAGCCGGACGGGTCGTCTCCGGGCTCACGCTCGCGCCGTACAGCCGCGAGCAGGAGCTCGAGGCTGACAGGGTCGGCAGCGCGCTCGCGACGCGCGCCGGGTGGGACCCGGGAGCACTGGCCGAGTTCCTCGGCGCGCTCGAGCGCGCCGAGGCCCTGGCCGGCGGCGCGGCACGACGCTCCAGCTTCTTCGCCACCCATCCACCCACCCCCGATCGTGTGGCGCGCATCGAGGCCCTGGCTCGCGCTCCGTCCTCCGCCCCCGGCGTTCCCATCGCCGGCAGCCGCGCCGCGTTCCTCGGCAGGCTCGAGGGCCTCGTGATCGGCAACAGCGCCGCCCATGGCATGTTCGCGGGCCCGCTCTTCCTCCACGCCGACTTCGATCTTGCGCTGGAGATGCCCGCGCAGTGGAAGACGGCCAACAGCCCCGAGGCGGCGGGCGCGGTGGCGCCGGGTGAAACGGCGGCCGTCCTCCTGCAGCTCGTCGGACCGGGCGACGACCCCGTGTCCGGCGCCCGGGCCGACGGTCTGACCGACGCCCAGCTCGAGCGGGTTCGGCGGGGCCAGATCTCGCAGCTGCCGGCGGCGGCGCTCACCGCCGGCACGCGCGACGGCACCAACGTCGCACTCACCTGGATCGCTCACCGCAAGCGGATCTTCCGCGTGACGGGGGTGTGCGGCAGCTCGGAATGGACGCGCTACCGCGACGAGTTCGAGCGTGCGGCGATGAGCTTTCGCCCGCTCCGTCAGGCGGAGCTGGCTCGGATCACCGAGAGCCGCCTGCGTATCCGTCCCGCACGCGCCGGGGAGAGCATCGCCCAGGTCCTCGCCCGGGGCGGGGCAACGTGGACGCCCGCGCAGGCCGCAGTGGCCAACGGCGTCGGGGCGGAACGGCAGCTCGAGTCCGACTGGCCGGTCAAGGTCGCGGTCTCCGAGCGCTATCGGCCATCCGGGGGCACAGCACCCGTCCGGCGGTAACGCGGCCGCATCGTCGCTACGTGTCGCTGGCCGGGACTATTCACGAACGCGCGCGGCCGGCCGAACGGGACACGGCGGCCGGCGGGTGGATGGGGTCCTCCGACCACGCTCCGCTCGGCTCCGGACGACGTCGGAGGAGTTCCCAGCCTGTCGGGCGGCGGCGTCCTCGTACTTGTAGGGAACGGGTCGCCCGGACCCCATCCACCCGCCGGCCGCCGTGTCCCGTTCGGCCGGCCGCGCGCGTTCGTGAATAGTCCCGGCTAGCGAGCGGCCCGAAGCCGGATGGATCCGGCGATGAGGCCGAGGCCGCCGCCCGCGCAGACCGGCCCGAGCAGGCGAGCCGGGACGGCGGAGAACCCGAGGAAGCCGGCCGCGGCGAGGCCGCCCAGGATGATCGAGACGACGGCGCCCAAGGCCACCGACCATTCGCCGGGCATGCGTCGGCGTACCTCGAGGCCGATGAGGAAATCGATCGTCGCCGCCATGACGACCTGCAGCACGATGGCGGTGAGCGCCGGCACCATGGTGAGGATGAAGAGCATGATCCGGCCCGGTTGCCACGGGCCGAAGATCTCGTTGAGCGGCAGGCCGAGGAGGAGCAGCGCGGTCACGATCCCGCCGACCCCCCGCGCCACGAGGAGCGCGCGATTGTGCCTCAGGGTCGCGGTGAAGCGACTGGCCCACAGGGCCAGCAGGCCGTCGCAGAGCCAGTACGCGGCGACGATCCGCACCAGTCCCGCGGGTGAGCCGATCGGGCGGGACAGGACGTACGCTCCCAGGGCCAGCGCCACGAGGCCGCGGAGGAGGCTCGCGCGCCAGAGCCTTCCCGCCAGATCAGCCGAGGCCATCGCGGTCGCGGGCAGAGGCATCGACCTCACGGGCACAGTACATCACAGCCAGCCGGCCGATCCGCGATGGGACCTTGGGGCTATGCCGGAGGGGCCGGAGGTCCAGTGCGCCCGGCGCCTGCCTCGGGTCGGCGGTCAGCGCTCGATGATCTGCGCCTGATCGACCGTGACCGGCTTGCCCCACCACGCCTGGTCGCGTGCCAGGACCACGTCCTCCCGGGTCACGCGGGTGGCCTTCGCCGAGCCGTGACGCGCCGAGAACATGAGGTGAGATCCGGACGCGAAGTGCGTCGGATGCGCCTTCCACGTCGCCCATTCGTCGGCCGTCGCGCAGCCGACGACCACGAGCAGCGCGGGAAGCGCCGGGAACCAGAAACCGAGTGCTCGCATGGTGAGGACCTCCACTCGTCGAATGCCTTCCGGACGGAGTACACACGAGCGCCTCCGGGCCGGCAATGAGACCTTCGGTCCACGCGGTGGCGTCGAGGCGTCGGAGCCGACGCCCGCCGTCGCGAGCGCCCGGCGTCTGCCCTCCGGTCCTAAGACCAAGGTCCAATGACGTGGCTCGCGCGCCTGGGTGAAAGATCTTTCCAGGGCAGGGGTATCACCGTGGGAACGCTGAGACCGGGCGGCGCGGCCCGGCATCACCCGAAGGTCGCGGCGGTTGCCACGAGCTTCAGAGACCATCTCGTCTGCACGGCGAAAGGAATGGCGGACCGATGAGACGTCGAACTCGACAGGGCATGGTGCTGGGCGCGGCGCTGGTCTGGCTCGCGAGCGGGACGGCCGTCTTTGCCCAGGAGCGACCGGACACCACGATGGAGGCGCTCCGGGACAAGGTGCGCGCCGACAAGAAACTCGTGGTCGCGCTCGCCCTCGATCTGTCCGACAGCGAGGCCAAGGCGTTCTGGCCGGTCTACGGCGCCTACCAGAGCGACATGATCGTCCACTACGATCGCGTCGCGAAGCTGATCGCCGACTATGGCGCCGCCTATCCGAAGCTGAACGACGAGACGGCGACCCAGCTGCTCGGCGAGTTCCTCGCCCTCCAGACCGATTACGCCGCGCTGCTCAACCGATACGTGCCGCGATTCCAGCGCGCGCTGCCGCCCCAGAAGGTCGCGCGCTTCTACCAGATCGAGAACAAGATCCGGGCGATCCTGGATTACCAGCTGGCGCGCGACATCCCCCTGGTGAAGTGAGGAGACCGTCGATGCTCAACCGCCGAACGGTTGCGGTGCTGCTGGCCCTGGCCCTGACCATCCCCCTCACCGTCGACCTGGCCGTCTCGGCATCACCGGCCGAGATCGATCGGGAGGTCGACTTCGCGCTCGCCCGCATGTTCGACAGCGTGCCCAACGCGAAGCCCCTGAGCACTCAGGCCAAGGGCGTGCTCGTCTTCCCGAGCATCGTCAAGGCCGGATTCCTGTTCGGAGCTCAGTACGGGGAGGGCGCGCTGCGCCGCCAGGGCCGCACGGCGGGCTACTACAACACCGTCGCGGCCTCGTACGGCTTCCAGGCCGGTATCCAGTCGTTCGGCTACGCCCTCTTCTTCATGAGTGACTCGGCGCTGCGCTATCTCGACACCAGCGGAGGCTTCGAGCTGGGGACCGGGCCGAGCCTCGTCATCCTCGATGCCGGCGCCGCGCGGGCGCTGACGACCACGACGATGCAGAACGACATCTACGCCGTCTTCTTCGACCAGCGGGGGCTGATGGCCGGGGCCGGGCTGCAAGGCTCGAAGATCACCCGGATCGCGCGCTGACGCTCGGCGGTATCGACGAGGAGGGCAGCCGGGCACGGAATCCGTCGGGGGACGCGGATTGAGTACGATACGGGGCGTGAGCCACCCCGCGGCGACGGCCCTCCTGGTCGGTGTCGCCTATTACGCCGGCGCCAACCTCGGCCTCGTGCTGCGCTTGCCGCCGGCGACGCCGTCCGTCCTGTGGCCGCCGAACACGATCCTGACCGCGGCGCTGCTCATGTCGCCGCCGCGCCACTGGTGGCGCTACCTGTTCGCCGCGCTGCCCGCCCACCTCCTCGCCGAGGTGGGGGTGTGGCCTCTCACGCTCGTGCTGGCGTTCTTCGTGACCAACTGCAGCCAGGCGCTCATCGCGGCGGCCGGCGTGTGGCGTTTCAGCGATGCGCCCGCCCGCTTCGATACGCTGCGCCGGGTGACGATCTTCATCCTGGCCGCGGGGCTCGCCGCGCCCTTCCTCTCGTCGTTCGTCGACGCGGCGGCCGTGATGCTGCTCGTCGGCGAGCCGTACTGGCTCGTCTGGCGCACGCGATTCTTCTCCAACCTCCTGACCGAGCTGGTGCTGGGACCGGCGATCGTCGTCGCGCTCACCGCCGGCCCCGCCTGGGTCCGCGCGGCGTCGCGCGCGCAGAAGAGCGAGGCGGCATTGCTGGCGGTCGCCCTCACGCTCGTGGGGGGGTGGGTCTTCGGGATGGTCACCGACAGCTCCGGTGTCATTCCGGGCGGATCCGTCCTCGTCTTTCTCCTGCCGCTGATCTTGATGACGACGGTGATGTTCGGACCGGGCGGGGCGAGCCTGGCGATGCTGGCCACCTCGGTCATCGCCATCGTGGCGGGCGCGCACGGGCGTGGGCCGTTCGCCAGCCTGCCCCGAGCGGAGGGCGTGCTGGCGCTGCAGCTGCTCCTCAGCGGGTTGACGATCCCCATCCTGTGTCTGGCCGCGGTCATCGTGGAGCGTCGTCACGCCGTCCGCGAGCTGGCCGAGCAGCTGCGTCTGGAGACGCTGCTCTCGCGACTCTCCACGACCTTCGTGTCCCTGCCGAGCTACGAGATCGAGCCGGCCTTCGCGCCATCGGTGCGCCAGATCGGCGAGGCCGCCGGGGTGGATCAGGTCATCCTGTGGCGGCAGCGCCGGATCGACGACAGGGTGACGAGGTACACCTGGAGCGCGGCCGGCGCGGACGAGCCGCTCGACGTCCGACCCGAGCACGATCTTCCCTGGAGCATGGCCCGAGTCCGGGTCGACGAGGTTGTCGCCTTCTCGCGTCCGGAGGAGCTGCCCGCCGCGGCCGCGCGCGACGTGGAGTGGTTCCGGCGTCACGACATCCGGTCGGCCATCATCGTGCCCCTCGTGGGAACCGTGCAGGCGCGCGGGGCGCTCTGCCTCTTCACGCTGGCCAGCGCGCGGACGTGGCCCAGCGGGCTGCAGCAGTGGCTCCGGCTCGTGGGGGAGGCTCTCACCAGTGCCCTGGCGCGCAAGGAAACCGAGGACGCCTTGCGGGCCAGCGAGCTGTCCAAGTCGGCCATCCTGACGTCGCTGAACAGCGCGGTCGCCGTCCTGGACCTGGACGGCCGCATCGTCGACGTCAACGCCAGCTGGATGCGAGCGGCGGCCGGGCCGGCTCTGCGCACCCCGGCCGGGCTCGCCGTAGGCGCCAATCTCCTGCAGGCCTGGCAGCGGGCTGCTCGCGACGGAATCCCGTATGCGTCGGCGGCCGCGGCGGGCATCGTCGCGGTCCTCGGCGGCGGATGCCAGGAATTCTCGCTGGAGTATTCGAGTCGCGACGCCGCGCGCGAGCGATGGTTCGTCATGTCCGTCGTTCCGCTCGATCACGCCGATGGCGGCGCCGTGGTGTCCAGCACCGAGATCACCGAGCGCAAGGAGGCGGAGCTGCAGGCACAGCAGAGCCGCCAGGAGCTGGCGCACTTCGCACGCGTCTCGACCATGGGGCAGCTGACGGCCTCGATCGCCCACGAGCTGAACCAGCCGCTGACCGGGATCCTCACCAATGCGCGGGCCGGTCTGCGGTTCCTGGACGCGGCGCCCCCCGACGTCGCGGAAGTGCGGGACATCCTCTCCGACATCGTCGATGACGACAAGCGCGCGGCCGAGGTGATCCAGCGGCTGCGCGAGATCCTGCGCAAGGGCGAGACCCAGCGTGTCCTGCTCGATCTCAACGTCCTGGTCGCCGACGTCGTTCGCCTGCTCCACAGCGATGCCATCATCCGGAACGTGGCGGTGACGCTCGATCTGCATCCGCGGCCGGTCCTCGCGCATGGCGATCGCGTCGAGCTCCAGCAGGTCATCCTCAATCTTCTGATCAACGCCATGGACGCGATGGCCGAGGTCGCCGGCGGCGACCGGACGATCGTGGTCGCGACCGAACGGACGCTGGAGACGGTGCACGTGGCCGTGCGGGACCGCGGCAAGGGGGTCGGCGGGAACGGCGCCGACCGTCTCTTCGAGCCGTTCTTCACGACCAAGCCGTCCGGGATGGGGATGGGCCTGGCGATCGCCCGCTCCATCATCGAAGGGCACGGCGGCCTCATCTGGGCGACGGACCACGCGGGCGGGGGCGCCGTCTTCCACTTCGCAGTGCCCGCCGACGGGGCGGATCCCGTGTGACCGCCCCCAGGGGGCTCGTGGTCGTCGTCGATGACGACGCCTCGGTACGCCGGGGCCTGGAGCGGCTGCTGAGGTCGGCGGGATACGCCGTCGAGACATTCGCGTCGGCGCGCGCCTTCCTGGATCGCGGCGACTACGAGCGCGCCGACTGTCTCGTCCTCGACGTGCGGATGCCCGGCCAGACCGGGCTGGATCTCCAGAGGGTGCTCGTCGACGCCGGGTACGATCTGCCCATCCTGTTCGTCACCGGTCACGGCGATCTTCCGATGGCCGAGCAGGCGCTGAAGGAAGGCGCCGTCGACTTCATCGCCAAGCCCTTCGACGACGACGTGTTCCTCGAGGCCGTGCGGCAGGCGACGCTGAGGGACCACCCGCCTCCTCGGGCCGACGCCGACCATGTCTGAACACGGGCGGCGACTTCCGTGGTAGCCTCGGCCGGCGACGGTGGGCCCAAGGTCGTATGGCGCTTCCCGCCGGGCGGCGTGATGATCCCCCGCGAGTAAGGTCGACGAGAAAGCCTGCGGCAAGAGCGGTGCGGTGAACGTCGGACAGGCGTTGAATCGGCGCGCGTTCGGGCCCGCCGGCTGCTGTGCTGCGCCGGGCGCCGCCGCCGTCGCCCTGCTCGTGATGGCCTCGGCCGCCTTCGCGGCCGGCGCGACCGAGTCGCGATCGGTCCTCCTGATCTACTCCGACCCGCGCCTGACTCCGGCCATCGTCACGATCGACGAAACCGTCCGCGCCACCATCGAATCACGCGCGCGCGGCCCCGTGCAGTTCTTCACCGAGTACCTGGACCTCTCCTGGTTTCCTGGGGGCCAGGAGCATTACATCGGCCACGCCATGGCGGACAAGTACGCCGGTCGGACGTTCGATCTCGTCATGCCGTGCAGCGACGGAGCGCTCCGCTTCGCGCTGCGGGAGCGTGACGCGCTGTTCCCCGGCGTCCCGATGGTGTTCTGCACGGTCGAGGACGATGCGCTCCACGACATCGATCTGCCAGCCGACGCGACCGGGGTCACGGTCGTCCGGGACTGGGCGGCCGGGCTCGACCTGATCCTCAGGCTCCACCCGGACACGCGTCGGATCGCGCTCGTCGGCGGCGCCGGCCCCGTCGACCGGAGCTGGGAGGCGTTCGCCCGGAAAGCGTTCGCAGCCTACCAGGGCCGCCTGTCGTTCACGTACCTCACGGGGCAGCCGATGGAGGACACGGTCGCGGCCGTCGCCGCCCTGTCCAACGACACCGTCATCGTCTTCAACGTGTTCCTGCGGGACGGCGCCGGACGCCCGTTCTCGAGCCCGGCCGCGCTTGCCCGGCTGGCCCCGGCCGCGAAGGTTCCGATCTACGGCTTCGCCGAGACCCAGCTCGGTCACGGCATCGTGGGCGGCCCGCTCGTCCGCTACGAGGCGCAGGCCGCCCGGTCGGGCGAGCTGGCCGTGCGGGTGCTGGGCGGCGAGCGCCTGGGCCCCGCCGACATGGTGCGCCGGCTGCCGTACCAGTACACCTTCGACGCGCGCCAGCTCGCGCGCTGGGGCATTCGCGAGAGCCTCTTGCCTCCCGGCAGCATCGTTCGCTTCCGGACGCCGTCGCTCTGGGAGGCGTACCGATGGTACCTGGTGGGGGCCGTCGTGCTGGTGAGCGCGCAGACCGTGCTCATCGGCGGCCTGCTCGTCGAGCGGGGGCGCCGGCGCCGGACACGGCGGCGGCTCGACGAGCGACTGCGGTTCGAGGAGCTCCTGACCGACCTGGCGGCGGGCTTTGTCGAGATCCCGCCGGGCGAGATCGACGAGCGGATCGGGCAGGGCCTGGACCGCACCATCCACGAGCTCGGGATCGACCGGGCCGGGCTCGCGGAGTTCAGCGCCGGCGGCGACCAGCTGCGGGTGACCCATGCCCGCAGCCGAGCCGGGGTCGTCCCGGCGCCCGGCGTCTTCGCCAGCGAGGCGTGGCCGTGGGTGCTCGGCCGCGTGCGTGGCGGCGACAGCGTCTCCCTCGCCCGGCTGGCGGACCTGCCGCCCGAGGCGACCGGCGACCGGCAGGCGTTCGCGGCGCTGGGCACGCAGTCGATCGTCATCCTTCCGCTGGTCGTCGGCGGCGCCACCGTGGGGGCCTTCGCGTGCAGCACGCAGCGTGAGCGAGCGTGGCCGGCCGAGTTCGTGCTGCGGCTGCGCCTGCTCGCCGATATCTTCGCCGTGGTGCTCATGCGGCGGCGTGCGGACACGGCGCTGGCCGAGAGCGAGAGCCGGTTCCAGCTGCTCGCCGACAGCACCCCCGTCATGATGTGGAGGTCGGGTCCCGACGGGGCCTGCACCGGCTTCAACCGGGCATGGCTCGAGTTCACCGGTCGCGCCGGCGCCGACGAACTGGGCGACGGGTGGCTGGAGGGCGTGCATCCCGACGATCGCGCCGGTTGCTCGGCCAGCTACCGGGCCGCTCTGGTGTCCCGGCAGCCCTTCACGATCGAGTACCGACTGCGGCGGGCGGACGGCGCCTACCGAGAGGTCCTGGACCGCGGAGTGCCGAACTTCGATGCCGCGCAACGGTTCCAGGGATACATCGGCTCCGCCATCGACATCAGCGAGGTGCGAGCGGCGCAGCGGTCCCAGGTGGAGAGCCTGGCGCTGCGCAGCGCCATCCTCGGCTCGCTCTACGGCCGGGTGGCCGCGCTGGACCGCACGGGTGTCATCGTCGCCGTCAACGAGTCCTGGACCCGCTTCATCGAGGAGACGGGCGGCGATCCTCGCGCCGCCGGAGTCGGCGCCAACTACCTGGACGTCTGTCGGCGGGCGGCCTCGAGCGGCGATCCCGACGCGGCGGCGGCGCTCGAGGCCATCGAGCGCGTGCTGGCGGGGCGGAGCGCGCCGGCGCAGCTCGAGTATCAGTGCCCCACGCCCGCCGGACGGCTCTGGTACACGATGATCGTGGAGCCGTTCAAGCGTCCGGAGGGCGGCCTCGTGATCTCGCACATCGACATCACGCGGCGACGGCGGGCCGAGGAGCAAGTGCAACGCGAGCACGAGGAGCTCGCGCACGCGCTGCGGGTGGCCACCCTGGGGGAGCTGGCCACCTCGCTGGCGCACGAGATCAACCAGCCGCTGGCGGCGATCGCGAGCAATGCGCAGGCGGCGCGCCGCCTGCTGCAGTCGGCGACCGTCGACCCCGAGGTCCCGGCGGTCCTGCGGGACATCGCGGACGAGGCCAAGCGGGCGGCCCAGGTCATCCGGCGACTTCGCGCCCTGTTCCGGAAGGAGCACAACGAGCGGCAACCGGTCGATCTCAACGAGGTCCTCAAGGAGGTCATCGGCCTGTTGCGCAGAGACCTGGAGCGTCGGCGAGTCCGCCTCGAGCTCGCGCTCCAGCCGGACCCGCCGCCGATTCTCGGCGACATCGTGCAGCTGCAGCAGGTGATCCTCAACGTCCTCGTCAACGCCGCCGACGCGATGGCGGACGCGCCCGACCCACGGGACCTGCGCGTGGAGACGATCATCCGCGAGGCGGGGATCCTCGCGATCAGCGCCCGTGACAGCGGGGTCGGCGTCGCGCCCTCCGAGCTGGAGCACATCTTCGACCGCTTCGTGACCAGCAAGCCGGAGGGCCTCGGCATGGGCCTGTCGATCAGCCGCTCCATCATCGAGGCGCACGGCGGCCGGATCTGGGCGACGCGGAATGTGGATCGTGGTCTGACCGTGCACATCGAGCTGCCCTACGTCGAGATGACCTCGGCCTAAGGTCCGATAGACGGGGGATATCCGTCCTGGTCAGGCTGGGGGCTGATGGCGGTGTACCGGGATGGAGGCGCCATTGGCCGACAGTGGTCGCGGACCGACGGTGTACGTGGTGGACGATGACGCGCCGCTCCGTCGAGCGCTGCACCGGCTCCTGCGAGCGGCCGGGTTCGACGTCAAGACCTTCGAGTCGGCGGAAGCGTTCCTCGCGGCGAGGCACGTGTCGCCTCCCGACTGCCTCGTGCTCGACATCCGCCTGGGAGCCCTCAGCGGCTTCGACCTCTACGATCGCCTGCGGACCTCGGGGCTCTCGGCGCCGGTGATCTTCATCACCGGGCACGACGACGCGGCCACGCGTGAGCAGGCGCGGAAGATCGACGCGGCCGGCTACATCCGCAAGCCCTTCGACGAGACGTCGCTCATCTCGGCGATCGAGGCGGCCATCTCGCGCTGACCGCGCCGGCGGAGCCCGGCTAGGACCAAGGTCCGATTGCCGGGGCTCCGCCGCCGGCGCAGTCTCGTGGCCACTCGAGGAGGAATGACCATGCCCCGCTTGTTCGCCCTCTGTACCGGTGTCGCTCTCATCCTCGGGCTATCGTTCACCGGGTGCGCCAGACGGCCGTCGGTGACCCAGGCCGCGGCCCCGCCGCCGACCGGCGCGGCCACCGCACCGGCTCCCGCTCCGGCCGCCGTCGCGCCCTCGACCGCGCCGGCTCCTGCGCCCGCCCCGGCCGCCGCCCCGCCGGCGCCGGCTCCGGACACCGCGGCGACGGCGCGACCGGCGCCGCAGGACTTCGCGTCCGAGGCCGCCCTGAAAGACGTCCACTTCGACTTCGACCAGTCGGCGATCCGGCCCGACGCGGCAAAGGTCCTCCAGACGTCCGCCGAGTGGCTCAATGCGCGCCCTGGTCACGCCGTGCTGATCGAGGGGCACTGCGACGAGCGTGGCACCGACGCCTACAACCTGGCGCTGGGGGATCGCCGCGCGAAGGCCGCCCGCGACTTTCTCGTGGCCCACGGGGTGGCGGCGCGACGGATCACGGTGACCAGCTACGGTGAGCAGCGCCCCGAGTGCACGGCGCACAACGAGGAATGCTGGAGCCGTAACCGGCGCGCGCACTTCCTGGTGAAGCCGGAGTAGCGCGCGGGCGATCGGGCGGCGACGTCACCCGCGGTCGGGGCGGCCGGGCTCAACGCGGGAAGCCCAGGCGCGCGCGCTCGAATCCCGGCAGGATGGCCTTGTCGAAGGCGTTGCGGATGAGGCCGATCAGCGCCGCCCACGTGTTCGCCCTGGGGTCATCCAGCGGCCCCGTGATGGGCACGACCGTCGCGACATCCTGCCGCGGCCGGTTGCGGAGTACCTTGGCGATGACGTCCGCCGCTTGCTCTTTGAACTTCTGACCAAAGGACTTCTCCGCGTCCTGCTTCGCTCCATAGAGCCTGAGATCGCGGAACAGCGGCTTGACATAGCCCTCGACCCGCCCGTGCATGACCCGCGCCTCGGCGAACACCGAGAAGATGCCGGAGACGACATCGACCCGGGCGTGGGCCCGGAGCAGATCATTCATCGTCCTGACATCGGTGTCCTCGATGCGAGCGTCCAGGTCGAAGTCGGCGCCCTTCGTCTCGGGCCGGAAGGCGGCGCTGACGGAGATGGCGCCGCTGCCCATGAATCGGCCGGTGAGCCGGGCCGTGGCCGTGCCGTCGGTGAACTGGTTGGTGAAGTTCTCGAAGACGAGGTTCGTGTCGGCGAGGAACACCCGGTAGCGTGGGGTCACCTGCTCGTTGACGAACCCGACCGTGGCCCCGTGAACGGCGAGCCGTCGAGCCTTGAGCACGACCCCGGGCCTGCTCGAGACATCCTTGACTCCCTCCGCCGTCCTTCTGACGACGTCCTTGACGGAGGTGGCGGCGGCGCGCGCGCCGTAGGCATAGTCGGCCTCGAGGTCGTCGACGCGGATCTCCTCCATGTCCACGATCTTGCTGTGAGGAGCATACTCCAGCTGCCCGTTCGCGCGCACCCGGCCGGCGGTGACCGTCAGGCCGTAGCGGGCGGCGACGGGGGCCAGGTGATCCAAGCCGATGCGGTCCAGCGCCACGTCGGCCTTGAACGCCGCGTGCGGCACGCTCAGGAGGTCGGCCCGGCCGTCCACCCGTAGCCGGCCCTCGTCGAAGACCACGCCAGTGACCCGCACGCGCGAGGGATACAGGTCGGCCGCCGAGGGCGCCTTGCCGACCTCGGTGGCGACGGCCTCGACCCGGCTGAGCGTGAGGGGCCGGGCCTCACCTCCCTCGACGTACGTCAACGACCCGTTGCGGACGACGAGCTCGTGGAGACGCCGGGACTGGAGCGCCCGGAAGACTTCCTGCCGGCCCTGCTCGGTCACGGGAACGGGATCGTCGAGCACCTGGATCAGCCGGGCACGGTCCAGGTGCGCCGCGGGGCCGTCGAGCTCGACATCGGCGGCCACACGGCCCCGCAGGAGCGCCGCCCAGTGCAGGCTGGCCGACAGGCGCGGCAGGCGGATGATCGGTCGCTCGAGGTCCGGGTGCTGCAGGATGACGACGTCACGAAGGCCGAGCGAGAAGGAGATGGGGTGCAGGTCGAGACGTCCGACCCGCATCGTGTAGCCCTCGAGTCGAGCGTTGACCTCGCGCTCGACCAGGCGCCGCAGCGGCTCGTCGGCGAGGAACGCGACGACGTAGGCGAGCAGGAGCGCCAGAACGGAGCCACCGACGATCCACGTCCACCGCCGCATCGTCTCCTAGACGGTGCGCAAGCCGAATGCCACCGACACGGCGAGTGGATGAGTCACGCGGCTGAAGGCGGGGGAGGGGCCCCCGCTCTTCGTCGACGACGATGCAGGAACCCCCTTACGGCTTCGGCGGGCGCTTCGAGGCTTCGAAGGCGTCCCGATAGCCCCGCGCGACCGATCGAACGCCGCGCCCGATGTCGTCGTACACGTCGTCGGCCAGATTGGCCAGCGACACCCGGAGCGACCAGTCGGGTGCGTCGAAGCCGCCGCCGTTCAGGAGCACGATGCCGTGGGCCTCGGCCAGACGGAAGGCGAGGTCGAGCGGATGGATGTTCTTCTTCAAGTACTGGACGGCCTCCTCGCCGATGTTCTGGCGGGCCCAGAACTCGAAGTCGATCAACCCATAGTACGCATCGAACAGCGGATTCGGCGTGACCTGGAGGCCCAGGCCCTCGATCATGGCCAGCGCCCGCCGGTGGACGATCTCCATGCAGGCCTTCTGGTAGCGCTTGGCTCCGTCCATCATCTCGGCCAGGGAGAACAGGGACATCATGACTTGCTGGGGCAGGGAGAGGCCGGCGGTGTGGTTGAGGGCCACGTCACGGCTGTCGGCGACGATGCGGTCGATGAACTTGATCCCGCGGGGCTCGAGGGTCAGCGCGCCGTAGCGCTTGTCGAGCGCGGTCAGCTCCGCGGCCGGGAGCTTCGCGATCATCGTGTCGAAGATGTTGTCCTGGTGGACGGCGATGACGCCGAGCCGCCAGCCCGTGCAGCCGAAGTACTTCGAGTAGGAGTAGACCCCGATCGTGTTCTGGGGCAGCTCGCCCAGGAGCGATCGGAAGTCTGGGACGAACGTGCCGTACACGTCGTCGGTCAGCAGCATCAGGTCGGGGCGCTTCGTCTTCACCAGCGTGGCGATCTTGCCGATCGTCTCCTTGCTGAGCGCCACGCCCGTCGGATTGCCGGGATTGACGAGGAAGAACGCCTTGACCTGAGGGTCCTCCAGCTTCTTGAGCTCCACGTCGGTGAACTGGAACCGGTTCTCCTGGGGGGCCTGGATGTTGACCACGTTCAGGGCGTAATCCTCGAGGTGCGTCATCTCGATGTACGGCGTGAAGATCGGCGTCCCCAGGGCGATGGTGTCACCGGGACGGAGGAGGCGGTTGGCCTTCAACGACTTGAAGAGGTAGCACATGGCCGCCGTGCCGCCCTCGACCGCATAGAGGTCGAACGTGCCGGCGGGCCGTGGATGCCCGCACATCGCCCACATCAGATATTCGTGCACGATGCGCTCGTTGTGGACCAGCATGCGGTCGGGGACGGGGTAGTTGTCGCCGATGATCGAGTCCACCAGCTCGTGGACGAAGGCGTCCGGCTCGAACCCGAACGTCTTCACGGCGAAGGGCACCATCGCCGTCAGGAAGGGCGCCCCCGGCATGTCGGCGTGCTTGGCCAGCCACGCCTCCAGGCGGCCGGCGATGCCCGGCGATTGCGGCATGCCGCCGAGGCCCGCCGGATGCTCCATCACCCGCGTGCTCTCGGTGACGGCGAACTGACCGAGCAGGAAGAACCCCTCGCGGGGCGTGGTGGCGATCCAGTTGGGGTTACCGCGGCCGGCGTTGAGGAACGCCGACTGGGTGGTCTTCGAGCTCTTCTTGGCGAGCTTGATCAGCTCGTCCTTGATCTCGAACGGGCTCAGCGTCTCGAACTTCTTCAGCGTGAGTTCGTGGCTCATGTCAGCGGCCTCCGTGGGCGGTTGATGTCGTCGGCGAGCGGTGGTCTCACGACAGCAGGATGATGATGACCATGCCCCAGATCGTGAGCAGCGTGTTGCCGACGGCGTAGGTGACGGTGTAGCCGAGCGCAGGCACCTGGCTCTTCCCCTGGTCACAGACCATGCCGAGCGAGGCCGTCGTGGTGCGCGCCCCGGAGAGGGCGCCCAGGAGGATCGCGTCGTGGAAGCGGAACACGTACTTGCCGATGTACATGCCGAGGATCAGCGGCACGGTGGTCGCCACGATGCCCCACATGAACAAGCTCAGGCCCTGCGTCTTGAGGCCGTTGACGAAGCCCGGGCCCGCGGAGATGCCGACGATCGCGATGAAGATGTTGAGGCCGACCGAGTTCATGAACCAGATGGTCGACGACGGGATGCGTCCGAAGAACGGGCGCGTCGAGCGCAGCCAGCCGAACACGATCCCGGAGATGAGCGCCCCGCCGGCGGTGGAGAGCGTCAGCGGCACGCCGGCGACCTTCCAGACCAGGGCGCCGACCAGGGCGCCGATCGTGATCGCGCCCCCGATGAACGCCACGTCGGCGACGTCGGTCGGCCGATCGGCGACCCCCAGCAGCCTGGTGGCCACCGAGGTGTCCTGCGTGCGGCCGACGAGGTTGAGGATGTCGCCGCGCTGGAGCGTGGTGTTCGGCAGGATGGGGATGCTCGTGGCGGTCGCCCCTCGCGTGATCTTGCGCAGGAAGACGCCGCGCGCCTCGGGCCGTCGGGCCAGCTCGGCGAGCGTCTTACCGTCGACCGCCTTGTTGGTCACGTACACGTCGACGCCCTCGACGGGGACGGCCAGCAGCGCCGCGTCATCGACCTCCCGGGCGCGCTCCCCGATCACCTTCACGAGGACCTCGCGCGTCCCGGCGATCGCCACCACGTCCCCTTCACGGATCACGGTGTCGGCGGTCGCCTCCTCGATCGTCCCGTCGCTGCGGCGGATGCGCTCGACGAAGACCCGTGCGTCGGGCACCATCGCCTCGGCCTCGATGGCGCGGAGCCCGACGGCCTTGCCGCCCGGCTGCACTCGGAAGGCCCGCAACTCCCAGCGATGCCAGGCCGAGCCGGCGCCGCCGAGCTCCTTGGCGCCACCCTGCTTGTCCTCGTAGTCCCGGCACGCGGTCACGAGATTGATCCGGAGCAGCGCCGGGCCGAGGAGCGCGATCACGATCGCCGAGCCGACGGTCCCGAACAGGTACGACACGGCGTAGGCGATGGGCATCGCGTCGAGCATGGCCTTCGACTGGTCGGCCGACAGCCCCAGCCGGTTGATGGCGTCGGTGGCCAGGCCCATGGAGGCGGAGATGGTCTGCGATCCCGCGTAGAGCCCGGCGGCGTAGCCGAGGTCGTAGCCCGCCAGGCTGGCGACCCCGAACGAGGCCCCCAGGCAGAGCACGCACACGACCGCCGCGTAAAGGGCCTGCGGCAAGCCATCCTTGGCCACGCCGCGGACGAACTGCGGCCCGACGCCGTAGCCGACGGCGAACAGGAACATCAGGAAGGCGAAGGCCTTCAGGGGCTGCGAGATCGTGATCCCGATCTGCCCGATCACGACGGCCGCCAGCAGGGTCGCGGTGACGGCCCCGAGGCCGATGCCGCGGAAGGTGAACTGGCCGAGGTAGTACCCGATGCCCAGCGAGAGGAAGATCGCGATCTCCGGGTAGGCGCGCAGTGTCGCGAAGAACCAGTCAATCATGATGACCCCCGTTTCAGGTGGCCCGGGTCAGCGCCCGGACCCCTTGGCCCCGTGAGTGGCCAACGCGTCGGGCTTCAGCAGCTCCAGGCCCTTGGCGGCGTTGTAGCCGTGAATCTCCTTCACATCCAGCTTGCGCATGAACGTGATGATCTCCTTGGTGACGACCTGGCCCGGGACCATGATCGGGAAGCCCGGCGGATACGGGATCACGAACTTCGCCGAGACCAGCTCCGGGCCCTTGGCCAGCCGGTCGTCGATCTCCGTGCTGTGGAGCCTGACGTGCTCGCAGTTGGCGGCGTCGTAGGCCATGTAGTAGGCCTCGCGCATGTGGCCTTCCTGGGTGGCGCTCTTCGGGTTGTCGCGGAAGGCGTCGTGGAACCGCTGGAAGTCCGGCAGATCCGGCACGTCCTCGACCAGCGCCTTGACCCGGGCCTTGAAGGCCGTCCGCTCCCCCTCGCCACCCTCGGCCAGCCGCGTCTCGATCGCCTGGGCCATGTCGGCCAGGGCCTTGATCAGGTGGGCGAGGTCGCTGTGCGTGTTGTTGATGTTGATCTGGACGAGCACGCTGTTGCGCGACGTCTTGTTGATCTGGATGTCGTGTTCGCTGGCGAGGAGCCCCTTGAACTGCGTGCCGTCGTACCCGGCGGCGCCGCAGAGCAGCGTGATCCGCGTCGGGTCGAGGTAGAACTCGTCGTGGTCCAGCGCCGCGATGGTATCGGCCATCGTCCACCCCGGCGCGCCCCACTCGGTGAAGCCCGACGTCCGGTACTCGGCGGGAATCATCTCGGCCGGCGTGGCCACCCGGAAGTACTTGGAGATGAGCGGGTGCGCGTTGATCTGGCGCCGGGCCTCGATGGCCAGCTGGATGGCCCGCCCGACCAGCTCGTAGCCCTCCAGCTCCATCTGCCGGCGCGCCACGTCGAGCGAGGCGATCAGCTGGAGATTCGGCGAGGTCGAGGTGTGCGTGAAGAACGCTTCCTTGAAGGCGGCCTCCGTCGTGTGGAAGTCCTGGTCGGCGACGACGATGATCGAGCCCTGACGGAGCGCCGACATCGACTTGTGCACGGAGTCCGTCTCGTACACGCGGACGCGGACCTGGTCGGGATCCGGCAGGAGCTCCTGATCCAGGAGCTTCGGGTCGTTCGGGTCCAGCGCGCCGGCGCTCGCCTTGAAGGCCTCGTAGCGCGTGCGGTAGTCCGGGTCGCGCATCAGCTCGCGGATGGCCGCCGCCGCACCCATCGCGGTGCGCCGCCGCAGGAACGGCGAGAAGCGCGCGAATCCGAACCACGCCTCGTCCCACAGGAAGACGAGATCGGGCTTGATGGCCAGACACTCGAGCATGGTCCGCTGGACGTTCGCCACGTGACCGTCGAAGGTGCAGTTGGTCAGCACGAGCAGCTTCGCGCGGTCCAGCTTGCCTTCCGCCTTGAGCTGGAGCAGGGCCTTCTTGATCGGCTTGATGGCCAGGCTCCCGTACATGGAGTACTGGGTGAGGGGGAAGGCGTCGATGTACAGCGGTTGGGCCCCGGCCAGCACGAGCCCATAGTGGTGCGACTTGTGGCAGTCGCGGTCGATCAGCACGATGTCGCCCGGCCGGAGCAGCCCCTGGTGGACGATCTTGTTGGCCGTGGAGGTGCCGTTGGTGACGAAGAAGCTGCGGTCGCCGCCGAAGGCGCGCGCCGCCTTGTCCTGGGCGACCTTGATGTTGCCGGTCGGCTCGAGGAGGCTGTCGAGGCCGCCGGTGGTCGCCGACGACTCGGCCAGGAACAGGTTGACTCCGTAGAACTCGCCCATGTCGCGGATCCAGTTCGACTTGAAGATCGACTTTCCGCGGGCCACCGGCAGCGCGTGGAAGGTGCCGATGGGGCGCTGGGCGTACCGCTTGAGGTTGTCGAAGTACGGTGTCTCGTAGCGGTCCTTCACACCGTCGAGGATCGCCAGGTGGATCTCCATCGGCTCCTCGACCCCGTAGAAGATCCGTCTGATCGGCGCCGCTTCGGGCGAGCCGGCCAGCCGGGCCACGTCCCGATCGGTCGTGAGATAGACGTCGAGCTCCGGCCGCCAGCGGCGCACCATCTGGGCCAGGAGGGTCCCGAGATCCCCGCTCCGCGCGGTCTCGGCGAGCTGCACCTGGCGCGTGAGGATCTCGCGGAGCACCGGCACCGTGTGCTGGGACGGGTAGCCGAAGCCGTCGCTGATCACGACCGCCTGGACGTTGTAATTGAAGACCACGGCGAGGACGGCGTCCTCGAAGCTGCCGACGACGACCGGCTCGTACACGAACGAGTCCTCCGGGCGCCGCAGCCGGCGAAACGTCTCCCGGATCTCCGGCCACACGACCCGGTCGGCCGGCGAGACGCACAGGACCTCGAAGTACGGCCGCCGGGCCTGACCGCGGCCGATCGCGGGCGGGAGGATGTCGGGGGCGCGGCTCTCGCCCTCCTCATCGGCCCTCCAGGCCTCCTGGTCGTCCCGATAACTGTTGGAGAGCAGCGCGCTGCTGATCCGCTGCACCAGGCGCGCGAATCCGGTCCAGTCCCCGGTCTGCAGGCGCTCGTGCACGCGCGCCATCAGGCGGGGCCCCGGATAGCCGCACAGCTCCTCCAGCGGCGCCAGCTCGGCGAGCAGTTCCTTCGGGTCCTGGCGCACGCCGCCCGCCGGTCGGGAGCCGCCGCTCGCGAGCGTCCTGGCAACGCGGTTCAGCGTCCGCCAGCGGTCCACCCTCGCCTCCGAGGCCGCGAAGAACTCGTTCAGGCCGAGGGTTCGATCGGTCGATGTGGTGCTCATCCGAGGCGCCTCCTGGAGCTGGTTGGGTACGAGCGTTCCGATGATTGAGCGCCGTGACCGGACGGTCCGACAATGGGACCTTGGTCCGAGTCCTGAAAACTAGAGCAGGTCGCGCTCCCAGTTGAGGATCAGGCGGAACTGATATCCGGTTCGCTTGGCGTCCTCCTGATCGAGGACCGCCGCGCGGGCACGGAACCAGAGCCCCTTGAGGAAGGCGGGCATGAGCCAGGGCGGCCGATAGTCGACCGTCAGGTCGTACTCCGTCTGTCTCGGTGCGTTCTGCCGCGTCAGGGGATTGACCGCGTCCCAGCCCCACGCGACGTTGGTGTAGGCGCTCAGGCCCTTCGCCAGGACCCCGGAGAAGTCGTAGAGCAGACCGACCAGCACGGCCTTCTCGCCGGCGCGGTTGAAGTCCTGGTCGATGAGCGAGAGGTAACCGGGGAAGCTGCCCCAGGGACTCTGGATGTTGTTGCCGGAGCCGGTGATCGAGAAGGCGCCGGTGGCCGTCAGGTCTCGGTACGTCACCTGCAGCCGCATGCCCCCGGCCTGGGTGGCCCAGTGCCGCTCGTCGGCGGTCTGGACGAGCGCGTCGTTGACCGCCCGCTGGTCCGTGAGCTGCGCGCCGATGCGGAGCTTCCAGTCCTCGTTCAGCGGGTAGAGATAATCCGCCTCCCCGTAGAGGGTGTTGAACATGTTGTCGCCCCAGGCGTCGTTGACGTCGACCCGGAGTCCCTTCAGGGGGGTCAGCCGGACGCCGGCCAGGGCGACGCCGTCGTGGTGCTTCTTCACGCCCGCCGGGACACCCATGGCCACGAAGTCGTCGGAGTTCCGCGTCTTGATCGCCCACAGGTAGCCGACCATGTACTCGACCCAGGACACCTTGCCGCCGACGGTGACGCCCTCGAAGGTGTTGGGCGTCATCCGGTTGTCCTGCGAGTTGACGTAGCCCAGGTCGACCAGCTGCCGATAGCCCTTGAGGAGGGCGTAGTCCTGATAGCGGAGCGCGGCCCACGCCTCGCCCGCCACGACGTACCCTTCCTGTCCGGTCTTGAGGAGCAAGGTGCCGTCACGATCGTCCGGGGCGTGCAGCGGCGCCGAGCCGTACATGGTGGCGCCGACCGCAAACGTGTCGAGGAGCCAGCCCGAGCGCAGCCCGAGCCAGCCGCCGAAGGCCAGCGCCTCGTTGATGGTGTCGTCGGGCTTCGTCCGGTTGAAGTAGTAGGTGCGGAAATGCGCCTTCAGGTCGATGTCCCGCAGGAAGGGGGGAAGGTCCTTCATCTCATCCCGGAGCGGAGCGAACAGCCGTTCCAGCGGCGGAGCCGGCGGCGCTGGCGGCGCGTCCTCGGCCGCCGCGCGTCCCCACCATGCGATCGCGCCGATCAGCAGAGCCAGCCCGAACGCCGCCACGACATGCGAGCCTCGGCTCGACCGGCACACGGATCGGTTGTCCATCGTCGCCTCCCCGGGTATGGCGTCGCGACAGGTCGTGACGCATCGTACCGGTACCATGGCGGTGCCGGCGGGACGATGGGACAAAGGTCTCATGGCCAGCGGCCGCCGAGCCGCCCTAGGATCGCGCCCGTCGACAGTCAGCGCGTCGACGAGAGGCCACCGATCGAACGATGCGGCTCGTGCTCGCGATCCCGCTTGTGGTCGCGCCGGTGTATCGTCCACACGATCAGGGAGGACACGCATGCCTGAGCCGGAAGCACGCGCCCTGAGGGTCTATCGCGCGCCGGCCGACGCGGCGCCGGGAGTACTGGCCGGTGAGGCCGTCGCCGTGCTCGGCTACGGCAATCTCGGGCGAAGCGCCGCCCGCAACCTGCGCGACTCCGGCGTCAAGGTCCGGATCGGCAACCGGGACGACGCCCATGCCGATCGAGCGCTCGCCGACGGTTTCGAGGTGGTCCCGCTGACGGTGGCGGCGGCCGACGACATCGTCTACGTGCTGCTGCCCGACGAGGTCATCCCCGAGGCCTTCGCGCGCGACGTCGCGCCGGCTCTCCGGCCGGGCAGCGCCGTCGCGTTCGGGTCCGGGTATGGCTTGGCCTTCGGGCTCGTCCGCCCGCCCGAGACGGTCGACGTGCTCCTCGTCGCGCCGCGAATGGCCGGCGGCGCCGCCCGGGCCAGGTATCTGGCCGGCGAAGGATTCTGGGCGTGCGTCGGGATCGAGGCGGACCGCAGCGGGCGCGCGCACGTCCGCATGCTGGGGCTGGCGGGGGCCCTCGGCGCCCTGCGGACCGGCGCGATCGAGACGACCGCAGCGACCGAGGCCGCGCTCGATCTGTTCGTGGAGCAGACGGTCGGGCCACTCCTCGGCGCGGCGCTCATGAGCGCCTTCGAGGTCGGCCGCGCGGCCGGGATCCCGCCCGAGGCTCTCGTGCTGGAGCTGTACATGTCGGGAGAGATGGAGGCCGTGTTCCAGGGATTCCGGACGCGCGGGCTGTTCCAGGCCTCGGTGGACCATGGGCCGACCGCGCTCTTCGGTGGCATCACGCGCACGCTCGAGCTGGACCGCGAGGAGCTGATCACCCGATTCGGCCGGGTGCTCGAGGACATCACCACCGGCGCCTTCGCGCGGCGTTTCCAGCAGGAGGCGTCCGGCGGCTATCCGATGCTCGGTGCCGCTCGGGAGTTCATGCGAGGTGGCTCGTCGATCACCGAGGCGGAATCGCGGCTCCGGAAGGCGGCGGGGCTCCCCGATCCGCCCGACCCGGCGTCGTGAGTCGCTCCAGCGCGCACGTGGCGGCCGCGCTCCTCGTGACGGGGCTCGTGCTCGCCGTACCGGCGAGCGAGGCCCAGACGCCGGTGCGGATCCTCGGCGCGGTGCAATGGATCGCCGGGGCGCGGATGCAGCTCATGACGGACACGGGCGGCTCGATCGCCATCGACCTCACGGAGGCCGACCAGTCCTCCTATCAGGCGCTGCGCGGCGGCGAGGCGGTCATCGTCGATGGCATCATCTCCTCCGATCGCCGCCGGGTCGTGGCGCGGGAGATCTGGCGCGACAGCGGGCGGGGCTACTGGACCCAGTCGCCGTGACCGATCGCCGCGCGAGCGGGGGCCGAGCGACTGGACGTCTGCGCAGAGCGCGCGCTGTGAGCGCACGGACCTCGACGGTCTGGATCACTTCCGCACACGAGTGATCAGCGCCAGAGGATCGTGGTCAGACGCGCCGTGTCCGAGACGGCCAGAAGCGGGCACCGGATCGAGCGCAGAACGCGCTCGGTGGTGCTCCCGCGCAGCGTGTCCATGAAGCCGTGGTGCCCCGCCGTGGTCATCACGACCACGTCCGGATCGAAGTCCCGGATGGCCTCCACCAGCACCGAGGCGGCCTCTCCGGTCAGCCGCCGCTGCTCCCAGGTCCATCCCGGCGCATCCTGAACGACCATAGTCGGCAACTCCGCCGCGCCCACGTGCACCGCCCGGAAGGTCATGGGCGCGCAACCCGCCAGCGAGGCCAGCGTCGTCGCGGCTTCGATGGCGGGCTGAGGCTCCGGGGTCCGATCGACAGGAATCAGGACACGCCGGAGCCGCATCTGGCCCGTGCCGGCATCGACGAAACCGCCGCTGCCTCCTGGAACGAAGAGCGCCACCTGACGGGCATCGCGGGCGACGCGCTCAGCCACGCTCGGATGCCGCCAGCGGGCGAGACCGTCACGCTGATGGGTGGCGAGCACGATCAGCTCCGCGGGGTGTCGTTGCAGAAAGCTGTGCGTGACGAAGACCGGATCGTCCCCGACGGCCTCGACCTTCTCGATGTCGATGCCGAGATCGCCGACCGCTCCGGGCGGGCTCCCGGCCGGCAACACACCCCAGCGCTCGAGGGCCTCGCGCACCCCCGGGAAGGTTCGCCATCCCACGGGTCCCTCGTGGCTCGACACGTGTAGCACGTGCAGCTGCCCGTGCGTGAGCAAGGTGAGCTTGAGAGCGTGCACGAACGCGACTTCGCTTGCGTCCGAAAAGTCCGTCGGATGCAGGATGCGGAAGCTCGGGGTATTCACGGGCGCCGGCCTCCCGGCCGTTCGACACGGCCGTCCTTGCTGTCCGGCCCGGTGGCCTGGAGCTGGGCGCCGACCAGGCGGGCGATCATCACCGCGATGTAGAGCTGCCCCCCGACGGCCTGCAGCACGGCGAGACCACGGGCCACCTCGGTCTTGGGCACGACGTCGCCGTACCCGAGCGTGGCCAGGGTCACGAAACTGTAGTAGATGGCCGTCGACAACGGGAAATGGGCCGAGCTGACGGCGCCTGCGTCGGAGAACGAGCCGGGCCAGGCGGCGGCGATCGCCCAGTGCATGACGCCGAAGAGCAGGCCGCCGAGCAGATAGGCGCTCAGCGCGGCGTAGATGTGCTCGGCATCGATGGCGGGGGCGCGCATCGCGAAGCGGACCGCGCTGGCCGCCGCGACCAGCGCCAGGGCGCTGCCGGCCACCAGGGCGCCGGTCGAGAGCGTGGTGCCGACCGCTGACGCCGGAGCGACACGCAGCCCCACGACGACGGCGGCGACGATCAGGAGGACCATGCGCCGCGCGTGACCGGGAACGCCGAGCACGGCGATGAGGAGGCTGAAGGCCAGGAAGATCTGGAGCAGGTCGGCGTCGAAGCCGAGGGCCGTCAACAGCGGGGCAGCCCCGAGCGTGAGGAGAAGCGCGTAGAACAGGACGGCGTAGCGATGGGCGCCGTGGACGTGGGCTCCCCGGGCCAGGGCAGCCCGCGTCCCGCTCATGGCGCGACGGTCGGCATCCAGTAGACCGATCCCGCGATGACGAGGTAGACCGCGAGCAGCTGGACACCCTTGAACCAGGTGGCCCGCCCGTCACCCGAGGTCGTCACCACGATGAGCGTACCGAGCAGGAGGGTGCCGATCTCGAGCCGGCTGAATGCCAGGTGCAGCGGTGCCGAGATCAGCCCGCTCAGCAGCACGAGCACCGGCGTGACGAAGAGGGCGATCTGGATCGAGCTTCCCATGGCGATGCCGACGGCGAGGTCCGGCTTGTTCCTCCGTCCCATGGCGATGGCGGAGCCGCTCTCGGCCGCCCCCCCGATCATGGCCAGCAGGACCATGCCGAGGAAGACCGGCGACATCCCGAGGGCGTGACCGGTCGCCTCGGCCGCGCCCACGAGGATCTCGCTCATCCAGGCCGCGCCCGCGGAGGCCGCCAGGAGCGTGCCGACGGCGCGCACCAGGCTCCACCCCGCGTCGCCGTGCGCGGCATGGTCCGGGGCGTGGTGGGCGTCGCCGGCGGCGAAGAATTCCGGGTGCGTCCGCACCATGTACACGAGGTAGCACACGTAGGTGGCGAGCAGGACCAGGGAGGTCGCGTGGTCCATGGCCCGGCTGGTTCCCGGCACCGTGGCGCCGAGGAAGCGATGGAAGGCCGCCGGTACCGACAGGGTGATGACGGCGAGCATGAGCATGCTCCCGTACGCCCGCGCCCCGGCTGGATTGTAGTCCATGACGTGGTGCCGCCGACCGCCCAGCAGGAACGCGATCCCCAGGGCCAGCAGCACGTTCGCGAGGATGGCACCGATGAGGGATGCGCGCACCATGTCGAGCAGCCCCGCCCGCAGCGCCACGATGGCGATGATGAACTCGGGCAGGTTGCCGAAGGTGGCGTTCAGCAACCCCCCCACGGCCGGCCCGGTGTGGGCGGCCACCTGCTCGGTGCTACGCACGATGAGCCCGGCCAAGGGGACGATGGCCAGGGCGGCGACGACGAAGACGAGCGGCGCGTCCACGGCGGCCCGGTCGAGAACGATCGTGACCGGCAGCAGGACCAGCAGCCAGTCAACCGATGGGCGGCGCCACACCCTCTCGGACCAGCGTTAGCGGCCGTCGGGCCTCAGCGCGACGCGCCGTTCGTGAGGGCGACGACGTCCGGGACCTCGGCCTTCGTCCAGGTATCGTCCGGATTGAACTTGCGCATGGCGAAGGCGATGGACCGCGTGCCCGGTCCAAGATCTTTTTGGTACACGACGCCGTCGTGGTTGACCAGGAAGGTCATCACGCCGGAGACGCCGTACTGGGCAGGGAACGCGACCAGCGCGAAGCCCCCGATCATGTGACCGTGCAGCACGTACTCGTACTCGCCGCCCGGAGCGGCGGGTCCCTGCGCCGTCAGGATGCGGTAGAGATAGCCGTAGAACGGCGTCGGCCCCCCACCTTCGCGCCGGTACCCCGCCGCCCGGGCGCGAACGACCAGGGTGCCCAGCGGGCTCGGCGGTTCGCCGGGCTGGGTGGACCAGTAGAGCCCATCGCGCTTGCCGGGCGTGCTGTCGAACCGCTGTGCGTACTCGAGGATGCCGTCGCCGTTGCGATCCGTGGCGTAGTACTCGCGCTGCGCGTCGACGTAGGCCAGGCACGTCTGCATCGTGTACAGCTCGTTCCGGCCGATCCGCCGCGCTAAGATCTCCTCGCGGCCCTGCCGGGCGTCGAACCGCCAGCGTTCACCCTGCTTCACCAGCGGGATGGGGAAGGGCCAGCCGTCGGGGCCGGCGCCGATCTGCAGGAGAACGGCGTGGTCGCCCTTCGGCACCAGCGTGCTGCTCGCGTCGTAGGCCTGCAGGAACGCCTCCCGGCTCCGCCGATCGAGCACCGGATCACCCGACGAGACGAGCGGGCGTCCCTCGCTGCCCAGCACGGCGACCAGGGCTCGGGTGTCGCCCGCCCGCAGCGCGGTGACCAGGGCCTGGACCGCTTCTTCAGGCGACGCGAAGCGCTTGGGCTGCACCACCACCGGCTTCGGCGCCGGTGCGGGCGACGTAGCCGCCGGCGGGGTCTCGGGCTTGGCCGGTGCGGGCGCCTGGGCATGAGCCGGCACGCCGGACTGCACGGCGAGCGCGGCGACCCCCAGGAGGACGAGCGATCGGACGCCCGGAATCATCGGCGACCTCCTCCACGGCCGCCGCCGCCGGACCGGCCGCCACCGCCGCCGGACCGGCCGCCACCGCCACCGGAGCTGCCGCGGCTGGTTGCACCGCTCGACCGGCTGAAGCTCTCGCGGCTGGCATTGCCTCGGCTGCTGAAGCTCTGAGCGTCCCGGCCGCTTCCCATGCCTTCGAAGGCCCCGGCCTGGCGGCCCTGACCGCCGCCGCCCTGGCCGATGCCGCCCGAGCGGGTCGATGCCTGCGCTCCACGATCGCCAGCGCGGCCCTGCTGTCCCGCGCGGCCGAAGTCGGATCCCTGGCCGGAACGTCCGCGGAATGCTTCGCGCGATTGCGCGTTGGCGGGCCCGCCCTTGTTGAAGCGCTGCTGGGTGGCGCTGTCCCGGTACTGCACGCCCTTGCGATGCTCGGGGTTGTGCTGCCACTTGCCCCGGTCCTGTCCGCTGCCCCGCCCGGTCTGGGAGCGTTGCTCGACGCGATTGCGGGCCTCGGTCCGGTTGTTCACGTTGTTCGTGAAGTTGTTCGAGTTGTTGTTGTTGATGTTGACGTCACCGCCGTTCCAGTCGCAGTCACCCCACAGGGCGGCGCCCACCGCGGCCCCCGCCATGAAGGTGAAGGCGCCGGCGGCAAAGTACCCTGGCGGATAGGGGTAGTAGGGCGGGTACGCCGGCGGCCATCCACCGTAGACGACCGTCGGGTCATAGCTCGGTACATAGATGACCTGGGGGTTCGCCGGCTCGATCTTGATCACGGTCGGCGGGGCCTGGACGACCTCCACCGTCGTCGGGGCCGGGGCCGGTAGCTGCTGCGCCGTCGGCGGCGCCGTCGGTGGCGCGCCTGCCGGCGGGGGCTGGGGCGGGGCAGCCGTCTCGACGATCACGTTCTGCTCCGACGTGCTCTTGAGCTGCCCGGCGGCCTGCGCGCGGGCCCGCAGGCGCTGGATGGCCGCCATCAGTTCCTGCTGCTGCGAGAGGAACGCGTCGCCGAGCTTCTGCAGCCAATCGAGCTTCTCGTTCATCATCGTGAGCACCTGGGGGAAGAAGACCAGGGACTTCACGCTGTCGTCCCAGGCGTATTTCTTGAGGGCCTCGTTGAGCTGATCGCCCTTGATCTCGGTGTTGGTCTTGACGAAGCGCGCGGCCTGCACGACCTCGAGCGGGTACGTCGAGGCCATCAGGATCTGCGCGACGAGTGCGTCGGGATGGAGCGCGATCGGTGCCACGAGCTGATCGAGCTCCTCGGACTTGAGCGAGACGGGTGCCGCCCCGCCCGGCGCCGCGGCCGCGCTCGGCGGCGGCACGCCCTGCGGCGGCACGCCCTGCGGCGTCACGGGCACGGGGAGGAACACGATGACCAGCACGAGCCAGACGAGAACCTTGCGTAGCGCGATCATGGTCGGCCTCCCGCGGTGGCCTCTGCACCGGTGCGGCCCTCGTCCGGCGATGGGACTGCGGTCCGATACACCGCCATCTGGGCGGGCCATCGATCCCGGCAGCTTCACATCCCGTACCCTACGGTCCCGCCACGGCCGCGGGCTATCGGACGTTGGTCGCATGCGTGCGGGTCGATCCCAGCCGCGGGAGAGGGACCCGCGCTCCGCCTGGCTCAACGACACGAGCTCACCCGGTGGGAATGGTGAGGACGGGCGGGGGCTCCTTGCTGCCCGGCTCCACCAGCGTGAAGATGAACATGATGAAGCTGAACATGCGCTTGGAGGGCATGTCGCGGTCGTCGATCCAGAACCAGTGGCCCCGATAGGGCACGGCCACGAACGCGTCGGCCGGTGGTTCCGTACCGCTGGCCACCTGGATGAGCGGCCGGAGGGGTCCTGCCGGTCCCGCCTCGGGCTCGGCCGTCGGGGCCACGCGACGCTCCGTCACGTGGACCTCGGGCACCGTGATGAACGACGACAGGTCGACGAGGACCTCCAGGGCGGACCGGGTCAGGATGGCGACCTCGCGCTCGCTGGAGGACACGGACCCGTACACGATCCGGAACTCCCGGGCCTCGGGATCGAGGCCCAGCGCATGGCGGATCGCGCGGATCTCCTCCTCGATGCCGGGATCCAGCTTCCCCCGGAACGTCATCAGCACCGATTCCTCGTTGTTGATCCGGTGCACCCGCATGCCGATGCCACCCGAGAGCTGCACCCGGCGCATTCGCTCGAGCAGCGGATAGAATTCGGGGTCGGCGGGCCGCGCCCGGGCGTCGCCGCCGTAGCGATTGGCGATGCCGTTGACGACGCTGACCATGAGGCGGAGCACCAGGTCCACAGGGTATCCGGCCTGCAGGAGGCTCAGGACGGCGGCCGGCGGAATCGGACTCATCATCGAGCGGGCGAAGCGCTCGCCCATGAGCGGCGTGTAGGTGATGGTCGGCCGGTCGGTGAAGCGGCCGGCGATGCCTCCGGTGACGATGTTGTTGGGGACGTTCGGGTGCGGGATCGTCACCCCGAAGATGTTCCACACCACCCCGGCCGACGCCACGCTTTCCAGCGAGTAGCCCGCCACGATCTGCCCGACGTCCAGGAACACTCCGGTGTCGCCGTAGCGGATGCGGACGAGGTTGAGCAGCATCTGGCTCTTCCACGAGTCGGCCACGGCCGCGCTGTAGTCGAAGCGGTCGCGGATCACCGTGCGCGGACCCAGGGCGCACCCCGCCACCAGAACGAGCAGGGCCAGGCAGGCCCCGAGCGGCGCGCTGGCACCCCGGGTGTTCCCGCGAACCATCATCGCCCGCATCGAGATGTCTCCGCTCCGTGGGCGCGTGGGCTCCGGCGCCGGCTGAAGCCTAGCCTCGAGCGAGGCGGTCGCCGATCGGACCTTGGTCCCATCCCGGGCGGCTCCGCTGTGGACCTGCGTCCCATCCTCGTGGGGCATCGAAGCGCGGTGCCACGCCTCGTCGGCGCCCAGGCCAAGTACCCGAGGTGCTGCTCACTGGGCGGCGACGTGCTCGCGCAGGATCCGGCGGACCTCCAGGATCGTCGCTGGATCGCTCTGCATCGAGTGTGACGACTTGACGATCTTCTCCGACTCGACCCCCTCCAGGTGTGCGCTGCGATACGCCACGACGCCGTCGTTCAGCAGAAGCGGACTCCCGTCACCGAGGACAGCGATGATCGAGTGGGCGGGAACGCCCGGGGCCAGTGGACTCTCCGACAGCGTACGGACGAAGGGATGACCGGGCAGCATGTTGTCGACGGCGGTCGGCAGGGTGCGCGCCCTGTGCTTGACGGCGAAGTCGGGATTCTCCTTGAGGATGTCCCCGAAATCTTTGACCAACGCGACTGGTAGGCTGACGAGTCGGCGCACGGCGCCCAGCACGAAGGTGCTGACCCGAAAACTCCCCTGATGAGGCGTAGCGAGGAACACCACCCGCTTAATGGACGGCACCGGCTTGAAAAATATCGAGCGTCGGACAAGGTCGCGCGTTTCGGGTTTCATCTTCACATCGTCGAACCGCATCGACGTGACATTCGCCCAGAAGCGGTCGCCGCTGTCCGTCACCATGAGCCGCGTCAACAGGCCGCCCTGACTGTGACCCATCACCACCATGCGCCGCAGCGCCGCGTCTCGCCCGTCGGGATCGAGATCGGCGATGACCGATTGCAGGGCACTGCGCAGACGGTCGGCCGAGACCAGGATCGGATTGCTGGTGTTGTACATGAAGAGCCACACCTGGACCTTGTCACGCAGCACCGGATCGTTCTGGACCTCGTTGATGATCTCGGCCCACCGGGCGGGGCTGGAGGCGGTGCCGTGGACGAGGATCACGGGAATCCGGCCCCGGCGATAGGGGTGCATCATGATGAGGCCATCGCCGAAGATGCTCCGACCCGCGCGCAGGAACCCGGCCAACTCGCTGTCCCACACCGGCGCCCCCTCGAGGACCAGCGCCAGGGCCGCGGTGGGGTCCAGCTCGAGCGGTAACACGACGCCCTCGGCCTGTACCGTGGTCGCTTCGTCGAGCGCGTGAAGCTCGAGAGCGCCGCGAATGTGGCCCTCGTCGAGGGTTTCATTGATGTTGTCGAAGCGCACGAACGCCGTGACGGGGACCTTGACTCTGGGTGGGATGCGCTTTCTGGCTGCATCGGCATCCGGGCTCTCGACCGGCGTGACCTCGGCCGCGAGCGGCATGCCGATGCCGGGCTGGCGATATCGGTTGCGCAGGCCGCGCACCTTGTACTCGATGAGAGGAATGAAGCGCGTCATGCGGTAGCCGCCCCAGAGGAACTGCTCGGGCTCGTTGTGCAGCTCGAGCTGTCCAAAGGGCAGCATCAGCGTGCGCTGCGTGAGGAGCACCTCGCTTTGCGGCGTGCCGGGGCCATTCGCCGGCAGGGATGATTGCATGAGCCCAAAGGTCAGCGCGACATTGTAGAGGTCGGCCGCCCACCGGACACGCGGATCGGCCGCGGGCGCGGCCTCCGCCCGGCGCTCCCTGCTGGCGAGGAAGGCATACGCGTACACGGCGGACGCCAGCAGGTACTCGGGCTTGTTGCTTTCCCGACCGTGGAGGAAGCTCAGCTCGGCGAGGGCGAACAGACGGTCGCTGTCGCGGGTCGTCCGAGTCCCGTGGAGCTCGGCCAGCAGGGCCTCAGGATCCTGCTTGAATCGTACGTCCAGTCCTCGGCGGCGGAGCAGCTGCTCGGTGAACAGGCTGGGCTCATCGGCCGACAACACGCTCTGCGAGAGCGTCCGATAGAGCACCTTCGGATCCTCGCTGCTGGCACCGATTGGCGTCGCGCAGCCGCCCGCCCCCGTGAACAGGACGATGAGCAGCGCGGAGCCCGCCAGGACATTCCGTGCTCCGATCGTGCTGGGCGCGCCGAATCTCATCCGTCAGCGCCGCGCGTTCGAGGACGGCGTGTCATCGCATCGGACCTGGTCATACGGCGTGGGCCTCGTGGGCGCCTCCCCCGACCGGCCGACGTGGGCTGAAGCCGGCCCGACGACATTCCGGGCGCAGAACGGCCCCGCACGAGCGTTCCCGTGTGAATCGGCATGCCCTCCCCGGGCGCCTACGTGTACAGCGCCGAGGGGGCAACCTCTATACGACCATGGTCCGACGTCCTCGAGACCGAACACAAATCACCCGCAAAGAGCCGGCCGCGCCTCCGAGGTCGTGGTGCGCTCCTGCCCTCGTGCCAGGGTGAACCGGCCACGGTGGAGGAGATGCGGCGCATGCTTCGCGAGCACATCAGCCGTGACGCCTGGCGTGAGACGAAGGTCCCATAGCGACGGATCGCCGCCGTTGGCACGATCGCGCCGATGGCCGCCCATACACAGAGGAAGACGGCCGTTTCCGTTGAGAAGGCGCTTGCTGCGCTCGATGCGCTCGAGTGAACGTCGGAGGGCGACAGCCTGGCTTGTCGGGATCGCGCTCGCGCTGGGCGCCTGCACCGTCGGCCCCGACTACCGGCGACCGGCGGTACCCGCGCCCGCCACCTTCCGCGGCCAGACCGACGCCGAGCCGGTGCAGTCGGTGGGCGACCTGACGTGGTGGCGGATCTTCGACGACGAGACCCTGCAGCAGCTCATCCGGGAAGCGCTTCGTGAGAACTACGACCTGCGCATCGCTGCCGCACGCATTCTCGAGGCACGAGCGCAGGTGACCATCAGCCGGTCGTTCCAGTTCCCCGAAGTCAACGCTTCGGGGAGTGCCATCTACAACCGCATCGAGGGCAATCGAGACCTGTTCCAGCCCCGCGAGCAGTTCAGCGCCCTCGCCGGGCTCGACATGGCATTCGAGATCGACTTCTGGGGCCGGTTCCGGCGCAGTACCGAGGCCGCCCGCGCCGATCTCCTCGCCTCCGTGGACGGGCGGCGCTTCGTGCTGAGCACGCTGGTGACCGACATCGCGTCCGCGTACTTCGCGCTCCGCTCGCTGGACAGCGAGCTCGAGGTCTCCCGGCGCACGCTTGTCACGCGCGAGGAATCGCTCCGCCTCGTGAGGATGCGGGAAGCGGGAGGCGTCGCCGGGCTCATCGACGTCCGCCAGGCGGAGATCCTCGTCGTCCAAGCGGCCGAGACGGTCATCGAAACCGAGCGCCAGATCGAGCAGACCGAGAACTTCATCAGCGTGCTGATCGGGCACCTGCCCGACGTGGTGCCGCGGGGTCGACCGCTGCTCCAGCAGATCACGCTGCCCGCGGTGCCGGCGGGGGTGCCGTCGTCGCTGTTCGAGCGTCGACCGGACATCCGGCAGGCCGAGGACGAACTCGCTGCCGCCACGGCACGCATCGGCGTCGCGAAGTCTGACTTCTTTCCGCGGGTCTTCCTGTCCGGCTCTGCCGCGGCCGGCGGCCTGCTCATCGACGGATCGTGGGTCGGTCCCCAGGGGCTGTTCAGCATCGGCCCCCAGGTCCGGCTGCCGATCTTCAACATGGGGCGCACGCGGGCCGGCGTCGATTCCGCCGAGGCCCGTGCGCAGGCCGCGCTGGCACAGTATCAGCAGACCATCCTGCAAGCGTTTCGCGACGTCGCCGACGCGCTGGTCGAGCATCGGAAGCGACGGGAATTCCGGCTCCAGCAGGAGACGCTGCTCGTGGCGGCCCAGGATGCTGCCCGGCTGTCGAACATCCGTTACAGGGGCGGTGTCGCGAGCTATCTGGAGGTGCTGGACAGCGAACGGCAGTTCTTCGACGCCGAGCTAGGCCTGGTCCGTTCCAACCGAGACGAATTGCTGGCGGTGGTGCGCCTCTATCGGGCCCTCGGTGGTGGCTGGCAGGAAGAGCCGGATGCCCGAGCGACATTGTCCGCAGTCGGGCAAGGAAAGAGGTGATGCTGGTGATCGCCACACGTCTCGAAATCTGCGTGATCGGTTTCGTGCTGCTGGTAGCGACAGCGGGGTGCGACCGCAGTCCCAGCGCGAGTCCGAGCTCCAAGGCAGCCTCGCCGCCGGCGCCCTCGGTCGTCGTCGCGAAGGTCGAGCAGCGAGCGGTCTCCATCGTCCGGGATTTCACGGCGCGCACCGAGGCGGTGCCGACCGTGGAGATCCGGGCCCGCATCTCCGGTGTTCTGGAGAAGATGCTCTTCCAGGAGGGCACCGAGGTCAAGCAGGGGCAGACGCTCTTCGTCATCCAGCAGAATGAATACAAGGCGGCGCTCGAGACCGCCCGGGCCCAGCTCGCCAAGGCGCAGGCTGATCTGACCCGGGCCAGGGACATCTCGGTGATCGATCGGGCCCGGGCGCAGCTCGCCCAGCGCCAGGCCGATCTCGAAAAGGCCCGAGCGGACGTGGCCCGTTACCGGCCCCTGGTCGAGGTCCGGGCCATACCACAGCAAGATCTGGACACGTCCCTCTCGTCGGAGAAGGTCGCGGCCGCCGCGGTCGATGCCGCAGCCGCCGCGCTGAAGGATGCCGAGCTGGCCCAGCGTACCCAGATCCAGCTCGCCGAGGCCGCGGTCGAAGCGGGCAAGGCGGCCGTCATCCAGGCGGATCTGAACGTGGACTACACGACGATCCGCTCGCCGATCACCGGGATCGTGGGCAAGGTCATGGTCGATGTGGGCAATCTCGTGGGCAAGGGCGAACCGACGGTGCTCGCGAGCGTGTCCGCCGTGGACCCGATCTACGTGGACTTCTCGGTCTCGGAGGCGGATTATCTTCGGCTCGCCTCACGCGTTCGCCTCGACCCCGAGGGACGGCCGCAGGGTCAGCGGACTCCGCTCGATCTCTTCCTGACCGACGACCGGCCGCTTCCGCAGAAGGGCCATGTCGTCTTCGTGGACCGGGCGGTGGACGCCAAGACCGGGACCATCGGCGTCCGCGCGCAGTTTTCCAACCCGGACAGGGTGATCCGGCCCGGCCAGTTCGCCCGCGTGCGCGGGGTCGTGGAGCAGCGGGCCGACGCGGTGTTGGTGCCGCAGCTCGCGGTGCAGGAACAGCAGGGGTCGAAGATCGTCCTGGTCGTCGAGGCCGGGGACAAGGTGGCGCTCCGCCCCGTGACGCTGGAGGAGCGCATCGGCGAATCCTACCTCGTCAAGTCGGGGCTGAAACCGGGCGAGCAGGTGATCGTCGAGGGAGTGCAGCGGGTGCGCCCCGGGATGCAGGTGAAGGCTGTCTTGAAGCCGGCCGTGAAGGCGAAGGAGTAGGCGTGGCCCAGTTCTTCATCCGGCGACCCATCGTCGCCATCGTCATCGCGATCCTCACGGTGCTGCTGGGCGCCTTCACGCTCACCGGACTCAGCATCGAACAGTATCCGTTCCTGGCGCCGCCCATCGTCCGGATCACCGCGACCTATCCGGGCGCGTCGGCCGTGGCCGTGGAACAGTCGGTGGCCACGCCGATCGAGCAGGAGGTCAACGGCGTCGAGTCGATGATCTACATGCAGTCCTCCAACACCAGCGACGGCCGCATGCTGCTCGACGTCAGCTTCGCGGTCGGCGTCGATCAGGACAAGGCCAACGTCCTCACGCAGAACCGGGTCAGCACCGCCCAGGCCCGGCTGCCGCAGGAGGTGATCGCGCAGGGCGTGACCGTCAAGAAGCAGAGTCCGAGCATCCTGATGGTCGTGTCGCTCTACTCACCGAACGGCACCTACGACGCGAACTACCTGATCAACTACTGCGGCATCAACCTGCGTGACCAGATGCTCCGGATCCCCGGCATCGCGCAGGTCGACCTCTTCGGCGGCACCGACTACGGCATGCGGATCTGGCTGCGACCGGACAAGATGGCCAAGCTCGGGATCACGCCCGCCGACGTGATCGCGTCGATCAAGGAGCAGAATCTCCAGGCGCCGGCCGGGCGGATCGGTGCCGCGCCCTCACCCAAGGACCAGCAGTTCACGTACACGGTGGCGGCGCCGGGCCGGCTCGTCACCACCGAGGAGTTCGAGGACATCATCATCCGGGGCACGGAGACGGCCGCCCAGGTGCGGATCCGGGACATCGGCCGGGCCGAGCTCGGTTCCCAGGACTACAACGCGTTCGGTCGGCTCGACGGTAAGCCGGCCGGGGCGATGGCGGTCTACCTGCTGCCCGGCGCCAACCAGCTGGAGGCGGCCAAGGCGATCTACGAGACCATGACGCGGGCCAAGGGACTCTTCCCGCCCGACATGGACTACAAGATCGTCTACGACACGACGCCCTCGGTGGAGGCCTCGATCCACGAGATCCTCAAGACCTTCATCGAGGCGATCATCCTCGTCACCTTGGTCGTCTTCATCTTCCTGCAGAACGTGCGCGCCACGTTCATCCCGCTGCTGACCGTGCCGGTCTCCCTCGTCGGCACGTTCATCTTCTTCCCAATGCTGGGGTTCTCCGTGAACACGCTGTCGATGTTCGGGCTCGTGCTGGCCATCGGCATCGTGGTCGACGACGCCATCGTCGTCGTCGAGGCGGTCATGCACCACATCGAGCACGGCCTCGAGCCCCGCGCGGCGACGATCCAGGCCATGAAGGAGGTCTCGGGCCCCGTCATCGGCATCGCGCTGATCCTGTCGGCCGTGTTCATTCCCGTGGCCTTCGTGCCCGGCCTCACCGGGCGCATGTACCAGCAGTTCGCGCTGACCATCGCGATCTCCGTGCTGCTCTCGGCCTTCAGCGCCCTGTCGCTCTCGCCGGCGCTGTCGGTGCTACTGCTCAAGCCCGCCAAGCCGATGCGCGGTCCACTCGGGGTATTCTTCCGGGGTTTCAACCGCGGGTTCGACTGGGTCACGGGCGGCTACGTCAGGATCGCCCGGCTGCTCGTGCGCCGGGCCTTCGTGACGATCTTGCTCGTGGGCGTGGTGATCGTGGGCGCCGGCCTGCTGGGCCGCCAGCTGCCGGCCGGCTTCATTCCCGACGAGGACCAGGGGCTGTTTGGCGTCAACGTGCAGCTCCCGCCCGGCGCCTCCCTGGAGCGGACCGGGGCCGTGCTCAGCCGCGTCGAGCAGATCGTGGCCGGCGTCAAGGGGGTCGACTCGCTCGCGACGATCGGCGGCTTCGGCCTCGTCACCAATACCTACCAGCCGAACTTCGGTACGGTCCTCGTGCGCCTCAAGCCGTGGGAGGAGCGCCACGATCCCGCCGAGCACGTCCGGGGCATCCTGGCGACTCTGCAGCGGGAATTCACGGCGATCCCGGAGGCCATCGTCTTTCCGTTCAACATCCCCACCATCTCGGGCTTCGGAGCGTCGGCGGGCTTCAAGTTCTTGCTACAAGATCGGAGCGGCACGCTGTCGGTGGAGGACCTCGGCGCCGAGACCCGCAAGTTCATCGCGGCCGCCCGGCAACGGCCCGAGCTGGCCAACCTCTTCACCTCGTTCGATCCGAACTACCCCCAGGTGAAGGTGGAGCTCGACCGCGACAAGGCGCGCAAGCTCGGCATTCCGATCAACGACGTCTTCCAGGCCATGTCGGCGGCGCTCGGCAGCAGCTACGTGAACGACTTCAACCGGTTCGGCCGCCTCTACCGCGTCTACGTGCAGGCCGAGGCCGACTACCGCCGACGCCCCCAGGACATCGGGGAGATCTACGTCCGCAGCCAGACGACCGGCACCATGATCCCGCTCTCGACGCTCGTCACGGTCGGCTCGAGCGCCAGCACCGAGATCACCACGCGCTTCAACCTGTTCCGCTCGGTGGAGATCAGCGGGGCGCCGGCCCGCGGCTACACGTCGGGGCAGGCGCTGGCCGCGCTCGAGGCCGTCTTCGCCGAGGCGATGCCGAAGGAGATGGGCTTCGCCTACTCGGCCCTGTCCTACCAGGAGAAGACGGCGCCCCCGGCGCTGCCGACCCTCGTCCTAGCCATCGTGTTCGTGTTCCTTCTGCTGGCCGCGATGTACGAGAGCTGGCGCCTGCCCTGGGCCGTGCTGCTCGGCTCGCCGCTGGTCGCCCTCGGCGCTTTCTTCGGCGTCTGGCTCATGGGCTACGACAACAACGTGTACGTGCAGATCGGCCTGATCATGCTCATCGGGCTGGCCGCCAAGAACGCGATCCTGATCGTGGAGTTCGCCAAGGCCAAGTACGACGAGGGCAAGTCGGTCGACGAGGCGGCGCTGGAGTCGGCCCGGCTCCGGTTCCGGCCGATCTTGATGACCGCCTTCGCGTTCATCCTGGGCGTGGTGCCCCTGATGCTCGCGAGCGGCGCCGGCGCCGGCGCGCAGAACGTCATGGGGACGGCGGTGTTCTGGGGCATGCTCGTCGCTACTTTCCTGGGGGTCTTCATCATCCCCGGCAACTTCGCCTTCGTCGAAGGCCTGCGCTTCTCGCGACGACAACCGGCACGCCCGGTCGTGATGACGCCGGCGGCGGTCACGCACGGCGAGCATTCGTGAGCCCGCCGGCGGTGGTGGAGAGCCCGGCGGCGTCACCCGACCTCGACGCGGCGCCGCCGGCACGTTCCTGGGACCTCACCCGGATCCTCCTCGCCGTCGTCGCGATCGGCGGGTTGATCGCGGCCAGCTTCTGGGTGTTGCGGCCATTCCTGCCCGCCGTGGTCTGGGCCACCATGATCGTCGTCGCCACCTGGCCGGCGCTGCGGGCCGTCGAGGCGCGGCTGTGGCGTCGGCGGAGCCTGGCCGTGGCGGTGATGACCCTGGCGATGCTCGCGATCCTGGCGGTGCCGCTGACGATGGCCGTCGTCGCCATCGTCGAGCGAGCCGACGACGTCGTGACGTGGTCCCGGGCTCTCGCCGCCCGCCCGCTTCCCGGGGTGCCCGACTGGGTTGCCGGGCTCCCCCTGGTGGGCAAGCGGATCACGGCCGAGTGGCAGAGGCTGGCCAGCACCTCCTCCGACGAGCTCGTCGCCCGCGTGACGCCCTATCTGCGGGACATCGCGCGGTGGCTGATCGTTCGGGCCGGAGGCCTGGGCACGCTCCTGCTGCAATTCCTGCTGACGGTGGCGGTCGCGGCGATGCTGTACGCGAAGGGTGAAACGGTCGCGGTCGGCGTGCTGGCCTTCGCTCGCCGCCTGGCCGGAGAGGACGGGGTCCGCGTCGCGATCCTGTCGGCCGGCGCCATTCGCGCGGTCGCGCTGGGCATCGTGGTGACGGCTCTGGTCCAGTCGGCCATCGGGGGCCTCGGCCTCGCGGTCACGGGCGTCCCCCACGCGCTCCTGCTGACGTGCGTGATGGTCATGCTGGGGGTCGCCCAGATCGGTCCGGCCCCGGTGCTCATCGGCGGGCTGATCTGGCTGTACGCGAACGGTCAGACGTTCTGGGGGACGGTCCTCCTCGTCTGGGCGCTCGTCACCGCCAGCCTGGACAACCTCCTGCGCCCCATCCTCATCCGCAAGGGGGCCGACCTGCCGCTCGTGCTGGTCATCGCGGGCGTGCTCGGCGGCCTCCTGGCGTTCGGCCTCATCGGCCTCTTCGTCGGGCCGGTGGTCCTGGCGGTCACGTACACGCTGCTGGTGGCCTGGGTGCGGGCGGGCGAGCTGCCGGAGGCGCGACGTCGCTCCGTCGCCGCTCCGTAGCGCGTCCCGGCGACCCCCTCGGCCTCAGCGGGGCCGTCCAGCCTCACGAGCGCGCCGCGGCGGCGGCCTTCACGGCTGCGGGGGTACGCGGGGCACCCACAACGAGAAGGTCGCGCCCCGGCCGAGCACGCTCGTACACCTCAGCTGGCCGCCGAGCTGGTCCGCGAAGCTCTTGGCGACGGCGAGGCCGTAGCCGGTGGTGGGCTCGCCCGCGGACGGTGTCGTGCCCAGGCGTCGGCCGGGCTCGAACAGGCGCGCCCGATCGGCGTCGCTGAGTCCCGGCCCCTCGTCCCGGACGTCGCACACCACGCCATCGCGCTCGGGCCGCACATCGACCAGGATGCGGCGGTCGGCCGGCGAGAACTTCACCGCGTTCGACAGCAGGTTGTCGACGATGGCAGCGACGAGGACGCGGTCGGTCCGGACGGTCGACACGTCGGCGGCGCCGGCCTGAAACACCACGTCGATCCGCTTCTGCGCGGCCCCGCGTCGGTAGTAGGCGCAGGCCCGCTCGACGAGGCGCGTCAGCTCGACGTGTTCGAGCCGCAGGCTGGTCGAGACGCCGACGGCGTTGTTCATCAGCTGGCTCACCGTGTGCGTCATCAGATCAGTGGCGTGCGCGAGCCCCTCGAGCCAGACGCCGACCTGGCGATCCGGATGGCCCTGAAGCATCGGGATCAGCAGGTCCATGACCCCCCGCGAAACGGTCAGGAAGTTGCTGAGCGCGTGCGCCGCCAGGGCGACCGAATGGACGTCGACCGCGGGCAACCGGTCGATCTCGGCGACCGCGCGCTCCAGATCCAACTGCGCCCGGCTGATCGCCTCGAACGCGGCGTGCTTGGGATTGCCGGAGGCGCCGGAGCCCACGAGGCCCACGGGGTCCCTTGTATCGCGACGAGGAGCCCGTCATTCATTGGACCTTCGTCCGATGCGCGCGACCGGCGCCGGATCCGTCGCGGCTCACCGGCTGACGCCGCGGAGAGCGCAATCTCTAGGACCAAGGTCTGATGGCGCTCGACGCCGGTTCGCGCAACTGTGCGCCATGAAGACTTCGTATCGCCGGATCGCCGTGCTCGTTGCCGCTGTCGTGGCCGCAGGCTGCTCGTCGGGCACCGGGTCCACCCGGGCGAGCGACCGCGGTGGCCTCGGGGATACGCTGGGCCGCATCAAGGCCGCCAGGACGATTGTGCTCGGCTACCGTGAGTCCTCGCCACCGTTCTCGTTCGTCCGCGACGGCGGCCGACCGCTCGGATACTCGATCGAGCTCTGTGCTCAGGTGGCGGCGAGCATCGCCCGGCAGCTCTCGCTGCCGGATCTGAAGACGACGTGGGTCAAGGTGACGGTGGCGGACCGCATGCAGGCCGTCGTCAACGGCACGGTCGACCTGGAGTGCGGCTCGACCACCGCGTCGCTCTCGCGACACGAGCAGGTGGATTTCAGTCTGCTGACGTTCGTCGACGGGGGCAGCCTGCTGGTGGCCGACGAGTCCGGGGTCAAGAACGTCCGGACGCTGGACGGCAAGCGAGTGGCGCTGATTCCCGGGACCACGACCGAGACGAGCTTGCGGAACGCCCTCGCGAAGCGGGGGGTCACCGCCCGGATCGTCCCGGTGACCGACCACGCAGCCGGCGTGGCCGCGCTGGACAGCGGCGCCGTCGACGCCTACGCCTCCGACCACTCGATTCTGGTCGGGATCGGGCGGACCTCCCGCAACCCCGAGCGTCTCTCGCTCGTGGACGAGTTCTTCTCGTACGAGCCGTACGGTCTCATGCTGCGTCGCGGCGACCCGGCCTTCCGGTTGGCCGTGAACCGCGCCCTGGCGACGCTGTACCGCTCGGCGGACATCGCGCCGATTTACGAACGGTGGTTCGGCTCGATCCCCACCGCGACCCCGCTGATCGCGGCGATGTACGTCATCAACGGACTGCCCGAGTAAGGGCGCCTCCGCCTCCGGTCCGAGAGGCGGCTGGGACCAAGGTCCCATGGAGCGCGAACACGAGTCCCGCCAGAATTCCCGCCGAGGAGGAACCCATGATCACCAGGCCGAGATGGCTCGCGGGGCTGGCGCTGAGTGGGCTGGTGCTGTGCGTTGCCGCGCCCGGGGCGGCGGCGCAATCGTTCGTCTATCCCGAGCGGGGACAGAGCCCGCAACAGCAGGAGGCCGACCGCGGCCAGTGCTACAGCTGGGCGGTTCAGCAGACTGGGTTCGATCCCGCGAGTGCGCGCGTGACGACCGCGCCGCCACCGCCGCCACAGCAGGTGGTGGGCTCTGGCGCGATGGCGCGCGGCGCCGCCGGTGGCGCGGCGATCGGTGCGGTGGGGGGCGCGATCGGCGGGGACGCCGGCAAGGGGGCGGCGATCGGCGCTGCCTCCGGCGCGTTGATCGGCGGCATTCGTCGCAACCGCCAGATCCAGGCGGAGCAGGAGGCCTATCAGAGTCAGGCGGCGCAGCAACAGGGTGCGATCGCGAACGCACAGGCCAACTACGATCGGGCGTTCGGGGCCTGCATGGCAGGTCGCGGATACACGGTCCGCTGAACGAGCGGGCGGGGCCCGCGCCATGCGGATCGGCATCTGCCTTCGCCTGTCCACCGACGACTGGACCACGGTCAGCGACTACGTGACGGAGGCTGAGGGCCTCGGCATCGACGTCGTCTGGGCGGGCGAGGCCTGGGGGCACGACGCGGCGACGCCGCTGGCCTTTCTCGCTGCCCGGACCACTCGCGTCCGGCTGGGGAGCGGGATCATGCAGGTCGGCTCGCGGTCGCCGGCGCTGGTTGCGATGACGGCGATGAGCCTGGCCGCCATGTCCGGAGGTCGGTTCTTGCTCGGCCTGGGTGTCAGTGGTCCGCAGGTCATGGAGGGTTGGCACGGCGTGCCCTTCGCGCGGCCCGTCCAGCGTCTCCGCGAGACGGTCGACATCGTCCGCGCGGTGCTGCGTGGCCGGCGTCTGGCGTACCACGGTGAGGTCTACGCGGTGCCGCTCCCGGGCGGCGAGGGACGGCCGCTGCAGTCGACGGCGTGTCCACGGCCGCGCGTCCCCGTCTACCTCGCCGCGCTGTCGCCACGCAGCCTGGAGCTGACCGGCGAGCTCGCCGATGGATGGCTCGGCATGTCCTTCATGCCCGAGCACCGCGACGTCTTCTTCCGCCACCTCGCCGTCGGCGCCGCCCGGGCCGGGCGGACGCTCGACGATCTCGACCTCCAGGCCGGCGGCACCGTCGCCATCACTGACGACCTCGACCGCGTGATCCCCTCCCTCAAGCTCAGCCTCGCCTACACCATGGGCGCGATGGGCTCTCACCGGCACAATTTCTACAACCACGCGTTCCGGCGGGCGGGCTACGAGGACACCGCGCTGGAGGTGCAGCGTCTCTGGATGAGTGGCCGGTGGCGCGACGCGGCGCGCCGCGTGCCGGACGACCTCGTGCTCAAGACGAACCTGGTGGGAACGAAGACGATGGTGCGGAGGCGGCTGGCGGCCTACCGTTCAGCCGGCATCACGACCCTCCGGGTGGACCCGGCGGGCGAGACGCTCGATGAGCGCCTGGCGGCGCTGGGCGAGGTGATCGAGCTCGTCCGTGACCTCGGGCGGACGGCGACTACGGTTGCCCACCGCTCCGTGACCGGCGTCGCTGGCTGAGCGGGTCGCGTCTCGGGCGTCTCCGGGCCCGCGCGCGGGTCGCCCGGAAGTGGGCAGCGCTAGCGGGACTGTTCATGAACCCGCGCGGCCGGCCCAACGGGACAGGGCGGCCGGCGGGCGGATGGGGTCCGGGCGACCCGTTCCCTACACGTACGAGGACGCCGCCGCCCGACAGGCTGGGAACTCCTCCGACGTTCGTCCG
>Ga0075428_100000113_pt1 | contig 68966 bp, 59 predicted proteins | sample RhiMetdeltSRZDD2_FD_75291 | JGI IMG/M metagenome (GOLD analysis project Ga0075428, IMG submission 75291) | Populus rhizosphere microbial communities from Tennessee, USA - Rhizosphere MetaG P. deltoides SRZDD2 | ecosystem: Host-associated > Plants > Roots > Rhizosphere > Soil | place: USA... | reverse complement strand
GCGTGGCATGGTGTGCGGGCAGCGGCCAACCCTTGTGCGCGGCATGGTGTGCGGGCAGCGGCCAACCCTTGCGCGCGGCATCGCGTGCGGGCAGGCGCTATCGCTTACGTGCTATGGCGTGCGGGCAGGCGCAGGATGAGTTTGGCGCCGTGTGGGCTGTCGGCGACGGTGAGGGTGCCGCGGTGACGGGTGGCGATGTCGCGGGCGATGGCGAGGCCGAGCCCGGTGCCGCCGGTGTCTCTGCTGCGGGCGTGGTCGAGGCGGGTGAAGCGCTGGAACACGCGTTCCCGGTCGGCGATGGGGATACCCGGGCCGTCATCGGCGACGGTGAGGATCGTCTGGCTCTGCTGATCGGTCTGGGTCGTCACGGTGACGGTGGTCCGGGCGTGGCGCGCGGCGTTGTCGAGCAGGTTGCGCAGCAGCCGGGCAAGCTGGGCCTCGTCGCCGGCTACGGTTGCCTCGCCGGTGGTTTGGGCGACGAACTTAGGGCCATCGGGATGCAGGTAAAGGCGCTCGGCCACCTGCTCCTCGGCGAGGGCCGCGAGGTCGACCACCTGGTGGCATGGGGCGGTTGCCGGGTCCAGCCTGGCCAGCAGGAGTAGGTCGTCGGTGAGGGCTTGCAAGCGGGTGGTGTGGCGCAGCCCGAGGATGGCCAGCCCAGTGATGTCGGCGTCGTCCGGATAAGCGATGGTGACCTCGAAGGTGTTGCGCAGGCTGGCCAGGGGACTGCGCAGTTCGTGGGCGGCGTCGGCGACGAAGCGCTGCTGTTTGGCGACCGCTTCCTCGAGCCGGTCCAGGGTAGCGTTCATGGTCCGGGCCAGGTGCGCCAGTTCGTCTCCGGTGCGCGGAACGGGTACGCGTTCGTGAAGCTGACTGGCGCTCACCTCGGCGAGGCGGGCGCGGATCCGCTCCACCGGGCGCAGAGCCCGACCGGTGACGATCCAGGCGATGCCGGCCACGAACAGCACGGCCAGCGGAACGCCAACGCGCAGAAAGGAATCGGCCGAAGCGACCGCTTCCGTCGCGTCGATCGGCGATACCAACACATAGACCGTGGCCCGGGGCGGCTGGGTTACGGTGTCGGTCTTTGGGGCCAGCTGGGCCTTGCCCGGGGGCGGATCGACGCCGACAACCCGCGCCTGGGGGAGACCGCCCTTGAGCGCCGCCAGGTCGAGGTCGGTGGGCGCGCTGACGAAGGTCACCGTCTGGCCCTCCAACGGGCTTCCTTGTGCGCCTTGCAATTGGCCGAGCCGGACCGTCACGGTCTCGGTGTCAGGCTGGTACGGCAGGCTCAGCTGGCCGTTGGCCAGAAAGGCGTCCACGCCGTTCCAGCCGCCCGTGACCACTTGCCCGTCGGCGAACACCGCCACCCAGGTCGCCAGATAGGACGCGGGGGCGGCGTTGACCGGCTGCCCCGAGTCGCCCGGAAACGATGTCACCGCAATGGTTTGCGCGTCGGCCCGGGCCCGATCGGCGGCGACCGCCGTCCGCCCGGCGTAGATCTCGTGGCGGAACCACAGCCAGCCGAGCCCGAAGATGACCGCGGCGGCGGCAGCGGCGCCCAGCGCGGCCCGGAACCGGATGGAACGCACCATCTCAAGCATGGTCGTCGACCAATCGGTAGCCCACGCCGCGGATGGTTTCGATGCCGGCCCTTCCGAACGGCTTGTCGACCTTGCGGCGCAGGGCGCTCACATACACCTCGACGATGTTGACATCGCCGTCGAAGGACATGTCCCACACCTCGTCGAGGATGTCGGCCTTGGTGAGCACCTCGCCGGGCCGGCGGGCAAGGCAGGTCAGCACCGCGAACTCCTTGGCGGTCAGCTCGACGGCGGTCGATCCGCGCCGGCAGCGTCGCTCGGCGGCGTCGATGGTCAGGTCGCCGACGCGCAGCACCGCGGGCCTGACGGCGCCGCCGCGGCGGATCAGCGCTCGCAGCCGCGCCAGCAGCACGACGTAGGAGAAGGGCTTGGACAGATAGTCGTCGGCGCCGGTGTCCAGCGCCTCGGCTTCGTCATATTCACCGTCTTTGGCGGTGAGCATGAGCACCGGCGTGGTGATTCCGTCGCGGCGCAACTGGGCGCAGACCCGGTAGCCGTTGAGGCCGGGCAGCATGACATCGAGCAGGATGGCATGGTATGGATTCAGCCCGGCCAGTTGCAGACCCTCACGGCCGTCGTGGGCGAGGTCCACCGCGTAGCCTTCGGCCTGCAGGCCGCGGCGCAACGACAACGCCAGGTCGCGCTCGTCCTCCACCACCAGAAGCCGCATCAGCCCATGATGCCAGCCCGCCGAAGATCGACCTGAAGACGGCTTCAGCGCGGTTCAGGACCTCTTCAGCGCGGAACTGCCAGCCTCTTGAGTACAAGGCAAGGAGGCAAGAGATGCGCAAGCTGACGATCGCGGTGTGCTGTGTGGCGCTGATGGCCGGTTTGGCCCTGGCGGGCTGCTCCAGCCCGCCCGCGGGGGATGGCGTGGCGACCGCCGGCAGCGGCGCGCCGGCCGTGGCGCCGGCCCCGGCCGACCGCCGGGCGTGGGCGCAGTGCATGCGCCGCAACGGTGTCGACGTGCCCGACGAAGGCAAGTATGACCCGGGAAGGTTCGACAAGAAGCAGGTCGCGCCGGCCGAGCAGGCGTGCCGCCAGTTCCTTCCCCCCGCCGACCGGATCCGGCCGATGGATGCGGCCGAGGTCGAGTTGTGGCGGCGGTGGGCGCAGTGCATGCGCGAGCACGGAATCGACGTTGAGGATCCCGATCCCAACGGCCCGCCGCCGGGCCCGCGCAGCACCGACATTCCGATGGACCAGGTGCTCCGCGCCGAGGAGGCGTGCCAGGCCAGCCAGCCGCCGACCCGAGGTGCCAACTGATGTCGGCCAACCGCCGCATCCCGTCCGCCGTCGCGGTGGTGGCTGTCGTGGGGATCCTGGCCGCGGCGACGGCGACGGCGGCGGTGGCGGCCGCGTTCGGGTTCGGGGGCGCCGACCCGAAGGAACCGCCGGCCGCGGGCCTGCCCCCGGCGATGGCGATGGTGACACGGCAAACGCTGACGCAGACCGAGCGGGTCGCGGGAAGTCTCGGATACGGTCCGGTGGCCACCTTGCTTGCCCGGCCCGGGAGCATCGCTCCGGAGACCACGAACACGCTGACGTGGTTACCGCCGGCGGGTGCGGTGATCATGCCGGGTGAGCCGGTGTTCAAAGTGGACGATCGACCGGTGGTCCTGATAGCCGGCGGCATTCCGTTGTACCGGGTGCTGGCCGAGGGTGCGCGGGGCACCGATGTGCGGATGCTGGAGACGAACCTGTCGGCTTGGGGCTACCGAGGCTTCAGCGTGGATACCGCATTCACGTCATCGACGGCGGCGGCGTTGCGGCGGTGGCAGCACGACGCCGGGCTGACGCAGACCGGCACGCTCGACGTCAACCGGGCGGTGGTCGCGCCCGGCGCCATCAGGGTCGCCGCCCACAAGGCAGCCGTCGGGGCGGGGGCGACCGGCCCGGTGCTCGACTACACCGACACCACCCGGATCGTCACCGTTCCGCTGGCCGTGGCCCGCCGACATCTGGTCCACATTGGACTATCGGCCACCGTGACCCTGCCCGATGGCAAGGCAGTCACCGGCACCGTCGCCGGTATCGGCACGGTCGCGGTCGCCGGCTCCGATGGGCAGGGTGATGGGCGAGGTGATGGGCAAGGCGCGGCCACGGTCGAGGTCACGGTGACCATCGCCGACCAGGCCACGCTCGGCGTTCTCGACGCGGCGCCGGTCCGGCTCACTCTGGTCACCGAGGAACGGTACAACGTCCTGACCGTGCCGGTGGGTGCGTTGCTCGCGCTGGCCGAAGGCGGCTACGGAGTCCAGATCGTCACCGGCTCCACCACCCGCTATGTGCCCGTGCAGACCGGCATGTTCGCCGACGGGCGGGTGGAGGTCTCCGGAGACGGCATCACCGAAGGACTGACCGTCGGGGTCCCGGCATGACGGCCCTTGTCGAGTTGCGCGATGTCAGCAAGGGTTACCCGGGCGGAGTTCTCGCCGTGCGCAACGTGTCGCTTCGCATCGACCACGGCGAGCTGGCCGCCGTCGTGGGACCGTCCGGCTCGGGCAAGTCCACATTGCTGCACCTGATCGGGACGCTGGACCGGGCGACATCGGGCACGGTCCGCATCGCTCAGCACGATATCGCCACGCTCACCGACCGGCGGATATCGGCGTTGCGGGCGGGCACCATCGGATTCGTGTTCCAGCAATTCCACCTCGCCGCCGGGATGTCCACATTGGACAACGTTGCCGACGGGCTGCTCTATGCGGGCGTGCCACTGCGCACCCGGCGGCAGAGAGCGCGGGCGGCCCTGCACCGGGTCGGGCTCGGCCACCGCCTCGGCCACCGACCGCACGAGCTGTCCGGCGGCGAAAAGCAGCGGGTCGCCATCGCCCGGGCCGTCGTCGGCGAGCCGGCACTCCTGCTGGCCGACGAACCGACTGGCAGCCTCGATAGCGCCTCGGGCGCCGGCATCCTAGCCCTGCTCAAACAGTTGCACGCCGCCGGCACCACGGTGCTGGTCGTCACCCACGACCGTGACATCGCCGCCGGTCTGGACCGACGCATCGACATGCGTGACGGTTTGATCGTCGCGGACTCCACCTGGGCGGGTACAAAATGAAAAGCACGGACATCATCCGAGTCGGAGCCGCCGGCCTACGCGCTCGCCCGGCCCGAGTTCTGTTGTCTGCCTTGGGGATCGCCATCGGGATCGCCGCGATGATCGCGGTGGTGGGAATCTCCGCCTCCAGCGGCGCCGCCCTCAACCGGCAACTGGAAGCGTTGGGTACCAACCTTCTCACCGCCGGCTCCGGGCGGACCTTCTCCGGCGACCCGGCGCACCTGCCCGACGGCGCGGTCGCGGCGATCGCTCGCGTCGGACCTGTCACCTCGGTCACCGCCACCGGTCAGGTCAACGGCGCCAAGGTGTATCGCAATGACCGCATCCCCGCCGGGCAGTCGGGCGGGATCTCGGTCCAAGCCACCCGCACCGACCTTGGGCATACCGTCGATGTCGCCATGCGCAGCGGCGCCTTTCTCAATGACGCCACCGCACGCTACCCCGCGGTCGTGCTCGGCGACGTCGCCGCCCGCCGCCTCGGGGTCGGCCGCGCCTCGCCACGGCAACAGGTTTGGCTCGGCGGCCAATGGTTCACCGTCGTCGGCGTCATGCGTCCCCTACCTCTCGCGCCCGAACTGGACCAGGCCGCCCTCGTCGGTTGGCCCGCGGCCCAACAGTTCCTGGGCTTCGACGGGCATCCCACCGCCGTCTACGTCCGGGCCCTCGACGAGTCGGTCGAGGCCGTCCGGGCGGTCCTGGCCCGGACAGCCAACCCCGAACACCCCAACGAGGTCACCGTTTCCCGGCCCTCGGAGGCGCTGGCCGCCAAACGCGCCACCAACACCGTCCTCGGCGCGCTCCTCCTCGGACTGGGCGGCGTGGCCCTACTTGTCGGCGGGGTCGGGGTCGCCAACACGATGATCATCTCAGTGCTGGAACGCCGGGCCGAGATCGGCCTGCGCCGCGCGCTCGGCGCCACCCGCGGCCACATCCGCCTGCAGTTCCTCACCGAGTCGCTGCTGCTGTCCGCCCTCGGCGGCATGGGCGGCACGCTGCTCGGCATCGCGGTGACCGCCACCTATGCCACCGGCATCCAGCACTGGCCCACCGTCGTGCCGGGCTGGGCGAGCACCGGCGGCTTTGCCGCAACGCTTTTCACCGGCACCCTCGCCGGGCTCTACCCCGCAATGCGCGCTGCTCGCCTCACGCCGACCGAGGCGTTAGCCACCGCCTGAGGGATCCGCTTGGTGGGCGCCGACTATCCGGGCGAGGCGATTCGCCAGCAGCTTGAGTTCGTCGATCAGCTCGGGCGGTTCGAGGACGGTGAAGTCCCTTCCGAGAGCCGCCAGATGCACGGCGAGGAAGGTCAGCGAGTCCGCCCCGGTGGTCAGCAGACAGCTGTCATCGTCGATGGCTTCGATGATGCCGACGGTAGTGGGAACCTGCGCGCGAACGACGGGTGCCGGTGCGCGGACAACGATGCGGGCCCGGAACCGGTAGGGCGCGGTCGTGATCGCCTCGGCCACGAACGCCGCGGCATCCGGCGGATCGCGGGGCGTGAACCGGATCCCGGTGGTGTTCAGCTCACTGATGCGGTCCACCCGGAAGGTGCGCCAGTCGTCCCGTTCCCGGTCGCGCGCAACGAGATACCAGCGTCGGCCGGTGTGGACCAGCCGGTGCGGCTCAACATTTCGTGTGCCGGCGGCGCCGTCGTGGCGTTGATACGCGAAATCCACCCGCTGCTGACTCTGGCACGCCTCGGCGATTGCGACGAGGACATCCGGGTCGACCGTGGCCGTCTGCGGTTCCAGCGGGACGGTGGCCAGCTTCAGGGCCGCGGTGCGGGTGCGCAGGCGGGTCGGAAGAATCCGTTCGAGCTTGGCCAGTGCGCGCAGCGCGGTCTCGGCGATCCCGGTCGCGGTGGAGCCCGTCGCCGTTCGCAGGCTCAGGGCGATGGCGACCGCCTCCTCGTCGTCGAGCGGCAGCGGCGGCAGCGTCGTCCCGGCGCCAAGGCGGTAGCCACCCGCTATCCCGGGCGCGGCGTGCACCGGGTAGCCCAGGCTGCGCAGCTTGGCCACGTCGCGGCGCAGCGTGCGCACGGTGACGTCGAGGCGCTCGGCCAGCTCCGGCCCGGTCCACTCCCGCCGCGACGGCAGCAGAGACAGCAGCCGCAGGAGGCGGGCGGAGTTGTCGAGCACGCTTGCCAGTTTGCCACCGATTGCGGACCGGAAGTGTCCGCGATGGTGGCTAGGCTACGGAGTATGGGCGTGAACTTTCAGGTAGTGGTCGATTGCGTTGACCCACACCGGCTGGCGGCGTTCTGGGGCGCCGCGTTGGGCTGGGAGATCGAGCAGCACGAAGAGTTCATCAAGCAGCCGACGGCCATCTGCCAGCCGATGATGTGATCGAGGTCGATGGCCGGCTGGCGTTCCGGACCGCTGCCGCGATCCGCGACCCGCAAGCCGACATGAATCCGCGGCGTCAGCCGGTGCGGGGCCGGATGCTTTTCAAGTGGTACCGGAGACGAAGTCAGTCAAGAACAGGGTGCACCTTGATATCTACTTCGACACCGACGACCACGACGCGGAGGTGCGACGGCTGATCGATCTGGGGGCCAACCACCTGTGGGACGGCAAGCAAGGCCCGGTACACACCTGGATAACTCTCGCCGACCCGGAAGGCAACGAATTCTGCGTCTCATGAGCGGCCCCGGGAAGCTGGCACAGGCGAGGGCCGTCCGGTGGGACGACCCTCGCGCATGTGGCTGAATTCTGTTACGCCGCATAGGTTTCGAACTCGGCCACCCTCGGTACGCCGGTCGAACTGGTGATCCTGAAGGTGACCTTGGTCAGTGAGGTCGAGGCGAAGGTGATGGTGCCCGCCCCGGTGCCGGACCTGAGGACGGCGCCGGTGCCATGGTTGATGACCTGCCACGACCCGATGTTGCCCATGGCGCCCGAGGCCTCGCGGATGATGACCCGGGAGATGGTCCTGGCCGAACTCCACTTGATCGAGATGTCACCGGTCGCGCCCGCCGGCGACCAGTAGGTGCTCATGTTGCCGTCCCGTACGTTGCCGTAGCTCGTCCCGTCGGCCTTGCTGGAGCCGTCGGAGCCGGCGCCGATGCTGAGGTTGGGGCCACTTGGCGGCGGAGTGCTGGGCGACGGGGACGGTGGCCGGGGGCTGGACGAGGCGGATGGGGACGGCGGCCTCGAGCCGCTGGGCGAAGATGTCGGTGTCGTCGGCGTGCAACTGCCGTTGGACTCCGCGAATCCCTTGTTGGCGCCCGCCGTCTGGCTGACGATGTTCGGCACGCAGCTGGCAGCGTCGAGCCGGTATGTGTACGGGACGCTGATGGTGGTGTTGGACGGCATGCTGGGGCCGGCCGGGTTGGTTTCGCTGTCCGGGCTCGACCAGGTCACGTTGTCGAGGATGTTGCCGCTGGCCTGCCAGGAGCCGGCCGCGCTGGTGTAGAAGGTGCCCAGGACGTCATGGGAGTTCCTGAAGTAGTTGTTCTCCACCTTCGCGCGGGCGCCGGCGCGTGAGTTGATGCCGGACTCGTTGAGGCTCACATAGGAATTGTTGTAGATGTGGGCGATCCCGCCGCGTAGCAGCGGCGTGCGGGAGTCGATGTTCTGGTACAGGTTGTGGTGGAACGTAACGAAGCCGTTGGTCAGGTCGCTCTCGCTGGACCCGATCAGGCCACCGCGACCGGAGTTGCGCAGGATGCTGTAGGACAGCGTCACGTACTGGGTGTTGTCCTTCATGTCGAACAGGCCGTCGAACCCCTCCGCCTCGCCGCCCGAGGCCTCCAGGGTGACGTGGTCGACCCAGACGCGGCGGACGTTGGTCTCCATGCCGATGGCGTCACCACCGTTGGACGTGGGCGTGCCCGACTTCTTGACGTTGCGGACGGTCACGTTCCGGATGATGATGTTGCCGGCCTCACGGATGTGAATGCCGAGCTGGTCGAAGACGGCTCCACCGCCCACCCCGATGATGGTGACGTTGCTGATCTGCTTCAGCTCGATCACCCCGTCGGCGGTGTTGCAGCTGTTGCCCGACACCTTGGCGGTGTTGCCGTGGTTGATGGTCCCCTCCACCTCGATGGTGATGGGGGTGGTGCTGCTGGCCCGGGTGCACAGGGCTGTGTGGATAGCGGTACCGGTGGTGGCGCGGACCGTCTGGCCGCCCGCTCCGCCGGTGGTCCCGCCGTTCTGGGTGGCGTACCCGCTGGCGCTGCCGGGCGCGGCCGACGCCTGGAGAACCGGTAGAGCCAAACCGATCGCGGCTGCCGTTGCCGTCGCGGCCAGCGCCGCTTTGAGTCGCCATGCGACTGCTCGTTTCATCCTTTGTCTCGCCTTCGTCTTCGAATGCCGGGGCGCTGGAGGCGGGGGAGGGGTGGTGGCAGGCCGCCATTGATGGAAAGCGCTTTCCGGCGACCATAGCGGCGGCCAGGAAAACATGTCAATGGCGCGAGCGAAAGCTGCAACAAACCTGCACACGCCGACTCTATGTCCAAATCGGACAGTTGGTACCCCATCCGGCGCTGACAACGGGTGCCCTGACGTTGTACGCTGTTGGGCGATGAGACCCTTCGGGAACAGATTGGGGGTCCCGATCGCCGAAGGTGAGTGCTGATGCACCCCTTGACCGCGATCGGGGAATCCCGCCTTCTCTTGTGGCAGCGCGTGCGTGAGTATGCCGTACCGCCGCCGATGATTGAATCAGCCACCGCCCGCCGTATCGCGGGCGACTGGGCTGGGGCGTGCGCTGCCGCGCACGTCGACGTCGACCTGGACCTGCGGGCCATCGCTCGCGCGCACGGTCGCGAGCTCGCGGCCGAGGTCCGGGCCGATCTCCGCCGGCTGGCACCAGACCTGCTGCGCTGGCACATGCCGCGAATCGCGCCGGAGGGCCTGCTGCGGCCTGGCCTGACGATATCCCTGGCGAGCTACGACTCCACGCACGGCGTCCAGCTGGTCGTCCGAACGCCACCGTCCTGGGCGGACGCTGGACAGCGCATCGATCTCGCGTGGTGGGACGGCGCCCGATCCAGCGACGGAACGTGTCCGCATCCCCGTCCCGACCGGCGGTTCCGCCTCGATCTGCACCGCCACCTGTGGGACGCGCACCGAGCCGGTGAGCTTCGGGAAAGGGCCGGGGTGGGTGGTCCGCCCGCGCTCTGGGATTCGAATGGCTTGGTACCAAACGGAATCGGTTGCGCCGTGGACCGCTGGGCCGGTGAGGCCGCCATCCTGCTGCGCTCGCAGAGCCGGGACAGCGACACCGTCATGGTGCGGCTGGGCTCACGACGCCGGCTGCTGCTGCACGTGGGTGACGACGACATATTGCGTGTCACCGCGGCGGGCCGAGGCGGCAACCCGGCCTGGCCGGAACTGCCGGACGCGGCAACCTGGGTGCTGCCGGATCTCGCACTGCTCCAAAGTGGACTGATCGCCACCGACCGCCTGCATCCGCTCGTCGCGGCCGCCCTCGTGGACGGTCACGCACCGGGCCGCGCGGAAGCGCCGGCCCACCCGCCCGCTCATGATCATTGTCCCGCCCGCAGTGCGATCGGGGTCGGCTATCACTGTGAGCGGGACATTGATCATGCGCCAGGTTGTCCACAGGGCGCTGCCCATAGGCTGGCGGTGGGAGATGCGGGCGGCGAAAAGGTGCGGCTCGTCCAGTGCCGTGGGGCTGGGCACCGGATCGGGCTCGTGGATGGCGAGTTGGTCGCGCTCGACCACGATGAGGCCGAGATCCGCCGGGAGGCGCTCCTGGTCGCCCTGGGCGGCCCACCGCTGCCGTGCCTGCGCGTCATCGACGAGACGCATCGCCAACCGGAGTGTCTCGCGGAGATTGATGCCCGCCTGAACCATGGCGACTTCGCCGGCGCGCTTGCCGCAGTCGAAAGCCTACTCGGGCGGGATGTGTTGCTGCGCGGCGGCGCATTGCGGGACGCGCTGGAAAACGCGGCGGATCGCCGCATCGCCCATGGGCTCTACCGGGCGGGACTGGCCGGCCATGGGCCGCTTCGACTCATCGACGATAGCGAACTTAGCCACCGGCCGCGGTCGAGCCAGCGCCACGCTGCGAATCACTGAGCCATAAGCTTCCCCAACACGAAGGTGAATTGAGTATGCTCGATATAGCTGGCGATCTGCTTGCCCTGCTTCAGAATAACGATACCGAGCCGCGGGCCAACACGCAGCTGGAGGCCCTGACCCTAGCGGTGGCGGCCGATCTGCCGGTGCTGCTATGGGGTGAACCGGGGATCGGCAAGACCGCCGCCCTCAACCAGCTCGCCGGCGTCCTCGATCTGCCCCTGACCACGGTGATCGCCAGTGTGCACGAGCCGTCGGACTTCTCGGGCCTGCCGGTGGTCGGCGACGACCCGGCCGTGCAAGGCGTCCCGATGGCACCACCGGACTGGGCGGTGCGTTTGGTCCGGGCCGGCCGCGGTCTGCTCTTCCTCGACGAATTGTCCACCGCGCCGCCCGCTGTCCAGGCCGCACTGCTGCGCCTGGTTCTCGAGCGCCGGGTCGGCTCTCTACGGCTGCCGCAAGGCGTCAGGATTGTGGCCGCCGCCAACCCGCGCTCGTCGGCGGCCGATGGCTGGGAACTGAGCGCACCGCTGGCCAACCGGTTCGTCCATCTACAGTGGACATACGACCATGATGTCGTGGTCCGTGGGCTCGGTGGGACCTGGGCCCTGGCCCGTCTGCCGCGGCTTGACCCGGCCCGGCTGGCCGATGCTGTGGCGTACGCGCGCCGGGCGGTGTGTGGGATCCTAGCCGCTCGCCCGGCGCTGGTGCACCAACTGCCCAACACCGAAGCTCGCCGGGGCGGGCCATGGCCGTCACCGCGAAGCTGGGAGATGGCGCTGCGCCTGATCGCCTTTGGTACGGCGGCGAACACCGGCGCGGAGGTGCTGTCGATGCTGGTGCGGGGGGTCGTCGGCGACGGTCCGGGGCTGGAGCTGATGGCCAGCCTGGACCGGATGGACCTGCCGGATCCCGAGACGCTGCTTGCGGATCCGGCGTCGGCCGTGCTGCCCGAGCGCGGCGATCTGCGCCAGGCCGTGCTCGACGGCGTCGTCGACGCGGTCCGGCGGCGCCCTGAGCGCGCCCGGTGGGAGGCGGCGTGGACCGTGCTGGTGCTGGCGCTGGCGACCGGCCCGCCAGATCTGGTGGTGGTGCCGGCGACCACGCTGGCCTCGCTGCGCCAAGAGGATTGGGAGATCCCGGCCGCGGTCGAGCGGCTTACCGCGGTGGTGTCGCTGTCCCAGCGGGCCCAACGGGCCGTGGCCCGGGCGGGAGCGGCGCGGTGACAGCGGGTGGCCCAATGACGGCGGATGACGCGGTGGCGACGGGTGGCGGGAGGCCGAAGCTGGACTTTGAAAAGCTCTTCGCCGCAAGGCTTTATGCCGCGCGGGTTCGGCCTTACCTGGCGGCGGCGCTGTTCGCGTTGCATCCGGTGGAGTCGCGGCGGGTACCCACGATGGCTGTGGACCGGTATTGGCGATGCTATGTGTCACCGTCCTTTGTGGACCGTGTATCGCTTGAGGAGCTGGCCGCGACCTGGGTGCACGAGGTCTCCCACCTGCTGCGCGATCACCACGGGCGCGGCGACCGGGTCGCGCGGGCGCGCGGTCTTACCGGGCGGGGCGAGCGGCTGCGGATGAACATCGCCGCGGACTGCGAAATCAACGATGATGTGTACGGCGACGGCCTGCCAAGGCCGCCGGACGCGGTCGGGCCGGAGCAGCTCAGACTCGGCCCGGGTCAGCTGATGGAGGAGTACCTGCTTCAGTTCCGGCTCGGGCCGTGCACGCAAGGCATGGCCTGGCTGGACTGCGGCAGCGGAGCCGATGGGCTGGACCGGGAGTGGGACCTGGGGCCCGAGGGCGCGCAGGGGCTGAGCCCGCAGGAACGCGACGCGGTCAGGTTCCGGGTGGCGCGGGGCCTCATCGGGTACCCAGGAAATGTCCCACAAGGCTGGCAACGCTGGGCGCGGCAAGCGTTCCACCCACCGCAACCATGGCGGGACCTGCTCGGCGCGGCCGTGCGCGCCGCCGTCACCAGTCCCGGGGTGGGCGAGGATTTTAGCTATGGCAGGCCTTCCCGCCGATCGGCGAGCCTGCCCGGCGTCGTGCTACCGAGCCTGAGGCGAAGGCCGCCAAGGGTTTGCGTGGTCATCGACACCTCTGGATCGGTGAGCGACGCCCAGTTGGGCAGCGCGATTCTTGAGGTCGCCGCGATCGGCCGAGCCGTGGGCGGGCGGCGCGATCTCGTCACCGTGCTGGCGTGTGACGCCGCCGCCGGGGTGGCGCATCCGCTGTGCCGGGCCGAGGGGATCCCGTTGATCGGTGGTGGCGGCACGGATCTGCGGGAAGGGTTCGCCAAAGCGTTGCGCGGCAAGCCCGGTCCGGATGTCATCGTGGTGCTGACCGACGGACAGACCCCGTGGCCCGAACGCCGGCCGCCGTGCCGCACGGTCGTGGGGCTCTTCCAGCGCGAGAAAGCGGACGCGGAGGAGATTGAGGACGACCCCGACTATCAACCGGTCACTCCGCCGGACTGGGCGAAGGTGGTCACGATCGGGTGATGGCACGCGCCCACTCACCGGCGGCGGAACCGGTCCAACAGCGACCTTGGCCGCGGCGGTGGGGCGGGCGGTTCGTCCACCGCGCCGCCGGTGTTGCCCGGCCACGTGTCGTAGGCCGCCGTCAGAGCCACGGCCTGGTTCAGGGTTTTGCTTGGCATGCCCGGGGTCAGGTACACCAACTGCGCCACCGAGACACCGATGGTGAGCGGTCGGGTCTCGGCCGACTGCCGCATCATCAGGTATCTTTCCTCGACCATTGCGGCGACGTCCGAGCGGCACGCCGGATCCACCCACGCCGCTGTGACCAGCGCATAGAGCGCGGCTTCGGTGATCCAGTCCTCGACGCCGTAGGCCAGCTCCACCAACGTTTTCCGCCGGGTCGATGTGGACCACGGCTGCTCCGGCCGGTGGTGCAGCAGGCCCAGGCAGCACCACGCCTGGAGGTAACGTTCCCACAAGCCCGGCCGGCGGTCCCATCGACCCGCGGGCATCCGCGGCGGATGAACCAAGCTGGCCAACAGGTCCTCGATCGCCACGTCCGCCAGCGGAGCGGTCGCCACATACATCAGCGGCGGTGGCTCCCACGGCAGGCCGGAGAACGCGGCCGCGATGGCGGCGGATCCGGCGGTGCTCGGCGGGTCCAACGCCGGCGACGCCTGGACGCCGTCAAAGCGCCACAGCACGATGCCGGGCCGCAACGGTTGCCGCGGATCGGGCTGCCCGGGATCACCCATCGCGATTTCGGACTTGGGCCACCAACGGCGGAAGGTGGCCAGGGCACTGGGTACCTCCATCGAAGAGATGCCCATCTGGCAAGGCATCGAGCGGGTCCTCACGTCGCTGTCGGCGAGGATGGCGATGCACGACTCGGTGGGAGCCGGGACGTGGCTCAGCCACGGCAGACCTTCGCACCTGGTGACCAGCTCGAGGCGGTCCTGGCCTTGCGCCGGCTTGGATCGCAGGCGATCGGACAGAGCGATCAGGCTTTGCGCATTGATGCCTTCAGACATAAGGCAACATCGTAGGCCGCGGGCCGCCTCCGGGCACGACGGCACGCGGCCGGGGCCGTCAGCCTCGCCAAACTCATCGAATTGCTGATCGTCACCAGGTATGTCGAATAAATCGTTGCGCGGTGTTGCCGTTGCGCCCTATCGTGGTACGCAGATGTTTGAGACCAAGGAGATTTTGCGATGTTGACGCAGACCGGCAGAAAGCCGCAGCAGCCCATGCTGCGCGGTTGCCCGGTGCTGCGGTTTACGGTCCGGCACACCATGCGCGGCAAGGGGATTTACTGTCCCGCCGGGCGGCTCAGATAGAGCGTAACCACGCGACTGACGCCGCTCACCGGAGGATCCGGGCCGGGCGGCGTTTTTGTTTTCCTACAACAGTTTCTCAGGAGTCGCAGGTGTGACTTCTGCTATCCATGCACGCACCCCGGCCCGCCGGCGGTGTTGAACTTTGAGAACTCCACAGTGGACGGCATGTTTTGTGATTCCGTTGCCGCTGCCCGGTATCCCGCTGGGCAGCGGGTCAACGGGAGCATGTCCTTCTGGCGTAAACGGGAGCGTAGCTGGTTGAAGCCCAGCAGGTCCGGGTTCGACTCCTGGGGAGGACACGTTTCACAGGCGGTATTCGCCCAATAGGTAGGGCACCTGCCTTCCAAGCAGGCGTAGACGGGGTTCGAGTCCCCGATACCGCTCGAATGAGCTCTGCCTCGATAGCCCAACCGGGAGAGGCGCCGCCCTCAAAAGGCGGTCAGTGCGGGTTCGAATCCCGCTCGAGGTACATGTGCGGTTGTAGCTCGGTAATGCCAGTGGGGCACGGGCGGCCGTGCGCCTGCCTCGTAAGCAGGAGTGTGCGGGTTCGACTCCCGTCGCTGGCTCAAGGAGGTTGACAACGATGGTCCTTCGACCCGTCGCGGCCGAAGCGGTAGAGGCACCTCGCTGATAACGAGGAGACAGAAGGTTCGAGTCCTTCCGGCGGGACCATGCAGGCGGGTGGGCTCGTATTTTCTTGGGCACAAGTCTGCCCACCTTGGACGAGGTGTGTAGAGTTTTCACCAGCGCGAAATGAACACCCCTCCGCGGCGTACGAAACACATGCGCCACGTGCGCCGGATGCGCTCCTCTGCCTTCTAAGCGATGGGCGCCGAGTTCGACTCCCGGGTGGCGCGCTTCTCTCGCTAGCTCAACGGACAGAGCGCCGCCCTCCTAAGGCGGATGTCCCCGTTCGAATCGGGGGCGGGAGACGATGCCAAGCCTCGCGAGCATGGATGGTTATGCTCCGCACTCTTAATGCGGAGAGCAGGGTTCGAGTCCCTGGCGGGGTACTTGCGGGTGTGGTGGAGAGGAACCACGTCGGACTCATGATCCGAAGGCACCGTTCGAATCGGACACCCGCCACCAATGTTCCGGTAGCTCAGCCCGGTCAGAGCGCCGCCCCGACACGGCGGAGGCCCCTCGTTCGAATCGAGGTCGGAACACCGAAGGAAAACCGAGTCTGTCCTGGGCATTGGCGAGCCCCGCGGTTTGTAAAACCGTCGCTTCGGCTGTCCCGGTTCGAATCCGGGGGCAGGCACGCTTGCCCGCGTCGCCCAGCGGATCAGGGCGTCTCCCTCCGAAGGAGAAGGTCACCGGTTCGAATCCGGTCGCGGGTACTCATGGTTCTGTGTCCGAGTGGCCAGGAGCTGGTCTGCAAAACCAGTCACGCCGGTTCGAATCCGGCCGGAACCTCGATTGCCGTCCACTGTGGACTTTCGCAGGCGAGCGCTGGCGCTCAGCCGCTCCTCATAAGGGTGGCGGGCCCGGATCGTCACCGGGGCCTGCGACAAGGACGGCCGGGCAAGCTCCTTTGGGGGGACGGCTCGACGGTCCGGCGCGCTGTCCGGTGCGAAGCCAGGCGGTTACTTCATTCTTACTGAAACCAACCGCAGAGCGTCAGTGTTCTCGGACGGCGTACCAACCAATAGCACCTCCCTGGTGCCAGTTCTCAGGGAGCATGACGGCTGAAGCGGTGCCCGGTGCGTAGGAAGCGGATACTTCGACTACGAATCGGGAGGTCGCAGGTTCGACTCCTGCCGTCCCCACTCCAAGGGGGCGTAGCTCAGTGGCAGAGCGCCAAAACGTACCGCTACCGACTTGTCCTCGGGCGCCCCTCAGCCGGCTCCCTCCACATTGGAGGAACCGCGGAATGAGCAAGTTCAACAAGACTCGTACCAAGACCGCGGCGCTCTCGCCGATCGTCACCGGCCGCGTGCCGAGCGGACGCACCCACGAGGGCGCGCCGGGCTACGCCCGCACGGCCCAGAGTGAGCTGTTCCTGCTCGCGGTGTCGAACCTGGCCGGTGAGGACACCTTCTACGAGAACGCCACCAGCCGCGACCAGCGGTACACGCAACTGGTCCACGAGGTCGCCGTGGCGGATCCACAGTGGACGGCCGCGTTCCTATGCTGGCTGCGCTCCGAGGCCAACATGCGTTCGGCGTCGGTGGCCGGTGCGCTGGAGGCGGCCATGGCGATGCTCGTGGCGGACATCAGTGGCTCACGGCAGCTGGTCGCCTCGGTGTTGCAGCGGGCCGACGAGCCCGGTGAGGCCCTGGCCTACTGGACCTCGCACTACGGGCGGGCGGTGCCCAAGCCGGTCAAGCGCGGCATTGCCGATGCCGTCGGACGCCTTTACACCGAGTACAGCCTGCTCAAGTACGACGGCGCGGCCAAGGGATTCCGGTTCGCCGATGTCATCGACCTCGTGCACCCGGTGCCGGTGGCGCCGTGGCAGAGCGACCTGTTCAAGGTGGCGCTGGAGCGGCGGCACCGGCGCGAGACGCTGTCGATCGACGCTTTGCCGATGCTGTCGGCCAACGCGAGCCTGCGGGCCGCTGCGGCTCGCAACGTGTCGGTGCTGGCCGACACCGAGCGGCTCAAGGCGGCCGGCATGACGTGGGAGGACGTGCTGTCGCTGGCCGGATCGCTGACGGACAAGAAGGCGGACAAGAAGCGGCTGTGGCATGCGCTCATCCCGACCATGGGTTACATGGCGTGCTTGCGCAACATCAGGAACTTTGATGAGGCGGGCGTGTCGGACAAGGCCGCGGCGGCGGTCGCGGCGCGACTATCCGATCCCGACGCTGTACGGAAGTCGCGGCAGTTCCCGTTCCGGTTCCTGGCCGCCTACGAGCAGGCGCCGTCGCTTCGCTGGGGTCACGCCCTGGACAAGGCGCTGCACCTGTCGCTGGCCAACCTGCCGGCGCTGCCGGGCCGCACCCTGATCCTGGTCGACACCTCCGCGTCGATGACGCAGGGCACCTTCTCGGCCCGGTCGAAGATGACCCCGGCCAAGGCGGCGGCCGTTTTCGGGGTCGCGTTGGCGGCCAAGGGCGAGCGGGTGGATCTGCACGGGTTCGCCGACGGCGTGTTCCGCCACGAGGTACCCAAGGGGGCATCGGTGCTCAAGGAGATCGACCGGTTCGTGTCGCGTACCGGCGAGGTCGGTCACGGCACGCAGATCGCGGCCTCGGTGCGGGCAACGTACGACGGGCATGACCGGGTGGTCATCATTTCGGACATGCAGACGATGAACGGCTCCTTCGGGCGCGGGGTCTCAGAGGCCGTACCGGCGTACGTGCCGATCTACGGGTTCAACCTCGGCGGCTACCAGTTCGCCGCCTATGCCACCGGATCGTCCAACCGCCACGAGTTCGGCGGCCTGACCGACGCTACCTTCAGGATGATCCCATTGCTGGAGGCGGGCCGGAACGCCCGCTGGCCCTGGATGTAACGGCATCACTCATTTGCCCCGCCCCCTTCCGGGGGGCGGGGCAACCAGCGCGCTCCCGGTGACGGCCGGCATCGGTGCCACCGAGTGGAAGACTTCCTTGTTTCCCAAGGATAATTTCTACATTGTACCGATCAAGGCCGCCGTGCGCCGGGCGGAGAAGCTCGACGAGGGCGACATGGGGTCATGCTGCTGGCGACCCTGCACGAGGAGCCGATCGGCTGCGCCGTGGTGCTCTTCCACGAGGGCGAACCGGCCACGTCAAGCGGATGTGGGTGGCTCCCGCCGTGCGCGGGCTCGGGCTCAGCCGCCGGATCCTGGCCGAGGTGGAGCGCCAGGCGCTGGCGCACGGCGTGCACACGCTGCGGCTGGAGACCAACCGGGCGCTGACCGAGGCGATCAGCTTGTACCGCGACTGCGGCTTCCGCGAGGTGGAGCGGTTCAACGACGAGATCTATGGCGACCACTTCTTCGAGAAGGAATTGAGGTAGCGCCCTCAAGGCGCGGCCTACAACCCCAGTTCCTTGGCGATGATGGTTTTCATGACCTCGCTCGTGCCGCCATAGATCCGTGAAACCCGGGTGTCCGCATAGAGCCTGGCGATCGGGTACTCGAGCATGTAGCCGTAACCACCATGCAGCTGAAGGCATCTATCGATGACCCGCCCGGCGACCTCGGTGCCGAACAGCTTCACCTTCGCGGCGTCGGCGGCGGTCAGCTCCCCGGCGTCCTCAAGCTCGATGGCGCGGTCCGCCATCGCCTGCGCCGCCTCGACCTCGGTGGCGCACTCGGCGAGCACGAACTTGGTGTTCTGGAACTCGGCGACGGCCTGGCCAAAAACCTTGCGCCCCAACACATATTCGCGGGTGAACGCGATCGCCGCGGCCGCGGTCGCCACGCCGCTGACGCCGATCGCCAGCCGCTCGCGGGGCAGGTTGCGGCCCAGGTAGTAGAAGCCTTTGCCCTCCTCGCCCAGCAGGTTCTGCTTGGGCACCATGACATCGGTGAAGGACAGCTCCGAGGTGTCCGACGACTTGAGCCCTATCTTGTCCAGCACCCGCCCGATGGCGAAACCCTGAGCGTCGGTGGGGACGACGAGCAGGCTCAGCCCGGCGCGGCGGTCGGTGGGGTCGGGCGGCGAGGTGCGCGCCACCACCACGCAAAGCTCCGAGTTGCGTGCCCCGGTGATGAAAGTCTTGGCCCCGTTGAGAACGTAGTGGTCGCTTTCGGCCCGGGCGGTGGTGCGGATCCCGGCGAGATCCGATCCTGTACCCGGCTCGGTCATCGCGATGCACAGCACGATGTCGCCGCCGGCGATACCGGGCAGCCATCTTTGCTTCTGCTCGTCGGTGGCCAGCGAGAGCAGGTAGGGCAGCACGATCCCGGTGGTGACCGCGTAGTGGCCGAAGCTGACGGCCTGGCGCGCGGTCTCCTCCGCGATGATCGCCTGATACTTGTAGCCCGCCTCGCCCGGTCCGCCGTACTCCTCCGGGATGCCGAAGCCCATAACGCCGAGCTTGCCCAGCTTACGGAACAGGTCGCGCTCGACGAGGCCCTCCTTCTCCCACCGTCCAAAGTGGGGACTCACCTCGCGTACGATGAAATCTCTTATCACCGCGCGGAAGGCTTCATGGTCCTCGTCATAGATCGTGCGCTTCACGTCTGCTCCTATTCGACCAGGGCGACATGCTTGACGAGGCCACCGAGCGTCATCGTGCTGGCGGCCGCGGTCGCGCTGAGGCCCTTCTCGTCGAGCCCGGCCGCCTTCCAGGCGAACGTGCGGCGGTTGCGTTCGAGAACGGACAACAGGGACTCGGCTTCGGTGGGGACAGGCTTGGGCGTGGCGTCGCTCATGACGCAGACTCTATGCGTGTGGTGGCGTGACTGGCTGATCGGGCTGGCCGTCGGGGTCGGGCTTCTCATCGCCTCGTGGGGCTTGCTGATCCTGCTCGCCAAGCGGCTGCCGCCCGGCATTGTCCGGGATCTGGCCGCGTTCATCCCGGACTGCGTGACCACGGTCCGTCGGTTGCGCAAGGATCCCCGGGTACCTCGCCGGGCGAAGATCGCGATCGTGCTGGCGGGCATCTGGGTGGCGTCGCCGATCGATCTGATCCCGGAGTTCATCCCGGTGATCGGGCCGCTCGACGACATCATCGTCGTCGCCCTGGCGCTGCGCTACGCGGGGCGTGAGGTGCCCCGGGACGTGCTACTCGCCGCATGGCCCGGTGACCCGCGGCTGATCGAGCGCCTGCTGGGTACAAAATGAGCATAATACTTATATGGGACAGGAGTTGTGGTACGCCGGTACCATCGTCGATGTCGCCCAAGCGCTCGGGGCGAGTCCGGAACGCGGGCTCAGCTCCGGCGAGGCGAAACGGCGGCTGGCCGAGTATGGCCCGAACCGCTTGCCGGCGGGCAAGAAGGAGTCGCCCCTCGCCGCCTTCGTCCGCCAGTACAAGGACTTCATGCAGATCGTGCTGCTGGTCGCGGCGCTCATCAACCTCGTGGTCACCGGCGAGGCCGGAACCTCCCTGGTGCTGGCCGGTCTGACCGTCTTCAACGCGGTGATCGGGCTGCGGCAGGAGGCCAAGGCGGAGGAGAGCGTGCGCGCGCTCGCGCAGATGCTCAAGACGGTGGCTCGGGTGCGCCGCGACGGGCAGGCGATCGAGGTGGACGCCGGGGATCTGGTGCCCGGTGACGTCGTGCTCCTCGAGGCGGGCAACCGGGTCCCGGCCGACGGGCGCGTCTGTATCGCGGCCACCCTCGAGATCGAGGAGGCGGCGCTGACCGGCGAGAGCCTGCCCGTCGCCAAGAACCCGGAACCCGTTACGGGACAAGAAGTCCCGCTGGGCGACCGGACGTGCATGGCCTACATGAACACCTCGGTCACCCGCGGGCGCGGCGAGCTGATCGTCACGGCCACCGAGATGAACACCGAGATCGGCCACATCGCCCACCTCCTGGCCGGGACCGACGCGGACAAGACGCCGCTGCAGAGGCAGCTCGACAGCCTCTCCAAGATCATCGCAGGGATCGCCGGCCTGGCTCTGGTGCTGGTCGTAATGCTCGGCCTCATCCGCGGGCAGTCCTTCGATCAGCTTTTCATCACCGGCGTCGCGCTCGCGGTCGCGGCGATCCCCACCGGCCTGCCGGCCGTCGTCACGGCGCTGCTTTCCATCGGTACCCGTGAGATCGCCCGCCGCCACGCCATCGTCAAGCGCCTGCCCGCCGTCGAGACGCTCGGCTCGACCTCGGTCATCTGTTCCGACAAGACCGGCACGCTCACCCTCAACAAGATGACCGCGCGGGAGCTGGCGATCCCGGGGCAGCACCGCTTCACCGTCACCGGCGAGGGCTACAGCACCGGCGGCGAAATCAAACACGTTGGCGGCACTAGGGTGGATCTCGATCCGTACCTGCTGCCGATGGTGCTGTGCGCCGACGCCGTGCTCGACGGCGAGAACCTGATCGGCGACCCGACCGAGGGCGCCCTCATCGTGCTGGCGGCCAAGGGCGGGCTCGACCTCGAGGAGACCCGCCGCACGTACCCGCGCGTGGCCGAGGTACCGTTCGACTCCGAATACAAGTTCATGGCCACCTTCCATGAGATGGACGGCGTCATCCGTTGCTACGTCAAGGGTGCGCCCGATGTCCTGATCTCCCGCGCCGCCTCCTACCGCGCTCCCGACGGCACCATCGTCCCGGTCACCGACGAAAACCGTTTCCTGGCAACGGCCGACAACGATCGCCTGGCCGCGGCCGGGCAGCGGGTCATGGTGGTGGCCCAGCGCGACTTCGACCCAGCCTCCTTCGACCCAGCCTCCTTTGGCGCCGCCTCTTTTGACGCCGCCTCTTTTGACGCCGCCTCCTTTGGCGCCGCCTCTTCGGACGCCACGGGCGATCTGATCGGCCAGGTGCGCGACCTGACCCTGCTGGCGATGGTCGGCATCGTGGACCCGCCGCGCCCGGAGGCGAAGGCGACGATCGCCGAGTGCCGGGACGCCGGGATCCGGGTACGCATGATCACCGGGGACCATGCTACGACCGCGGCGGCGATCGCCAAGGAGCTTGGCATTTCAGGGGAAGCATTATCTGGTACCGAATTCGCCGCCCTGTCCGACGAAGAACTGCTGCGGCGACTGCCGGAGATCGGGGTCATCGCGCGGGTGGCGCCCGAGGACAAGCTGCGCCTGGTGCGGCTGCTCAAGCAGAGCGGCAACATAGTGTCGATGACGGGTGACGGCGTCAACGACGCCCCGGCCCTCAAGGCGGCCGACATCGGGGTGGCGATGGGCGTCACCGGCACCGAGGTCTCCAAGGAGGCCGCCGTGATGATCCTGACCGACGACAACTTCGCCACCATCGTCAAAGCCGTCGAATACGGCCGCGCCCTTTACGACAACCTGTTGAAATACTTGCGTTTCCAGATGTCCACCCTCGTCGCCTACATCGCGATTTTCCTGGGCGCTGGGATCCTGGGCATCGCGGGCGGCGTGCCGCTCAACCCGTTGCAGATCCTATGGATCAACATGGTGGTGGACGTCCCGATCGCCATCGCGCTCGGCTTCGACGAACCCACCCCGGGCCTCATGCGCCGCCGGCCCCGCCCCGTCGCCGCGCCGGTACTCTCCGGGCCGGACTGGGTCCGGCTATGCTTGCAAGGCTTCATCATGACCGCCGGTTCGCTTGTCGCGTACCAGATCGGCGAGGCACGCGGCGGCCCGGTCGTCGGCGCCACCGCCCTGCTGACCACCCTGTCGCTTTTCCACCTCGCCGCCGGGCTGCTCTCCCGCGACCAGTTCCACACCATCTTCAGCCGCACCGCCATCCCGGGCCGGGCGCAACTGCGCCGCTACGGGATCGCCCTGCTGGCCATCATCGCCATCACCCTGCTGGATCCGCTCAACAAGATCTTCGGCACCACCGAGCTAAGCCTGTCGATGTGGGTGATCTGCGTCCTGCTGGCGCTCACCCTTGTGGCGGTGGAAGAAATCGTCAAGCACGCCATCCGCCGCGACGCCCTGCACCCACCCCACGCCACCACATGATCCACTTGCCCGGCATTTTCGGGGATAATGCGGCCTCAACCCGTTGGGAAGCAACACTTTCCCCGAAAATGTCAGACCTGGCGGGCACGATGCCGTCATGCCTAACGCGCCGCGTCGCCCACCCACCATCACCAACAAGATCTTCCGCGGCAGCCGCGCGGTCGAACGCGGCTGGCTCAGCCGCGCGCAGCTTCGCAGCCGCGCCTGGCAACGCCTGTTCCACGACGTATACGCCGACGCCCAGATGCAGCGCACTCACAAGCTGCGCTGTCGCGCCGTACAGGCGTTCCTGCTGCCCGAAGGTGCGGTGATCGCCGGCCGCTCGGCGGCGCACCTGTTTGGCGTGCCGTATGTTGGGGGTGACGACCCGGTCGAGGTGCTCACCCCGCGCGCCTTCGGCCCGATCAAAGGAATGAAGATCCATGTCGGGCCGGTAGGCCCTGGCGACCGCTGGACATGTGGCGAATGGAAGATCGCGACACCGCTGCGCATCTGTTGGGATCTGGCATCGTGGATCGACGTCGTCGAGGCCGTAGTCTTCGTCGATGCTCTGGCCCGGCAAGACCTGGTCACCCGGGACGCGCTGGAGAATTATGCACGGCAACGCAAGGGCGGCAAGGGTCACGCCCGGTTCCTGAAGGTCGTCGAGCTCATGGATCCGGCCGCCGAGTCGGCGCCGGAGAGCCGCCTTCGCGTGCGGCTGACCCTGGCGGGCGTGCCGGGGCTGGTCGCTCAGTTCGAGGTCATCCGCGATGGATGCTTTGTCGCCCGGGTGGACCTGGCACTGCCCGAGGCGAAGATCGCCATCGAGTACGACGGGCGTTGGCACGCAAGCACATCGCAGCTTGAACGTGACCGCCTGCGGCTCAATCGCCTGCTCGGCGCGGAGTGGGTAGTGTTTCATGTGACGGCGGACCAGATGCGTAGCACCCTCGACGAGCTGCTGCGCGATCTACGCACCACCATCAGATCCCGCATCAGCCCCAGCCAAGCCCGTTCCCGCTGACGCGACCCAAGATCCCGCCGCCCGCTGACGCCCGCGCCGGCCGCCGGAGCGGTCGCATTTTCGGGGAAAGTGCGGCCTCAAGCGCGCGGGAAGCAGCATTATCCGCGAAAATGCGGGATCAATTGATCATGGGCGCGTGGAGCGGGCAGAGGTGGGCTAGGCGCAGGGGAGGTCGGCGCGGCGGCCGCGCCATTGGGTGGGGCTGGTGCCGAAGCGGCGGCCGAACCAGCGGGTGAAGGCGCTCGGGGCCGCGAAGCCAAGCAGGGTCGAGATTTCGGTGAGGCGGTAGCGGTCGTTCGACAGGTAGCGCTCCGCCAGCCCGGCCCGCATCGAGTCCGCAATGGACGAAAACGTCTCGTCCATTGTGGACAGATGGCGGAGCAGCGCCCGGTGGGCAGCAGCACCTCGACCAGATTCCGCACCCGATCGGAGGTGTTGGCGCCCTTGGGTTTCGCCTACGCCCCGCTGCCGGCGACCGCTTTCGCGACGACGCCTTTCATCGTGGGCGTCGTCCTCCTCGCGGTCCTGATGGTAGTGAGGTAGCAACAGCCGGGATTTTCGCAGACTGCCTGCGGTCACCGTCGTGACGGCACGCCGCCGGCTCGAGCCGGCCGCCGCAGGCGCCGCCCGATAACGATCAGGATCACCGCTCCCACGATGAGGCCGATCTCGACCACGATGGTGAGGAGAGCGACCAGGATCGCCGGGATCGGGCCCAGAGCGTCAAGCACGCTGATGACGCCGTTGACGATCAGCTCGAACACCACCCCGACCGGGTCATGCCGGCCCGCGCCCAGCGCCATGCCGGAGGCGGCGGCGCTCCACGCCGAAACGATCAGGGCCGCGATGAGCCCGATGACCGGTACCACAAGCGCCGCGGCCAGCAGCAGGCCGGCCAGCACATAGCACACCATGCCCATGGATCGCCTCATGGGCATGCATGCTATGCCCTCGCCGCCCCTCAGCTCAGCCGGCCGCCCAGGGCGCGGCGATCGGCGCGCGCCATTTGGTGCTATCGCGGTCAACAATGCCCCAGCGCCGTCCGGACCGAGCCTGCCGCCGACCGGTGTCCCGATCGGGCTGCAGGTCTTGATCTAGCATTTTCCCCGAAAATGCGGCCTCAAATCGTTGGGAGGCAGCATTTTCCGAGAAAATGCCAAATCAACCGAGTGGCCGATCGCCCCGGCCGGCTGAGGTGGCCGGGCGGGGCAGGAGCAGCAGCAGAGCGGCGCCGGCGGTGACGAGCACATAGCCGGCACCGAAGACGCCGACGAGCGGGTAGTACCAGTGCCCGTATGCGTCCATCTTGAACTCCCGATCGCTCGGGAACCCGTCCTGGAAGATCAGCCAGAACCAGCCGGCGGACGGCAACGCACAAGCGAACACCAGGGCCGCGGCCAGCACACCGGCGATGACCCGTCCCCGCCGCACGCTGACGCGCCGGGTGGCGAGCATGACCACTACCGTCAACAGGGCCAGCACGAACGTGGCGGCGACGTTGAGGACGAGGGCGAACCGCTGGCCGTCATGCCAGGCGACATCGACGTTATAGGTGTCCGCCAGTGTGGTCTCCAGCGCCGCCCCGGCGACCACCCCCATCGTGACCGTGCCGGCGGCGAGGCTGGCCGCCGCGGCGAGCATCCAGGTGCCGGCCCGCCCGAGCCTGTCGGGTCCCTCCGACTGCATGCCGCCAGTCTGGCACCGTCACGCCACCCCGACGAACGACGAGTCCAGGTGGCTCAGCATGCGCTTGAGCGCCTCCGGATCCCCTTCGTAGTGGATGCCGTCGAGCCCTTGGCCGGCAAGCAAACCCAGCAGCTCGGCCTTGGCCAGGGTGAGCGTGAGGTCCGCCCTTTCGGAGATCGCCTCAGCGCGCGGGTGATGGATGAGAACACCGTGGCGCAGCGTGGTCCGGTAGGGCGCGCCCTCGAGAACCCAGTCGATGGCGATGTTCTCGTGCCAGGCGGTCCGGGCGTCGACGCGGATCGCGACGGTGTCGAAGATCTGCTCGAGGGAGAGCGCGGCCGCGGGCGTCAGCGTCACGCCATAACGTAACTCCCGCGCGCTGGTGAAGTAGAACTCGCGCCACGTGGCGTCCCCGGCGTCGTGGCCGAGGCGCTCATACACCCGCGCCAGAAGGTCACGGACCCCGTCGCCGCCCGGGTCCGCCAGGACAGCGTGCTGGAGCATGAACGCCGCGAACCGCAGGTCACCGGAGTCCACGAACTCGCGCACCCGGGTCACGAGATTGCTTACGCCGCCAAGGCTTTCGACGTAACGCCGGGCGGTCGAGGCCGGTGGATGCGGCCACAGGCCGTTGCCGTCGAACCGGCCCAGGTGCCGCTGATATATCTCTGTCACGCTGTGCGCCACGGATCCGGGGAAACCGCTGTCGTGCCAAGCCTTTTCAAGCACGGGCGGCAGCTGGATCAGCTCGGCGATCTCGGTGCCGGTGTGGCCCCGGTTGAGCAGCCGCAGGGTCTGATCGTGAAGGTACGCTTGGACGTCCCGCTGCTCCGAGAGGTACCGCATGATGCTCGGCCGACCCCACATCGGCGGGCGATGCGACGCGAAAAGGACGTCGGCCTGACTCCCGAACAGGGCGATCGCCTCGGTCAGGACGTGGTGCGAACTGTGACCGGCGTTCCTGGCCATGAAAAGCGCTCGCCGCCGCGGGAGAAGGAGGTTCATCCCGGAACCGAGCTGGAAGACGATGCGCACCCCGTCGACCGTCTCCTCCTGCCCGGTGCGGGCAACGTCGGATACGGCGTGCCCCAGCAGTCCGGCCGGGGCGAGGATCGGCACGTCAACGTCGGTAACGCCGCCGAGTGGGTCACCTTGGGAATGCGTGTAGATCACTCCGGTTACCGGGCGGTCGCCTCGGCGCGCCCGGTAGCGACCGAGCGCGCCGGCCGTGGACTCCTCGCTGAGCGGATCGATGACAATCACGCCGCGGTCGCCCTCGACCAGGCTCAGGATGGCGACGTCCAGGTCGCTCACCTGGTAAATCCCCTCGGTCACCTCGGACAAAGGATTCTCCATGCGGGGGAATTTATCCTTTGTACCCAGAAAGCGTGGCCAAATCGGAAAACCTCACATCTCGATGAAGCGACCGCCCTCGCTCAGATCCGTGGCCCAGGCGATCGAAGCCAAGATCTAAGCGTGGGTTGCCCCAACTTCGGGGAAGTAGGCTGATCCTTTTCACTTGAAGGCCCTACTTGCCCGAAGTAGGGCCTGCCGTTGTGGCACCACACTGTCGTGAATGGACGCTGGCACGGCCCCCGCCCTGCCCGCACGGCGGGAAGCGAGGCCCCATTTTCGGGGAAAATGCTGCCTCAAATCGTTGGGAAGCAACATTTTCGGGGAAAATGCTAGATCAACTCCCGCTAGCGCGCGCACCTCTCGCTGGCGCGCGCACCTCTCGCTGGCGCGCTCACCTCTCGCTGGCGCGCCTAGGGCCCGGCGTCCGCGAGGATTGCGGCGATCTTCGCTTCCGACTCGGCGACGATCCCCGGATAGCGCTGCCAGTAGTAGGGCAGGGCGATCAGTGAGGTCGACAGGGCCCAGCCCCGGCCGCGCTGCCACATGTCCTCGTCGCAGCCCAGAGCCTCCCGGAAGATCCGCCGGGATTCGCCCGAGAAGATGCCCCAGGCGGGCATCAGCTCCACCGCCGGGTCGCCGCTGCCGACCCCGCCCCAGTCGATGACAGCGGTAAGTTTCCGTTGCCGCACAAGGAGGTTACCCGCCGACAGGTCGCCGTGCATCCAGACCGGCCCTTGGGCCCACTCCTTGGCCGCCAACGCCTCCTCCCACACGGCCGTAACCCGGGGCCGGTCGATCCGGTCGCCCAGCTCCGCGATCGCGGTGCGCGTCCACTTGTCCCGCTCGGCCAGGGGCACACCCCGGTCCGAGGCCGGAGCGCCCGTCGGATCGATGCCTTGCAGGGCCGCGATGAACCCGGCCAGCGTGACGGCGGCCTCCGCCGCCTCGACGTTGTCGTTGGAAGGGTTCGAGCCGGGCAGCCAGGGCACGACCGCCCAGCGGAACGGGAACCCCTCACCGGGCTCACCGACGGCGACCGGCGCGGGCACGTCCAGCGGCAGGTGCGGCGCGAGGAACGGCAGCCAGCGGGAGTCTTTGTCGGCCGAGCCGGATGCCCAGTCGATGCGCGGCAGCCGGGCCACGAGGTCGTCGCCGATCCGGTACAGGGTGTGGTCGGTGCCGTCGACCGGCAGCCGCCGGACGGGCAAGTTGGCCCATTGCGGGAACTGTTGCGCCACAAGGCGGCTGACCTGGTCCACCGAGGTAACGATCTCATTGTCGTGCACAAAGGCCGACCTTAGCCCGAGGCCGCCCTCGGTGGAAAGGGGGATTCCGGCCACGGAGGGCCAATCCGGCGGGCCCGGGCGCGGCGAATCACCGGGCATGAAGAGGAAATGGGTTTACGGGCTTATGGTTCTCAGCGCGGTCGGTACCATCGGGACGGTTCTCGCCTTGCAGTCCGGAGATGATAAGACCGCCAATCCCGAGCTGGTCAGCTATGACGGGCAGGACCGGCGCGGCGGTGACTTCCGCATCTATGGCCTGACCGGCGGCACCACGCTGGTCTCGGTGCGGGGCGACGACCCTGACAAGATCCGCGGCCTCGGCACCATCAGCGGCCTGCAGGGCGACACAAGGGTCGTCGGCATCGACTTCCGGGTGCAGGACGGCAAGCTGTACGGCGTCGGCGACAAGGGCGGCATCTACACCATCAACACGGACAATACCAAGGCGGCCAAGGTTTCTCAGCTGACCATCGCGCTGTCCGGCACGGACTTCGACATCGACTTCAACCCGGCGGCCAACCGGCTGCGCGTCGTCAGCGACAACGGGCAGAACCTGCGGCACAACATCGACGACCCGGCGGGCGCCCCGGCCGCCGGAACCACGGTCGCCGACACCGCGCTCACGACGCCGCCGGCGGCCGGCAACACCGCGGGCGTCACCGGCGCGGCCTACACCAACAACGACACCAACGCCGACACGGCCACGACCCTCTACGACCTGAACACCATGACCGACCAGATCCTGGTGCAGTCCCCGGCGAACAACGGCACGCTGGCCCCGACCGGCAAGCTGATGGTGGACGCGTCCGGCGACGCCGGGTTCGACATCGCCAGCACGCTGCGAGGCGGCGTCACCGTGGGCAACGCCGCCTTCGCCTCACTCAAGGTCGACGGGCGCTATCGCCTGTACCGCGTCGACCTGCTGACCGGGCGGGTCGGCAACCTGGGCTCCTTCCCCAGCAAGACCCAGGTCACCGACATCGCTATTCAAACTGACAGGTAACCGGCCCAGTGACGCTGTTGGGCAGGCCGTTGTCCACCGGAGCCGGCTCGTTGGCCGAGCACGCCAGCGAGCCGGTGATGGTATTGGCCATGACATCGATCGACGTCTCACCGGTGGTGTTGCCGGAAAGCCTTACCGGGCCGGTGATCCGGGCGCCGGCGATGGCTACGCGACCATAGGTGCCCTCGACGGTGACCGGGCCGACGACCTCACCTCCCAGCAGCTGGAGGGTCCGGGCGCCGGTGGCGGTCACCGGGCCGATGATCGAAGCGCCGGTCGAGATCAGGCCCGCCCCGGGCGAGACGCTGACCGGGCCGACGATCCGAGCGTCCTCGGCCAGGCAGGTGATGCCGGAGGTGACGGCGAGCCGGCCGATCCGGGTGCCTTCGATCGTCGAGTCGCATGACGCGGCTTTGAAAACCTGAAATTCTTTTACTCCGGTACCGAATCCGGCCCGGTTCGCGACAAGGACCCGGACTCGTTGGGCGGTAACGGGAGTGAACATGACGGTGTTGAGATTGGGCATCGGTGCCGCCGGATCCTTGATCTGTCCGGCGACGTCGACCCAGTCGGTGCCGTTGTGGATCTGCACCGTGTACGAGTCGGGCGGCCGGTAGGTGTTGCCCGAGCCGTTCGACTGCGTCATGTAGGTCTTGTCGCTGAAGAAGTAGAGCTTGACCGTGTCGAAAGTGGACGGTGCGCCGAGGTCCACCTCGAGCCAGTCCTGCGCGTTGGGTGAGCCCTGCGTGCCCCAGATGGTATTGCGGGCCATGTAGGTGGGAGCCGGAGGCGTTCCCAGCTGGATGGGCAGGCCGCTGATGGTGTACCCGTCGACGGCGTTGCCCGGCGCGGTGGCCCGAACATCCGGCGTGGTGGTGCTGAACGATGCCGTGACGGCCTTGCCGCGCGCCAGGTTCGGTACCCAGCCGGTCGTCCGGTCGAGGTCCACGCCCGCCTTCTGGAACATGTCGGCAATCCGCCCGTTGCCGGAAAGGCTTATCTGCGTGGACTTCTGCAGCCGGTTGGCCGCGCTGAAGAGCACGCTCGTGTCGCTGCCGTCCAGGATCGTCACGGCGCCGGAACGGGAGTTCCAGGTGACGTGGGCGAGGTCGTCGACGGTGAAGGCCCGCTTGCCGGCCACATAGGCGGAAAAGCCGCGCGGCACGCCCGCGTAGTGGCCGTCCTTGTTCCAGACCAGGGTCAGGTCCTGGCCGTGATAGCGGAGGTTGTTCAGGGCGAAGTGCTCCCACCCGACGTCGATCGGCCAGAACTCCAGGACGTCGTCGAGCCGAGGCCGTACCCCGGCAATGTCATCGATAATCATGAAGTTATAGGCGCCCAATATGTTGTGGTGGATGCCTGAGCGCCCCAGAGTGCGCGTCTCCGCGTTCCAGTTGAAGAAGAACTCGTTGTTGTCCGGGAACCTGTTGTCGCCGTTGACATACTGCACCCAGGTGAGCCACTGCAGCAGCAGCTTGTACATGTCCGGGGTGACGTACTGCGACGGGTATTCACGCAACGCCTTGGCGTACAACTGGGCTTGCAGCGTCGAGTTTATGTTGGAGAAGTTGTTCGATCCCGTTGCCGCCTCGGCCTTGTCGTGCTGGTTGGCGGTGTAGAACGGCATGATGGGGAACTCGCGCTTGTCCGCGTAGTAGCGCAGTGCCTGCTTGTACTCGTCGGTGTTGGGCACCAGCCCCTCGGTGAAGGGGGAGAAGTTCTGCTGGTCCTTCCACGGTACGAGCGCGTCGCGGGCGACGTTGCGCTGCTTGAATACCTTGCCCGGGTGGCCGGTGAGCGGGGTGTTGACCGTCGCGTCGCGGCCGTTGCCGGAGTCGTCCTTGGCCACCGAGCCGCCGGTCTCGTCGAACTTGTACCACGCGACGTTCGGGGTTTCGGTGAGCGTCTGCAGCTCCGCCTGGGTGAGGGCGTGGTCATAGATGCGGAAATCGTCCACGGCGCCGTTGAGTCCGGGGTCGGCATACTGCGACTTGCCGATCCAGTTCTGGGTGGTGTTGCCCATGCTCGACGGCTTGAGCGTCATGGCGGTGTTGGTACCGATGGGATTCCCGTTGAGGTACAACGTCCCGGTGGAGCCGGAAAGGGTGACCGCCAGGTGGATCCATTGGTTGGTCGGCAGCTGCCCGGCCGTAACCGGGTTGATCCGCTGCTCGGCGCCGCCGCCGTTGACGGTGATGGCGAAGCGCGGCCCGGTGCCGGCGTTGACCGTCAGGAACATGTTGATCGGCGGCCCGGAACCGAAGTCGAACACCCGCGACCACTGCGTCGTCGTGGCCAGGTTGACCCACGCGGCGACGGTGAAATCGTTGAGATTACTGACGATCCCAGGGGGCATCGTCACGGCCGTGTTGGGGTGGGCACCGTTGAGCCCCACGGCATTGCCGCTTTGACCCGTGGTGCGGGTGGACGGAATCGGCGTAGGCACCGAGTCGGCCGGCGTGTCGTCCCACAGCCGGGTCAGGATCGCCGTGCGGATGTTGTCGGCGATGGCGTTCATCTCGCCCGCCTTGGTCGTGTTGCCGAGCAGGGTGTAGGCCTCGGCGGCGGCGCGGGCGCCCGAGTACCAGAAAGCCGTCTCGGTGCGGTCCTGCGAGATCTGGCTGGTGTAGTACTGCAACGCCACCGCGTCGGCGTCGTTGCCCGTCAGCGCGCCGTTGTTGTACTCGATCAGGGAGTTGCCGTTGCCCCGGTCGTACTTGGCCAGCTGCCCCCGGATGTCGCACTCGGCATAGTGGGCGAAGTTGGCCAGGATGCCCCGGTCGCCGCCGTGCACCTTGTAGGCGTTGAACGCCTCCCGCGAGATGTACTGCTCGTAGGTGTTGCCCCAGCTGAACGAGCCCGGATTGCTGGTGAACGCGGTGCACTTGGAGGTCTCACCGGAGGAGACCCAGTTGCCATACGAGTACATCGGGTTGCGGAAGTACTTCAGATCCATCAGGTGCATCGGCTGGGTCAGCTGGATGGCATTGTTGTACCCGAGGACGCCCTCGATGGAGACGGGGAACTGGTAGTCGTTGCCGGGCACGTTGGCGTCGATGTAGTTGTACCGGTTGAGGAAGGTCCGGTAGTACGACATCTTCTTGACGTTGGGGTCGGGCACGTCGATGTAGGGGACGTTGTCGACCCACCACTTGTTGTACTCGCGCAGCTGCGTGCGAAACGCCGTGTCGGCGTCGTAGCCCTTGTACCGCTCGTACTCCGTGGCCGACTCGGGAATCTCCACCGTGGTCGCCCCGAGCTGGAACTTCAGCGTTACGGACTGCCCCGGCTCGAGCGTCACGCCCCGGCTCAGGGCGGTACCGCTGACAGCGAACCCTTCGGCGCTCAACCGCGTCTTGACGACGGTCACGTCGTAGCGCGCGTTGACTGTGCCGGTCAATTCATCCCCAAGCGCCACTGTCGCGACGGGAGAGTTGACCGTTACCGTGCGGGTCGTCGCCTCCGCACCCGTGTTCGTCAGCGTCAGCAAAGTGACGGCGACGTTGTTGTACGTGATGAACTTGCGCTGCGCCACGGACAGGCCGGTCGAGGTGTGGGTGCTGGCCCAGTGGCTCGGATACTGTTTCCGGTCGGCTGTCGTCTCGGCGAACGTGGCGTCGGAAACCGTTACCGTGTAAAGGTTCTGGTTGTTTCCGGTGGGCCGCTCGCGGTAGGCGTAGCCGCCGCCGAACCCCAATGCGCCGGCGTTGTGGGTGTACATGTACAGCGCCCGGCCGCGCGTGTACAGGTACGTGTCCTGGGGACTCAGGAACGGTCGCTCCAGCACGCGGTCGAACCAGTAGGAGGTCCCTCCCGCGGCGACGTCGGCGTCGAAGATCCGGCCGAGTTCGCTTGCCGACGGGTCGAACGGGACTGGCTCCGGCGGGACGGGATCCTGCGGTCCGGAGAAGGCCGGGATGCCCGGGTCGATGCCGGGTGGGAGGCCCGGCTGGTAGTCCGCCTGCGCGGTGCCCGGTACCGCGGCAGCTAAGACTAAGGCGAGAAAGGCGGCAGTGAGTTTCGTGGAGCCGCTCCGACGTGACATCTTCGTCTCCCTCGAGGGTGTTCGAGATATCGAACGATGTACATCTAATCGAAGGAAGCCTCGCCCCTACCCATCCGGTTGTCAACCGATGTAGATCACCCGCGTTCCCGGCAGGCTTGACCCCGAACGGTTATGATCACACGGTTTCGAGGTGCGTGCCCGCCGGGTAAGCCGGCGGTGCGGCCTTGACCTGCCGTGGAGGGGAGCCTGGCGATGGCGGATGCGATAGTGGTCAGTGAGCTCGCCGCGGGGGACCACGCCTGCCTGACCTTCACCGACCCGGATGAGCGGCTCGATCTCGTCGCGGCCTTCGTCGGCGACGGGCTGCAACTTGGACAGCGCGTCATCTGCTTCACCGATACCTTCGCGCCCGACGAGCTCACCAGCGAGCTCGCCCTGCGGGAGATCCCGGCCCGGGAGGCCATCGGGCGCGGGCAGTTGAGCATGCGCGGCAGCCACGAGTCGTGGCTGTCGGGTGGCGACGCGATCGCCGACCGGATGCTCCGCCTGATCGCCGACGAGATGCGCCACACCGTCGCGGAGGGCTTCCCCGGCCTGCGCGTGACCGCCGACATGTGCTGGGCGACCCGGCCGGTCGCCGCCGTCGACCAGCTCGTCGCGTTCGAGCAGGGCGCCGCCGACCTGTTCGCCGACGGCCGGCTCACCGTGATCTGCCAGTACGACCGCGACAGCTTCGACGCGGTGACGCTGGCCTTCGCCGCCCGCTCCCACGGCAAAGCCGTTGCGGCGCTTGCCTATTACGACACACCGCTGACCCGGATCTGCCGCCAGCACCGCCCGCCCGGGATCCGGCTCGCCGGCGAGGTTGACTACTCCCACCTGCAACCGTTGCAGCAGGCGCTCTCCGAGGCGCTGCGCCTCGACCAGATGATCCATGTCAACCTGAACAAGGTGAGCTTCATCGACGTCACCGCGGCGACCGCGATCGCGAAGTCGGCGCTGAGCCTGCCGAGCGACCGGACGATGGTCATCACCTGCCCGCGGGAGGTGGCGGCGGTCTTCGACGCCATCGGCGCCGACCAGGCCTCGCAGCTGCGATTGTGGGTGCACCCGTGAACGCCGCCGATCGCCAGGACGCCCAGCCGCCCCCCGATTCGGCCCCGGATTCGGCCCCGGATTCGGCCCCAGACGGACTCGCGACTTCGTTCACCATCGACAGCCTCTACAGCCTGCGCGCCGAGGTCGCGGCGCACGCCTCGCACCTCGGCCTGGCCGAGCCGCAACTGCGCCACCTGCTGGTGGTCGCGACCGAGCTGGCGACCAACGTGGTGCGCCACGGCGGCGGCTCGGGCAAGCTTCGGTTGTGGCGCACGGGGGATGCCATCGTCTGCGAGGTGAGCGACGACGGTCCGGGCATCACCATGCCGCACCAGGTGGGCACGAAACCGGTACCGCTGAGCTACGAGGGCGGGCGCGGGCTGTGGCTGGTACGCCACTTCACCGATACCTTCGAGATCGTCAATCGCCACCCCGGCACCACCATCACGGTGTCGATGGCGATCGGATAGCCGAGCCGCGCGCGTAAGCCCGGGCTGCCCTTGATTAGCTAGTTGCATCGATTCGTGAGTCGAATAGCACGGTCCGCTGTGGGTGATCCCCAGGTTACGCGCTCACGCGCTGTTCCGGCGCTCGGCCGCGTGAGCCATGTTGCGCCGGCGTGCTCGTCCCGCGCACCCTCGAGGAAGCTCTGACGGTCGCTCTTGCGGTCGCCGGCTGAAGATCATTGTGACGCTGACAGTGCAAGTTTCCGGTCGGGCCGCTGACAGTGCCACAAGGATCTTGGTGGGTTAGAGCCAGCCGTTGGACTCGGCGATGCGGGCCGCCTCCGATGAGGTGCGGGCACCGGTCTTGCCGATCGCGGAAGACAGGTGGTTGCGGACCGTGCCCACGGACAGGTGCAGGCTGTGGGCGATGTCGCGGACCGTGGCCCCGGTCGCGGCCGCGACGAGCACCTCCCGCTCGCGCTGGGTCAGGGTGCTGGACCCGGCCACCAGCGACTCGGCCGCCAAGCCGGGGTCGACCACGCGCAGCCCGGCATGGACCCGCCGGACGGCGTCGATGAGGTACTCGGGGGCGGCGTCCTTGACCACGAAACCGCTGGCGCCGGCGGCCATGGCGCGCGCGAGATAACCGGGCCGCCCGAAGGTGGTGCAGATGATGATGCGCACCGCGGGCATGGCCTTGTGCAGCGCGGCCGCCGCGTTCAGGCCGTCCAGGCCGGGCATCTGCACGTCGATGAGGGCGACGTCGGGCTTGTGCTCCTCGGCGGCGGGCAGGACCTCGTCGCCCCGGCCCACCTGGGCGACGACGGTCAGACCCGGCTCGAGGTTGAGCATGGTGGCCAGCGCGCCCCGGATGAGCGCCTGGTCGTCGGCGAGCAGAATTCTTATCACGACGCGGCGACCTCGGCGCGCAGGCGGAAGCCGCCACCCGGGACGGGACCGGCCAGCAACCGGCCGCCCACCGCCTCGAGCCGCTGCCGCAGCCCGGTCAGCCCGTTGCCGTCACCGGCGGCCGGGACCACCGGGCCGCCCTCGTCGACAATCTCCACATAGGACGATCCAATCTGGATCAGACAGGACCTCGAGGCACTGTGCCTTATCACGTTGGTGACCGCTTCCCGTACCACATAAGCAAAAGCCTCGCGAAGATGGGGCGGCACCGAATCCAGGTCGCCCGAGACGGTCGCCTCGATCTGGCCCGCCTCCAGCGCCACGCGAGCCCCCGCCACCTCCGCGGCCAGCGATGCCTCACGATAGCCCGATACGGTGGCGCGCACGTCGACCAGTGCCTCGCGCGCCTGCCGTTCGATGTCGGCGATCTCGGCGACGGCCGGCTCGACCAGGCCCTTGCCCAGCAGCCGCCGGGCCAGCGATGCCTTGACCGCCAACAAGGTCAGCGAGTGGCCGAGCACGTCGTGCAGGTCGCGGGCGACCCGGGCGCGCTCCCGCGCCACGGCGAGCGCCGCCAGCTCGTGCCGGGCGTGCAGCAGGGCCTGGTTGGAGCGCACCAGCATTCCCATGAGTGTCAAGGCGACGGCGACGCTGAGCAGCGCCGCCCAGGGGCCCCACGGCTGGTTCTCGTCGAGCGCGGCGACGACGGCGTACACGGCGACGATCGAACCGCATATCACGATCGACCACAGCGGCGGCAGCATCAGCGCCCCGATCGCCATGGCGTAGGCCAGGATCGGCATCGAGGAGGAGCCGAGCGTCACCACGAGCGCGGAACCGACCGCGGTCATGAAAGCCATGGCCGCGAGCCGCTCCCACAGCGACCTCGTCCACAGCATCGTGGGCAGCACCAGATAAGTCACGCCGTAAACGGTGAGTAGGGCCAGGGCGATCACCCGCCCCGGCCCCGTCATCGCCTCGGCCACGCCCACGCCGACGGGGATCAGCATCAGGGTGAAGAAGATCCCGACGCCCAGACCCCACCAGCGATTCCCGGCGAATCTCATGCTGCCACCGTATCCCTGTCGTCTCGAGGCGGGCCTGCGAGCCGGGTGTGAGGAGCCGGCGGCAAGCGGCCCATCAGGCCCGAGCCAGCTGGGAACGGTAGCGGCGCGCGGCGATGGCCGTCGCCACCGCGGTCCAGGCGGCCAGCACCAGGATCGCGGTGCGCAGGTCGAGCGCGTGGTTCACCACCGACTGGCCCACCTGGCGCAGCCAGAAGCTGGGCGTCAGCTTCATCAGGTCGGCCGCCCACTCGGGCACGATCTGCGACGGGATCCACATGCCACCGGCCAGGCCGAGAGTCATCATGGACGCGCCGCCGATCGCCTGTGCACTGTCCGCTGTGGACAGTTGGCCCATCGCGACGCCGATCGCCGCGAACGGGCTGCACGCAAGCCACATGCCGAGGGTCACGCCCAGCCACTGGGGGCCGGTCAGCCGCACCCCGCCGAAAGTCAGTCCCAGCAAGGAAACCACCAGGATGGTCGGCAGCGCCACGATCATCGACAGCGTCGCCTTGGCCAGCAGGTAGCTCAGCCCCGACATCGGCGTCAGGCGCAGCTGCCGCATCCAGCCGTACTCGCGCTCGATGGCGATGCCCATCCCCGTGGTCATGGCCGCGCTCATCGCGCCATACCCGGACATACTGACCATCAGCGAGAGTGCGACCGGGGTGCCGTCCCGGTAGGTGGCGCCAAGGCCACCCCAAAGCCCAACGTAGATAACGAAAAGCACGGCCGGCATGATCAGAGTGAAGATCAGGAAGCGGGAGTTGCGGGCGATGACCCGTGCCTCCAGCATCAGGTAGCGAAGGTTCATCACACGTCAACCCTCTCGGAAGTCAAGGCAAGGAAGGCATCCTCGAGCCCGGCGGCGGCGACCTCGATGTCGTGCGCGCCGCCGTACTTGTCGAGGAGCGCGCGCAGCGCCGCGTCGGAGTCGTGGCAGCGCAAGGAGAATCGGGCCTCGCGCCGGATCACCTCGCCCACGCCGGGCAGGGCCTCGAGGCGGGTCACGCAAGCGCCGGGCACGGTGACGTCGATGGTGCGTCCCGTCGCGTGAGCGCGGACCTCAGCCACGGTGCCGTCGGCGACGATCCGTCCCCGGCGCATCAGCACCACCCGGTCGGCGAACTCCTGCGCCTCCTCCAGGTAGTGCGTGGCGAACATGACGGTCCGGCCGGTACCCACATAATCACGCATCGATGCCCAGAAACGCCGCCGCGACTCGACATCCATGCCCGTGGTCGGCTCGTCGAGCAGCAGCAGATCGGGCTCGCTCACCAGCGCGAGGGCGAACCGCACGCGCTGCTTCTCGCCGCCGGAAAGCCTGGTGCAGCGCTGCTCGGCCAGCTCGGCCAGGCCGGTGCGCTTTAGCACCTCTTTCGTACGGCGGTAACGGCCGTGCAGCGCGGCGATCTCGCCGACCGTCTCGGCCACGGTCAGGTTGTCGCGCAGGGCGCCCGCCTGAAGCATCGCGCCGACGATGCCCTCCTTGACCGCGTCGCGGGGGGCGCGGCCGAACACCGTCACCGTCCCGCTGTCCGGCTTGATCAGCCCCAGCATCATGTCGACGGTGGTCGACTTGCCGGCGCCGTTGGGGCCGAGCAGCGCCACCACCTCGCCCGGGGCGATCATCAGGTCGACCCCGTCGACCGCCCGCACCTGTCCATAGTGCTTGGCCAGCCCCAGGATATGGACGGCCGCACCAGAATTCGTCATGCCACTCAAGGTATTCGCGGCCCTGTCCCCGGGACCCGGCCGCCAATCACGTCTTCGGCATGACAGTTGTCACGGAGTTCGGTAACACATGCCGGTGCAGTGGACGCCGTGGGCCGGCGAGGGCGGCGGCGTGAGCCCGTGGGCGTTCGACTCCAACGCTTTCGACCCGGACGGGTACGCGGTGGGAATCGAGGTTTACTGAGGTGAATACAAGGTGGGGCGGTCGGGCACCGGCCGCCCCACCTTGGCTGGTCAGCCGTGCCAGGAGCGCCAGAGCGCGGCGTAGGAACCGTTGGCGCGCATAAGCTCGTGATGGCTGCCCAGCTCGGTGACGCGGCCGTCCTCGATCACGGCGACCCGATCGGCGTCGTGGGCGGTGTTGAGGCGGTGCGCGATGGCGATGACGGTGCGGCCGGTGAGGACCGCGGCCATGGCGCGCTCGGTGCGGCGGGCGGTGGTCGGGTCGAGAGCCGCCGTGGCCTCGTCGAGAATCAGGGTGTGCGGGTCGGCGAGCACCAGCCGGGCGAGGGCGATCTGCTGTGCCTCGGCCGCGCCGAGCTCGCGGGCGCCGTCGCCAAGTTCTTCATCCAAACCATTTTCAAGCATCTGGTACCAGTCAGCGCCGACCGCGGCGAGAGCCGCCAGCAGTTGGTCGTCGGTCGCCCCGGGCGCCGCGAACGTGAGGTTGTCGCGCATCGTGCCGAGGAAGACGTGGTGCTCCTGGGTGATGAGGGCGATCCGGCGGCGGCGCTCGGCCGGGTCGAGGTCGACGATGGGGATGCCGCCGACGGTCACCACGCCGTCGCGGGGCGGGTCGATGCCGGCGAGCAGGCGGGCCAGGGTCGACTTTCCGGCTCCGGACGGCCCGACGATCGCCAGCCGCTCGCCCGGGTGCACCTCGAGGTCGATGCCGTGCAGCACGTCATACCCGTCGGCATAGCAGAACCGCGCCCCGCGCACCACGATCCGGGTATCCGTGGGCCAAGATCCCACAATTTGCCTGGCAATGGACGTATCGGAGCCGGCTTCGCCGGCGTATTGCCGGGCAAATTGCGGGATCTTGGTGCGGGCCTGCTCGGGCGGCACCTGGCCGACGCCAAGAACCCTTGCCAGGGAAGCGAAACCGCGCTGCGCCTGCTCGAGCCACTGCAACGCCCGGTCGAGCGGCTCGACCGCCTGCTGCAGGTAGACGGTGGCGGCGACCACCTGGCCCAGGGTCACCCAGCCCCTGCCCAGGAAGGCGCCCCCGGCGACCAGCATCAGCGCGATCGGCAGTGCGTAGCTGCCCTCGACGATCGGGAAGAAGACCGAGCGCAGCCTCAGGGTGGCCGACCGGGTCGCCCACACGCGGGCGATGCGCTCGCGGCCGTGCTTGACGCGCTCCTCGTTGAGGCGCAAGGCTTCCACGGTCCGGGCGCCCTCGGCCGTGGTGGTGAGGGTGTCGGTGAGGTCGGCGGTGGCCGCGCCCTCGGCGAGGTAGGCGGGGCTGGCCCGCTTGAGGTACCACCGGCACACGAGGGAGATTGTCGGCAGCCCGGTCAGGGCGACGAGGCCGAGCAGCGGGTGGAGCAGGAACACGGCACCGAAGAGCAGGGTGAGTTGGGCGGTGGCAATGACGATGATGGGCACCACGTCGCGCACGGTGGTGCCGACGGCGCCCACGTCCACCGAACTGCGGGTGGCCAGGTCGCCGGTGCCCGCCCGCTCCACGACGGAGACGGGCAGGTTGAGGGTGCGGGTCACGAAGTCCTCACGCAGCTTGGCCACCGAGCGCTCGCCGAAGCGGTACCCGGTGTAGTGCGCGAAACGCAGCAGAACCCCTTGCACCAGAACGCATCCGCCGATGGCCATGGCGAGCCGGTCGACCCGGTCGGCCCCGCTGCCGGCTCCGCCCGCCACCACGGCGTCGACGATCCGGCCCAGCAACCACGGCGCCGCGAGGCCGGTGATGGCGGCGGCGGAGTGCAGCGCCAGCACCAGCAGCACGGCGCGGGAGTCGGTCCGGAACAGGGTCACCATGGTGGAGCGGACCGAGCGGCGGTCGGCGATGGGCAATCCGGTCATCGTGAGACCGCCTCAAGCGAGTCATCGTCGATGTCGGCGTCGCGGGAGACGAGCGAGCGGTAGAGCGGATCCTGGGCCAGGAGTTCGGTGTGGTGCCCGGTGCCGGCGATCCTGCCGTGGCGCAGATGCGCCACGGCGTCGGTGGAGACAAGCAGCAGGGGAGAGGTGGTGATAACGACGGTGGTGCGGCCGGCGCGGTAACCCTTGAGGCGCTGGGCGACGCGGGCCTCGGTGTGGGCGTCGACGGCTGAGGTGGGATCGATCAGGATCAGGATCTCCGGCTCGGCCAGCAATGCCCGGGCCAGCCGGACCCGTTGGCGCTGACCGCCGGAGAGGGTGCGGGCGCGCGTGCCGATCTGGGCGTCGAGGCCGTCGGGCAGCGCGTCGACCACGTCCTCGGCCGAGGCCGCGTGCAGCGCCGCCCGGATCTCCTTGTCGCTCAAGCCTTCCCGGATGCGCAGCAGCCGGCGCAGCTCCCCGGCGAACAAGTAGGAGTCGTGGTCGGCGACGAGGATGCGTTCGCGGATCCGGGTCAGGGGAATGTCAGCCAGCGCAACCCCGCCCCACGTCACCGCGGTCTCACCGAAGCGGCCCAGGCGGTCGGCGAGCGCGATCGCCTCGGCCGGGTCGGCGGAGGCGACGCCGAAGAACTGTCCACTGTGGATGGTGAGGCCGGTGTCGGGATCGTGCAGCGGGGCCGGCCCGTCCGGGGCGTCGGTGTTGGCGACGGTGGCGGCGTCAGCGGCGGATTCGGGGACCAGGTTGAGCACGGCCAGGACCCGCCGGGCGGCGACCCGGCCCCGGATGAACATGTAACCGCCCTCGAGCAGGAACCACACCGGCGCGGTGAGGGCCGCGGCGAACCCGTACACGGCGACCATCTGGCCGATGGTGATGTCCCCGGCGGCGGCCATCCGGGCCGCGAGCCATACCACCGCCGCCAGGAAGAGCCCCGGGATCACCACCATCAGGGCGAAGATCCAGCTGTTGACGGCGCCTACGCGGTACCCCTTGAAAAGCAAGCTCTGAGACCGCGAGATATAGGACTTGGCGAACAACGCCCGGCCACCGACGCCCGCGAGCACCCGCAGCCCGGCCACGATGTCACCGGCCCGCGCGGTCAGCGCGCCCTGCTGATGCCGGTAGGTCGACTCGGCCCGTTCGAGCCGGCGCAGCAACGGGCCGATCAGGAAGGCGCACGCCGGCACGCCCAGCAACACGAACAGCGCCAGCATCGGCGATATCGCCCACAGCAGCGCCGCGACAACGCCATAGGCAATCACCGCGCCGATGCCCGGCCCGAGAAGCGTCAGCGTCAGCGAGACGATGCTGATGTCGATGCCGCTGACCGTGGAGACCTCGCCCGCCGCGAGCCGCCGCGCCAGCGCGGCGCCCCCGTGCGAAACCGAATGCAGCACCAGCGCGGCGGAGCGGCCGGTCGCGTCCTCGCGCACCATCGTCATGGTGCGGTGGCGCATGATGCCCAGCCACGCCAGCACGAAACCGGAGAGCACGATCGCCGCCACCCACCACAGAAGTGCTTGCTGGTTATGCCTTCTGAGGCCATCGTCGACCGCGCGGGCGATCAGGTAGGGACGGGCGGCCAGCCCCACCATCCAAGTCGTGCCGAAGAAAGCACCGCGCAGTATGCGCACCGGCTGGCGGAGGGCGAGCCACCAAATGTATCGAAGGGGTCCTCTGGTGTCCGGGATGCCTGGATCTGGGTGGGGCAAGCGCAGGGGCACCTGCCCCACCCTACTTGCTGGACGCTAGCGCCCGTACCGAGTTTTGAGGTGTCGCCACCGGTCCCGGGCAGGTCGGTAGCGAGGCAGGCTTGTGCTCAGACTTCGCCCCGGGTAGAGCGCCCACCCGATGACGCGGATGTGACGGCGACCGGCGTCCGCCCGGCGTGTCGCAGGGGGTTGCCCCTTTCGCACCGGAGAAAACTCTCGACACCTCGGCCAAGGTGTCCAGACTTTTCTCCGCGAAATTCGCCGTGGCTGGTCGGCGCTGGTCGGCACTGGTCGGGCCGGTCGAACGCGCACCCGCTCGACCGGCCCGCACCAGAATGGCCGACGATCGCCTGATCGCATAGATCAGAGCATCTAACCTAATCAAGATTGAACCGGGTGCGCGCGCCCGACGTGCCATTGGCTGTGGCCGTTCGAAGGACGTGAGCAGGAGCTGGCGCGCATCGGGGCCGCCTTTGCCGGTTCCGATGTCGACGCCGTGATCCTCACCGCGCCGGCCGGCATGGGCAAAACCCGTCTTGCCCGGCAAGCACTATCCATTTTGGAGGGTACCCATACCGCCTGGCTCGGCGCGACGCGAGCCGCCGCCGACATCCCGTTCGGTGCCGTCGCCTCGTTGCTGCCTGAACAGATCCCGGACGGCGGTCCGGTCGAACTGATCCGCGAGACGGCGCGCCGGGTGCGGGCCTGGGGCGGTCGCCATAGAGCCGTGATCGCCGTTGACGATGCCCATCTGCTCGACCGGGCGTCGAGCACGCTCATCGCCCACTTGATCTCCGACCGTCTGGTCTTCGCCGTACTGACCGGGCGCGCCGGTGAGCCGCTCGCGGACGTGTTCGCGCGCCTGGGCACCGAGGGCCGCGCATTGCGGATCGAGCTTCCGCCGCTTCCTGAGGATGTCATCGACCGCCTCATCGACCACGAGCTGCGCCTGGTTGCTGCCACCCCTCCCGGTGATCTTGTATCCGCGAATGGCCAACCATTCGTGCAAGACCAACGGGCAAGGGTGGTGGAGCTTGACGCGCGGCGGCGGCGGCGCCTGCACCGGGTGGCCCAGGGCAACCCGCTGGCCCTGCGGGAGTTGCTGCACGGCGCCGAACCGGGTGGCCTCACCGAGCTGATCACGTCGAGGTTGGACGCCCTGCCGGCCGGCACCCGGCGCGTCGTGGACCTCGTCGCCTGCGGCGAACCGCTGGCCATGTCGGTCCTGGAGGAGGTGGCCGGTCTCGACTCGCTCTCCGAGGCGGAGGACAGCGGCCTCATCGTGGTGGAGCGCAGCGGCCTGCGCGCCGAGGCCCGCCTCGACCACCCGCTCTACGGCGAGATCCTGCGTTCGAGGATGCCGCTGTCGCGGGCCGTGCGCACCTACCGCGACCTGGCCGGCGCCGCCCTCAAAGGCCCGCTCCGGAGGAGGGGCGACGTGCTGCTCGCCGCCGTCTGGCAGGTGGAGGCGGGAATGATCGGCCGGCCCGACCTGGTCCGCGAGGGCGCCTGGATGGCGATCGGCCATGCCGACCTGGAGCTGGCCGAGCGGCTGGCCCGGGCCGCCCGCGACGCCGAGCCGTGCGACGAGGCGGACACGGTGCTCGCCGAGATCCTCGCTTACCGGGGCCAGGTGGGCGAGGCGGCCCGTGTCCTGCCGGAGGAGCCACCGCCCGATCCCGACGACCGCGCCGGATGGGCGGTCACCCGGGCCGAGATGCTCTACCTGGCGACCGGCGACATCGACGGCGCACTGTCTGTTTTGGACAGTGTGGACGGCGACCCGCTCGCCGAGGCGTCCCGCTCGTGGCTGCTGTTCTTCGACGGGCAGTGCCTGCGCTCGGCCGAGGTCGCCGCGGTCGTGCTGGCCCGGGAATCCTCCTGCCCCAAGGCGCGGATCTGGGCCTGGGCCGCGGCCACCGGCGCCGCCGGGTTCCTCGGCCGGCTCGACGAGGCCGCGGCGGCCCACCGCCGGGGACGGGCGCTCGCCGAGGCGCACGTCGACACCGTGCCGTGGGGCGTGGTCGAGATGGACAGCGCGATGTGCTTCGCCCACCTGGCCTGCGGGCAGCCGGCAGCCGGCCGGTCGATCGCGGCCGAGGGATACGAGCGGGCCACGGCGGGTGGCGCGGCGATGATGATCAGCGGGTGGGCGCTCTACGGCGGGGTCGCGGCCTTGGCCCGCGGGCATCTCGACGAGGCCGAACGGCTGCTGATCGAGGCGACCGCCGGGTTCGTCGCCAACGACTCTTTCCGCATGGCGCACTGCTGCATCTCGGCGCACGCCGCCACCCTGGCGCTCAAAGGCGATCCCCACGCCGGGGCGATGATGGAGCGGGCCGAGACGCTCGACCACCCGGCCTACCGCGTCCTGGCGCCCTTCGTGGAGAGCTGGCGGGCCTGGATCGCTTATGCCGCAGGGGATCTGTCCGTCGCCGTGGCCGCCGCCCGGCGCGCCGCCGGGCTGGCCCGCGACTCCGGCCTGCCCGTCATAGAGGCCCTGGCCCTCTATGACGTCGCCCGGCTCGGGGCCAAGCCGGACCTGGCTCGGCTCGACGCCATCGACAACGACCTGGCCTGCGTGATCGCCGACGCGGCGCGGGCGCTGGGCTCCCGCGACGGTGGCGGCGCGCTGCAGGCCGCGGCGGGCCAGTTCGCCGAGCGCGGCTACGACCTGCACGCCGCCGAACTATTCGCCACCGCCGCCCACCGCCACCAGCGCAACGGCCGCCTCGGCCACGCCGACCTGGCCCGGGCCAAGGCGGCCAAGCTACGGGCCACCCTGCCCGGCGCGAAAACCCTTCTGCTGCAACCGGCGGAGCTCACCGGCATGCTCACCGCGCGCGAGCGGGAGGTGGTGCTGCTGGCCGCCGAGCACACCAGCGCCGAGATCGCCCAGAAGCTGAGCCTGGCCCTGCCGACGGTCAACAACAACCTCGCCCGCGCTTACACCAAGCTGGGCATCACCGGCAGGGCCCAGTTGCGGACCCTGCTCGGTGACGAACCCGATTAGAGCCCGATCAGAGCAAGGCTGCGACGCCCTTGCGGTAGTTCTTGCCCTTGCCGTCGGGCACATAGTTGTTCTCGGTGTTGCCCGCGGCGTCCACCGAGAACCAGTGGATGACCGTGCCGGCCGGCAGGGTCAGCGTCTCGCCACCCTCACGGATACCCGCCGAGGCGTAAAGCGTCGACGAGTAGGTGGGCACGGAGCGATCGAGCGTATAGAAGATCGCCGCCGCCTCGGTGACGTCGAACTTGACGCTCACCATGCCCGGAGTCGATGACGGCGACACGATCAGCGCGCTCTCGGGCCGCTGGTAGTCGGTGGCGAAGTCGTGCGCCACGCGCATCAGCTCCACCAGACCGTTGGAAAACTCCATCGTCTCGGCGTGGGCCTCGTCCCAGTTCGGCTGGAACGCGGTACCCACCTCGAAATTCCAGGCATAGAGGTGGTACTTGTACCAGAGCATGTCCCCGGAGTTTCCCGCCGCCGAGTAGAGCACGTCCGAGATCGGGCCGGTGCGGGCCGGAGTGACCGCCATGTTGCGGTGCCGCTTGATGGCGGTGAGGATCCGCGCCGAAGCGCCCCAGAAGTACGACTCCTCGGCCAGGGTCGGCCGCGGCGCCGAGATGCGGCCGGGCACGCTATAGGAACCCGGAGACCACATGAAGTAGTTGCCCGAGCTGTGCAGGTTCATTGAGAACTTGAGGTTCGGGCGGGAGGCCAGCCAGTCGACGTTGTTGTCCTCGGGCTCGGACAGTTCGCTCGGCCCGGCGAAGATGTCGCTGGTGCAACTGGCCGAGGCGCCGAAGTACCCGTCGAACAGGCTGTACTCGGTGTAGTTGCGGTTGTTGTCCACGCCCCAGGCGTTGCGCGCCAAGGCATCCGCCGGCCCGGTGAGCGGGCAGTGGTTGGTCATGTTCTTGCGCTGGAAGTTGAAGTCGTGGAAGGAGTAGTGCCCGCCATCCGGGTTGACCGAGGGCGCGATCCAGATCTCGAGGTTGTTCAGCAGTTGCTTGGTACGCCCGTCGTGTCCGTAGTTGCGCAGCAGGCGTTCCGCGGTCTCGATCGTCACCAGCGGCGGCACCCACTCGCGTGCGTGTTCCTGCGCGTAGGCGAGCACGCCCGGCTTGGATCCGTCGCGGGTCTTGCCGATCCTGATGGCATAGACCGGATGCGGTTCGCGTGAAACGCTCGCGGGCGCGTGCAGGTTGTCGGTGAGCATGGTGCGCGCGGCCGGGGCCACGATGCCCGCACCGGCGTTGCCGCGATAGGTGTAGGCCTTGATGAGCGAAGCCGCGCTCGCGTTGAGCGCGGCGACGACCTGGGCGGCGGTGCTCGTCGCCGCGCCGGCCGCGTCGGTGGCGAGACTGACGGTGATGTCCTTGCCGGAGACGGTGACCGACAACGACTGGCCGGCGGAGCCCGGGTTGACCACCGTCACCGAGATGTCGTTACCACCCTCGTGACCCCAGGCCAGGCTGTCGATCGCGACCCGGTTGGCACTCGCGCTGCCCAGCACGACTTGGGCTTTTCTGCGGTACCCGTTCGTCTTGAAGGGCAATTGGACGATCTCCGCGAGGTCGGGGAACTCCGCGGCCAGGCTGTGGATCCGCGCGTAAAGCTCGGTCGGCGTCAGGTAGGAGGTGACGAAGTCCTTCTGGTATCCGGGACCCTCCGGGTCGTCGCCCGGGATCGGCAGCCACTCGGCGACCTTCGCCGTGGCTACGTCGCCGCTGGGGCTGGTGATCTGGATGTACTCGGGGCGGGCGGTCACGAGCGACGCCCCACGGTGGTACAGGTAGACGTCCGCGTCGACGAAGCGGTTGATGGTCTGGCTGCCGCCCGAGCCCATCGGGGTGCCGGGGCCGCTGTCGCGTTGCACCGTAAGGGTGTTGTTCTGGCTCTGCCCGTTGGCCCACTTCGCCTCGACCGACAGCACCTGGTTGGTGCCGGACGTGTAGTAGTCGGCGCGAATGATCCGGACGTCGGACTGGGCCGGGTCGGCGGCGATCTGCGCCGTGAACGCCTGGTTGTCGGCCTTGTGCGCCGCGATGGTGTGCTCACGCTCTTCGATACGAGCGCTCGAGTCCTCGGCCTTGTAGAGCGTCGGGCCCAGCCGGTACCCGAGATCCCGCAACGTAGTCGCCTGGCTCGGCGTGACCACCGCGTGGACGACGATGCGGTCCGGCAGCCGCGTGACGTGGTGGTCGAGGTCGACCCCGGTGGCGACGAGCCGGTCGAGCTCGGCGGAGTCGGCCACGCTGACCTCGACGACGCCGGCCAGCTCATCGGGCAGCCGCTCGGCAACCACGCCCTGGGCCGGCTCACCGTTGGCCGGGGCCAAGGGAAGCAGCATGCCGACGACGACCAGGATGGCGAACGCCGCGGCGAACAGGATCCGGATCCTTCGTGAGGGGTGGAGATAACGCATTTTCCTCCCTTTCGGATCAGCCAAGCCGCACCTTGGCATTCGTGGGACGAATTTGGCATCTCATCCTAAGCGAAAATAATGAAGCCCGCCTATTTCGGGCGGGCTTCACCGGTACCGGAGAAGACTAAATGCCGGCACACTGCCGTAGTTCTGGCGCGTCTGCCCGTCCAGGTCATACCGTTCAGAAGCGGGACATCAGCGCCCGCACGTTCTCGATGTAGGCGTGGTTGGGGTAATAGACCTTATCGCCGTCATCGATCGAATTTCGCACCGTGCCGTGCCCGACGTTGTAGGCCGCTATGACCGCGTTGAGCAAGCAGAACTCGCGATGGTCCGGCACGGCCGGGTCCAGCGAGCAGTCCGAGGCCCGCACGGTGTAATCGCCGTTCTCGGGGTGCAGCGCGTCGCCGTCAAAGTAGCGGTCGGCGAAGTCCTTGATGAGCCACTGCAGATACTCGCTGCCCAGCATGGCGTTGCCCGGCACGTCGCGCACGTTGAAGCCGGTGCTGAAGAACCGGTTCATCCAGTCGGCGGTCGCCGGCATCACCTGCATCGCCCCGACCGCGCCGACGCACGACACGATCGCCGACTGCCAGCCGCTCTCCTGCTCCGCCACCGCCTTGAGTAGCTTGGGGTCCAACGTCACCCGGGACACGGTCCAGAAACGCCTTGCCGCGGCGGCGTCCAGGGCCGCGCCGACCTGCTCGCGCGGCACGTTGGTGCCCTCATAATGCGGTTGGCAGCCGCTCGGCTCTTTGGGCGGCGGCGGGGGTGCCGGTGCGCTCGGCACCGGCTTGGGGCTCGGCTTGGGCTTGGGCTTGGGCGAAGGTGACTTCGATGGGGACGCCGAAGGGGAGGGTGACGGCGCCTCCGACACTTCCGGAGACGGCTCGGCCGACGCTGTCACCCGCGGTGACAGATCCTGGTAGCCGAGGGCGACGACCGGGTCGGACCGCCGGAACCACCATATGCCGCCGGTCGCCACCAACCCTGTCAAAAGCGCTGCGAGGCCCAGAATTACGGAACGCTTACCACTAATCGACATAAGTCCCTCCCCGATTGGACCACCCCACCCTAGACCAAGGTCGTCTAGCCTGCAGCAATGGGGAAGCGCGCGGTGGTCATCGGCGGCGATCTATCGATCTAGCATTTTCCCCGAAAATGCTGCCTGCCAACGCTTTGAGGCAGCATTTTCCCAGATAATGCGTTCGCCCATCCACCCGCACACGCTCAGCTGAGGCGGGGCAGGCGTTGGGGATTCTCCAGCACCGGGCGGAACAGGTCGCCCTTGTCCGCGAGCCGGCCCGGCAGATCGCGGATGGTGAAACCGTCCGGCCGCAAGTCGGGATCGTCAAGCTCGTCCCACTCGACCGGCGCCGAGACCGGCGCGCCCGGGGCCGGACGCGGACTGTAAGGCGCCACAAGGGTTTTGTTGAGGGCGTTTTGCGTGTAGTCGAGCCGGGCCAAACCTTTGCGATCCGACCGCTGCCACTTCCAGCTGATCAGATCGGGAACCACCGCGCCGACGGTCTTGGACAGCTGCTCCACCCATTCTCTTGTCTTCTTGAAGTCAGGGCCGGGCTTTATGGGTACCCAGATCTGGATCCCTCGCCGCCCGGTGAGCTTGGCACACGCCGTGATGCCCAGGTGCTCGAAGGCGGTGCGGTGCAGCCGCGCGAGCACCAGCAGGTCATCCCACTCGGTAAGCTCGCCCGGATCGAGGTCGATGAGCGCGTAGCTGGGTTTCTCCGGCGCGTCCACCCGTGAGGTCCACGCGTGCCACTCCAATGCCCCGAAGTTGGCCGCCCACACCAGCGCGGCCGGCTCATCGACCACCAGATAGGTGCTGACCTCGTCGCGGTCGGCGCCGGGGTTGTCCCAGCGCGGCACCCACTCCGGTGCGTGGTCGGGCAACTGCTTGTGCCAGAAGCCTTTCGCCTGCGCGCCGTTGGGGAACCGGTGCATGTTCAGCGCCCGGCGGGTCAGGTAGGGCAGGGCGGTGGGCGCGATCTGGGCCGCGTAGCGCAGCAGATCCCGTTTGGTGACGGGCTTTTCACCTTTGCGCGCCGGGAACAACACCTTGTCGAGGTTGGTGACCCGAAGCTCCCGTTCGAACACGTGCCATTTCCCTTGCGCCCCAAGCGAGTCCAGCTCGGCCAGCTCGTCGTCGCTCACCTGGCGCGCCTTGAGCGTGACCGATGCCCGCGCGGGCGGCTCGCCCGAGCGCCACAGCCGGTCCGGGTCGGCCTTGACCTCGTCGTTCGTCCGGCCGGACAGCACGGAGGTCGGATGGTCCTCCGGGTCCCAGCCGTCCACCGCGAACTCGTCGCGCTTCTTCAGCAGCAGCCAGTCCTTGCCTTCCTTGGACGAACCGGTCCGCACGAGCGTGAAATGCCCCTTCAGCCGCTCCCCGTACAGATCAAAGGAGATCTCGCCCTGGGCGACATCGAGCTCCTTTTTCGACTCCCACACCCCGATGTCCCAGACGATGACGTCGCCCGCCCCGTACTGTCCCGACGGGATGACGCCCTCAAAATCGAAGTACTCCAGCGGGTGGTCCTCGACCTGGAACGCGGCCCGGCGCACGCCGGCGTCCAGCGTCGGCCCCTTGGGCACCGCCCAGCTGGCCAGCGTCCCGCCGATCTCCAGCCGGAAGTCATAGTGCGGTCGCCGCGCCCGGTGCTTCTGCACCACGAACCGTCCCGCACCCATCATCCATTTTTACCCGATCGCCCGGGTCCTGAAGCCCTCGTTCTCCAGCCGCGGCGCCTTGGTGATGGCCGGCCCGATCAGCGTCGCGGTCTCGCGCGGCCTGCTCCTGGACCTGCTGGCCGGGGCGGACGCCAAGGAGGTGACCGCCGCCTACAAGTTGTTCGTGAAAATCTTCGAGCAGTGGGTAAGTTCTGCTGATGTCGCGTGATACCTGGATCGTCCTTCTCATCGTCGGCTTTGGACTGCTGGCCCTGGTGACGCTGATCGTCGCCGTCAAGTTCGCCCTGCGCCTGCTCGCCACCAAGCGGATGCTGGGTGAGCTGGGGACCGGCGGCAAGATCGCCTTCTACGGCGCGCTGCTTTACACCATCTTCCCGGTCGACTTGCTGCCCGACCCGATCTACCTCGACGACATCGGCGTGCTGGCGGCCGCCCTGGCCATCCTCACCAAGACCCTGCGCTCCCGCCGCCGCGGCACTGCCAAGATCCCGGAGGTAGCACGGCAAAATCGTTAGCGCTTGATTTAGCACCGCTTCGGGGATCACGATTAGTTCTCCGGGGGGATCTCTTTGAGGAGGTGCTCATGGATCAAGTCGATGTACGAGATGTAAGCAGCACCCACCAACTCGGCGTCAGCCGCCCGCCGTTGGCCATTGAAGACCTTCCCGAACCGGAGGAGGTCTTCAAGGTTTCCCGGTTGGGTCCCCGCCAGTTGTTCATGTACGCGCTCGGCCCCAGCCTCATCGCGCTGGGCATCTCCATCGGCAGCGGCGAGTGGCTTCTCGGCCCGCAAGCGGTGGGGCAGTACGGTTTCGTCGGCGTGGGCTGGGTCATCACGGTCTCCGCGGTGCTGCAGACCTTCTACAACGTGGAGATCTCGCGGTACGTCATGGCGACCGGCGAGGCCCCCGTCGTCGGCTTCGGCCGGGTGCCGCCCGGCTACCTGTTGTGGGCCCCGGTCGGGGTCTTCGTCGTCATCTTCGCCTTCATCGCCGGCGGCTGGGCCGCCGCGGCCGGGCAGGGCGTGTATGCGCTCGTGCACGGCTCGATCGCGCCGTCCGGGGCGGAGGAGCCGCGGCTGTGGGCGATCGGGCTGCTGGTCCTGGTGTTCCTGATGACGCTGTTCGCCAAGCGGATCAGCCGCTCGCTGGAGCTGGCCAACTGGGGGATGGTCGGCGCGATCCTGATCGGGCTGATCCTCATCGACCTGTTCGTGGTGCCGTTCGCCACGTGGTGGGAGGGGATCCGGGGGTTCTTCACCCCGGCCGCGCCACCGGCGGGCATCACCGCCACCCAGCTCGGCGCGCTGGCCGGGTTCACTGCGCTCGCCTCAGGTCTCAACTGGTATGTCATGGGCCACTACCGTGACAAGGGCTACGGCATGGGGTACCGCACCGGGTTCCTCGGCGGCCTGCGTGGCGGCAGCGGCGGCCTGCGCGACAATGGTGTCACCTTCTCCGACGACGCCGCCAACACCACGCGCTGGAAGCGTTGGTACCGCTTGCTTCTGGCCGACCAGTGGGGCATCTTCTTCATCGGCGCCATGCTGGGCATGCTGCTGCCCACGATCCTGATGGCGCGGGCGGTCGAGATGTCGGGCGCCAAGCCCACCACCGCCAACGTGCCGACCTTCGTGGCCTCCGCGCTGGACAAGGAGTATGGCCGGGGGCTGTTCTACATCGCGCTCATCATCGGCGTGCTGATCCTGTTCAGCACGCAGCTGGGCATCTTCGAAGGCATGGTGCGGGTCACGACCGATGCCGCCCACGCCAACAGCCCGCGCCTGCGCGCCCTGATCGACGGTGACCCCAGGCGCTTCTACTTCCCGTTCATGTTGGTGCTTCTGGTGGTCATCTCGATCGTCCTGCACCTGGCCCTCCCCGTGAACCTGGTGCAGTGGTCGGCGAACATGTCCAACCTCGGTGCGCTGATCTTCCCGTTCCTGTTGATCTACCTCAACATGAGGCTGCCCAAGGCCGCCCGGCCCCGCCCGTGGCACTACGTGCTGCTAGCGGCGAACGTGGTGTTCTTCGGCTTCTTCTTCATCAACTTCATCTCGGACTTCTTCGGCGACCCGCTGGTCAAGTTCTGAAGCCGGTGAAGGGGTGCGCACCCCAGGCGGCGACGCCGGCAGGGTGCGCACCTCCCTGAAGGCCAGCATGAACAGCACCGCGGCCACGCTCACTCCCGCCGCCACGAGGATGGTCGTCTGAGTGCCCCAGGCCAGAGCGGCCGGCCCGGCGAGCACCTGACCGAGCGGGATCGCCAGGAACGACCCGAGCATGTCGTAGGAGTAGACCCGCGACAGCAACTCATCCGGGATGTTGCGCTGCATCGTCGATTCCCACGCGATGCCGAACTGCTCGATGCCGAAGCCCGCGGCGAGCGCCGCCGGGATGAGCAGCGCGACGCGCGGCGCCTCGGCCATCGCGATAAAGAGTGGCATCTCGCTCAGCATGCAGATCACGCCGAGGCGCAGCAGCCGGTTGACCCGGAGGCGAAGCGCCACAAGCGCTCCGAGCACCATGCCGAGGGTCTCGGCGGCGAGCACGAAACCCCAGACGCGCCGGCCGACCGTCTCGTCGGCGACGACCGGCCCGAGCACGCCGATCGCGGCGGCGTGGGCGCAGTTGAGCACCGTGAACCCCAGGACCACGGACCACAGCCAGGTGCGGCCGGTGAACTCGCGCCACCCCTCGTGCAGGTCGCGCAGCAAGTTGCTGCCCTCGGCTTTCACGCGAGGCGCGGCGGTTGTCCGTACCATGGAAAAAATAAGAGATGCCAAGGCAAACGTCGCCGCGTCCACGGCCAGGCCCCACCCCGGACCCACGCCGGCGACCAGGATCCCGCCCAGCGAGGCGCCGCAGATCATCGCGACGTTAATGCCGATCCGGTTGAGCGCGTTGGCCTGTTGCAGCATGCTGCCCGGCACTGTTTGCGGAAGCAGGGCCGAGGAGGCCGGGAGGGCGAAAGCCGTTGCGGTGCCGTTGATCGCGGACAGGGCCATCAGCCAGCCGATGGTCGCGGTGCCGCTGAGCACCATCGTGGCGACCGTCGCCTGGGTCGCCGCCGCGACCACGCCGGAGACCACCATCACCAGCTGCCTGGGCAGGCGGTCGGCCACGACCCCGCCGATCAGCAGGAAGATGACGTTGAGCAGTGAGCGCGCCCCGACGACCAGGCCGAGGTCGCCGGCCGAGCCGGTCAGGTCGAGCACCGCGAAGGCGAGCGCGATCGGCGCCACCGCGTTGCCCAGCATGGTGATCAGGCGACCCGAGGCGAGCCGGCGGAAAGCCGGGAACCGAAGGGGGGCAAGGCTTTGTGGTCGGGGGGTCACTTTCCGGGCTCCATTTCGAACAGCGCGATCGTGGCGCTGACTCTTATTGTTTTCTTGGTACGGGGCGGCTTCGCCGCGAGGTGAAGTTCGTCCGAAACCGCGCTGATCTTTTGGCTGATCGCCTGCCACGCCTCGGGATCGACCCAGAGCTCGGCGTCGGTGAAGTGGTTGCTGAGGCTGCGGCGCAGCATCGCCCAGCGCCGGTTCAACTCGGTGACCATGGCCTCGTGGAAGAGGCGGCGGCCGTCCGGGTCGTCCTCCTCCGGCAGTTTGTCGGGTCTCTTCAACGCATCCTCGATGACATAGCGGTAGCGCTTGGCGACGCCGCCGTGGATGCGCTCCTGCCCGGCCACCTCGATGAGGCCGGTGGCGTGCAGTTGGCGCAGGTGGTAGCTGGCGTTGGCGTGGTTGAGGTCCAGCTCGCGGGCGATCTCGGCCGCGGTCAGCTCCGCGCCCGTGAGCAGGGACAGGATGCGCAGCCGGATCGGGTGTGCCAGCGCCCGCAGGTGCGCCTTGGGATCTACTCCCGCGTCAGCTCCCAAAGACATGTTTGGGAGTCTACCTCAGGTACTCAAGCCATGTCTTCCCGCCGCTTTTCGCCGGCGTCGTGAGCCCGCCCTCCCGGAACGCCCGGCCGAGCTTGCCCGGAAGCTTGACCCTCAGGATGGGACGGCGCAATCCCTTGGCGTTCAACCACTGCCGCAATGCGGTGTCGGCGTCGAGGATCTCCGGGCCACCGAAATCCTCGATGGTCCCGCTCGGGCCCCGCTCCACCTGCTCGCCGACGCGCCGCGCCACCTCGTGCACGTCCACCGGCTGGGTCTTGATGCCCGGGTCCATGACCATCACGCCCAGCTTGGCCATGAGGCGCAGCGGTCGTCGCCCTCACCTGCATGTTTCTTTGCAGCAGCTCGGGTACGACCGCCCGGCCCAGCATCCCGGTCGCCCCCGTCACCAGAATCCTTCTCACGAACCTCTTTCTATCAGGTGGTTTTGTTGGCAGGCTTTCCGCATGTCCGAAACGGCTTTGGTGCTCGGCGGCGGTGGCGTGACCGGTGTCGCCTGGGAGCTTGGCATCCTGACCGGCCTGGCGGCGGCCGGGGTGGACCTGGCAAAGGCCGACCTGGTGGTCGGCACCTCCGCGGGCTCGGTCGTGGGCACCTACGTCGCCTCCGGCATCGACCTTGAGGAGCGTTACGAGCGCCAGATCGCCGCCTCCAGCGGGGAGATCCCGGCCCGGCTCGGCCTGCCGATCTTCGCCCGGTTCGCCTGGGCCATGGTCCGCTCCCGTGACGCTGTCACATATGCGGCCCGCATCGGCAAGATGGCCCTGGCCGCTTCGACGGTGCCCGAGGCTTCACGGCGGGAGGTGATCGCCGGCCGCCTCGGCGTGACCGAGTGGCCTTCGAAACGGTTCCTTGTCACCGCGGTCGACGCCGCCACCGGCGAGTTCAAGGTCTTCGACCGCGACAGCGGGGTGTCCATTGTGGACGCCGTCGGGGCCAGCTGCGCCGTGCCCGGCGTATGGCCGCCCGTCACCATCGACGGCCGCCGCTACATTGACGGCGGTGTGCGCTCGGCCACCAACGCCGATCTCGCTTCGGGTTACCAGAAAGTGGTCATCATCGCCCCGATATCCTTGGGCGGCAAGCACATTCCGCGGGTCCCGGCTCAGGCCGCCGCCCTGCGCGCCGCGGGCGCCTCGGTCATCGTCATCACCCCGGACGCCGCCGCCAAGGAGGCGATCGGCCGCAACGTCCTGGACCCCGCCCGCCGCCCGGGGTCGGCCCGCGCCGGCCGCACCCAAGCCACCGCCATCGCCGAGCAGGTCGCCCAGGTCTGGGGCTAAAGCGTGATCGCCGTGCCGACTGTGGCCGACGCCTCGGCGGCCGCCAGCACTTTCACCACCTGACGTCCAAACCAGACACTCAGCGGGTGCTCCGGCCCGCCCACCGACTCGATCAGCTGGGTGACGGCCCGCCCGAACGAAGCTTGGGCGTCGCCGTCGAACCCGGGCAGCGTCACCCAGCCCGACTCCCCGTACAGCACCGTCTCGTAGTGGCTCGCCGCCGGGGCGGCGTCGAGGGTCAGCTCCATCGTGCTGACCGCCCTGGACTCGTGCCGCATCGTCACATAGGTGGTCTGCCGCGGGCCGGTCATCGCGGTCACCTCGGTCACCGGCCCCAGCGCCGGCCACAGCAGGGAGAGCGCGTGCGGCCCGATGTCCCAGAGCCCGCCGTGCTCGCGCCGCCAAACCGAGCCCGCGTAAGGGTTTCTCCCGGTGAAGATGGACCCGAACGAGGTGGCCCGGCCGCCGTGCCACCCTCCCACGGACACGGCTTGGTCAAGCGCCGCTGTGGTCTGCGGCTGGAAGCGGTGGGTGTAGAAGATGATCGACGCCACGCCGGCACGGCCCACCGCCTCCACGACCCGGTCCGCCGCGTCGACCGTCAGCGCCAGTGGTTTGTCCAGCAACACGTGGCAGCCGGCCTCGGCGGCGCGGACCGCCAGCTCGGCTTGGACATGGGGCGGCAGCGCGATGGCCACGGCGTCGACCGACTCCAATAGGTCTTCCAGTTCGAGCGGGGGCACCCCGAAGGCCTGGCCGAGGTCGGCCGCCTTGCGCGGATCGCGCCCCCAGACGCCCGCCAACTCCACCTCGGGGTGCGCGGCGAGCGCCGCCGCGTGCACTTCCCGCGCCCAGAACCCGGTGCCCAGCACTCCGAACCTCACGCGATCACTCTAGACGGTGAGGATTTCGCGGGCAGTGAATCTTGGCGGATTATGGTCGCCCTGGCGACCATAATCCGCCAAGATCTAAAGGACCATGGGGGCGCGATGGTCAGCCGGGCTTGCGGCTGATCCGGTAGTGCAGCACAAGAAAAGGCAGCCCGAAAATCCAGAAGGCGTGCGCGGCGCGCAGCATGCCGTCATACACGAACACGTCGAGTTGTTCGGCGAAGCCGTGCACCGCCAGCGCGGTCAGCTTGCGGGTCTGGGCGTCCACATAGGTCAGATAGTGGCCCGGCTGGTCGAGGTCGCTGCGGCTGGTCAGGACCAGCCCTCCGCCCGCCCGGGACAGGGGCTCGAGCGTCGCGGTGAAACTGGCCTGGGGCAAGGGAAACCCGACGCTGACATAACCGCGCCCCTCACGCCGGTAGGTCGTGTAGATGCCGACATAGATCGGTTCGTCGGTGTCGGCGAATGACCGGATCCAGCCGCGGATGGCGATGGCGCCGTCGGACGCGGAGATGGTGTCTATCCGGCTGCGAATTCCCCGTTGTGTTTCTTTTTGATTCATGGGTACCCGTGCCTGCCCCAGCGGCCGGGCCACAAGGCTGCGATACAGGAGATAGCCGGGGCGCACCCACATCCGCCACTCGGGCACGATGTCGAGGGTGAACCTCGTGGTGTGCTCATAGAACTCGCGCACGCGCGGGTCGGCGCCGGCCGGGTCGAAACGCGGCCCGGCCAAATCGTCGAGGGAGGCGACGATCCCGACATCGGCCACGTCACCCTGATAGGACCCGCCGATCACGCCGGCCAGGTCCCGCACGTAACCCGTTCCCACGTAACGGCTGCGCGCCTCCAGCGGTACCACGAAAGGAAGCTCCGCGGCGTCGACCTCCTCCGCGAGCAGGCTCAAGCCCGGGTCACGGAACACCAGCGCGGACACCACGCGAAAGACCACCACGGCCGCGGCGGCGGTGACGGCCGCCGGAACCCCGCCCCAAACCGCCGAAAGCGCCCATCCCACAAAGGTTCCCACGATCGCGCCGAGGAGGATCTTCTGCGGCCGGATGCCCATCAGCCCGGCCCCGACCCCCGACACCAGCCCCACGACGGCCGGCCAGGCCCCGGTCGCGGCGCCGAACAGCCAGCCCAGCGGGGCCATGAGCGCGGCGCTCATGATGATGCGCGACCATAGTGCCGGGATCTCTCCGGGCCGCTGCTGCTTGCGCGCCACGACGTCGGTGACCGCGATCGCCACCGCCCCGGCCAGGATCCCGACCAGTCTGACCGGCCATCCGTAGGACGCCGTGACGGCCAGGCCGGCCAGCGCTCCGATCGCCGCGGGGAAGAGGATAGATCCCTTCACCCGGTCAGCTTACGCGTGGCTCGGCCCAGATCAGGGTGGTGTCGAGGGAGGACTGCGCGCCGCCGGACAGCGTGATCCGGTGCACCCCGATGACGGTCAACTTGACCAACCGGGGCGGCTGCTCGGTCACCAGCTCGGCCTCGTACTCGACGCTGCCATCCAGCTTGATCTGGACCTGGACGGCGGATCCGGCCGGCCCTCCCCGCAGCGACACCGAAGTCTCGAAGGTCGTGAAATGACCGCTTAAGGCGTAGGAAATGGATCCGCCGGTGGACGTCGGCTCCTGAACCAGGTCGTGCGCCTGTACCCGGTACCCCCTGATGTCCGAAGAGGCAAGCTCGGTCAGGTTCGCCGTCCTTGTCCCCTCCCATGGGCTCCAGAACGCGACGGCCGTGACGCCGAGGGCCAGGACGGCGAGGATGACGAGGGCGGATTTACGCACGCGGGCCACTCTAGTTCAGCGCGGCCAGCCGCTGGCGGACGTCGCGCGGATGGCCCTCGATCGGGGCGGCGGCGACCACACCCGCAAACCCGGCAAATAACGCGACCGAGCGAGAGATCGACATCAACCGTTGACTGGTCGGTAGCACGTCTGTAACGTTTGGCCAACGCTCGTGCAAAAACTCAGCAATTCTTCGCAAAAACCTCTACGTCCAGGAGAAAGGCGATGAGACAGCAGCATCTAAGAAGGAGGTTGATGGCGGCGGCGCTCGCCCTCGGCCTGCTTGCACCCGCCCTGCCATTAGTGCCCGGCTCACCCGTCGCGGCGGCCGGCGGCCCCAACCTCGCCCTGGGTAAAGCCGCCTCGGCCAGCAGCACGAACGGTTCTTTCGTGGCCGGCAACCTCAACGACGGCAACCAGGCGACCTACTGGGAGAGCGCCAACAACGCCTTCCCGCAGTGGGCGCAGATCGACCTGGGCTCGGTGACGGCGATCGACCAGATCATCCTCAAGCTGCCGGCGGGCTGGGGGAGCCGCACGCAAACCCTTGCGGTGCAAGGCAGCAACGACGGCGTGAGCTACGCGACGATCGTCAGCTCGGCCACCTACACTTTCAATCCCACCGTCACGATCAACTTTCCGGCGGCGAACACCCGCTTTGTGCGCGTGAACATCACCGCCAACACCGGCTGGCCCGCCGGGCAGATCTCCGAGTTCGAGATCTACGGCGTGGCGACCAGCGGCGGTACCAACCTCGCGCTCGGCAAGACCATGACCGCCAGCAGCGTGTCGCAGGTGTACGTGCCGAGCAACGCCAACGACGGCAACCAGGCGACCTACTGGGAGAGCGCCAACAACGCCTTCCCGCAATGGATCCAGGTCGACCTCGGTGCCAGCGTGGCGGTGAACCGGTTGGTGCTCAAGCTTCCGGTCGGATGGCCGGCGCGGACCGAGACCCTGGTGGTGCGGATCAGCCCTGATGGCAACACCTTCAGCGATCTGGTGGCGAGCGCGACCTACAACATCTCGCCCAGCGTCACCATCAACTTCAACCAGGTGACGACCCGCTTTGTGCGCCTTCACATCACGGCCAACACCGGCTGGCCGGCCGGGCAGGTCTCCGAGTTCGAAGTGTACGGACCGTCCACAGGGGACACTCAGCCGCCTTCGGCACCGGGGAACCTTGCGTTCACGCAACCGGCGAGCGGGCAGATTCGGCTGACATGGAACGCCTCGACCGACAATGTCGGCGTGACGGGCTATGACATCTACGCCAACGGCGCGTTGCGGGCCAGCGTGAACGGGACGACGTTGACCTACACGGACAACCAGCCGGATACCGTTACGGTGTCCTACTTCGTGCGGGCGCGGGACGCGGCGGGCAACCAGTCGGCCAACAGCAACACGGTCACCCGCAATGGAAGCGGGGGCGGCGGCGAGGAGCTGGCCGCGGGCAAGCCCATCGACGACAACGGGCACACGCATATCTTCGTGGCCACCAACGCCAACGACGGCGACGTGACGACCTACTGGGAGGGCAACACCTCGCCCAACCAGCTGACCGTCCATCTAGGATCGAACGCCGTGCTCAACCGTCTCGTGTTGCGGCTCAACCCGGACCCGGCCTGGGGCACAAGGACTCAGACCATCCAGGTGCTGGGGCGCGAGCAGAGTGCCTCCGGATTCTCTTCTCTGGTACCGGCAACGGCCTACACGTTCAACCAGCCGGCCGGAAACAGCGTGACGATTCCGGTGAGCGGCACCGTTGCCGACGTGCGGCTGCAGTTCACCGGGAACACCGGTGCCCCGGGCGGTCAGGTCGCGGAGTTCCAGGTGTTCGGGACGCCCGCGCCCAACCCGGATCTCAGGATCACCGGGATGTCGTTCAGCCCGGCGGCACCGACCGAGGCGCAGGCCGTCACGCTCAGCGCGACCGTGCAGAACGCCGGAACGCTGGCCTCGGGCGCGACGACGACCAACTTCTATCTCGGCACGACGCTGGCCGGCACGGCCAACGTCGGCGGGCTGGCGGCTGGGGCGTCGACCACGGTGTCGGTCAACATCGGGACGCGCTCCGCCGGTACCTATCAAAACTCCGCAAAGGTCGACGAGAACAACTCGGTCATCGAGCAGAATGAGGGCAACAACAGCTTCGTCAACCCGACCAACCTTGTGGTGTCGGCGGTGCAGAGCTCGGATCTGGTCGGTGTCCTGTCGTGGTCGCCGAACAACCCCTCGGCCGGCAACAACGTGACCTTCTCGGTGGCGCTGCGCAACCAGGGCAACGTCGCGTCGGCGAGCGGAGCGCACGGCATCACGCTCACGCTCATCAATGCAGCCACGGGCGGGACGGTGACGACGCTCAGCGGATCGTTCAACGGCACCATCGCCGCCGGGGCGACGACCTCGCCGGTCAGCCTGGGCTCGTGGACGGCGGCCAACGGCCGCTATACCGTGCGGGTCGCGGTCGCGGTCGACGCCAACGAGCTGCCGGTCAAGCAGGGCAACAACACCAGCGATACCCCGCTGTTCGTGGGGCGCGGCGCCAACATGCCCTATGACATGTACGAGGCCGAGGACGGTGTCGTCGGCGGCGGGGCCAACGTCGTGGGTCCGAATAGGACGATCGGCGACATCGCCGGCGAGGCGTCGGGCCGCCGGGCCGTGACGCTCAACACCAACGGCAGCTTCGTGGAGTGGACGACGCGCGCGTCGACCAACACGTTGGTGGTGCGCTTCTCCCTGCCGGACTCGGCGGGCGGCGGCGGGACCACGTCGTCGTTGAATATTTACGTCAATGGCGCCTTCCACAAGGCGGTCACGCTGAACTCGCGCCACGCCTGGCTCTACGGCAACGAGGCCAGCCCCAACAACTCGCCCGGATCGGGCCCGCCGCGGCACATCTACGACGAGGCCAACGTGATGCTCGACTCGTCGGTGCCGGCGGGCAACCGGATCCGCTTGCAGAAGGACGCGGCGAACGGCAGCACGTATGCCGTCGACTTCATCAACCTGGAGCAGGTGTCGCCCCGGGCCAACCCGGATCCGGCTCGCTTCCGCGTCCCGGCCGGCTTCACCCACCAGGATGTGCAGAACGCGCTCGACGCGGTGCGGATGGACACCACCGGCAACCTGCTCGGCGTCTACCTGCCGGCCGGAACCTATGACACGGCACAGAAGTTCCAGGTCTACGGCAAGGCTGTGCGGGTCGTGGGCGCGGGCATGTGGTACACCCGCTTCCAGACACCGCCGGGTCAGGAGAACACCGACGCCGGGTTCCGGATCGAGTCGACGGCGAACGGCTCGACCTTCGAGCACTTCGCCTTCTTCGGCAACTACACGTCCCGGATCGACGGTCCGGGCAAGGTGTTCGGGGAGTTGTTGAACGTGTCGAACCTGACCTTCGACAGCATCTGGGTCGAGCACACCGTCTGCATGTACTGGGGCGTGCACAACGCCAACGTCACGATCAGGAATTCGAGGATCCGCGACACCTTCGCCGATGGCATCAACTTCACCAACGGCACCACTGGTGTGTTGGTGTCCAATGTGGAGGGCCGGAGCAACGGCGACGACGCGTTCGCCTTGTTCTCCGCGACCGACGCGGGCGCCTCCACCGCCAACAACGGCAACGTCTTCGAGAACCTGTCCGCCACTTTGACCTGGCGCGCGGCGGGTGTGGCGGTCTACGGCGGGTTCAACAACATCTTCCGCAACATGTACATCGCGGATATGTTGACGTATTCGGGTATCACCATCAGCTCGCTGGACTTCGGGTTCCCGTTCATCGGGTTCGGCTCGCCGCCGACACAGGTACAGAACGTGTCGCTGGTGCGAGCGGGCGGGCACTTCTGGGGCAACCAAACCTTCGGCGCCATCTGGTGCTTCGCGGCCTCCAGGGAGTTCCGCGCGATCCGGGTGTCCGATGTGGACATCGTCGACCCGACCTACTCGGGCATCATGTTCCAGTCCAAGTACCCCGAGGCGCAGCCCGTGACCGACACCGTCTTCACCAACATCTCCATCTCCGGCGCGCTGAAGTCCGGTGACGCCTTCGACGCCAAGTCCGGTTTCGGCATCTGGGCCAACGAACTGCCCGAGCCGGGTCAGGGTCCGGTGGTCGGTTCGGCCACCTTCACCAACCTGAGGTTCAGCAACAACTTCCAGAACATCCGCAACCTCATCACCACCTTCACTCTCACGATCAATTAGTGGGGAGAATGCCGCCAGGGGCCTACGAGCCCCTGGCGGCACTTCGGGCTGGGGGGCCCTGCGTTCTTGGCGAAAAGTCCGTACACCCCGGGCGAGGTGTTGAGAGTTTTCGTCAAGATGATTTGGCAATCCACGGCGCGACACGCCGAACCACGAGGCTCCTAACCGAGTTCGGTGACGGGCCCCGCGGTCAGGCCGGTGGTGAAGCAGCCGGTCGTCGGGAGCGAGGTCGCCGCGGGCGGCGCGACACCGTCGTAGACGGCAAGCAACCAGTTCTGCGGGCACCGGCGGGTGCTGCCGGTACGGATGCCGAAGTGCAGGTGCGGGCCGGTCGAGTTGCCGGTGTTGCCGGTCAGGCCGATCTGCTGGCCAGCCGACACGGTCGCTCCGGCGGAGACGGACCAGGCGGAGAAGTGGCAGTAGGTGTAGACGGCTCCGTCGGTACCCGTCAAATTAATGCCACGGCCGCACGAAGCGTCATCGATGATGACGACTGTCCCGGCCCGAGCCGCGAGAGCGGGCGTACCGGTGCCCACGGGCAGGTCGATGGCGGGGTAGTCGTGGTGCGGGTCGTCGTATTCGCTGCGCGGCAACGCATTACGCGGCAGCGGAAGCGAGACGGCTGGCGGAGGGGCAGCCGGTGTCAGCCGGATGGCGTCGGCGATGACATACCCGGTGCCGCTGGTCCAGCGGCTGACGCCGACCACGTTGTAGGTGCCGGCGGCGAGGTTGAAGGTGCCGATGCCGACCCAGCGGCCGCCGTTTGCGCGCTGGTTGACCCGCACCGAGACGTTGCCACCAGTGGTGGCGACGATGAACGGGGTGGAGTCGTTGTAGCCGGCGTCGGACGGGTACCAGACCTCGACCGCGTGGTTGCCGGCGGCCGGGATCGAAGCCTGGAACCAGGCGACGTCGCTCGCGGTGGTGTTGGGGGTGGCGAAGCGGTAGTCGGCGCCGAAGCGCAGGCTCGACCAGGCGGACGTGCCCCAGTTGGCCGACGCGCTGAACGTGCCTGAGTTGTCCACGACGGTGGATGCGGCCAGGGCCGGGGAAGCGTTGGCCACCAACGAGAATGCCGAGGCAAAGGCGGCGACCAGTGCCACGCGGGAGAGGGATCTCATGTGGAGAAATTTAACAAGACAGGATGCTTAAGCGAAATACTTCTACATAGATCAGATGACACCGGCACGTGATAGTGTCATTTACATGAACCGATATATTACGGCTTTCCTGGCCACGATTGCCCTGATCGGGGGCGTGTCCGGGTCCGCCGTGGCCCAACCGCAAGTACAAGTTGCCGGCTTCGACTTCACCCGCCCTGAGGTCGTCGCCACCAATCTTCAGATCCCCTGGGGAATGGCGTTCCTGCCCGATGGGAGCACGCTGGTCTCCGAGCGCAACACCGCCCGCATCATGCGCGTGCGCCCCGGCACCACCCCGACCGTCGCCGCCACCGTGCCCGGCGTGGTCCCCTCCGGCGAGTCCGGCCTGCTGGGCATAGCCGTGGCCCCGACCTTCGCCCAGGACCAGTGGGTCTACGCCTACTTCACGGCCGCGAACGACAACCGCATCGTGCGCTTCCGCCTGGCGACCCCGGGCACGCAGCAGGTCCTGCGCTCGGGCATCCCCAAGGCGACGATCCATGACGGCGGCCGCCTCGCGTTCGGCCCCGACGGCATGCTCTATGCCGGTACCGGAGACGCCAACAACACGGCCAACGCGCAGAACCTCAACACCCTGGCCGGCAAGATCCTGCGGATGAACCCGGATGGCAGCGTGCCGGCGTCGGGCAATCCGTTCCCCAACTCCGTGGTCTACAGCTACGGTCACCGCAATGTGCAAGGGCTCGCCTGGAACGGGAGCCAGCTGTATGCGACCGAGTTCGGGCAGAACACCTTCGACGAGGTCAACCGGATCGTTGCCGGCGGCAACTACGGCTGGCCGACGTGTGAAGGCATCTGCAGCAACCCGAGCTTCATCAACCCGATCGTCACGTGGACCACCGCGGAGGCCTCGCCCAGCGGCGCCGCCATCGCCAACAACACCCTTTTCGCGGCCGCGCTGCGCGGCACCCGGCTGTGGCTCGTGCCGCTGGGCGGCGGTTCCCCAACCTTCCAGCTGCAAGGCACGTTCGGTCGCCTCCGGACGGTCGCGGTCGGACCCGACGGCTTCCTCTGGATCGCCACCAGCAACCGGGACGGCCGGGGCACGCCGATCGCCACCGACGACCGCATCGTGCGGTTCCCGCGCGAGGGCGGCGCAACCACGGTCTTCTTCGACGATTTCGAGACCAACCGGGGCTGGGTCGCCAACCCCAACGGCACCGACATGGCGACCGCGGGCCGGCTGGAGCGGGGTGACCCCGAGCAGACCACCTCCGGCACCACGGTCCTGCAGCTGGGCACGACCACCAGCGGCGTCAACTGCCTGGTCACCGGAAGGCTGGCCAACGGCTCGGCCGGCGCCAACGACGTCGACGGCGGCATCACCACGATCAGGTCACCGTCGATCGCGCTGCCCGCCGGCGCGACCAACCTGACCCTGACGTTCAACTACTACCTGGCGCACCTCAACAACGCCAGCAGCGCTGACTTCCTGCGGGTGCGGCTGAACGGCACTCAGGTCTTCCAGCGCGCGGGCACCGCGGCCACCGTCGCCGGGGCCTGGCAGACGGCAACGATCAACGTCACGCCGTTCGCCGGGCAGACCGTGACCGTCCTGGTCGAGGCGGCCGACACCGCTACGGCCAGCCTCATCGAAGCCGGCATTGACGACGTGCGGATCACATCTTCGTAGTACGCACAATCACGACATCGAGCTTGCGCGGGCCGTGCACCCCTTCGACCCGTTCAAGCTCGATGTCGCTCGTGGCAGAAGGCCCGGAGATGAAGGTCAAGGGCCGGGTGGGATCGGCGATCGCCGCGATGCCATCGGGCACGTCCGCCACGATCTGGTGCTCGTGAACGACGCAGACGTGATGGTCGGGAATCAGCGTCATGGCGCGATTGCCTTGCGCCGCACCGGTGTCAAGGACGATGGTGCCCGTCTCGGCGATCGCCAGGGCACATCCGGTCAGGACGGTGACACCGGGAGCGTCAAGGTCCTCAGCCTTTTCAAAAGGAATTTCCCATGGTACCCCGTCAGCCGCGGCCAGAAATCGAGTGCCCTCAAGGAATTCGGCCAGCACCGCCGGGAGCCCGGCCTCGTCGCAGATCCGCACGCGGGCGCGATAGTCCCCGATCATTTCGGCGAGCTTGTCCGCCGATCCGGGCCGGGGCAGGGGAGGGACATAGCTGGTGGGCATCACGGGTTCCACGGCCGCCGACCGGATCCGCCGCAGGATCTCCTCCTTAGCGCCGTTGCTCATAAGTCCTCCTCCACCAGTCCCGGAACGTCTCGGCCTCCGGCTGGGGCAGGTCGCGGCTGGCGGTCCACTTGTTCAGCGGCCAGATCCGCCACGGGCGCAACGGCTTCACCAGTACCCTCAAAGTCTTTAAAGCGAAAGCATAAACGCGAGGCCGCCGCATCACGCCCGCCACCGCCCCCATCAACGGCTTCTCCATCGCCGGCGGCTTGCGCAGATGAACCAGCACCTCCGGAATATTGATTCTCACCGGGCACACCTCATAGCAGGCGCCGCAAAGCGTTGAGGCGAATGGAAGGTCGGTGTGCTCACCGGTCAGCTGCGGAGCCAGGATCGCCCCGATCGGCCCGGGGTAGGTGTGGTTGTAGGCGTGCCCGCCGACGCGCTCGTAGACCGGGCACACGTTGAGGCAGGCCGAGCACCGGATACAGTGCAACGCCTGCCGCCCAACGGGATCGGCTAGGACAGAAGTGCGGCCGTTGTCGAGCAGCACGATGTGCACGTCCTGCGGACCGTCGCCCGGCGTCACCCCGGTCCACATCGACGTGTACGGGTTCATCCGCTCGCCGGTCGACGACCGTGGCAGCAGTCTCAGGAACACGCCGAGGTCGGAGAACCTGGGCAGCAACTTCTCTATGCCCACCAACGAGATCAGCGTCTGCGGCAGGGTCAGGCACATCCGCCCGTTGCCCTCCGACTCGACCACCACCAGCGTGCCGGTCTCGGCGATGGCGAAGTTGGCCCCCGAGATGCCCACCCGGCTGGCGAGAAACTTGGCTCTCAGGTGGGCCCGGGCCGCCCCGGCCAGCTCGCGCGGCTCATTGCTCAGTTTGTTGCCCAGCCCGCTCGCGATCGTCGTATTGAACAGGTCGCGGATCTGGTTGCGGTTGTAGTGGATCGCCGGGACCAGGATGTGCGAGGGCTTGTCCCCGGCCAGCTGCACGATCAGCTCGGCCAGATCCGTCTCCAACGCGTGAATCCCTTGCGCCTCAAGGGCCTCATTGAGCTGGATCTCCTGGGTCGCCATGGACTTCACCTTGACCGCCTCGGACGCCCCGGTCTCCCGGATGATGCCCGCCACGATCGAGCCCGCCTCGCGGGCGTCGCGCGCCCAGTGCACCTTGGCCCCGGCCCCGGTCGCCGCCGCCTCGAACTGCTCGAGCAGCTCGGGCAGGCGCGCCATCGTCTCCTCCTTGATGGCCTTGCCCGCCTTGCGCAGCGACTCCCACTCCGGCACCTCCGCCACCACCCGCGCCCGCTTGTCGCGGATGGTGTGGGTCGCCTTGAACAGGTTGGCGCGCAGCTGCTCGTCCTTGAGCTTCACCTTGGCCGCGTCGACGAAGTCCATTATTGCGCCGCCAGAATCTCCGCGTAGTGGATGGCTTTCGGGCCACCGTTTTTGCCGGCGCGGCGGCTGAGCCCACCGCCGATGTGGGTCAGGCACGAGTTGTCGGCGGCGGCGAGGAACTCCGCGCCGGTGTCGACGACGGCCGCGCACTTGTCCGCCAGCATCGCCGAGGACACGGCGCTGTTCTTGATCGCGAAGGTGCCACCGAACCCGCAGCACTCCACCGCCCGCTCCAGCGGCAGCAGCTCGATGCCGGACACGTTGGCCAGCAGCCGCAACGGCTTGTCGCCCAGGTGCAGCATCCGCAGCCCGTGGCAGGTGGGGTGGTAGGTGACCCGGTGCGGGAAGGCCCCGCCCACATCGTCGGTTTCCAGCACGTCCACCAGAAACTCCGACAGCTCATAGACGTTGCCGTAGCGCTCCCGCAGGAATGCCACGCAGGAGCCGCTCGGCGAGACCACCGCGTCGAACCCGGCGAACACCTCGCCGAACCGGTCCCGCAGCGGGGCCGCCAGGCCCTGGTGGCCCGAGTTGCCGTGCATCTGCCCGCAGCAGGTCTGCGCCGCGGGGAACTCCACCCGCACCCCGACCCGCTCCAAAATAGACACCACCGCCCGACCTGTGCGCGGATACATCAGGTCGTTGACGCACGTGACAAACAGTCCGACTCGCATTGCGGGCAGTGTACCCGCGATAGGGTCTTAGCCATGCTTCCTTGGAAAGGCGATCTAGGAGGCCACTGAATATCGCCGTTTGTGGGGTGGTCCTTCCAGGCCGTCGGCTGGGTGGCCGGTGGGTGGCTGATTGTGACGCAGTGAGCGCGTCGAGGTCGGTTGCGGAGCTGGGCGTGCGTCCACACGGGTCTGTGTGGCGTCGTGGTGGGCTCATGCTCGGGTGAGGACCCATCCGGTGGTGAAGTCCAGGCCGCGGTTGATGAGGTTGCGTAGGTTGGGACGGCGGTGCGGCGTTTGAGCCAGGCGTTGTTGCGGTCGGTGCCGTGGTAGCGCAGTTTGAGGCGTCGTCCGCCTCTGCTGGCGACCTGGGAAATGACACGTTCGATGTTGGGCCGGTGGTGTCGGTAGCGTTCGCGCAGGCTGGGGTTGTTCTTCCAGTCGCGGCGGGCTTGGCGTAGCAGGTCATCGCGTTGGTGCAGAACGATTTTGCGGCCGGTTCGGGAGGTGGTGCACAGCGTGCGCGGCGGGCAGTTACGGCACAGGGCGCCGAAGGTGGCCACCCGGGTGGTGCTGATCGGTCGGGTGTTGCCGTTGGGGCAGGTGACCGTGCCGGCGTGCTCGTCGACGGTGAAGTCATCGACGGTGAACCCGCCCTCGACCGGAGATTGCAGCGGCTTGGGTTTGATCACCGCTTCGTGTTCGGCGTCGGCGATGTCGCTGCGTAGATCCCCGGTGCCGTAAGCGGAGTCGCCGTACCACTCACGCCGTGTCGGCGGGCCGGTGTCGTTGTTGCGGCCGCGGCCTGCGTGCTCATCGCCGGTGCTGTCATTGCTGGTGCTGTCGTTGCTGGTGCTGTCGTTGCTGGTGCTGTCGTTGCTGGTGCTGTCGTTGCTGGTGCTGTCGTTGCTGGTGCTGTCGTTGCTGG
>Ga0075428_100000112_pt1 | contig 69141 bp, 59 predicted proteins | sample RhiMetdeltSRZDD2_FD_75291 | JGI IMG/M metagenome (GOLD analysis project Ga0075428, IMG submission 75291) | Populus rhizosphere microbial communities from Tennessee, USA - Rhizosphere MetaG P. deltoides SRZDD2 | ecosystem: Host-associated > Plants > Roots > Rhizosphere > Soil | place: USA... | reverse complement strand
TACGCGTCCTTCGAGCAGCCGATGAGCCCGCCGACCCTCTCGACGGTGGTCGTGGCGACGTTGACCCGGTACGGCTGCGGGGACTCGGGGACCTCCCAGCCGTAGCGCGGCGCGTCGCTCCAGAAGTAGACCCAGCTCCCGTCGCGGCTGAGCGTCGGTGAGCGGTTCACGCCGGATGGCGACGACGTGAGCTGGCGAATGAGCCCGGTCGACTCGGTCCAGATGAAGATCTCCCTGCTGCCGTCCGCGTTCGTTCCCAAGGGGTTCGCGCTCGAGTCGTAGACGACGGCCGCACCTCCCGGCGCGACGTCCTGGTAGCCGCTGATGGTACCGGACCCGATCGCTTGATCCGCCGTGCCGTCGGTGCGCACCCGGCGCACGGTTCCGCCGACGCTCGCCACCATCCAGGTTCCGGTCGCGTCGATTCGCGGAAGCGAAGTCTGCGCGGTTTTCGACGTCATGCGAGCGAGCCCCGTGCCGTCGGCGTGCACGCGATAGATCGGGCTCCCGGTGATCCCGCCTTCACCGAGCAGGTCTCGCGTCGAGCGGAAGACGACCCACGAGCCGTTCCCCGCGATCCGCGGCCCCTCCACGGTGGGCGGGAAGCCGCCCGGCGTTACGGGCGTGATCTGGTGGAGGTCGGTCCCGTCGGCGTCGATGGCGAAGACCTGGTCGTCGTGAACGAAGACGACGACGTCTCCGGCGTCGGTGACGGAAGGCTCCGTCGCCGCCCCGGAGGCGAACGAGGTGATCTGCGTGAACGCGCCCGTGCCGGGGGACGTCTTGAAGAGCTGCTCGAGCGCGAAGGCCGTTCCCCCCGCAGGCCTCGCGGTCGAGGAGAAGACGACGAGCGACCCGTCGGGCGTGATCTCGGGGTCGCGCGAGTCGCCGTCGAGCAGCCGCGAGAGCTGGATCTTGCCGGTCCCGGTCCCGCTCGCCGCGTACAGCTCGTTGCTGAGGTCGGTGTTCGGACCGCCCCACGGCTCGCCGCCGGAGCACGTGAACGCCGCGCGCGCGCCGCTCCCCGCGACGCGGGCGAAGGCGTTGCAGTCGGCCTTCGGACCCGGCTGCGCGTAGGTGTCGGTGATGAGCATCATGTTCGACCGGTCGCGATTGATCCTCGCGATCTCCTGCCCGAACTCGTTCCGCGGGTAGAAGATCGTTTGCGCATCGTCGGTGATGTCCGGCGGCCCCGCGGAACCGGGGGCCGCGTCCCCGATGCAAGGCGCGTGGAGCGAGGCGAGGCCCGTCCCGTCCCAGTTGACGAGCGCGAGCTGGTTCCCGCCGAAGCATCCTCCCGTAGGGGGCGGGAGCGAGGTCCCCGATTCGGCGACGAACGCGACGCTCTGGCCGTTCCCCGAGAGCTGGTTGAAGCCGGGCCTGAGACCGGAGCTGTTCGTCAACAGATGGAAACCCGTGCCGTTCTCGAGAACGCCCGCGATCTGGAGCCACCCGTCGATCGTGCCCTGCGTCCGGAGATAGGTGATCCTGGTCCCATCGTCGGAGATCGATGGCCATGCAAGCCCGACCGCGTGGCTGGTTTGCGACGTCACCTGCCGGAGGTTGGTCCCGTTCGCCTCGACGACGAACACCTGCACGACGCCGCTCGGGTTCGCGCCCGTCAGGTTCGCCGGTGAATCGAACACGACGCGCGTTCCGTTCCCGGCGATCTGCACGTGATAGATGTCGGCCGGGGTTGCGGTGAGCTGAACGAGCCCCGATCCGTCGGCGTTGATCAGCGCGACGCGCCGGTCGAGGACGAACGCGACCTTACCGCCGTCGTCGCTCACTGAGGGACCGTACATCCAGAGATCGACGTCCACACCCCCGGGAATCGCCGTCACCTGCTGGCCGGTCCCCGTGATCGGATTCCAGCGGAAGATCTGCAGCTCGCGGGCCGGATTGGTCCCGTAAGGGTCCGCGTCGCTGATCGAGAACGCGTCGTCGCCGGCGGCGTCCACCGCGGCGCAGGTGGTCTGCTTTCGAACCAGATTGGTGACGTTGCGCACGACCTGCGCGTGCGCGGCCGGCGAGAGGAGTCCCGCCGCGACGACGATTCCGACGACACGCTTCATGGACGCCTGCACGATCTGGGGGGCGGACGGAGTATACGGCCAGGACCGCCGCCCAAGGGGCGGCTGCCGGCCGAACGAAGACGATTTCTTGCGGACCTACGAGCAGCCGCTCGTGCTGCCGCAGTTCACGCAGGCGTAGCAGGCGCCGTTGCGGATCATGATCGAGCCGCACTCGTGGCACGGCGGCGCGTCGGCCTGGCGGATGTAGACGTCGCGCTCGCGAGCCTGCGCGGCCGCTTGCGCGCCCGCGCTCGGCGTCTCGGCCGTCGTCGCCAGCTCGTGCCCTCCGCCGTTCGCGCCGGCCGGGGTCGGCGGCTGATCTTCGGAAGGCAGGAACTGCAGCGCCATCCAGCGGAACACGTAATCCACGATCGACTTCGCGATCGGGATCTGCTGGTTCCCGGTGAAGCCCGAGGGCTCGAACCGCACGTGCGTGAACTTGTCCACGAGGAAGCGCAGCTCGACGCCGTGCTGGAGCGAGAACGAGATCGCGGTGGCGAACGCGTCCGCGAAGCCGGCGAGCGTGGAGCCGGCCTTCCCGAGCGTGATGAAGATCTCGCCCGGCTGGCCGTCCTCGAACATGCCGACGGTGATGTAGCCGTCGAACCCCGCGACCGAGAACTTGTGCGTGATCGACCGCCGGGTGTCGGGGAGCTTGCGGCGCCGCGCCTCGACCGCGACGGCGACCTTCTTCTCCTCTTCCTTGCCCGTGGAGAGAGGCTGGCTGCGCTTGCACCCGTCCCGGTATATCGCGATCGCCTTGAGCCCCATCTTCCAGGCTTCGACGTAGGTCTTCTCGATCTCCTCGACGGTCGTCTCGTTCGGCATGTTGACGGTTTTCGAGATCGCGCCCGACAGGAACGGCTGCGCGGCCGCCATCATCTTGACGTGGCCCATGTACTGGATCGTCCTCGATCCCTTCGCGGGCTTGAACGCGCAGTCGAAGACCGGCAGGTGCTCGGGCTTGAGGTCGGGGGCCCCTTCGATCGTGTCGTTGTCGTTGACGAAGTCCACGATCCGCTGGATCGCGTCGTGCCCGTAGCCGAGCTTCTTGAGCGCGAGCGGGACCGTGTTGTTGACGATCTTGAACATCCCTCCGCCGACGAGCTTCTTGTACTTGACCAGCGAGATGTCCGGCTCGATCCCGGTCGTATCGCAGTCCATCATGAACGCGATGGTGCCGGTCGGCGCGAGCACCGTCGCCTGGCCGTTGCGGAAGCCGTGCTCGGTCCCGAGCGTCACCACGTCGGCCCAGGCGCCGCGCGCGGCGGAGAGCAGGTCCGACGGCACCAGCTTCCCGTCGATCCCGTCGGCGTGCGCCTGGTGCTTACGCATGACGCCGAGGAAGGGCTCGCGGTTCCGCTCGTAGCCGGCGAACGGCTTCTTGTGCGCCGAGATCCGCGCCGAGGTCGCGTAGGCCTCGCCGCACATCAGCGCCGTGATCGCCGCCGCATACGCCCGCCCCGCGTCGCTGTCGTACGGAAGCCCGCGGGACATCAGGAGGGCGCCCAGGTTCGCGTAGCCGAGGCCGAGCGGACGGAAGTCGTGCGAGTTCTTCTCGATCGCCGGCGTCGGGTAGGAGGCGTTGTCCACCCAGATCTCCATCGCCGAGATCGTCACCGCGATCGCGTGGCGGAACGCGTCGATGTCCAGCTCCCCGTCCGGCCGGCGGAAGCGCATCAGGTTGAGCGACGCGAGATTGCACGCGGAGTCGTCCAGGTACATGTACTCGGAGCACGGGTTCGACGCGTTGATCCGCCCGGAGTTCGGCGAGGTGTGCCAGGTGTTGATCGTCGTGTCGTACTGCATCCCGGGATCGCCGCAGACCCACGCCGCCTCGGCCATCTCGCGCATCAGGTCGCGGGCGCGGTAGGTCCCCATCGGCTTCCCGGTCGTGACCGCGCGGGTGAGCCACTCGCCGTCCGAGACGACCGCGCGCATGAACTCGTCCGTCACGCGCACCGAATGGTTGGCGTTCTGGAAGAAGACCGAGTCGTACGCGCCGCCGTGGACGTTGAACTCCCCCGAATAGCCGGCGTCGATCAGCGCCCAGGCCTTCTGTTCCTCTCCGGCCTTCGATCCGATGAACTCCTCGATGTCCGGATGATCGACGTCGAGGATCACCATCTTCGCGGCGCGGCGGGTCTTGCCCCCCGACTTGATGACTCCCGCGAACGCGTCGTACCCTCTCATGAACGAGACCGGCCCCGAGGCGGTGCCGCCGCCGGCGAGGAGCTCCTTCGACGAGCGCAGGGCCGACAGGTTCGAGCCGGTCCCCGAGCCGTACTTGAACAGCATCCCTTCCGTCTTCGCGAGCTCCAGGATCGACTGCATCGTGTCCTGCACGGAGTTGATGAAGCAGGCGGAGACCTGCGGGTGCGTCTCGATCCCGCAGTTGAACCAGACCGGGGAGTTGAAGGACACCATCTGGTGCAGGAGGAGGTGGGTCAGCTCCGCCTCGAAGACGTCGGCGTCGTCTGGCGTAGCAAAATAGTTGTTCTCTCGGCCCCACTTGGCTGCCGTTTTCGCCACTCGGTCGAGGAGCTGCCGCACCGAGTATTCGCGCTCCGGGCTCCCCAGCGTGCCGCGGAAGTACTTCTGCGCGACGACGTTGGTGGCGAGCTGCGACCAGAACTTCGGCACCTCGACGTTCCGCTGCTCGAACGCGACCTCGCCCTTGCCGGATGAGATCACCGCGTCGCGAAGCTCCCACTCCACCTCGTCGTAGGGGTGGACGCCGGGCTTGGTGAAGCGCCTCGCGAAGCGCATCCCCTCGCGTGGGCTCGGGATCGAAGCAGGGGTGGCGTTCTGTTCGCCGGGGACATGGACTGAGCGGTCCCCTTCCTCGGGTCGCGGCTCGCGATGGAGCATCGGCGTCATCCTCCTGTGGTGTGAAGCGGCTGCGGGGCTCTCTTGTGATAGCAGGGCGCCGAATAGGGTGTCAAGCGCGTTTTACACAAAATGTCGGGGTATGAAAACCTCATGCCACAAGATGTAGGGGAACGGGGTGGTCCCCTCAGGCGAGCGTCCCCATCTTCTTCCCCCACTCCCGGAAGAACTCGATCCATTCCGGCGAGGGGTCGATGAAGCAGACGCCCATCCCGCACTCGAGGATGTGCGCGAGCTGCGGCGGGACGGCCTTGGCCCAGACCACGCGCGCCCACATGCTGAAGCTCCGGTCCGGGAACGTGATCTGAACCTGGATCGTGGTCCCCGGCCGGAAGACCTGGTTCGTCTGGACGAACAGCCCGGTCTCGGAGACGTTCTTCGTGAACGCGGTCTTGTCCGCGTTCGAGGTGCCGTACTTCACCATCAACCGGCGCTTGGCGCGGTTGTGGATCCGCTTCTCGTGAGGCTTCACCCCCAATGCGCGGCCCCCCCTGCGCCGGACTATAGACTCGTTTCAGCCCTTCCGGGCTCGGATCCGAGCGATCGCCCAGCGCGCGTGCTCGCGCACGACCGGGTCGGCGTCGTCGGAGGCGCGGGTGAGCGCGGGCGCGGAGGGGTCGTCCCCTTTGTTCCCGAGAACGACGCAGGCGTTCCGGCGCATGCCGTCCCAGCGGGCGCGCATCAGAGCCGTCCCCGAGTAGCGCGCGCGGAACGAGCACTCGTCGAGGTCGAGGATCTCCTCGGCGTCGAGGCCGCGGAGGTCCTCGCGGCGCGCGAACGGATCGCCCGCGGCGGCCCTCGCGAAGGAGACGTTCCACGGACAGACGTCCTGGCAGACGTCGCATCCGAAGATCCATGCGTCGATCCCGGCGCGCCGCTCCTCGGGGATCGCGCCCCGGTGCTCGATCGTCCAGTACGAGATGCACGCGTTGGCGTTCACTCGCCCCGGCTCCTCGATCGCCCCCGTCGGGCAGGCGTCGAGACAGGCCGTGCAGCTTCCGCAGAACTCCTGATGGGGCCCCGCGTCGGGGGTCAGCTCGGCGCAGGTCAGCACCTCGCCGAGGAGCAACCACGATCCGAGATCGCGGGTCAGCAGGTTCGCGTTCTTGCCGATCCAGCCGAGCCCCGCCTGCTCCGCCCAGGCCCGCTCCAGCACCGGCCCCGTGTCCACGAAGGCGCGGGAGGCGGCGCCGCTCTCGGCCGTGAGCCAAGCCGCGAGGTCGCGGAGCTTCGCGCCCATGACGCGGTGGTAGTCGCGCCCCCGCGCGTAGAGGGCGACCTTCGCGGTCGCGGGGCGCTCGGAGACCTCGGGCTCCGGCGGGCGATAGTTCATCGCGAGGACGACGACGCTCCGGCATCCGGGGAGGAGCGCCGTGGGGTCGGCGCGCATCTCCGGATCGCGGGCCATCCAGGCCATCGTCGCGTGGTGGTCCGCGCGGAGCCAGGCGGAGAGCGCGGCCGCGTCGCGCTCGAGCGGCCGGGCGCCTGCGATCGCGACCTTGTCGAAGCCGAGCTCGATCGCCTTCGCCTTCGTGCGCTCGGTGAGGTCCCGCGCGCTCATCGGTGCCTCGGCGGCGCCAGGCGCGCTTGGCGCGCGAGCCAGAGGATCTGCCGCGCGATCCCCCGCACGACATCCACGTCGCCGTCGGTCAGATCCGCGCGTCCCAGGATCCGGCGGAGGCGCCGCATCATCCCCTCGAGCTGATCGACCTTCAGGAAGCCGATCGCGAGCAGGGCCTCCTCGAGATGCGCGTACATCGCCTCGCGCGTCGCATGCCCGGCCAGCGGAGGGTCGTCCTCGGCCGCGTCGTCGGGGGCCGACGCGAGCGCCCGCGACAGCTCGTGGGCTGTGATCGCGACCGCCTGCGCGACGTTCAGCGCGGGATACGCTTCCGACGTTCGGATGTAGGCCAGGTGCGTGCAGCGGTCGAGATCGTCGTCGGAGAGGCCGTTGTCCTCCCGTCCGAAAACCATCGCGACCTCGCCGCGCGCCGCGAGCCCCGCGAGCGTCGGGGCCAGCTCCTCGAGGCGGTAGTGCGGACGGCGATGCTTCCCCATCCGGCGCGAGGTGCCGACGACCGCCGCCGCCCCCTCGAGCGCCTCGTCGAGCGTCGCGTGGGTGCGGGCGCGGGCAAGGAGGTCGGCCGCGTCCACCGCCATCCGGACCGCGTCCTCGTGGTCGGCCCCCTCGCGCGGGGCGACCAGGTCCAGCCGGTGGAAGCCGAAGTTCTTGAGGACCCGCGCGGCCGCCCCGACGTTCCCGCCGTAGCGCGGCTCGACGAGGACGAAGCGGATGGCGCGGGCGGGACGATCGGGCATCGTGTCGCTGGCATTATGCGACAGGGGTGCGGATGCGATCGGCGCTACGGGGATCCTCGGGACCGCTCGTGATCAAGCTCGCGGGGCTTGCCGGCGGGATCGCTCTCTACGACGAGGAGATGGAGGCCGCGGCGGCCGCGGGCTTCCGCGTGCTGGCGCTCGATCTCTCGGGCGACCGCCAGGACGACCCCGCCCCGGCAGCGATCGGTTGGGATCTGTACGCCGACGAGGTCGCGACCGCGATCGCGGCGTGCGGCGATGCGCGGGGCATCCTCTGGGGGACCTCCTTCGGCTGCCTGGTCGCTCTCGCGGTCGCCTCCCGACGGCCGCAGGTCGTCGGCGGCCTCCTGCTCAGCCATCCGCCCGATCCGCTGCGGCGGCGTCCCCTGTTCGTCGGCCTGCTCGATCGCGCGGAACGTTCGAACGCCTCGGACGGCGCGACGCGACTCGCGTTCACGGCGGCGTTCTACGGACTCACGTCGTGGGAGGGGCTGATGCCGGCCCTCTGGCCCCGGCTCCCGCATCTCATCGAGGCGGCATCCGACGCGGCGACACCCGCCTCGACCGTCCGCGCCAAGCTGGATCTGCTCTTCCGCGACGACCCGGGCCTTCCTCCTCCCGGCGCTGGACTCCCGGTCGAGATCATCGCGGGGGCATGGGACCTCGCGGCGCCCCTGGCCGGCGCGCGGCGGCTGGCGTCACGCCTTCCCCGGGCGAGGCTCACCGTGATGGGTTGGTCGGGGCACGCGGGCGCCTATACGCGCCCGCGAACCTATCGGCACGTCACGATCGACGCGCTGAAGCGACTCAGCTCGCGCGCTACTGAAGCGCCAGCAACTTGATCGCGCCGCGGCCCAGGTAATCGCGCTGCTCGCGATTGCCGAACCCCTGGAAGTGGATCGGCTCCCAGTGCCCTTGCGCGTCGAGGCGCGTCCACCCGAACTCGCCGGAGCTTCCGCTCTGCGCGTCGACCCAGTCGACCCACAGACGCCCCGACTGGCTGTGGACCTGCGGCCGGACGTCGCCCAGGTTGTTCGTCATCGCGACGATCTCCGGAGTAAAGGCGCCGGAGTCGTAGCGCGCGAGCACGATCTCGCGCGGCGAGTTACCGAATCCGAAGTCGTGCACCTCGTACGTCACGCGGAGGACGCCGCCGTGGACGACGCCGGCGGGACGGCACGCGGCCTGACCCGGCTGGGAGACCGGAACCGGCGCGGACCAGCTCGAGACATCGGCCGGCGCGTGCCTGTAGAGAACCTGCGGCGTCGAGCCGTCGACCCAATAGAAGAGGTGGACCGACCCGTCCGGGTCGAGCACGAGCTGCGGGTCGAATTCGTTCGCCGGAGTCCCGGCGAGCACCTGCGGCTCGGTCCAGCCGCCGTTCTCGAAGCGGCTGATGACGACGTCGTAGCCGGACGCGGAGTTCCGCGCCCACGCCGCCGCCATGAGGCCCGTCGCGGGATTGCGAACGAACGAGGGCTGGCCGTCGCCGTTGGCCTCGCCACCGGGATTGAGGATGACGTGCCCGGGGAAGCCGGGGAACCCGACGTGCCAGATACCTCCGATCGGCACCGGGTCGTCGCCGATGATCTCGAAGAGGTAGAACGTCACGGGCGGATAAGGCGACGCACCGCCGTGGGAGACCGCGCCGACTTCGGCGTGCGCCCCCGCGGCCGCGAGAATCGCGAGCGTGAGGCCCGCGAGGGTTCGAAGGAGTCGGCCGTTCATCGTAGATCTCATGACTCTGCCCTCGTCAGGGTTCCTCGGAATTCTTCGACCTCGGCATCGCCACCTTCGATACGCCCGAGGTAGGACCGCAGGGTGCGCTCGTTGAGGCGCATCGCGGCCTGATCTCCCCGGGCCTGCGCGATTCGCCAGAGATAGAAGCAGTTCTTGAACACGAGAGCCGGGTGCTCGATGCGCCTGGCGATGAGGTTGGACTTGACGGCCAGCCGGTCGGCCTCGTCAAGGTTGCCGGTGCGGTATTCGATCTTGGAGGACACGCACAGCGCGATCGCGCGGAGACGCTCGAAGCTCCCCGCTTCCATATCGGTCAGGACGGAGACGAGCACCTGACGCGCCTCCTCCGTCGAGCCGGCCTCGCCGAGCGCTTCGGCCAAGTTGATGCGCGTGCTCGCCGATTCGTAGTCGTTGCCGATCCCGCGATAGCGATCGGCGGCCTCGCGGTACAGCGCGATCGCCTCCGTCTGCTGACCCATCGCGAGCAGGAGGTTCGCCTTCAACGCCAGCACGTCGGGGAGGAAGCGCGTCGCGACGTCGTCGCGCGTGGACGCGCGCTCGCACTCCTCGATCGCGAGCAAGGCGATCGTGTAGCGACGCAGCCGGTAGCTCGTCGTCGCGAGGAGCTGGAGGAGCACGAGCCGCTGCGGCTCCTGGACCCCCTTCGCCCCGAACGTCTCCTCCACCAGCCCCTTCGCGTATTCGTACCGCCCGGAGAGGTTCATGCAGGCGATGATCCGGACCCGCACCTCGAAGCTCTTCGGATCGACGAACGGCGCGCCGAAAGCGGATTCGTTCCGGCGCTCGAACAGAGCCCAGGCTGACGGCAGAGCCTCGGCCATGTCTCCCGCGCGGATCAGAGCGTCCACCTGCTGGAGGACCTCGTCGTCCGACCGCCCGCCCAGGTCGACCGGCCTCATCCCGCGACGCAGCTCGACTTCGTAGCGCTCGGCGAGCGATGCGATCGGAACACCATAAATGTGGCTCATTGCCATGAGGCGCGGGAAGGTTGGGAACGCAAGGCCGTTTTCGATCCGCGAGAGGTGCGACTTGGTGACCTTCTCGGGAAAGGCGGCCGACAATTCTTCTACGGCGTCCAACGAGAGACGACGCCCCTCGCGGACCTTCTTGAGGTAGGCCCCGAACGCCGCGCTACCTTGAGTGGTTTCTTCACTGTGTTCCAACGTGGTGCCCCCAGACCGCGGAACGTCAGATCGCGTGACTATGGATACACAGCCTGATTCCCGCCTCTGCAACCGGTTTCTGCAAAGTGGGTTGCTCCCACGCAACACACAAGGGGGAATTCCATTTTCGTCATGCGATTCCTGCTCCCGCTGCCGAGGAGCGTAGCGGAGCACGGAGGCCGCGAAACCCGCGACTTAGAAGGATTAGGTTGACGACCGATAACTGGCGAGGGCGACCCGCGGGCCCGTCAGCGAGTATCGATCGTCCTGAGGATCTCCTCGATCGCCTCGGGGGTGACCGGCTTCACGAGGTGGTGATCGAACCCCGACTCGGCGGAGCGTCGGCGGTCGGAGTCGCGCCCCCAACCGGTCTGCGCGATCAGGACGATGCCATTCCCGTTCGGAAGCGCGCGAATGCGTCGCGCGACCTTGTACCCATCCATGCCCGGGAGGCCCAGATCCAGCAGGACCACCTCCGGATGGAACGAAGCCACCGCCTCCACGGCGGCCGCGCCGGTCGTCTCCAACCGGACCTCGTGGCCCATCAGCTCGAGCAGGATCCCCAAGCTCGTTCCGTGGTCCTCGTTGTCATCGACGATGAGGATGCGGCGACGCGCCTGTGTCGGAGATGCCGCCGTGGGGTCGGGAGTAGGCCCCGGCGTTGCGGCGCGGGGGAGCCTCACGGTGAACTCGCTGCCGCGGTCGGGTCCCTCGCTGCCGCTCGCCCGCGCTCAGCCGGTCGAAGAACGCGTCGCTGAAGACGGCGATGAGCTGGAAGCCGAAGAGCGCCTGGATGCCGGGGAGGACCATCCGGCACTCCTCGAGCAAGAGCTCGACCGCCTTGGTGAGCGGGATGCGCTCCGCCATCTCATTCGCTCACGACCGTCGGGATCTCCTTCGACGAGCCGGCGCCCAGCTCCTTCATCTTGCGGGCGGAGACCAGCACGCGGTTGTCGAACGAGGCCATCGTCTCCTTGTAGCTCCTGACGGCGCGCTCGAGGCTCGCGCCGAGGTCCTTCATGTGGCCGGTCATCGTCACGAGCCGGTCGTAGAGGTCGGCGCCAAGGTCGCGGATCCGCTCCGCGTTCTCGGCGACCTTCTCCTGCGTCCAGGCGAAGTGGACGGTCTTCAGGAGCGCGACCAGGTTCGTCGGGCTCGCGGGGACGACGCCGCGGCCGAAGGCGAACTCGAGCAGCTCCGGGTCGCGATTGACGGCGGCGGAGAAGAACGCCTCGCCGGGGATGAACAGGACGACGAACTCGGGCGACTCGTCGAATTGGTCCGCGTAGCTCTTCTGCGAGAGGCGCAGGACGTGGTCGCGGAAGTGCCGCAGGTGCTCTCCGAGCTTCCTGTCGCGGGTCGCGTCGTCGGTCGCCTCCTGCGCTTCGAGGTAGGCGGTCAGCGGCACCTTCGCGTCCACGACCAGGCTCTTGCCGCCGGGGAGCTTGACGACCATGTCGGGGCGGATCGTGCCGCCCTCCCCCGCGATCGTCGCCTGCTCGAGGAAGTCGCAGTGCGCGCGCATGCCGGCGAGCTCCACCACCCGCTTCAGGTGGATCTCCCCCCAGCGCCCGCGCGTGTGGGGCGCGCGCAGGGCCTGGGCGAGCGTCGCGGTCTCGGTGCGGAGGCGCTCGCTCGCCTGCCCCATCGACGCGACCTGCGACCTCAGCTCGCGATACGCCCCCTCCCGCTCACGCTCGATCGCGCGGAGCTGCTCGTCCACCTGCTTGAGCGCGGTCTCCACCGGGCGGACCAGCTCGAGGAATGACCTCTGGCTCCCCTGCAGGACGTCGGTCGAGAGAGCGACGAACGACTCTCGCTGCCTCGCGGCGGTCTCCCCCAGAGCGGTCAGCTCGGTCCGGGCGGCCGCCAGCTGCTCGCGCAGCCGCGCGTTCGCGCGCGCGGAGGAGAGCGCGGCCGCGAGCGCGCCGACGGCGGCGCCCAGCGCGAGCCCCAGGAGCAGCGAGCCCAGGTCCATGCGCAGAGGATAGCGCCGCCCGCCATGCGCCCGTACCATGACTCCGCTATGAAAGCGCGACGGCTGGTCTGGATCCTCATTGTTATCGCCGCCGTGACGGGAGCGATCGCCGTCTACGTCCACCGGAACGGGAAGGACGCGAAGCCGAAGTACCGGACCGAGACGGTGGATCGCGGCGCCGTCGCCGAGACCGTGACCGCCACGGGGACGATCTCCGCCGTGACGACGGTGCAGGTCGGCTCGCAGGTCTCCGGCATCGTCTCGAGGCTGTACGCCGACTACAACTCGCCGGTGAAGAAGGGACAGCTGGTGGCCGAGCTCGACCCGACGCCTTTCGAGGCGCAGGTGGCGCAGCGGCGCGCCGACCTCGCGGGCGCCGAGGTCCAGATGAACAACACCGAGGTGGCGTACAAGCGCTCCGAGCGGCTGGTCGATCAGGGGCTGACCTCGCAGGCGGAGTACGACGGCGCCCGCGCCGCTTTCGAGTCGTCGAAGGCCCAGGTCGATCAGGCGCAGGCGGCGCTGCGCCAGGCCACGACCAACCTCTCGTACACGCGGATCTTCTCGCCGATCGACGGCGTGGTCGTCGCGCGCCAGTACGACATCGGGCAGACGGTCGCCGCGTCGTTCCAGGCCCCGACGCTCTTCACGATCGCCGAGGACCTGACGAAGATGCAGGTCCAGGCCGACGTCGATCAATCGGACATCGGACGCGTGCAGGTCGGGCAGACCGCGCGCTTCACGGTGGACGCGTACGCCGACGAGCCGTTCTCGGGGAAGATCTCGCAGATCCGTCTCAACGCCACCGTCAACCAGAACGTGATCACGTATCCCGTGATCATCGACGTCCCGAACCCCGACCAGAAGCTCAAGCCCAAGATGACCGCGGACGTGACGATCGAGGTCGCTCGCGTGGACGACGTCCTGCGCGTGCCCAACGGCGCGCTGCGCTTCCGGCCGATCGAGACCGCCTCCTCGCGCGGGGGCGCAAGCGCCGCCGCGGGCGCGGCCCCCGCCGGGGGCGCCCAGCAGGGTCGCGGCGCGGGAGGCGGCGGCCTCGCCCGCGCGGGGGCGGCGCTCGGGGCCGAGCAGCGCCCCGCCCGGCGCCAGCAGACCGTCTACCTCGTCCTCGCCGGCGACCAGCTCAAGGCCGTCCCCGTGAAGACCGGGATCTCCGACGGGCGGTACACCGCGATCGTCGACGGCGCGATCTCGCCCGGGGACAAGGTCGCCGTGGGGACCGCGACGATCAACGTGCAGCAGACGGGGACCTTCCCCGGCACGGGCCCCGGCGGAGGAGGTCGGCGGTTTTGATCGAGATCCGCGACCTCGTCAAGGTGTACACGCTGGGCGAGGTCGAGGTGCGCGCGCTCGACGGGATCTCGCTCGACGTGGCCGCGGGGGAGTTCGTCGCGATCATGGGCCCGTCGGGCTCGGGGAAGTCCACGCTGATGAACCTCCTCGGCTGCCTCGACCGGCCGACCAGCGGCCGCTACGTCCTCGACGGGATCGACGTGTCGCGGCTGGACGGCGACCGCCGCGCCGAGATCCGGAACGCCAAGATCGGCTTCGTCTTCCAGTCGTTCAACCTGCTGCCGCGCACCTCCGCGCTCGAGAACGTCGAGCTGCCGCTCCTGTACGGGAGCGGGGGGCTCGACGGCGACGAGAGGGTGGAGCGCGCGAGGACGGCGCTCGCCCGGGTCGGTCTCGCGGGTCGCGAGCGGCACTACTCGTCCCAGCTCTCCGGAGGGCAGCAGCAGCGCGTCGCGATCGCGCGGGCGCTGATCACCGACCCTCCGATCCTCCTCGCCGACGAGCCGACGGGGAACCTCGACACCCGGACCTCCGAGGAGGTGCTCGCGATCTTCCAGGACCTCAACGACGCCGGGAAGACGGTGCTCCTGATCACCCACGATTCGGACATCGCCCGGCACGCCAAGCGGGTCGTGGTGTTCCGGGACGGGAAGATCGTGAGCGACGAGGCGGTCGCGCAGGTGCGCGCCGCGTCGGCCCCTGGGCCCGCCGCGGCCGCGGGGCCCGCGGCATGAAGGTCGCGATGCTCCGCACGGCGAACATCGTCAAGGTCGGGCTGCGCTCGATCACCCGGAACAAGATGCGCTCGGCGCTGACGATCCTCGGGATCGTCATCGGGGTGGGGTGCGTGATCGCGATGAACGCCGTCGGCGCCGGCGCCTCGAAGTCGATCCAGGCGAACATCTCCTCGCTCGGCGCCAACTTCATCATGGTGTTCCCAGGCGCGGTGACGCAGGGGGGCGCGCGGATCTTCTCCGCGCAGTCCTCGCTCACCGCCGACGACGCCGCCGCGATCAAGGCGGAGTGCCCGTCGGTGGCGTACGTCTCCCCCGGCGTCCGCACCGCCGGCCAGATCGTCGCCGGCGAGAACAACTGGTCCACCGAGATCTACGGCGCCGATGTCGACTGGACGTTCATCCGCGCCTGGAACGTCGCCCGCGGGTCGTTCTTCACCGAGGGGGAGGTCCGCGCGGGGGCCAAGGTCGCGGTGCTGGGGAACTCGGTCTTCGTCAACCTGTTCCCGGACGGGGGTGCGGTGGGGTCGGTGATCCGCGTCAAGGGCGTCCCCTTCAGGGTGGTCGGCGTGCTGGAGCGCAAGGGCGGGAACATGTCCGGTCAGGACCAGGACGACCAGATCATCGTCCCCTACACGACGGTCATGAAGCGCGTGCTCGGCTCGAGCCGCCTCAACCTCGTGCAGGTGGCGGCGACCGGGCCGGACAAGATCCAGGACGCGATGGCGGAGATCCGGGCGCTCCTCCGCCAGCGGCACCGCCTCGCGGCGGGGCAGGACGACGACTTCATGATGCGCTCGCAGGAGGAGATCGCCGCGACCGCGAGCCAGACGACGAAGACGCTGTCGGTGCTGCTCGCCTCGGTCGCCGCGATCTCGCTGGTCGTCGGCGGGATCGGGATCATGAATATCATGCTCGTGTCGGTCACCGAGCGGACGCGCGAGATCGGGATCCGCATGGCGATCGGTGCGAAGTCCAAGCACGTGCTCGCGCAGTTCCTGCTCGAGGCGGTGACGCTCTCGATCGCCGGCGGCGCGATCGGCGTCGCGCTCGGCATTGCCGCTTCCCGGCTGATCGCCAAGTTCGCCGGATGGCCGGTCGCGATCGAGCCGGCTTCGGTGGGGCTCGCGTTCGGCTTCGCCGCCCTGGTCGGGATCTTCTTCGGCTTCTACCCGGCGAGGAAGGCCTCCGCGCTCGATCCGATCGAGGCGCTCCGCTACGAGTAGCCATCCGATCCGTCCCCTCCGCTCGTAGTTCCTTTGCATGGATTCCGTGTCGCCGGCGGGCGAGGACGATTTCGCCCTGATGGATGCGATCGCGGGGCGCGACCAGGGCGCGCTCGCGGCGCTCTACGACCGCCACAGCGGGGTCGTGCTGGGCGCGTGCCTCCGCATCCTGCGCGACCGCGGGGAGGCGGAGGAGGTCACCGGCGACGTGTTCATCGAAGTCTGGGACCGCGCCTCGCGCTACGATCCCGCGCGGGGACACCCCGTGGCCTACCTCCTCAACCTCGCGCGAAGCCGGGCGATCGACCGCCTCCGCTCGCAGGGGCGCCGGACCCGGCTCTTCGTCGAGCCCGAACCGCGCGAGCGGGCGTCGGACGACGACCCGCTGGTGGACTCGATGACCGCGCAGATGCGAGCCCACCTCGACCGCGCGCTCGCCGCGCTGGCGCCCGGTCAGAAGCGGGCGCTGGAGCTGGCCTACTTCGACGGGATGAGCCACAGCGAGATCGCGAGCGCGCTCGGCGAGCCGCTCGGGACCGTGAAGACGCGGATCCGCCAGGGGCTGCTGCGGATGCGCGAGACGCTGGATGCCGTGTACGGCGAGGGGGCCGCGTCGTGACCTGCGCCGAGCGGAAGGACCTCCTGCTCCTCTACGCGTTCGACCAGCTCGAGCCGGACGAGTCGCGCCCGCTCCTCGACCACGTGCGCGGGGGCTGCCCGCGGTGCACCGGGGAGCTCGCCGCGGCGCGGACGATCGCGGGGCAGATGGGGCTCGCCGCTGTCCCCGCGAGGCCGTCCCCGCGGGTCCGCGCGCGCGTGCTCGCGGCGACCTCCCCGCGGCGGACCCCGCGCTGGATCCCGATCGCCGGAACGGCCCTCCTGGCCGCGAGCCTGACGGCGGTCGCGATCCTCGTCCCCACCCGGCACGGGGTGGACGAGCTGCGCCGGGAGCTGGCCGCCGCCCGGGTCGTGTCGATGGCCGGGACCGGTCCGCAACCGCAGGCGGCGGCGCGGATCTTCTGGGACGAGCAGCGGGGGATCTGGCACGTCTACCTCGCCAACATGAAGCCGGCCGACCCGGGGCGGACCTACCAGCTCTGGTTCATCACCCCCGACCAGACGAAGGTCTCCGCGGGAACGTTCGACGTCGGCCGGCGGGGGGCCGGCGAGATCGTCGTCCGCGTCCCGCCCTCGCTCGGGAAGATCGCCATGGCCGCGGTCACCGAGGAGCCGGCGGGCGGGGTCCCCCAGCCCACGGGGGCGATCCAGCTGGCCGGAAAGCTGGAGACTTGACGGGTCGGCCATCTGGCCCTAATGTAGGGGACATATGGCCACAGCTTCCCGGAAACAAGACCCCGGGGTCGCGGGCATCCTCGGGGGGTCCAGGGTGTTCGATCGCGGGCGCACCGGCGCCGCCGCGCTCCAGAAGGCGGTGCGCTCGGGGCTCCCCTATCGGGCCTTCGAATCGCTCGGCGAGGCGCTCGAGCTGCGCACGACCGAGCTCGCCGAGCTGGTCGGCGTCGCCCCGCGGACGCTGACCCGCCGCCGGGGGGGCACGCTCACCTCGATCGAATCCGACCGGCTCTACGGGATCGCGCACGTCGCCTCGCTCGCCGCCGAGGCGCTGGGCTCGCTCGACCGGGCGAGGGACTGGCTCCGCCGCGCCAACAGGGCGCTCGCGGGGCAGCCTCCGATCCGCTGCCTCGACACCGAGATCGGCCGCCGGCAGGTCGAGGACCTGCTCCAGCGCATCAATTACGGGACCTATAGCTGATGCGCCTGTGGCGCCTTTGCCGCTCACGCTACTCCGCGGAGGCGTTGAACGGCGAAGGTGGTCTCGGCGCCTCGGGGCGCTGGCACCTCAAGGGCACGCGGATCGTCTACGCCTCGCAGACGCTCTCGCTCGCCGCGCTCGAGTATCTCGTCCACGTCGCCCGGGACCTCGCCCCGCCGGACCTCATCTCGGTGGAGATCGACGTCGCTCCGCCGGTCAAGATCGAGCGGCTCGCGCCGTCCGACCTCCCCGACGGGTGGAACGCCATGCCCGCTCCCGCGGCGGCGCAGCGCCTGGGCACCGCCTGGATCGCGCGCGGCGAGTCCACGGTGCTCGAGGTCCCCTCCGCACTGATCCCCCACGAGCACAACTACCTCCTGAATCCCGCGCGTTCCGACTTCGCGAAGGTGACCGTGGTCAAGCGGCGGCGGTTCTCGTTCGACCCGAGGCTCCTGGGGTAAGGCCGCGCTATGCTCCTCGGCTCCGGAGGAGATCGATGCGCAAGACCTGGCTCGCCGTCCCGGTCGCGGCCCTCGCCGTCGCCCCGCCGTGGGGAGAGCTGCGGCCGCTCTACGAAGACCTGCACGCTCATCCGGAGCTGTCGTTCCAGGAGGCCGCGACGGCGGTGAAGCTCGCCGGGCGTCTGCGCGCGCTCGGGTTCGCCGTCACGACCGGGGTCGGGAAGACGGGGCTGGTGGGCGTGCTCGAGAACGGCGAGGGGCCGGTGGTTCTCCTGCGGACCGAGATGGACGGGCTGCCGATCGAGGAGAGGACCGGCCTCGCCTTCGCGAGCCGCGCCACCGGGGTGAGCCCGGGCGGCGAGACCGTCCCCGTCATGCACGCCTGCGGCCACGACGTCCACATGACGGCGTGGGCCGGGGCCGCCGCCGCGCTCGTCGCGGACCGGAAGAGCTGGCGGGGCACGCTCGTGATGATCGGCGAGCCCGCGGAGGAGACCGGGGGCGGCGCGAAGGCGATGATCGACGACGGCCTGCTCACGCGGTTTCCCCGGCCGGACTTCGCGCTGGCGATCCACGATCACGACGCGCTCCCGGCGGGGACTGCGGCGGTCCGCGCGGGGCCGATCTTCGCGAGCGCCGACTCGGTGGACGTCGTCGTCCACGGGAGGGGCGGTCACGGGGCGCGCCCCAACATGACCGTCGATCCGGTCGTCATCGCGGCGAGGATCGTCCTCTCCCTCCAGACGCTCGTCTCGCGCGAGAACGATCCGTTCGACCCCGCGGTGGTCACGGTCGGATCGATCCACGGAGGGACCAAGCACAACATCATCCCCGACGAGGTCCGGATGCAGCTGACCGTGCGGGCCTACAAGCCCGAGGTCCGCGAGCGGCTCCTCCGCGGGATCGAGAGGATCGCGCGCGCGGAAGCCGAGGCCGCGAGCGCGCCCGCACCCCCCGAGGTCACGGTCACGAGCTCGACGCCGGTGACCGTCAACGATCCTGCGTTCGCCGAGCGGGTGGGCGCCGCGCTCCGCGCGGCCCTCGGCCCGTCGCGCATGGGCGAGGGGATCCAGGTGACCGCGGGAGAAGATTTCGGTCGCTTCGGCGAGGCGGGGATCCCGATCGTCGTCATCTGGATCGGCGCGAGCAATCCGGAAGCCCTCGCACGCGCGCGCCGCGACGGGACGCCTCTCCCCGGGCTGCACTCCGCGCTCTTCGCGCCGGACGCCGAGGCCGCGGTGACGACCGGCATGGAGGCGCTCGTCGCCGCGGCCCGCGACGCGTTCCGCCGCGGGGCGCGCGGCCGGTGATCGCGTGGTCCGCCTCCCTCTCCGGCAATGCGTGCTCCGTCCGTGGCGGTACGGCGACGAGCCCGCTCTCGCGCGCGAGGCGAACGATCGCGAGATCTGGCGCGCGCTGCGCGACCGGTTTCCTCACCCGTATACCCTGGAGGCGGCCGCCATGTGGGTCGCCTCGACGCTGGGCGTCGATCCTCCCCAGCAACTCGCGATCGAGGTGGACGGCGAGGTCGCGGGGGGCGTCGGCCTCTACCGGGGCGACGACGTCCACCGCTACTCCGCCGAGGTCGGCTACTGGCTCGGGCGGCGGCACTGGGGGCGCGGGATCGCGACCGAGGCGCTGACCGCGTTCACCGCCTGGGCCTTCACGACGTTCGACCTCGGGCGCCTGTACGCGAGCGCCTTCGCCACCAACCCTGCGTCCGGGCGGGTCCTCGCCAAGGCGGGGTACCGGCTCGAGGGGATCGCGCGCGCCGGCGCGTTCAAGGACGGGCGGTTCGTGGACGTCGCGGTGTACGCGAGGCTGCGGACCGACTAGGGCGCCTCGCGCTTGAGCGAGAAGGTCTCCTGCACCTGCTGGGGCTGGGGAAGGCGCTCGCCGGCGATCGAGACCACGGTCTTCGTCAGGAAGAGCGTGACCCCCTTGGTCCGCCGCGTGTTGCCGAAATCGAGCTTGCGGAGGAACCGGTCGCGCCGCTCCAGCGGGACGTCCCGGACCGCCTTGGTCGCGTCGTAGCTCACCGATCCGGACCAGGCGACGCGGAATCCGTCGTCCTCGCGGACGATGACCTCCATCACGCGGTCCTCGATCAGGCTGTTCTTCAGGTTGTCGTAGTAGAAGCCGATCTCGTTGACCCCGTCCCCGTCCAGGTCGAGCAGAGCGACCTCGCCGCGTCCGACGAACCCGCCGTTTTCCTTCGCCGCATCCCGCGAGAAGACGGGAACGAGACCCCGCCCTTCCTGCCGGTAGACCTCGAGCTTGACGCCGAGCGCGTTGACCTCGTCCTTCTTGCCGGTGAGGTAGGTCACGACCGCGACGACCTGCTTCGCGTCCCCGGGGAGGACGCGCGCCGTCGCGACCGAGCTGTTCATCACGTCCTTGGACCGGATCCCCATCTGCTTGAAGACCTCGGACGTGGTATCGGCCCGCGCGGCGAGGACGGCGGAGGCGGCCACGACGATCGCTGCGGCGGCGCGCCGCACCCTGCGGCGGGCGCGGCGCTGCTCGCGCCGCGCGAGCTCGGCGGTGGACCAGGCCTCGAACGCCTCCGGGGTGTCGAAGAACAGATCGTATCCCCCTTCACCCGTGAAGTACTCGCAGGGGTCGTCGTCCGGGCTCTCCGCGTCCGGCCAGCCGTAGTCGCGGCAGATCTGGGGGCGCGTCTCGTAGATCCCGCAGCGATTGTCGGGGAGGAGGTTCTTGCACCGGGTGCGGATCTCCAGGTGCCAGCTCCCGTCCTGGACCCAGACGACGACGTGCTCGTGCATCAGGTACCAGCGGATGTGGTCATGGTCCTTCGGCGTGGCGGGCGCGTCGATCTCGAGCGAGAAGTACTTGCAGCACTTCGCGTTGCAATCGTGGCAGGGAGGGCCGGTCGCGGGATCGAATCTCGGTGGTCCGAGCTGAACCAGAGGCACGCGTCGATCTCCTCGCGACGACAGCACGGCCGAGTTTAGCACGCGGCTCCGCGTCGAAAGCGGAGCGTATAATCGCAGCCAAGAATGCTCGTCTATGTCGCGAAGCATCTCCTCCCCGTGGCCTCGGCTCCCATTCAAAACGGGGCGCTCGCGGTCCACGACGGGAGGATCGTCGCCGTCGGACGGCGCAAGGACATCGTGCGCGCGCACGCCGGCGCGGAGGTCCGCGACCTCGGCGACTGCGTCGTCCTTCCAGGGCTGGTCAACGCGCACACGCACGTCGAGCTCTCCTGGATGAGCGGCGACCCTCCGGCGGGAGGGTCGTTCACCGGATGGGTCGCCGACCTCGTCGCGCGGCGCAAGAGCGCCGACGAGGCCGGCGCGCGCGCCGCCGCGGCGAAGGCGATCGAGACGATGGCGTCGCGAGGGACCGTGGCCGTCGGCGACGTCGCCAACGGACCCTGGGCGGCTCCCCTCCTCGCCCGGTCGGGGCTCCGGGGGCTCGCGTTCCACGAGGTGCTCGGGTTCCGCGCCTCCGAGGCGGAGGTGGTGCTGGACGCGGCGGCCGCGCGGCTCGAGGCGATCGACGGCGACCCCGACGTCGCCGCGGGTCGGGAGCGGTTCACGACGATCCTCACCCCGCACGCCGCCCACACGACCTCCGGGCCCCTCTTGAAGGCGCTCGGCGGCCGCGCGGCGGCGTCGGCGGAGCCGCTCTCCATTCATGTCGCCGAGAGCGAGGAGGAGGTGCAGCTCCTCCGTGACGGGAGCGGCCCGTTCCGGGATCTCCTGATGAAGCTCGATGCGTGGGATCCCTCCTGGAAGCCGCCCGGGCTGACGCCGGTCGCCTACCTCGACCGGCTCGGGGTCCTCTCGCCGCGAACGCTGGCGGTGCACTGCGTCCACCTCGACCATCAGGACCTGACCCGGCTGCAGGCGCGAGGGGTGACGGTGGTCACCTGCCCGCGAAGCAATCGCCGGCTGGGCGTCGGCCGCGCCCCCGTCCCCAAGCTCCTGGCCTCGGGGATCCCGATCGCCCTCGGCACCGACTCGCTCGCGTCCTCCCCCGACGTGGACGTGTTCACGGAGCTCGCGGCCCTTCGCGAGGAGCACCCCGGGCTCGCCCCGGCCGCGGCGCTCCGCATCGCCACGCTCAACGGCGCGCTCGCCCTCGGCTTGTCCCGCGACCTCGGCACGATCGAGCCGGGGAAGCTGGCGCAGCTCGCCGTCGTCGGGCTCCAGGATCCCGCCGACGATCCGCTGGAGGCCGCGACCTGGTCGTCCGAGGTCGTCGCCCCGCTCGAGGACGCCGCGTGGCAGCCGGCGACGCGGTGACCCGAGGCGGAGGCCTCGTCGCGAGCCTCGGGAGCTGGGGGCGGATGGTCAAGCTGTCCCACAGCGTGTTCGCGCTCCCGTTCGCCCTCTCCGGGGCCGCGCTCGCCGCGGCGCGCTACGGGATCTCGTGGGGACAGCTCGTGTGGATCGTCGTCGCGATGGTGGCCGCGCGGAACGCGGCGATGGGGTTCAATCGCCTGGCCGATCATGCGATCGACGCGCGCAATCCGCGGACGGAAGGGAGGGAGCTGCCGCGCGGCGTGCTCACCCGCCGGGCGGTCTGGGTGCTGACCGCCGCCCTCGCGGTGGTGTTCGTCGTCGCGTCGTTCCGGCTCAACCCGCTCTGCGGCCTGCTCTCACCCGTCGCGCTCGCGATCGTGTTCGGCTACTCGGCGACGAAGCGCTTCACCTGGGCGAGCCATCTCGTTCTCGGGGCGGCGCTCGCCATGGCCCCGGTCGGAGGCTGGCTCGCGGTCGCCGGGCGCTTCGATGCGACTCCCTGGATCCTCGCCTGCGCCGTCGTCTTCTGGGTCGCGGGGTTCGACACGATCTACGCCTGTCAGGACGCCGAGTTCGACCGGCGCGAGGGGCTGCACTCGATCCCGGCTCGCTTCGGTGTCCGCCGCGCGCTCGTGCTCGCGCGAGCGTTCCACCTCGCGGCGCTGGCTGCGATGGCGGCGGTCGGCGTCGCCGCGGGGCTCGGCCCGGTCTATGCCTTCGGGATCGTCGCGATCGCGGCCGTCTTCGTCTGGGAGCACCGGCTCGTCCGCGCGGACGACCTCGGCCGCGTCGGCGCCGCGTTCCTCAACGCGAACGCGCTGATCAGCGTGCTCTACCTCGGCGTCGTCCTCGCCGCCCTCGCGATCGATGGAGGCGTGAGATGAGCGAGGAATCGCGGGACGGCTCGTTCCTCAAGGCGTTCGAGGACCTGGACTTCCTCAAGAGGGACGAGCTCCGGCCGGTCCGCCTGATGCTCGAGCTCCAGAAGCCCGAGATGCAGCAGCGCGAAGCCGGCATCCGCTCGACGATCGTCGTCTTCGGAAGCGCGCGGATCCTCGAGCCGTCGGTCGCCAAGGGGAAGCTCGACGAGGCGCGGCGGCTGCGCGCCCAGGAGCCCGGCCCGGCGCGGGAGCGCGACGTCCGGGTCGCCGAGAGGATGGTCGAGAGCTCGGTCTACTACGACATGGCGCGGCGATTCGGGGCGATCGTCTCCTCGGCCTCCCAGATCGACGGGCGCTGCGACTACGTGATCGCCACGGGCGGCGGTCCGGGGATCATGGAGGCCGCCAACCGGGGGGCGGCGGACGTCGGCGCGAAATCGATCGGGTTCAACATCGAGCTGCCGCGCGAGCAGCGCCCCAACGACTACATCGCGCGCGGGTTGGGGTTCAACTTCCACTACTTCGCGATCCGCAAGATGCACTTCATGCTGCGCGCGAAGGCGCTGGTCGTCTTCCCCGGCGGGTACGGAACCATCGACGAGCTGTTCGAGGCGCTGACCCTCGTGCAGACGGGAAAGGTCGTGCACCTCCCGGTCGTGCTGGTCGGGCGAGCGTTCTGGGAGAAGACTTTCAACCTCCCGCACCTCCTCGAGGAGGGGATGATCGAGCCCGAGGACCTCCGGCTCTACCGCTACGCGGAGACGGCGGAGGAGGCCTGGCGCCACATCCTCGAGTACTACGAAGCGCGCGGGACGGCCTGATGCGTCCCACCCTCGTGCTGTTCGACATCGACGGAACGCTCGTGGACACCGCCGGGGCCGGGCGCCGCGGCCTGGCCGCATCCTTCCGGACGGTCTTCGGGGTCCAGGACATCGACGGCCCGATCGCGCGCGTCCCGTTCGGCGGGAGGAGCGATCCCGCGATCATCGCGGAGATCGGCCGCGAGGCGGGGGTCGCCCCCGGCGAGATCGAAGCGCGCTACGTCGAGCTCCAGACCGCCTACCTGGCCGCGCTCCGCCGCGAGCTCTCGACCGCGGACGCGCGGCGGCGCGTGATGCCGGGGGTGCGACCCCTCCTCGACCGGCTCGCCGCCCGCCCCGACGTCTTCGTCGGCCTCGTCACGGGGAACGTCGAGGAGGGGGCGCGGACGAAGCTCGACGCCTTCGGGCTCAACCCTTACTTCATCGACGGCGGGTACTCCTCCGATCACCCGGAGCGTCCCGAGATCGCCCGTATCGCGCACCAGCGGTTCTCCCGCCGCGCCGGGTTCCGGTTCCCGCCCGACCGCGTGATGGTCATCGGCGACACCGAGCTCGACGTTCACTGCGCCCGGGCCAACGGGTTCGTCGCGATCGCCGTGGAGTCGGGCTGGGCCTCGCGCGACCGGCTCGCGAGCGCCGCGCCGGACGCCCTGTTCGCCGACCTCGTCGACACCGAGGAGGTCCTCGGCGCGATGGGACTCGTGGACGCCTAGCCGCTACGCCGAGAGAGCGACCGCCCGGGCGAGCGCCGCGTCGAGCATGGCCCGGGTGAGCCGCCCCGTATTGGTGTTCTGGCGGCTCGGGTGATAGCTCCCGAGCAGGGCGATGCGCGTCCCCGGACGTCGCAGGGCGATCGTCGTCTCGGCGAGGTGGGCGAAGCGCGGGCGGGGCGAGACGACCGAAGCCGGGTCGATCCGCACCGCGCGGCGAAGGACCGTGTCCCAGGCGATCTTCCCGAGGGCGACGACGACCCGGACCTCGCGAAGGAGCTCGATCTCGCGATCGAGAAAGGGGGCGCACGCCGCGAGCTCCGCGGGGGAAGGCTTGTTCCCCGGGGGAGCGCACCGCGCCGCCGCGGTGATGAACGCCCCGCGCAGCAGCAGCCCGTCTCCCGCACCGGTCGCGACGGCCCGGCTTCCGAGACCGGCCCGGTGGAGCGCCGCGTAGAGCCAGTTCCCCGAGTCGTCCCCCGTGAACATCCGCCCGGTGCGGTTGGCGCCGTGGGCGGCGGGGGCGAGCCCCACGAGCAGCACCCGCGCGCGGGCGTCCCCGAATCCCGGAACGGGCTTTCCCCAGTACTCCTCGTCACGAAAGGCGCGGCGCTTGACTCGCGCGACCGTCTCGCAGTGGCGCCGCAAGCGGGGACAGCGGCGGCAGTCCACGATCTCCCGCGTGAGCCTCGACCAGGCCTCGACCGCCACGGATCAGCGCGCCGCGCTGACGACGCGGTCCCGCGTGGCTCCGAGCGCCGCCACGGAGCGGCCGGAGGCGATCAGCAGCTCGTCGAGGCCGTCGCCGTCGAGGTCGGCGGCGGAGAGGTCGCGGACGTCGGCCCAGACGGCGTCGAACAGAAGGCCGCCGGTCGCGGCGTCGAGGAGCACGACGTGCCCCGCGTACGTCGCCACGGCGAGCTGCCGCCCGCTTCCCGGGAGAAACCGACCGAGAGCCGCGCCGACGGCCGTAGTCGGCCCTAGAGCCGCGCCGTCGTCGCGCGCCACGAGCAGCTGGGAGGCCGCGGGAGCGGCCCCCGGCCACGATGCCGCCGCGGCGTCGAGGGCCGCGATCGAGCCGTCCTCGCGAAGCGAGAGGATGCCGCGCCCAGGCAAGGAGGCGAGCGAGCGCACGCCGTGGCTCCCGTCGAGAAGCGCCGCGTGCGTGTCCTCCGCCGCGGCCAGCGCGGCGCCCCGCACCGTCGCCGCCGCCAGATGCCGCGCCGCCCCCGGCGCGTCGTTCTGCACGGCGACGTCGAGGACTGGAGCAGGAACGTCGATCGTGCGCTCCTGGCCCGAATCGAGCGTCACGACGCCGATCGAGGTCCCTCCGGGGCGAAATCCGACGATCTCGCGCGTCCCCTTCCCCGTGGTCCCGAAATCCAGCAGGCGCCCCAAGGTGCCCGAGGACTTCCTTCGGGCGACGGCCTCACCCGCCGCGTCGAACGACAGGAGCATGCCACCCGCGGAGGCGACGACCCGGACGCCTCCGGCCGTCCCGGGAGGCAGCCCGACGACGCCGTCCGCGGAGCCGGGGAGATCGCGCGCCCAGCGCGCGGCGAGGACGCCGCCGCCGGCCAGCGTGGACGCGAGCTCGCGCGTCTCACCCTCGTCGCCGGATCCGAGCAGCCGGTCCACGGTCGCGGCGATCTCCGCCTCGAGACCGGGGCGGTACCCGTCCCACCTGGCCCGCAGCCGCCCCTGCCGGTCGATGATCATCAACGTCGGGAGGGCGTGCACGCCCAGCGTGCGGTACAGCGCGGGATCGTTGACGGCGACCGGCATCGAGAGCCCGAGACGCCTGGCGGCTTGCGAGGCGGCGGGGGCTTCCTCGTCGGCGTTGATCGCGATCGCGCGCAGACCGCGTGCCTCCCGCGTGTCGTGGAGCCGTTGCAGGTGGGGGAGCTCCTTCAGGCAGGGTCCGCACCACGACGCCCAGAAATCGACCAGGACGATCTTCCCCCGCGCGGCGGCGAAATCGAACACGCCGCCCGAGGCGAGCTTGAGCTTCGCGTCGGGGAACTTGGCGAACCAGCGCGGCGCGAGGAACGGCGCCGGCGTCCGGCCGGGGGGGCGAATCTCCTGAGGGATCCCCGTTCGCCAGCCGGGGGTTCCGTCCTGGCGGACCCAGGAGATTTCGTCGCTCTGCTGGCCGAAGGCGGCAGCGCAGACGATCCAGCAGAGGAGCGCGACCCGGCACGCACGCATGACGTCGAGTCTACAGGCGGCCCCCTGCGCGCGCCCGTGCGGGTCCGGGGCTAGGCGTTGCTCGCGCGCCAGCTCGCGTAGATCGTCGACGCCCGCGCCGACTCGATCTCGACGAACTGGCGATACACCTTGTGGCGCTCGGTGTCGATCTGGTAGGTGCGCGCGCCGAAGCTGTAATCGACGACGCGCGGCTTGGGCTGGACGTTCGCCTTGGTCTTCTTCGTGGCCACTGGATCACCCCCCGACGATGGACGCCCATGAGGGATAACAAGACTTGTACCAAGCCCTCCTTGGGTTTCTCTTCGGTGACCGGGGCGTGTGCGATCGTCCACAGCCGTCACTCTGGCCGGGAAAGCCGTCGAACTCCGCCAGCTTGGCCGGAAGCCCCTCTTCTATATAATCGCGGACCGTGAGCGGCCTGGCTCCGGACCACAAGCGCGTCCTCGTCCTCGAGCCGGACCGCGAGCATGCCGAGCGGGTGCGGGGCGTGCTTGCCCGGTCGGGCTTCACCGCCACCCTCGCCGTCAGCGCGCGGCAGGCCCACGAGCTGAACGAGCGGCGGCCCCACGACGCCATCCTGCTCGACATCGACCGCGCGGTCCGCGACCGGCTGCTCGAGTCCTTCCGCGAGTCCCACCCGGCCATCCCCCTCCTGCTCCTGGTGGACGCCGCGCGGATCGGTGAAGCGGTCCGGCTGCTGCGCGACGGCGCCGACGACTATGTCCTCCGCCCCGCGGACGCCTTCGAGCTCCGCGCGCGCCTGGTGCGCCTGCTCGAGCGGCACGACCTCGATTCGCGGCTCGCGCTGCTGCAGAGCGAGGTGTCGAAGAACTACGGGATCAAGAACCTCGTGAGCCACTCCCCCGCCATGCGCGGCGTGCTCGACCGGATCATGCGCGTCGCTCCGCTGCGCGCGACCGTTCTCGTGTTCGGCGAGAGCGGGGTGGGCAAGGAGCTGGTCGCGCGCGCCATCCACTTCAACTCCCCGCGGCGGGACTTCCCGTTCCTGGCGATCAACTGCGCGGCGATCCCCGCGAACCTGATCGAATCGGAGCTGTTCGGCCACGAGAAGGGCTCGTTCACCGGAGCGCACGCTCGGGCGCGCGGGAAGTTCGAGACCGCGCACCGGGGCACCCTTTTCCTCGACGAGATCGGCGAGACCGATACGGGGACGCAGGCGAAGCTCCTGCGCGTGCTCGAGGAGAAGGAGTTCATGCGGGTCGGCGGCGACCAGAACGTGCGCGTGGACGTCCGGGTCATCGCCGCCACGAACGCGGACCTCGAGGCGATGGTGCAGCGCGGGACGTTCCGGAGCGATCTGTACTACCGACTGAAGGTGGTCACGATCCAGGTCCCGCCGCTGCGGGAGCGCCGGTCGGACATCCCGGCCCTCGTCGAGGCGTTCCTGGACGAGCTCGCCCGCGCGAACGCGGTTCCCCGCAAGGCGATCACCCCCGAGGCGCTCGCGGCGCTCCAGGCCTACCACTGGCCGGGGAACGTCCGCGAGCTCAAGAACATCCTGGAGAGCGTCCTCGTCTCCAGCTCCGCGGACCGGATCGCCGTCGAGGACCTCCCGCCGTCGGTCCTGAGGGAGCGTCCCTCCTCGGTGCGCGCCTCGATCGCCGCCGGCACGACGATCGAGGAGATGGAGCGGGAGCTGATCCGGGCCACGCTGGAGCAGACGGGAGGAAACCGGACCCACAGCGCGCGGCTTCTCGGGATCGGCGTCCGGACCCTCCAGCGAAAGATCAGGACCTACGGTCTCGACATCGCCAGCCGTCGTCGACGGAGCCCCGCGTCCGCGGCCGTCACCTGACCGCCACTGAATTGTCACCCCGGTGTTCGAGACTTATCCTTAGGTCCGCATGGCCCAGCTCGACGATCAGCCGACTCGAGACGTCGGGGAGCTCGACAGGCCGTCGCTCTACGTCAATCGCGAGCTCTCCCTCCTCGCCTTCCAGAAGCGGGTGCTCGAGGAGGCCCAGGACGAGACCGTGCCCCTGCTCGAGCGGGTGCGCTTCCTGTCGATCCTCGGCTCGAACATGGACGAGTTCTTCATGATCCGCGTGGCGGCGCTGAAGCAGCAGGTCGCCGCCGGGGTCCAGGACTCGGGGCCCGACGGGATGTCCCCCACGGAGCAGCTGGCCGCCGTCCGCGAGGTGGCCAACGAGATCAAGCGGGACGCCCGCGCGTTGTGGAGGGAGACGCTCCTCCCCGCGCTGGCGGCGCAGGGGATCCACGTCCTGGACCACGACGCGCTCTCGCTCCAGGAGCGCCAGGTGCTCCGCGCCTACTTCGAGATGGCGGTCTTCCCCGTGCTGACCCCGCTCGCCGTCGATCCGTCGCGCCCCTTTCCCCTGATCTCCAACCTCAGCCTGAACCTCGCGGTCGTCGTCCGGGACCCGGCCGGGCGCGAGCATTTCGCCCGGGTCAAGGTCCCCGGGACGCTGCCGCAGATGGTCCCGGTCCCGACGTCCCGCGAATCCGGCGCCTACTTCGTGTCGCTCGAGCGACTGGTCGCGGCGAACCTCGACGCTCTCTTCCCCGGAACGGAGATCGTCGAGGTCCACCCGTTCCGCGTGACGCGCAATGCCGACCTCGTCATCCAGGAGCTGGAGGCCGGCGACCTCCTCGAGACGATCGAGGAGAGCGTGCGCCAGCGGCAGTTCGGCTTCGTCACGCGGCTGACGGTCGGTGAGACGATGTCCCCCCGGATTCTCGACGACCTGCTGGTCAACCTCGGAGCCGACCGCGCCGACGTGGAGCTGGTGGACGGCCCGCTCGCCCTGGTCAACCTCGGCGCCCTCCACGCTCTGGATCGACCCGACCTCAAGGAGCCGGTCTTCCACCCGTCGGTGCCCCGAGCGCTCGAGCGGACCGACAACGACATCTTCGCGGCGGTCCGGGCCGGGGACATCCTGCTCCACCACCCGTTCCACTCGTTCACGCCCGTGCTCGACTTCCTGAGGGCCGCGGCCGTCGATCCGGACGTGCTCGCGATCAAGATGACGCTGTACCGGGTCGGGAGGAACGCGCCGGTCGTGCGCGCGCTGCTGGAGGCCCGGGAGGAAGGGAAGCAGGTCGCCGTCCTCGTCGAGCTGAAGGCGCGCTTCGACGAGGAGAGGAACATCGAGTGGGCGCGTGCGCTGGAAGCCGAGGGGGTGCACGTCGTCTATGGCCTGCTCGGTCTGAAGACCCACTGCAAGCTCGCGCTGGTGGTCCGCCGCGAGGGGTCGACGATCCGCCGGTACACCCATCTGTCCACCGGGAACTACAACGTCTTCACCGCGCAGCAGTACACCGACTTCGGTCTCCTGACCTGCGACGAGGCGATCGGCGCGGATGCGTCGGACCTCTTCAACTACCTGACCGGCTACTCGTCGAAGAGCTCGTACCGGAAGCTCGCGGTCGCTCCGATCAATCTCCGCGAGAAGGTCGAGGAGCTGATCGAGCGGGAGATCGCCCACCAAAAAGCTGGCCGTGGCGGCCAAATCATCCTCAAGATGAACGCCCTCGTGGACCGGAGGACGATCCGCCTCCTGTACGCGGCGTCGCAAGCGGGCGTGGCCGTCGACCTGGTCGTGCGCGGGATCTGCTGCCTCCGTCCGGGCGTCCCGGGCGTGAGCGAGAACATCCGCGTGGTCTCGATCGTCGGCCGCTTCCTCGAGCACAGCCGCGTCTTCTACTTCAGGAACGGCGGCGAGGAGGAGGTCTACCTCGGAAGCGCGGACCTCATGCCGCGCAACCTCAACGGCCGCGTCGAGGTCATGTTCCCCGTCACCGATCCGAGGCTCGTCAGCGTGCTGCGCGAGGAGATCCTCGGCGCGTACCTGGCCGACGGCGTGAAGGCGCGCGTGATGCGCGCGGATGGAACCTACACGCGCGCGGCGGTCGCACCCGGAGAGCCGACGGTGTCCGCGCAGTCGTGGTTCGTGAAGTCGCGGAGCGCGCCTCGACTCGGCTGACGACGCAAATTGCGTCTTGACACCCGGGATCGCTTCTCTATATTCGAGATGAGTCACAACGACGATCGTCGAACGACGATCCTCGGAAGGAGGTGAAGCGATCATGGCGACGAAGAAGAAGGCTGCCAAGAAGACCACGAAGAAGAAGGCCGCGAAGAAGTAACTCGCGCCCGATACGAGAAACGTCAACAGACATCAGGGGACGCCGCTAGCGGCGTCCCCTCTTTTTTTGCACGCGAAGCGCGACCTCGGCGCCCAGCAGCTTCCCCAAGAGCTCCGTGCGGCGTCGCGCCTCCCACACCTCGAGCGCCGCGTCCCCTTGCGTGAGCAGCTCGAGCGTGACCTGACGCCCGCGTCCGCGGACCCGGATGTCCCGAACCGCGCCGTAGTGGCTCCGGTCGAGCCCCTCCGCCAAGCGCAGGATCGCGGCGCAGGCGCGAACCTGACGCCAGACCGCCGGCGCGAGGGGATCCGCCCCGGCGTCCCCGGGCTTGGGCGTCCCCTTCCGGTGGTGATGGAGGGCGATCTGGCCGATCGCCTCGACGTCGTTCCTCGAGAAGCCGAACAGCTCGGAATTCACGATCAGGTAGTACGAGTGCCGGTGGTGCTCCTCGTGCTCGATGAGATGGCCGACGTCATGGAGGAGGGCCGCCGACTCGAGCCATCCCCTGGATTCCGCGCGGAGCGCGAGCCGGCCGCGGAGCTGGTCGAACAGGCGTAGCGACAGCCGGGCGACCTGCTCGCTGTGCTGGGTCGGGGCGCCCAGGCGGCGCGTGAGGCGGACGACGCTCCGCCGCCGGACGTCCGTGAATCGGGCGGATTCCTCGATCCCCTTCGCGTGCCTGGAGATGAAGTCCTGGATCAGCCCCTCCCGAAGCGCCCAGGTGCACGCCCAGATCCGCTTGGCGCGGAGGCGCTGGAGCACCAGGCTCGCCAGCACCGCCCCGGCCACGACTTGGTCCACCCGCTTGGGGTCCATGCCGCGGAGCGCGAGCCGGGCGTCGCGGTCGGACCGCGACAGGGTGCGGGCCAGGCGCGTGACCGCATCCGCGGGGACCTCCAGCCCGTGGATCTGGGCTCCGGGGTGCACGCCCAGACGGTGGGCCGTCATGGAGATGAGCGACAGGAGCGTGCCGGAGGTCGCTGCGATCCTGCGCACCTTCCGCTTCGCCGCTGCGGCGAGCGCGGGCTCGAGCTGCTGCCGCAGGTGCTCCTCGAGGCGGGCGAGCTCCCGCGGCCGCGGCGGGTCGTGCGCGAGGAAATGCTCGGTCATCCGCGAGACCCCCAGCTTCAGGCTGTGGAGCTCGACCGGCTTCGCGTCGGCCACCAGGACGACCTCGACGCTCCCTCCCCCGACGTCCAGGAGGAGGGTCGGCGCGCCGTCCAGGTCGGCGACCTGCGACACGCCGAGGAAGATCAGGCGGGCCTCCTCGCGCCCCGGGATCACCCGCACCCGAACGCCGACCTCGTCGTAGATCCGCTGGATGAACTCGCCGCCGTTCGAGGCTTCCCGGACCGCGCTCGTGGCCACCGCGCGGATGCGCGTGACCCCGTGGCGGAGAGCGATGCTCTTGAAGGTCGCGAGCGTCCGGATCCCCCGGTCCATGGCGACCTTGGTCAGGCGGCCGGTCGTCAGGCTCTTCTCGCCGAGCCGGACCATCTCCTTCGCTCGGTCGAGAACGATGAAATGACCGTCGGGCCGGGCCTCAGCGACGATGAGGTGGATCGAGTTGCTGCCGACGTCGATCGCGGCGATGCGCATCATGCGACGCGCATTCTCTCATCGTGCGGGGTCCTGGATGCGGTATCCGACCCCGCGGACGGTCGCGAGCCAGTCGGCCGCCTCGCCGAGCTTCGAGCGGAGGCGCCTGACGTGCGTGTCCACGGTGCGCGAGAGGACCTCGGAGTCGTAGCCCCAGACCTCGGACAGCAGCGTCTCCCGCGTCCGCACGCGTCCCCTCGCCCGGACCAGGTCCTCGAGCAGCCGGAACTCGGTCAAGGTCAGCGCGAGCGGCCTCCCCGCGACGACCGCCCGGTGGTCGGCGGCATGGATCTCGATCGGCCCCACGCGAAGAGTGCCTTCCGCGGGATCGGCGGGGCGCTCTCCGCGCTTGAGCAGGCCTCGGATGCGGAGGACGAGCTCGCGGGCGGAGAACGGCTTCGTGACGTAGTCGTCCGCCCCCAGCTCGAGCCCCAGGACGCGGTCGATCTCCTCACGCCGGGCCGTGAGGAGGACGACGGGGACCATCCGGGTCTCCGTGCGGCTGCGGATCTCCTTCAGGACGTCGATCCCCGAGAGCTCGGGGAGCATCCAGTCGAGGACGACGAGATCGGGAGTCTCGCGGCGCAGGGCCTCGAGGGCCGTGAGGCCGTCGCGGGCCACCCCGACCTGGAACCCTTCCTTGGTGAAGACGTGCCGCAGGAGCTCGGCGATGTCCTGCTCGTCCTCGACGACGAGCAGACGCCTGACCGCCGCGGTGTCCCGCATCTCCGCTCGCTCCACGGGGGGAACGTACCGAGCCGCCGTCGAATCGGCGTTACGCCGGGGTAAAGTCGCTGTAACTCGATCAGCGCTGGGCACGAGCGAGCCGCTCGACCTGCTCGAGATAGCGCGAGACGTCCTCGCGTGGCTTGAGCTCCTGCACCCGCTTCAGCAACGGCACGGCGTCCTGAAACCTCGATGCCGCGACCAGAACCTGGGCGTGCCGCAGTCGCGCGTCGGCCTCGAACCCTTCGATCGACTCGGCTCGCTCGTAGTAGAAGATCGCGCGCTCGGGATCGTTCGCCCGGGCGTAGTGCTGCCCGAGGAGAACGAGCGCCTCGCCGTCCAGGGGGTCGAGCGCGACGATCTCCTCCAGGGTCTTGACCGCCGACTCGCCCCCGCCCGCCGCGACCGCGATCCGCGCCTCCAGCTTGAGGAGCTTCTTGGCGTCGGCCCCGTCGAGGCGGTCCCCGCGCGTCTCGCGCAGGTGATCGGCCAGCTCCTTCGCGCGCGCCGTCGCCCCCCGCTGGGCCAGCGCCTCGATCCCGCGCATCGGGCGGGCGGACGACGGCTCCGTGTCGAGGTCGATCGCGTTCCGGTAGGCGCGCGCGGCGAGGTCGTACAGCCCTTCGTTGGTGTAGATATCGCCGAGGGTGTAGAGGCTCTGCGGGGTCGCCTTCCCCATGCGCTGGACGATCTCGAAGTCCTCCGCGGCGCGCAGCGGCTGGTTGAGCCCCAGATAGGCGTTCGCCTGGATCAGCCAGTACTCGGCGCGGTCCGGGTACTTCGCGATCAGCTCCTCGCAGAGGGCCGCCGCTTCGCCGTACTTCCGCTGCTTGAGCACGCTCTGCGTGAGGCCGACCTTCCAGTCGAGGACGTCGGGCTGCAGAAGCACTGCGTTCCTGTAGGCGGACTCCGCGGAGGTCGCGATGCCGTCGGCCGCGTAGGCGTAGCCCAGCAGCCCGTACGTCAGCCCGTCCGCTCCGCCGAGCTCGACGACGCGCGAGAGCGCGCGCACCGCGTCCTGGCTGCGGGATTGGCGGACCGCGATCAGGCCGAGGTTCTTCCACGCGCGGCGGAAAGTAGGGAACTTCGCGACCGCCGCCTTGTAGTGCGCCGCGGCGTCGTCGAGCGCGTCGTTCTGGAAGTCGAGGTTGCCGAGCGTGTAGTCGAACACCGCGCTCGATTCCGGCGTCGTCGCGCGCTCGAGGGCCGCGCGCGCGCCGGCGGGATCGGTCGCCATCAGCGTGACGAACGATTCGAGGACCTGCCTCTCGGCGGTCGTGACCTTCGGCTCCAGGTCCGACTGCGTCGCGTAGCTCGCGCGGAGCTCCCGCTGGAACTCGGGGTCCTTCCACAGGTCGTCGAGCGGCGCCGACGTCGAGAGGAGGAGCGCGACGGCGAGGATCGGGAGCGCGGCCATGGCTCTAGCTCGCGCTGAAAGTGATCGGCACCCGCATCTTGAACGCGACCTTCTCGCCGTGCCGGGTCCCCGCCTCGAACCGCCACTGGCGGACCGCCTCGAGCGCGGGGCGCTCGAACGACGGGTTCGTCGAGCGCTCGATCTTCGGGGAGACCACCTTCCCCTCCTTGTCCACGAGGAAGACGACCTCGACGCTCCCCTCGAGATTGCGCTTCCGGAGCTCTGCGGGGTAGCTCGGCGCGGCCTGGAAGATCGCCCGCGGGCGCTGGTCGAGCTCCGCGAGCGACGCGATGTCCGCGGCGTCGGCGGCGAGGCTCGCGGCGATCCCGGTGCCGCCGATCCGCCCTCCCGAGCTCAAGGTACCGCCGCCGCTCGCGAAGCTCCCTTCACCGCCGGCGTCCGACAGAACGCCCTCAAGGTCGGCGAGGGAGAGCGGCGCCAGGGCGGGGGGTGCGACCGGCGCTTCCAGATGCGCGATGTCCCGCAGCTCGGGGGCGGGCGCGTCGGACGCCTCGGTGGGGGCCTCCTCGGCCTTCTTCCGCTCGGGCTCCCGCTTCTCGGGGGCCGGCTTGGCTTCCACGGCGACGATCTCGACGTCCTTCCGGACCACCGCCTCGCTCTTCGGCCGGAACAGGACGAGCCCGCCGAACAGGAGGATCGCCGCGTGGACGAGCGCCGCGGCGAAGAGCGCCTTGATCACGAAGCGTCGCATCACTTCTTCTCCGTGGAGATGCCGACCCTGGCGATGCCGATCTTCCGGGCCTCGTCCAGGACCGCGACGATGTTCTTGAAGTCGGCCTCGGCCGCGCCGTTGACGACGACCTTGGGGTCGCTCTGGGAGGCCTTGAGCGTCTGGAGCTTGAACGGGAGCTGGGCGAGCGTGATCTTGTCCTTGTTGTAGAAGAGCTCCCCTTCCTTCATCACCGTGATCGTCACCGCCTTGGCGTCGTCGTCCATCTTGGAGGCCGAGGCGGCGGCCGGGAGCGGGACCTGCATCCCCTGATTGCGCGTCATCGAGAGCGAGACCATGACGAACGTCGCCAGCAGGAAGAACACCACGTCGATCAAGGGGACGATCTCGATCTTCGCCTTCTTGATCTGGAAGTGATTCATGCGCACGGCGCGCCCTCCCTCAGGCCGTCGCGCCGACGGCCCGCGAGGCGGCGTCGCGCGCGAGCTGGGCGAGGACCCGCTCCTCGCGGCGGGCGTTCTCGACGTCCAGGATCGGCTTCATCAGCAGCTCGAGGTGCGTGGAGGCGTCCTCGATCTCGTGCTTGGCGCGCTCGGCCTGGTTGTGGAGGTAGTTCATCGGGATCAGCGACGTGATGGCGATCCCGAGGCCGAAGGCGGTGGCGATCAGGGCTTCGGCGATCCCCCCGGTGATCTGCGACGGCGCGGACAGCTCCGCGCCTCCGAGCATCCCGAACGATCCCATCATCCCCGTGACCGTGCCGAGGAGCCCGAGCAGCGGCGCCATGGTCACGCAGGTGTCGAGGATCGAGATCCCCCGCGTGAACCGGTGGAGCTCCGCCGCTCCGGCCCGGATCAGGGCGTTCGAGAGGGACTTCTCCCGATGCTGGATCGCGTAGGCAAGCGCGCGGGCGACGAAGTCCTTGGTGCCGGATCCCGCGCGGATCGCCCCGTCCACGTCTCCTTCCTCGATGCGCGAGAGGATCTCGTCCACGACCTTCGGCGCGCGGTTCCTCTTTTCGCGAGCGAGGAAGACCAGCCGCTCCAGGACCACCGTCATGGCGAGGATCGACACGCACAGGAGCGGGTACATGATCGGCCCGCCCTTGCGGAAGTAGCCGATGAGGCTTCCGCGGTGCATCAGCTCCTTCAGGGCGCCCCCGCGCGAGGGATCGAGAGGCAAGGAGCCTTCGCCGTGCTCGACCACCTGGGCGATCCCCGCGTCGGCGGCCTTGTCCACGGCGCGGACCGCGGCGAGGGCGGACCCGGTCTGCGGGATCGCGAGACCCGCGGGGTGCCCGCCCGCGGCGGCGAACAGGACGATCGGGCCGATCATGGCGAACTCTCCGCGAGCGACCGTCCCCTCTGCGTCCACCGCCTGGCCCTCGTAGCGCGTTCCGCCGACGAGGTCCATCAGGCGCGTGAGGGACACGCGCAGGAGGTCCACCTGTTTCGCGATCTTCTCGTCGGGACCGAGGTCCGGGTTGTCCCGCGCCGTTTTCGCCGACGTGAGCGGCGCGGACAGCTTCGGGACCTCGCTGACGTGGAGGGCGGACTCGAACCCGCGCGCGTACTCGTCCAGGAGGTTCGCGACGTAGGTGGACTCGTCCTGCCGGAGCTTCAGCGCCGCCTGGAGGTTCCCCAGCTCGAGCGCCTTCGTGTCCTGCGCCCGCGACGTGTCGTCGAGCTCCCGCTTGAGGGCGGCGAGCCTGTTCTCCAGGCCGCCGAGCTCGTCGGAGAGCGGAAGCTTCTCCGCGCGGATCGCCTCCCGCAGCTTCGCCAGGTCGTCGAGGCCCTGGGCGAGATCGCGCTCCGCGGCGGAGCTGGCCTGCCCGATCGCCTCGCGCCCGTCCGGGGGCGCCGCGGCGAGGAGCGGGATCGCGGCGAGAGCGCCGATCAGGAGCATGGGGGCCGCACATCTCATGGGAGTCCTCACTGGACCTTCACGGGAAGCGACACGAACTGCGGCTTGGCCTTGTTCTGGAGGATCTCGACGGCCTCCGCGATCCGCGGCGCGATCTCGCTGGCCTGCGTCCATTCCCAGCCGGATGCCGCGGGCCGTCCGATCCCCGCGTCCCCCTTCGCGCTGACGAAGTAGGCCTGCGCGAGACCGACGTAGACGGTCCGCACCTCAGCGGGCTTCCCGTCCGAGAGGGTCCTGACCTCGGTGACCATGGTGATGTCGTTGTTGAACTTCCCGATCTCGTTCAGGATCCCGACGATGTTCTGGTAGCGCTCCGCGAGCGAGACCGCCGTCGACTTCGGATCGGCGGGAATCCGCTCGAAGAGGGGGCGGATCTTCTGCCGCAGCGGGTCCGGGAGCCGCGGCTCGAGGGCGCGAAGCCCCCCCTCCATCTCGACCGCCCAGGCCTGGAGGCGGGCTCCCGACTCCTGCAGCCGCGCGCTCTCCGCGACCTCTCCCGCCTTCTTCGCGTTCGCGTCGGCGGCGGCGCGCCGGGCGTCCTCGAGGCGCTGGGAGGTCGCGGCGATCTCGCCGCGGACCGCCTCGATGCGGGACTGGAGAATCGACTTCCCCTGTTCCCACTCCTGGCGCTCCTTCGCGATGATCTGCTGGGTCTCGACCCATTTCGCCAGGGTCGCTCGCGTGGAGTCGGGAGTGGGACCATCGGCGGCGTGCGCGCAGAGCCCCGCCGCCACGGCCAAGGATCCGATCGCTCGAAGTCTCATGGTCGCTGTGAAGGGTAGGAACCGGGTGTGACGAATCCGTGTCGGACGTGTCACGAACCCCGGGCTAGTACGACCAGCCCAGCGTCAGCCCGAAAAGACGCGCCGTCCGGCGCAGCGTCTTGATCTCCTCGTCCGCGTAGGGCGTCCGGTAGATGGCGAGCGCCTCCGGCGCGAGAAGGTTCTTGCCCTTGAGCAGCAGGCGGATGCCGTGCTTGAAGGTCTTCTCGAAGGTCGCGTCGAGCGTCTGGAACGGCTCCTGGTAGACGTTCGGCGTCGCCCCGTCGAGCCCGGTCGCCGCGCCGGAGATCAGGGTCCGGCCGACGACGTTGTAGAAGATCCCGGCGGAGATGCCGAGCCGCTCGTCGTCGTAGGTCAGGTTGGCGTTGAAGACGGCCTCGGGCTGGCCTTGGAGGGGGCGCGTCGGCTCGTCGAGGTTGAAAGCCGCCAGGAAGTCCTGCTGGTCCGCGGGGACGTCGACCGACGAGTCGAGCCACGTGAGGTTTCCGCCCGCCGTGAAGCTGCCGAGCGCTTCGTGGAGGACGTCGAGCTTGGCGCGGGCCTCGAGCTCGATGCCGCGGAGGCGTCCCTTCTCGTAATTGATCGGCTGGACGAACGTCCGGTTGGCCGCCGAGAAGTTGATGTACTCGATCGGATCCCGCAGAGACTTGGCGAAGACGCTCGCGGCGAGCACGTCGCCGGGGCGGCGGAACCACTCCCAGCGGAGGTCCCAGTTCTCGATCGAGGAGAGCGTCAGGTGCGGGTTGCCGACGAACTCGTCGCCGAAGATGAACTCCTCGGTCGCGACCGGCGCCAGCTCCCGGAACGTCGGCCGGGCGATCGTCTTCGCCCACGACGCGCGCAGCCGCATCTCCGGGCGGATCTCCCAGATCGCGCCGATCGACGGCAGCAGATCGCCCTCGTCGATGTCGGCGACCGCGAGCGCCTGCGGGACCTGCGCGATGCCGTACGCGCCGCTGACCGGGTCCTGGATGATGATCTCGACCCGCCCGAAGGCCCGGTTCACGGGGACGACCCCGATCGACGTCGACTCCCATCGCGCGCCGCCGACCAGCTCGAGCGATGTCGTCACGGGAAGCTCGGCCATCGCGTAGGCGGCCTCGATCGTCTGGTCTCCCGTGTAGTCCACGTCGGAGCCGAGCGGGAGGAGCGTCCAGAGGAGCTGGTTCGGGGCCGGCGGCGTGTTGCTCGCGAGCCCGATCCGGTTCGCATCGAGAAAGACGTCGGTCCAGAGCGCGTCGGGCGTCGGAGCGTGGTACGACGCGAGCGCGTTGTTCTCGCGGACGTCGGGGTTCGAGGCGGGCCCCGCCTGGCGCGGGAAGGTGTAGGTGAACGAGTCCTGCGTGTAGTCCCGATGGCTCGACTCGTAGTACAGCCCGCCCTTCGCGGTGCCGTCCGTCTTCGTCCACGAAGCGAACGGGACCGAGAGGTTCGCGGCCCCCTGTCCGTTGCGCTCGTCGATCGAGCGGAAGATCCGGCGGGTGTTCTGGGCGTCCGTGCTGTTCGCCGGACGCGTCGCCACCTGGTTCGACTGGTCGAACAGGTTGCGGAAGAAGCGCACGTCCGGCTCCTCCTGCCGCGTCGTGTTGAACGCGGCGAGCCAGTCGAAGGCGATCTTCGAGAAGGTGTGCTTGCCGAGGAGCTGCGCGGAGCCGAGCGACCGCTCGGTGTAGCGGAGGGTCTGGTTCTGCTCGATCAGGCTCGACCCCTGGTCCTCGCTCTGGAAGCGGGCCTCGTCGTCGACCGATTGGTTCCCGACGATCCGCAGCGTCAGCTCGTCCGTGTCGCTCGGGCGAAAGGTCACGCTGCCGAGCAGCCCGATCAGGAGCTCCTCGACCCCTTGGCTGTCGGCTCGCGCCTTGGCGAGCGTCATCGGCTGTCCGGCGACGGAGACGTAGGCGGTGTTGTTCACCCCGTCCTCGTAGAAGAAGTACTTGTTCGCGTACGAGAGCGCCGTCATCCAGCCGAGCGTGCCCCCCTTCGCGAACGTCTTCTTGTCGCCGTAGAGAACCGTCAGCGTGCGATTGGGGCCCGGCGCGTCCCGCGACGTGCCGATCACCGGCTCGAACGCGCGCGTCAGCTCGTCGTACGCCTGCGACGCCGCGATCTCCTCGGGCGGGGGGTTCGCGGAAAACCTCGGGAACCGGGGCAGCGCCTCGTGCGCGACCGCCGGCAGGTTCCGGTCGCCGTCGTCGAAGCCGCTCGGGTTGATCCCGCCCCCGTCGTAGGTGAGGAACGCGTCGTTCCCGGTCGCGCTCGTGTTGTGCTCGGTGCCGAGCGAGACGGACAGCATCGTCTCGTCCGGGACGGACTTGGTCTTGATGTCCACGCCGCCGCCGGTGAAGTCCCCCTGAAGATCCGGGGTGAACGTTTTGGTCACCGTCATGCTCTCGATCGTGCCCGTGGGGAAGATGTCGATGTTCACCGCGCGCTTGCGCGGGTCGGCCGACGGGAGCCGCACGCCGTTGAGCGTCGTCCCCGTGTACCGGTCGGACAGGCCGCGCACCGTGGCGTACTTCCCGTCGGTCACCGTCGCGCCGACGACGAGCTTGAGCGCCCCGGCCGCGTCCGAGGCGCCGGCCTGCCCGATCAGATCCGACGAGATCGCGTCCTGGACGACGGTGGCCTCCGCGCGGATCTCGAGAAGGCCGAGCTCGGACCCGGCGAGCAGGTCCTCCCCCTTGACGACCATTTCCTCCATGTCCACGACCTCGGAGGTCATCTCGGCCCGAACCTCCGCGACCTGTCCGGGGGCCACGACCACTCCGGAGACGACCGTCCGCTCGTACCCGTCCTTCGTGAACGAGAGCGTGTAGGTCCCGGGAGGAACTCGCTCGAACAGGAACCGGCCGTCGGCATCGGTCGCCGTCGCGAGGAGCTCCTCGACCAGCGTCACGCGCACCCGCGCCAGCGGCGCGTCGAAGTCCTTGTCGTGCGCACTTCCGCGGATCGCGCCGGGCTGCGAGGCCGTTTGGGGGAGGGCCGGGGCGAAGGAGAAGATCAGTGCGACGACGACGATCGGGAGGGGACCGAGCCTCACCACGGGTCTTTGAGGCCGGCGTAGAGCGCGTCGAGCTTGGTCCGGGTCGCGTCGTCGATCCCGAGCTTGCTCTTGCCGATCGACCGGCAGATCTCGACGACGGCGAGCGCGCGGGGCCGCGCGTTGACCAGCGCCTCCGCCTCCGCGAGCGCCCGTGCGTAGAGCCGCTTTGCCGCGCGGGTGTCCCCCACGGCGGCCCAGCTCGACGCCGTATTCGAGAGGAGCATCGGCCGGTCGATCGGCTGCGCCCGAAGACCGAGCTCCTCCGCTCGGGCGAGGAGCGCTCGGGCCGCGTCCTTGCGGCCGAGCTCGGCCCACGCCCGCGCGCAGTTCGACAGGAGCGGCGACTTGATCGGCGTCGTCTCCGGGAGCGCCGCGACGATCGACTCCGCGGTCGCGACCGACTCGCGGGCCTCCGCGGTCATCCCCAGCTCCCGGAACCCGTCGGCGATGCTCTCCAGCGCCTCCGCCTTGCGCCAGCCCGGGATCGCGTCCGCGGCGGTCCGCGCCGAGGCGATCGCCTTCCGGCGCCGGTCCGGGGAGAGCGACTTCGATCTCGCGAGGTCGAGGTACCCCGCGGCGCGCCACCAGGCGTCGTCGATCTCGGTCGATCCGCTGAGCCCGTCGAGGGCCTGAACGGCTCCGTCGAAATCTCCCTTGGCCGCGCGTCCCGAGGCGATCGTGGCGCTGCTCCGGCCGGCGTACTGCTGGACGTCCTCGATCGCGACGGCCTTGGCCAAGGCCTCGGCCTTCTCGGAATCCCCGAGCGCGGCGTAGGCGTTGGCGATGTGCTCGCCGATCCGGGGGTTCTGCCATCCCTCGACCGTCGGACGGAACGCTTCCGCTTTGGCGACCATCGCGGCGGCCTCGTCGCGCCGCCCCGTCTTCGCGAGCGCGGTCGCGAGATCGGCGTAGGCCGCCCCGCGCCGCCAGCCCTCCACGCGATCCGCGGCCGCGCGGGCCTCGTCGAACCGGCCGGCGCTCGCGTAGTCCCACACGACGGCCTCCTGCGCCTTCCCCATGTCCTTCGGATCCGCGACGATCGCGGAGGCGAACTTGAACGCGTAGCCGAGCGCATCGGGAGACGCGCTCTTGGCGGAGGTGGACGCGATCGCGAGCAGGAAGAGCATGTGCATGGGAGGTGGTCTCCGAGACGCGCGGCGTGGTCCTGGAACCTGACACACGACAGCGGGAGCCCGCAAGAAAGGGCTCCCGCTTGTCACGAAGCTGCAACAGAGTCGGACCCGCCGGGTCGGAGCGCCTGAGGGGTGGAATGGCGCTCCGATCCGGCGGGCGACCTCTCACACGGTCTACGGGCAGCTGACGCCCGTCCGCTCCGTTCCGTTGAACTGCCGTCCCAGCGTCCCCTGACCGCACGCGTTCTCGGCGCGAACGAGGTAATAGAACGCGCCGCCGGCCGCCGGAGTCGCCGGCTCGAACGAGTCCCCGTCCGATCCGTTCGTCTCGACGCACGTTGCCGCGCCGAATCCGTTCGGGGTCGATGCACGGATGAGGTCGTAGGCGGCGGCGTCGTTGACGAACCGGGACCAGGTCAGGTTCTGCTTGTCCACGAACCTGAGGCCGGGTACCTCGTCCGGCACTGAGCCGACGCCGTTGATGCAACCCTGGAGGTAGCCGAGACGGTCGATCTCCGCCCACCCCTTCGCCCAGTTCTCGCCCGGAGCGAAGGCGCCCTTGTAGTTCGCCCGCGTGAAGAACCCGTCGTTGGGGGTCGCGCGGTTGGTGCTGGCGAGCGGACCACCCGGAGCGGGGCGCGGATCGATCACCGTCACCGGGTCCGGAACGGCCGGGTTTCCGTTCGGGCTCCGCTGAAGCGCCGTGATCGGGAGCGCCCCGCCGCAGGCGATGAGGGTGTTGTCGTTGGCCGCGTTGGTGAACGCTCCGTTGTCGCGGTGGATCTTCCCCGCGTCGCCGCCGTAGGTCGGGGCCTGGTCCACGCACGTGCCGCCGGCGCCGCAATCAGCCGTCTGGCAGCACGCCACGCCGGAGATCGAGCACTTGCCCGTCGGCACGAGGTCCGCCGCCGGGGCGCCGAAGCAGTAGAAGACGTCGTCCTGGATGTCGAGCTGGCTGTCCCCCGACGGACCGATCTGGAAGACACCGTCCGGAGCGTACGCCGTGGAGGATCTCTCCGACGAGGTCCCGGCGCCGGTGCAGGCGGTCGCCCCGCCCTCGATCAGCGCCACGGCACCGCCGAAGTCGAGGAACGCCGAGTTGAAGTGACGGCCGCCGCCGTTGTCGCGCCAATGCATGGCGGTGTTCGTCAGCTTGGCCGTGTAGCTCTTGTTGTTGCCGAGCCCGACCACCGTCGAGTTGTAGATCGTCGGGATCGCGAACGGCTGCGAGTTGTCCGGGCTGATCCCGCTGTCCTGCTCGAACCCCTTGTCGTTCTTGTCCGCGCCCGGGGTCCCCTGCACCTCGAAGAAGAACTGCGCGCGTCCGCGCCAGCCCTCGTCGAAGTCGAGCCCGTCGTCGCCGCCGACGACGCCGATGAGGTGCTTGACGTTCGCCGCGCCGCCGAAGAACTCGATGAAGTCGTCCTTCGTGCTGAACACCTCGAGGAAGTCGAGGGTCGTCGAGCGGCCCACTCCGCCGAGGGTGATGCCGTTGATCTCGTTGTTGGCCGACAGGTTGAAGCCGCCGTGCTTGATGGTGACGTAGGTCATCGTGCCGGAGTCGCCGTCGTCGCAGTTGCGCCCGAACGGGCCGACGAGGAACTCGGAGCATCCTCCGTAGAACCCCTTCTCCGCGACCGCCGTGAGCCCCTCGATCTGGTTCTCCCGCGCCGGGTCGGGCGCCGCCGCCGTGTTGTTCGCGACGTAGCCGTAGCCGAGGAGGATGACGCCGCCCCACTGGCCGACCACCGTCTGAGCGTCCACGACCGTGTCGTAGGGGGAGCTGCCGGGGAAGCCGCGGAGGTTGTCGTCGTTGAGGTCGGTGAAGACGATCGGGTTCGCCTTGGTTCCCTGCGCGTTGATCTTCGAGCCGCGCGCGATGATCAGCGTGCCCGGATTCTGGGCGCCCGCGGTGTCCTCGGGCTCGCCCCGGACCACCGTTCCCGGCTCGATGGTGAGCGTGGCTCCGTTGGTGACGTAGATTCGGTCGGTCAGCAGGTACTCGTTGTTCGAGGTCCAGTTCGTGCTCACCGTGATGTCCGCGGAGACGTTGACGGTCGGACGGACGGGGAAGTAGCCGACTCGGGCGAGCGTGGACCACCCGTCGGCCCAGTTTCCGTTGTTGTTCGGGGCGAAGGCTCCCTTGTACGGCGCCGGCTCGAAGAAGCCGTCGTTGGGGGTCGCGCGGTTGGTGGTCGCGAGCGGCGAGCCCACCGCCGGGATCGGGTCGATGAGCGTGACGGGGTCCGGCGTGGCCGCGTTCCCGCTGTTCGTGCGGACGAGCTGGCGGATCGGGAGCGCGCCGCCGCACGCGATGTAGGCGTTGTCCAGCGCCGCGTTCGTGAACGCGCCGTTGTCGCGGTGGATCTTCCCCGCGTCCCCGCCGTACGTCGGGGCCTGATCGACGCACGTCCCGCCCGCTCCGCCGCAGTCGGCGGTCTGGCAGCAGGCGACGCCGGAGACGGAGCACTTCCCGGTCGGCACGAGATCCGCCGTCGGGGCGCCGAAGCAGTAGAAGACGTCGTCCTGGATGTCGAGCTGGCTGTCCCCGGCCGGGCCGAGGTGGTAGATGCCGTCGACGGCGTACGGCGTGGACGATCTCTCGGAGGACGTCCCCGCGCCGGTGCAGGCCGTCGATCCGCCCTCGATCAGGGCCGCGGCGCCGCCGAAGTCGAGGAACGTCGAGTTGAAGTGCCGGCCGCCGCCGTTGTCGCGCCAATGCATGGCGGTGTTGGTGAGGTGCGCCGTGTACGTCGTCTTCTGTCCGCCGAGGCCGACAACCGTCGCGTTGTAGATGGTGGGGATCGCGAACGGCAGGGAGTTGTCCGGGCTGATCCCGCTGTCCTGCTCGAATCCCTTGTCGGACTTGTCCGCTCCGGGCGTCCCCTGCAGCGTGAAGACGAATTGCGCCTTGCCGCGGAACCCTTCGTCGAAGTCGAAGCCGTCGTCGCCGCTGTTCGCCGAGATCAGGTGCTTGATGTTCGCGGCGCCGCCGAAGAACTCGATGCTGTCGTCCTTGTTGTTGAAGACGTCGATGTAGTCGAGCTCGGTCTCGCGCCCCACGCCGCCCAGCGTGAGCCCGTTGATCTCGTTGTTGGCCGACAAGTTGAAGCCGCCGTAGCGGATCGACACGTAGGTCATGATCCCGGAGTCCGAGTCGTCGCAGTTGCGCCCGAACGGCGCGACGAGGAACTCGGAGCAGCCGCCGTAGAACCCCTTCTCCGCGACCGCGGTGAGCCCCTCGATCTGGTTCTCGCGGGCCGGGTCGGGCGCCGCCGCGGTGTTGTTCGCGACGTACCCGTAGGAGAGGAGGATCACCCCGCCCCACTGGCCGGTGATCGCCTGCGCGTTCTGGAGGGTGTCGTAGGGGGCCGTGCCGTGATTCCCGCCGATGTTGTCGTCGTCGAGATCGGTGAAGACGACCGGCTTCAGGCGGGTGCCGAGGGCGCGGATCTTGGAGCCGCGCGCGACGATCAGGGTGCCGGGGTTCTGCGCGCCGGGACTGTCCTCCGGCTCGCCGCGGACCGTGACGCCCGCCTCGATCGTCAGCGTGGCGCCGTTGGTCACGTAGATACGGTCGGTCAGGATGTACTCGTTGTCCGGCGTCCACGTCTGGCTCGTCGTGATGTCGCCGGTGATGAAGATCGATGCCGCGAGCGCCGGTGCGGCGGCGAACAGCGCCGCGAAACCGCCCACCCACGCGGCGACCCGCGTCCTTCTCCCCCTGATGCTCACGCGTCTCCTCCTGATTCGCGATCGGTTGATGCGACGCTCGTTTTCTACGGGGGGCGCGTGACGGGCCGATGACGGTCGCGTGAGGAGTCGGAGGCGCGGCGGGAACCGCGCCGGGACCGAATTAACACCCCATTAACACTCCCGTTACAGCGCGGCAAATCGCAGACTCTCCAATCACCGTGTCGGCTCCGGACGGTGCACAGAGGGGTGACCGAACGCGGGCCGGTGACGCATGGAGGCCGTGTGAACAGGTTGCGTTGGCAAGGTCTGGCCGGGATCGTGATGGCCGCGTCCCTCTCCCTGCCGGTCGCGGCGCAGGACGAGCCGAAGCCCGAGACGACGACGGATGCCTCGCAGGGGTTCGTGACGTTCAAGTCCGGGGACAACAGCCTGACGCTGGGCGCGTGGGGACAATTCCGGGCGACGGTGGACGACAAGGAGGAGTTCGACGCGGACACCGCCGGAACCGGGTTCGGCCAGGAGGACGGAACGACCGCGGCGTTCAACATCCCGCGCTTGCGGGTCTACGTCCAGGGGACCGTCTACAAGCCCTGGATGAAGTACAAGATCGAGATCGAGGTCGCCAACCTTCGCACCGACGCGACGAACAACCTGAACAACGGCCGGATCACCGACGGCTACTTCGAGTTCGCCAAGCTCCCCGGGGCCACGCTCCGGATCGGCCAGTACAAGGTCCCCTTCGGGCTCCAGGAGCTGACCCAGGACATGCGGCAGGAGTTCGTGGATCGCTCGATCGCGAGCGCCAAGTTCGCACCGAGCCGCGACGTCGGCCTGATGCTCCACGGCCAATTCCTCGAGAAGAAGCTCGGCTACCAGGTCGGCGTGTTCAACGGGGGGGGCCAGAACAACCCTCAGGACGACGTGAGCTTCCTGTACGTCGGCCGGGTCGTGTTCGATCCGCTCGGCGAGTACCGGCCGGTGGAGTCGGCGACGGAGCATCCCGAGAAGAACATCCTGCACTTCGGGATCGGCGCCCGCGGAGGCGAGGTCCCGCGCGGGCTCTCCAGCGTCGGGACGTTCGAGGACCCGAACGACGAGACGGCGCTCAACGCGGAGGTCGCCTGGAAGTTCCGGCGGTTCTTCGCGATGGGCGAGTACTACGTCCAGACCGACGAGCAGGCGAACCCGACCGCCGGCCCCGACATCGACGCGAACGGGTTCCACGCGCAGTTCGGCGTGATGGTCGTCCCCAAGAAGCAGGAGATCGCGGTGCGGTACGCCGAGATCGAGCCGGACGAAGACGTTCCCGACGCCAAGCTCCAAGAGATGCGCGCCGTCTACGGCTACTTCTGGCGGAGCCACAACATGAAATTCCAGGCCGACTTCGGGCAGCTCACGTACGGCGAGAACTTCGCGGCACTCTCGGCGCTCGCGCTCCGGGCCGTGTCGCCCGCGCTGCTGCCCGCCAATCGGCTCGTCCCCCTGCCCGGCCAGGAGATCAAGGACAAGCAGTTCCGGGCGCAGTTCGTCCTCGCTTTCTAAACGTCCTTCGGGACACGTGGAGACCAACGCGATGAAGTCGACACTCACGTTCGGAGCGCTCGCGCTCGCCGGGTCGCTCGCGGCCGCGCTTCCCGCCTGCGCCGCCCCGCCGCAGGTCGAAAGCTCGATCAAGCCCTATCACGCCGCCGCCGGGGTGTCCGGGAACCTGAACTCGATCGGCTCCGACACGCTCAACAACCTGATGACGCTCTGGGCGGAGGCGTTCCAGAAGCAGTACCCGAGCGTCAAGATCCAGATCGAAGGGAAGGGCTCCTCGACGGCTCCTCCCGCGTTGATCGCGGGGACCGCCCAGCTCGGGCCGATGAGCCGGCTGATGAAGCCGGAAGAGCTGGACGCCTTCGAGAAGCAGTACGGCTACAAGCCGACCGCGGTGCGCGTCGCGGTCGATGGGCTGGCGGTCTTCGTCAACAAGGACAATCCACTGACCCAGCTGACGATGCCGCAGGTCGACGCGATCTTCTCGAAGACCCGGAAGGGCGGTGCCGTCGAGGACGTCACGACCTGGGGCCAGCTCGGGCTGACGGGGGCCTGGGCCTCGAAGCCGATCAGCATGTACGGCCGCAACTCGGCATCGGGAACGTACGGGTACTTCAAGGAGCACGCGCTGTACAAGGGGGACTACAAGGACACGGTCAAGGAGCAGCCCGGCTCCGCCGCCGTGGTCCAGGGGATCACCGCGGACAAGTACGCGATCGGCTACAGCGGAATCGGATACAAGACGTCGGACGTCAAGTCGCTCAAGCTCGCGGCGAAGGAGGGCGGCGAGTTCATCACGGACGACGCGGACAACGTCTACTCCGGCAAGTACCCGCTCGCCCGCTTCCTCTATGTCTATGTGAACAGGACGCCCGGGAAGGCGCTCGACCCGCTGGTCGGGGAGTTCCTCGCGTTCGTGCTCTCGAGAGAGGGACAGGAGATCGTCGTCAAGGACGGCTACCTCCCGCTGCTCGGCCGTCATCTGGCCGAGGAGCTCCCGAAGCTCAAATAGGCTCTCGACGATGACGTCCCCGCCTCGCAGCACGTCGCGGAGACGCCTCCTGATCGATCGGGCCGCCCGCTGGACCGTGACGGCGGGCGGCCTCGCCATCATCGCAAGCGTCCTGGGGATCCTCTTCTTCATCGTCCACGAGGTCCTGCCCCTGGCCTCGCGCGCCCGGGTCGCTCCCGCGAAGCCCGTCGACCTCCCCGGGCCCGCTCCGCTCGCGGTCCTCACCGACGAGTACCGCGAGCTCATCGCAGCGTTCGGCGACGACGGGCGCGTCCGCGTGACCCGCCTCGCGACCGGCGAGCTCGTCGCCGAGGCGGCGCCCCCCGTGGGCCCCGGTGGGCCCTCGTCCGTGTCGGTCCCCCCCGGCGCGGCGGCATTCGTGGTGCCCACGCTCGACGGACGGGTGATCGTCCAGCGTGTGAGCTTCTCGTCGTCGTACGCCGACGGGCGTCGAACCGTCGGCGCGACACTTCCCGAAGCCGCCGTCCTCGAGATGGACGATGCCCGTCGGCCCGTCACCCGCGCGGCGGCGCAGGTGTCCGCCGACGGCGCGAACATAACGGTCGCTGCCTCGACCTCCTCGGACGTCCTCGTCCTCGATCGCGTCATCGCGACCACGAACCCCATGACCGGCGAGGTCGAGCGATCGTCCACGCGGACGAGCGCGCCGCTCCCAGCCAGCGTGACCTCGCTCGTGCTCGACGCCGCGCAGGCGAATCTCTACGCCGGCATGTCCGACGGTCGCGTGGCCTGGTGGCGTCTCGGCGCCGACGGATCCGCCGCCGCGCCGATTGCGTCCCTCCCGGGCGCGGCGGTCTCGGCGATCACCCTCCTCCTCGGAGACCGCTCCCTCGTCGTCGGCCGGACGGACGGCGCGATCGAGGTCTTCTTCCCCTTGGCGCGTGGGGCCGACCGATCGTTGAGGCTGGTGCGACGCTTCCCGACGCGCCCGGCCCCGGTGCGCGCGCTCGCCCCTTCGCCGCGCGGCAAGGGATTCCTGGTGCTGGACGGAGGCGGGGGGGGGGCGCTGCTGTACTCCACGTCCGAGCGGATCCTCTGGGAAGGCCCCTCGCCGGTCCGGGAGGCGACCACGATTGCCTACGCCCCGAAGGCGGACGGTGCGGTGCTCGCCGGGCCCGGCCGAGCGGGCGCGCTCGCGATCGAGGCCCCGCATCCCGAGGTCGGCTGGAAGGCGCTGTTCGGCAAGGTCTGGTACGAGGGGTACATGCGACCGGAGTTCACCTGGCAGTCTTCCTCGGGAACGGAGGACTTCGAGCCGAAGCTCTCGCTCGTGCCGCTGATCTTCGGAACGCTGAAGGGGACGCTGTACTCGCTGGCGCTGGCCGTGCCGCTCGGCGTCCTCTCGGCGATGTACGCCTCGCAGTTCCTGCATCCCTCGCTGCGGCGCCTCGTGAAGCCGGTCGTGGAGACGATGGCCTCGCTCCCGAGCGTCGTGCTCGGCTTCCTCGCGGGGGTATGGCTGGCGCCGCTCCTCGAGCGCGTTCTGCCGGCGCTCGTCGTCATGGCGGTCGTGATGCCCCCGGCGATCGTGGCCTCAGGCGCGCTCTGGGAGCGTCTGACGCGACGCTTCGGGGCGAAGACGCCAGCGGGGTCGGAGGTCTTCTTCTTCGTCGCCGTGCTCGCCCTCGCGGTCGCGGGCTGCCTGCGTCTGGAGAGCCTGATCGAGGCGCGGCTCCTTTCGGGGACGTTCCCGACGTGGCTCCTCGAGACACTCGGCGTCCGCTACGACCAGCGCAACGCGATCGTGGTCGGGCTGGCGATGGGGTTCGCGGTCATCCCGATCATCTTCGCGATCGCGGAGGACGCCTTCTCCAACGTCCCCCGCAACCTCGTGTCCGGCTCGCTCGCGCTCGGAGCTTCGCAATGGCAGACCGTCACACGGGTCGTCCTGCCGGCGGCGAGCCCCGGGATCTTCGCCGCCGTCATGGTGGGCTTCGGCCGCGCGGTCGGCGAGACGATGATCGTGCTGATGGCGACGGGGAACACGCCGATCATGGATTGGAGTCCGTTCGACGGGTTCCGCACGCTCTCCGCCAACATCGCGGTGGAGATCCCGGAGGCCCCGGTCGGCGGCACCCTCTACCGGACGATCTTCCTCGCGGCCCTGCTCCTCTTCGCGCTCACCTTCGCGGTCAACACGATCGCCGAGCTCGTGCGGCAGCGGCTGCGTCGCAAGTACTCCTCGCTCTAGGAGCGCCGATGACGGACCGAAGACAGCCGGCCGCCCTCCTGGGCAAGGCGATGACGTGGCTGACCGGAGGCGCGCTCGCCCTCAACCTGCTCCTCGTCCTCGGGCTGCTGGCTCTCCTCTTCTGGAACGGCGCCGGGTACTTCTGGCCGCGCCCGCTCGTGCTGATCACGCTCGCCGACGGGGAGAAGCTCCTCGGGGAGGTCCACGACCGCGAGCCGGTGCCCGACTCTCTGGCCGCGACGCGCTCCAAGCTCAAGACTGGCAACCGGGACCTCGGAGGGGCGGAGTTCCGGTGGATCGACGACGCGTCGATCGTCTCGCGGTCGTATCCCCACGACGCCGTGGTCCTCGAGCGCGTGGAGTGGGGGAACTTCTACGGCTTCGTCGTCGAGACGCTCGGCGACGGCGGGCGGGTGGTCCGGACCGCCGACGGCGCGCGGCAGGAGATCCCGAAGGCGAGAATCGTCCGCGAGGTGCGCCCGAACGCGCTCGGCCTCGCGGGGAAGCTCGGGGTCTACACCTCGAGGGTGCGCGAGTTCCTGCTCGACGATCCCCGCGAGTCGAACACGGAGGGCGGGATCTTCCCTGCGATCTTCGGTACCGTGATGATGGTGTTTCTCATGTCGTTCGCGGTCCTTCCCCTGGGCGTGCTCGCCGCCCTGTACCTTCGGGAGTACGCGCGGCAGGGCCCCACGGTGCGGGTGGTCCGGGTGGCGGTGAACAACCTCGCTGGCGTCCCCTCGATCGTGTTCGGCGTGTTCGGGCTCGGGTTCTTCGTCTACGGCGTGGGCGGCTCGATCGACCGGCTCTTCTTCGCGGAGGCGCTCCCGACGCCCACCTTCGGGACAGGCGGTATCCTTTGGGCGGCGCTGACCCTCGCGCTGCTCACGGTTCCCGTGGTCATCGTGGCGACGGAGGAAGGACTCGCGGCCGTCCCGCGAGGCGTCCGGGAGGGGTCGCTCGCCCTCGGAGCGACGAAGATCGAGACGATCGTGAAGGTGGTCCTGCCCGCAGCGGCTCCCGGCATTCTCACGGGGATGATCCTCGCCATGGCGCGCGCCGCCGGCGAGGTCGCCCCCCTGATGATCGTCGGGATGGTCAAGCTCGCTCCGGACCTGCCGCTCGACGGGACGGCGCCCTACGTCCACCTCGAGCGGAAGTTCATGCACCTCGGGTTCCACATCTTCGACGTGGGGTTCCAGTCCCCGAACGTCGAGGCGACGAAGCCGCTCGTCTTCGCGACCGCGCTGCTGCTGATCGCGGTCGTGACGGTCGTCAACCTCACCGCGATCGCGCTGCGCAACCGTCTCCGCCGGAAGTACACCTCGAGCGCCGTATGACCGACGACCGCGTCCAGGCGGCGCAGCCTCCCGCGCCCCCCGACGCGCGCCCCGCGGATCCGCCGCCGCGCGCGCCGTCGGACCCCGCGATCGACCCCGAGATCGAGGCGCCGATCCTGTCCGTCGAAGGGCTGTCCCTCTGGTACGGGCGGGCGCAGGCGCTCAAGGGGATCACGATGCGGGTCCCCGAGAAGAAGATCACCGCGTTCATCGGGCCGTCGGGCTGCGGTAAGTCCACGCTCCTGCGCTGCTTCAACCGGCTCAACGACCTCGTGGACGGCGTGAGGACGGAAGGATCGATCCGCTTCGAGGGGCGGAACATCCACGATCCCGCGCTCGACGTGAACGCCCTGCGCAGCCGGATCGGCATGGTGTTCCAGAAGTCGAATCCGTTCCCGAAGACGATCTACGAGAACGTCGCGTTCGGCTGCCGCATCCAGGGGATCCACCGCAAGCGCGACCTCGATCCGATCGTCGAGCGCTCGCTGCGCGGCGCCGCCCTGTGGGACGAAGCGAAGGACCGCCTCCACGAGAGCGCGCTGGGGCTGTCGGGCGGGCAGCAGCAGAGGCTGTGCATCGCGCGCGCGATCGCGGTGGAGCCGGAGGTCATCCTCCTGGACGAGCCGTGCTCGGCTCTCGATCCGATCGCGACGGCCAAGGTGGAGGAGCTGATGCTCGACCTGAAGAGCCGCTACACGCTCGTCGTGGTGACGCACAACATGCAGCAGGCGACCCGGGTCTCCGACTACACCGCGTTCCTCTACCTGGGGACGCTCGTCGAGTACGGCGAGACGCAGCGCCTGTTCATCAATCCGGCGAAGAAGCAGACCGAGGACTACATCACCGGCCGGTTCGGTTAGCGAGGGATTGCGTCATGGAGAAGCTGCAACGCCACTTCCAGGACCAGCTGGACGTCTTGTCGGAGAAGCTGCTGGTCATGGGCGGGCTCGTCGAGGAGACGATCGGACGGACGGTCTCGGCGCTCGTCAACCGCGACTCGGAGCTCGCGCGGAGCGTCATCGTGGACGACGAGAAGGTCGACCGGTTCGACCTCGAGATCGACCAGATCGGGATGGAGATCCTGGGCCTCCACCAGCCCGTCGCGCGCGACCTCCGCTTCGTGATCACCGCCATGAAGGTCACCAACGATCTCGAGCGGATCGCGGACCTGTGCACCAACGTCGCGGAGCGGGCGCTGGAGCTGAACCACGAGCCGCAGCTCAAGCCCTTCATCGACATCCCCATGATGGCCCGCCGCGCGCAGCAGATGGTTCGCGGCGCCCTCGACGCGTTCGTGCAGCGCGACGCGGCGGCGGGGCGCGCGGTGATCGCCATGGACGACGAGCTCGACAGCCGGATGGAGCAGGTGTTCCGGGAGCTCCTGTCGTTCATGATCGAGGACCCCAAGACCATCACCCGCGCGCTGCGGCTGATGTTCGTCGCGAAGTACTTCGAGCGGATGGGGGACCAGGCGACGAACATCGGCGAGCAGATCGTGTTCATGGCGGAGGGACGGGTGATCAAGCATCCTGCGCTGACGTCGGACGCGGGGCCGGACGGGAGGACATGAAGCGGATCCTCGTCGTCGAGGACGACCGCGACATCGCGTTGTCGCTGCGCCTTCGGCTCGAGCGTGAGGGCGGCTTCGCGGTCGAGACGGCCGAGGACGGCGCCTCGGGATTGCGCCTGGCCCAGGCGGCCCCTCCCGACCTGGTCCTCCTGGACGTCAACCTCCCCGGCATGGACGGGTTCGAGGTCTGCCGCCGGCTGCGGCGCGATCCCGCCACCGCCGCCGTGCCGGTGATCATGGTGACCGCGCGCATCGACGAGTCCGACCGGATCGCCGGTCTCGACCTCGGCGCCGACGACTACATCACGAAGCCCTTCTCACCCAAGGAGGCCCTCGCCCGCGTGCGCGCGGTGCTGCGCCGCACGGACCGGGCGAAGGACGCGGACGAGGCGCTCGCCGACGGCGCGCTGCGCGTCGACCTCGCGTCGCGGGAGGCGGCGCTGGACGGCCGGGACCTCGGCCTCACGCGCAAGGAGTTCGACCTGCTCGCGGAGCTCTTGAGGCAGCGCGGCCGCGTGCTCACGCGCGAGCGTCTCCTCGAGACGGTCTGGGGGTACGACTACCCCGGGGAGACGCGCACGGTGGACGTCCACGTCCGTAGGCTGCGCCAGAAGCTCGGCTCGCCGGCCGACGAGCGCGTCGAGACGGTGGTCGGCGTCGGGTACCGGTACCGGAGCGTCACGTGAGCGGCAGCCGCGGGGTGCTCGCCGCGCTCCTCGGAGCCTCGGCGCTCGCGGCGGTGCTGATGGGGCTGGGCGTCGTCCGCCTCGCCGGCGTCGGATCCCGCGGTGGAGCGGAGACCTTCGGGTTCGCCCTCGTCCTCGCCGTGACCGTGCTCGCCGCCCCGGTCGCCGTCGGCTGGTTCGCCTACCGGTCGCTCGAGCGCGAGGTCCGGGCCCTGACCGCCGCCGCGGACCGCGTGGAGGCGGAGGCTCCTCCCCGCGTGTTCGCCGCGGAGGGGAGCGGACCGGCCGGCGAGCTCGCCTCCGCGATGACGAGGCTCGTCGCCGAGCTGGCCGGGAGGGTCGACGAGGGGCGTCACGAGAGCCGCCTCCTCCGGTCCGTCGTCGGCGCCATGAAAGAAGGGATGGTGGTCATCGGCCCCGACCGGAAGATCCGCGTGGCCAACGATGCCTTCCGTCAGCTCTTCCGGACGCCGTTCGATCCCGTGGGCCGCCTCCTGGCGGAGATCGTCCGCGATCCGGCGGTCTTCCGCGAGCTGGAGGCCGCGCTCCCGTCGGGAGCCGAGGTGCGCGACACCGTCCTCCACCTCCCCGGCTCCGGGCGGTCCTTCGAGCTCCGTGTATCGCCGATCTCCGGTGGACCCGCCGATCCGCCCGCGGTGCTGATCCTGTTCTTCGACGTGACGCGGCTCGAGGCGCTGGAGCGCGTCCGCCGCGAGTTCGTCGCCGACGTCTCGCACGAGCTGCGCACGCCGCTGACCTCGATCAAGGCATTCGTCGAGAACCTGCTCGAGGAGCGGCTGGCCGACCCGGTCGAGAGCCTGAAGTTCCTCGAGATCGTCCGCAAGCACGCCGATCGGATGGGGGCGCTCATCGACGATCTCACCGATCTCTCGCTGATCGAGACGGGAGCCGTCGCCCTCGACCCGACCCCCCTCGATGCCGCCGAGGTCGTCCGGGAGGTCGCGGCGCAGCTCGCCTTCCGCGCCCGGGCGGCCGACGTGGAGATCCGCCTGGAGCTTCCGTCCCCGTTCCCCCTCGTCGCCGACCGGCGCCGTCTCGAGCAGATCCTCGTCAACCTCATGGACAACGCGATCAAGTTCGGGAAGTCCGGGGGCGCGGTTCGCGTCGGAGGGGAGGTCCACGACGGCAGGCCCCGCATCACGGTTGCGGATTCGGGGATCGGGATCCCCGCGGAGGCGCTCGACAAGGTCTTCCACCGCTTCTTCCGCGCCGACAAGGCGCGCTCGCGCGAGCTCGGGGGGACGGGCCTCGGCCTCGCGATCGTGAAGCACCTGATGAGGCTGCACGACGGCCAGGTCTCGGTGGCGTCCGAGCAGGGGCGCGGCGCCGCCTTCACGATCGAGTTCCCGCCGCAGCCGGACGGCGCGGCCGCGGATCAGGGGAGCTCGACCTCCCGGAACTGGGGCATGGGGATCGGCGGCTTGTAGGGGACCGGCTCGGCCAGAGGGGGCGGGTTCCCCGACTTCACGATCTTCACGCTCTCGATGGTGACCGGATCGACGGGGACCTTGTTCTCGTTCGTCGGGACGCGGCAGATCCGATCGATGACCTCCCGTCCTTCGACGACCTCGCCGAAGCAATTGTGGCTGGAGTTGAGATACGGCTCGGCCACCATCGACACGAAGAACAGCACGGCGCTGATCCGCTGCAGCGAGGACGCGGTCATCCCCATGCGGTACGGGTGCGCGAAGTCGACCGGCCCCTGCTCGTGCGGCACGTAGGCGAGAGGCATTCCGTGGCCGGTCGCGGTCGGGTCCCCCGCCTCGAACCGGGTCGCGTACTTGACCTTGTGGATCTTCAGCCCGTCGTAGAAGGGGACCTTCTTCGTGTTCCCGGTGAACGGATCGACGAACTCCAACCGTCCCTGCGCGTAGGCGGCGAAGTGGGCGACGGTCTGCGGCGCCTGCTCGGGGAGCAGATGGACCGTGAACGACCCGAGCGTGGTCTTGACGATCGCGTACCACCCGACCGGGCGCTCGGCCGGCTGCTCCTTCGCCAACGCGAGCGGCGTAACGGCGAGGAGGGCGACGGCGAGCGCCCGACGGGCCCCTGTCACTCGATGGTCGCCTTCTTGATGGCGTCCAGCTGCGGGTAGTTCTTCTCGAGGAACGCGTTCCCCTCGGAGGCGATCCGTCCCTGAAGCTGGGTGAGCCCCTCCGCATAGCCGGCGTAGAGCTTGTCGACCACGTCCATCCCCTGCGTGACCTTGCCGAAGGGAGCGAACCCCATCCCGTCGAGCCGCTCGTTGTTCACGAGATTGATGAAGAGCTGCACCGAGCGGCTGTTGGGAGCCCCGCTCTTCGCGTAGGTCACGTAGCCCCGCTTGTTGCTCTCCTTGACCGGATCGTCGGGGATGTTCGACTTGAGCCAGGTCCCGGCGATCGCCGGGTCGCCATGGATCCCCCACTGGACCACGAAGTTGGGCACCACTCGGAAGAACTTCACGCCGTCGTAGTAGCCGCTCTTGACGAGGTTGTAGAACCGGTCCGCGCCGTTCGGGGACCACGCGCGCGTGACCTCGATCACGAACGGTCCTTTGGTGGTGTCGAACTTCGCCTTGAACGTCTCCGGGGCCTTCGCGGTGAGCTTGGCGGGGTCCATCAGGTTCTCCGGGGCCGCGATCGCGACGCCGCCCGCGACGAGTGCCGCGACGACCGCCGCGGCGTGTCTCGAGATGTTCCGTCTCATGGTTGGGTAGTCCTCCTTTGGCCGGCCGGGCATGCTACGCGGCCCCGCCCGGAGCCGCAACCACGTGGGTTTGCCTGCGCTTCGTCCCTACCTATATTTCGCTGCACGGTCCCGGCCCCCGTCCCCGGGCTGCGGGTCCGGGGGAGGACCGGCGTGGCTCAGCTCGATACGATGTTGCGCGCGCTCGCCGAGCGGGGCGCTCGCGAGCTGCTCTTCAAGGAAGGCGCCCAGCCGGCCTTCCGCTACCCCGACGGGGACAAGCCCGTCTCCCCCGCCGCGCTCTCTCGCTCCCAGATCGTCGCCCTCATCGCGGAGCTCGCCGGGGCCCAGGACGGCGGCGCCCTGAAAGCGGGGAACGCGACCCGTTTCGTCTACACGCTGGGCGACGGTCGCGCGTTCGCCGTCGAGGCCGGAGCGGGGAACACGGGGTTCACCGCCAAGATCGTGCCGCAGGGCGGCGACGCAGCGGCCGTCGCGGCGCCGACGCAAGCGCCGTCCGCCTCGCCGGCGCGGCCCGCCGCGGTGGTCGCGGCGTCCGGATCGCACGCCCCCACGAGATCGATCAACCTCGGAAACGTCCGGGCCGGAGCCCCCGCGATCGAGGCGTACCTGGCCTACCTGGTCGAGGTCGGCGCGAGCGATCTCCATCTCTCCCCCGGCGAGACCCCGATGCTGCGCCTGCACGGCGAGATGGTCCGCATCCCCGGCGCGAAGGAATGCTCCGCCGAGGAGACCGCGCGCCTCCTCTTCCAGCTGATGCCGAATCGCTACAAGCAGGAGTTCGAGGAGGGCTCCGACACCGACTTCGCCCACGAGATCCCCGGCGTCGCCCGGTTCCGCTGCAACGTCTTCGCCGACCGGAAGGGCTCGGGTGGCGTGTTCCGCGTCATCCCCAGCAAGATTCCCTCGGCCGAGGAGCTCGGCCTGTCGAAGGCGATGCTCGACCTCTGCTCCCTGGCGAAGGGATTGGTCCTGGTGACGGGCCCCACGGGTTCCGGGAAGTCGACGACGCTCGCGGCGATGATCGACCACGTCAACCGGAATCGCACCGACCACATCATCACGATCGAAGACCCGATCGAGTTCGTCCACCCCAACAAGAAGTGCCTGATCAATCAGCGCGAGGTCGCGGTCCACACGCAGAGCTTCAAGCGGGCCCTCCGTGCCGCGCTCCGCGAGGACCCCGACATCGTGCTCGTCGGGGAGATGCGCGACCTCGAGACGATCGCCATCGCCATCGAGACGGCCGAAACGGGACACCTCGTGTTCGGGACGCTCCACACGTCCACCGCCGCGTCCACGGTCGACAGGATCATCGATCAGTTTCCGGCCGACCGTCAGTCCCAGATCCGGGTGATGCTCTCCGAATCCCTGAAGGGCGTGATCTCGCAGACGCTGCTCAAGAAGAAGTCGGGAGGGCGGGTCGCGGCGCACGAGGTCCTGATCGGCGTCCCCGCGATCTCGAACCTGATCCGGGAAGGGAAGACGTTCCAGATCCCGAGCATCATGCAGACGTCGCGGAAAGCCGGGATGATCATGCTCAACGACGCTCTGGTGGACCTCGTGAAGCGCGACGCCGTCGCCGTCGAGGAGGCGTACCACAAGGCGGTGGACAAGCCCGGGCTGCTCGCCCTCCTCAAGAACGCCGGGGTCCAGCACAATTTCTCTTGACAGCCCGGGCGTGCCCTCTATATTGGGGGCCGACCTGGTGAGGCCACCAGATCTTGAGCCCCGTCCCCCGGGCGGTTCTCAATACGGTACCGGGGATAGGAGATCCGAACACATGGCGACGAAGAAAAAGGCTGCGAAGAAGACCACCAAGAAGAAGGCAGCCAAGAAGTAACTCGTCTCGAAGACAACTCAGGCCGTTCGTGGAAAGGGCCGGTGGAGACACCGGCCCTTTTCTTTCAGCGCGCGACGCGCTGGCTGAGATCGATGAGCTCGATCCCGAGCTGCTTCGCCACCTCGATGCTCCGCGTGTCCCGGTAGAACTCCCCGTAGAAGATCGTCCGGATTCCCGCGTTGGCGATCAGCTTGAAGCAGCTCCAGCAGGGAGACGCGGTCGTGTAGAGCTCCCCGCCCTCGATGCGGGCTCCGTTCTTCGCCGCCTGGATGATTGCGTTGGCCTCCGCGTGGACGGTCGCGACGCAATGACCGTCCTCCATCTGATGCCCGACGTCGTCGCAGTGCGGCATCCCGCGGATCGAGCCGTTGTAGCCCGTCGAGAGGATCGTCTTGTCCCGGACGATGACCGCCCCGACGTGCTTGCGATCGCAGGTCGAGCGCGTCGCCGCCTGCCGCGCGATGTTCATGAAGTAGGTGTGCCAATCGACGCGGTCGGCCATCGGGAGCCCTCGGGGCCACATGGTACGATAAACCCCGTTGAGCAATGAAATTCCACTGTCCCGGCCCGATTTGGACGACAGCGACATCGAGGCCGTCACCCGCGTGCTCCGCAGCTCCGAGCTGAGCCTCGGGCCGACCGGACCGGCGTTCGAGCGCGCCATGGCGTCGTACACCGGCGCGCGGCACGCGATCACCGCCAGCAGCGGAACCAGCGGGCTTCACATGGGCGTCCGGGCCCTCGGGCTGGGTGCCGGGGACGAGGTGGTCACGACCCCCTTTTCCTTCGTGGCGTCGGCGAATTGCCTCCTCTTCGAAGGCGTCGTTCCGGTTTTCGCGGAGATCGACGGCACGACCTGGGACCTCGACCCGGGCGCGGCGGCCGCGGCGGTCACCGACCGAACGCGCGCGATCCTCCCGGTCCACGTCTTCGGCCGCCCCTGCCGCATCCGCGAGATCGTCGCGTTCGCGAGACGCCGCGGCCTCGCCGTCATCGAGGACTCCTGCGAGTCGCTCGGATCGACCGTGAACGGCACGCACACCGGAACTCTGGGAGATCTCGGCGTGTTCGCCTTCTACCCGAACAAGCAGATGACGACCGGCGAAGGCGGCATGGTGGTGACCGGCGACGAGCGTCTCGCCGAGACGTGCAGGAGCCTTCGGAACCAGGGGCGCGGTGCGGGTGGAGGCTGGCTGGAGCACGAGCGGCTCGGCTACAACTACCGGCTCTCGGACATCCAGAGCGCTCTGGGGCTCTCGCAGCTCTCGCGCATCGAGACCTTCATCGCGCGGCGACTCGCGGTCCATGCGGCGTACGGGCACGAGCTGGCTCGCGTCCCCGGAATCGTCCTGCCCGCTCCCCCGCGCCCGGGAGAGCGGATCTCCTGGTTCGTCTACGTGGTTCGGCTCGAGGACGAGTTCACCCGCGAGGACCGCGACGCGGTTCTCGAGGACCTTCGCGCGCACGGGATCTCGTGCCGCAACTACTTCGTCCCGATCCACCTGCAGCCGTACATGAGGGAGCGCTTCGGCTACCGGGAGGGGATGTTCCCCGTGACCGAGCGCGTCGCGGCGCGGACGATCTCGCTTCCGTTCTACAACCGCCTGACGGACGCCGAGGTGGCGCGGGTCGCCGCCGCTCTTCGCGAGGCGATCGGCCGGCGCGTCACGCGGGCGACAGCCGGTTGACCCGGGTCCCGATCCGCTCCTCAGGCAGCACCTCGGTCTCCGGCCGCCGCTTCACGAAGCTCTCCCAGAGGAGCTGGGTCGACAGGATCCCGACGAACGCCATGTTGTCCGCGTTCGACAGCGGCGCGTCGCCGCCCGCCGCGCGGCACTTCGCGAGCAGCCCCGCCACGCCACGGGAATCGAACAGCCCGGCCTCCTCCACGCTCGCGGGATCGAGCACGTCGTCCACATAGTCCGGGGCCGCGTCGCCGACGAAGCTCGCCGCGTCCGGCGCCCGGTACGGCTGCTTGGGGCGCTCGAGGATCTCCGGAGGGACGAGATCCCGGACGGCGCGCTTGAGCACGTGCTTCTCGTCCAAGACACGGAGCTTGAACGACGACGGGAGCGCGTTGCAGAACTCGACGACGTCGGGATCGAGGAACGGGAATCGACCCTCGACGGAGTGCGCCATCAGCATCCGGTCCCCCTGCGAGGAGAGGATGTAGCCGGAGAGGAGGGTCGTCACCTCGAGGTACTGCGCGCGCGATACGACATCCCACGACGGGAATTCCGCCGGGAGGTCGGAGAGGAGCTCCGCCTCGGCGTCGCGCCCCGCGAGCGCCTCGGCGAGCCCGCCGGAGAACAGGCGCTTGAGCGCTCCGGCAGACTTCCAGCGCGGCCGGTGCGAGAAGCCGGGGTCGCTCGTCCCGGCGAGCCCGTCACCGAAGAACTTCCGCGCCATGGCCTTCGCCGACGCCGGCGAGCGCGCCATGTACGGGTACAGCCGCTCGAGAAGCCGCGGCCTGAGCCGCGATGCCGGCTCGCGCGACCAGAACGCCCGGACCTTCGCCTCCCGGAAGATGTCGTAGCCGGCGAGCATCTCGTCGCTCCCCTCGCCGGTGAGGACGACCTTGAACCCGGCGTCGCGCACCAGCCGCGAGAGGAGGTAGAGCGGCGCCGGACCGCTCCGGAGGATGGGCCGCTCGGTGTGAAGGACGACCTCGGGGAAGACGGCTCCGATGTCGCGCCGCTCGCAGACGATCTCCGTGTGCTCCGAGTCGAGGCGCCGGGCCATCAGCCGCTGGAACTTCGTCTCGTCGAACTCGGCGTCTGCGAACCGGAGCGAGAACGTCCTGAAGATCCCCTCCTTCGCACGGCGCCCCATGGCGGCCACGGCGGAGGAGTCGATCCCGCCCGAGAGGTACGACCCCACGGGAACGTCGGCGCGGAGCATGCGCAGTCGCGTGGCGACCTCGAGCCTCTCGCGCAGCCCTTCCGCGGCTTCCGCGACCGAGCCGATCCGAGGCGCTCCGCTCTCCGGATAGCGGGGCGTCCAGAACCGCCGCATCCTGATCGCGGGCGCGCCGCCGCGCGACAGGTCGAGCGTGAGAACGTGACCGGCCGGGAGCTCGCTCACGCCGGCGAACGGCGTGACCGGGGCGAGCGTCGTCCAGAACGAGAACACCTGATCGAGACCGCGGGGGTCGATCGCGCGCGGGATCTCGGGATCCGTGAACAGCGCCTTGATCTCCGAGGCGAACAGGAATCTCTCGCCGATCGTCGCGTGATAGATCGGGCGCACGCCGAGCCGGTCCCGCGCGAGGGCGAGGGTCCGCTCCTTCGCGTTCCACACCGCGAACGCGAACTGGCCGTTGAAGCGCTCCACGCACCGCTCGCCCCAGGTCTCGTAGGCGTGCACGATGACCTCGGTGTCGGAGGCGGTGCGGAACCGGTGGCCGTGCGACTGCAGCTCGGCGCGCAGCTCGACGTAGTTGAAGATCTCGCCGTTGAAGACGATCCAGATCGTTCCGTCCTCGTTGGAGAGGGGCTGCTGGCCGGTCGAGAGGTCGATGATCGACAGCCGCGCGTGCGCGAGCCCCGCCGCACCGTCCAGGTAGGTGCCGAACTCGTCGGGTCCCCGGTGCCTGAGCGCGCCCACCATCGCGCGGAGCCTCGCGTCGTCGGGCACGCCGGCCCGGCCCCAGTGCAGGCAGCCCGCGATGCCGCACATCGCCTAGTGCCGGATCTCCGGAACCGCCTCGACCAGGATCGGGGGGAGGTGGAGGACCAGCGTCGTGCCCCGCTTCGCCTCGATGTCGCGATAGACGTTCCGGACCTGGGCGACCGTGAGGCCCACCACCGCAGCGGCGTCCTCCGCCGGCACGCCGTGGTTGAGAGCCCAGAGGCAGAGGTCCATCTTCGGATACGGGAGCGCGAAGTAGAACTCCTCCTGGCTTTGCGCCAGGGAGTACGTGTCGGTCGTCGGAGGGCGGCGCAGCACTTCGTCGGGTATGCCGACGGCCGCCGCGAGCGCGTAGACCTGGGTCTTGTACAGGTGCGCGATCGGCTTGAAGTCCGCCGCCCCGTCCCCTCCCTTCACGAAGAAGCCCTGGTCGTACTCGAGGCGGTTGGGCGTCCCCGCCACCGCGTAGTGCAGCCGGTCCGCGTGGAAGTACTCCGTGATCTTCCGGGTGCGCTGCTTCATGTTCGTCGAGGCGACGATCTGAAGGTACGCGCCGTACGGCAGCCGCCGCCGGACGGTCTCCCCTTCCGGAGACTGAGCGACGACGTGGAAGAAGTTGAGGCGGGCCTCGTCCCTGATCTCGGGGAGGACGATCTTTGATTTCCATCCCGCGCCGTACTCGGGCACGACGCTCCGGATCGCCTCGTCGCGATAGCGGTAGCAGCCCATCGCGTCGAGCGCGGGCTCGAGGTCGACGACCTCGACGCGAACGCCCTGGCTCTGCGCGACGAGCGCGCCCAGCCGGGCGCTCTCCGGCGAGGAGTCCCGCTCGGGCATCAGAAGGCCCAGCACGCGCTCGGGCCCCAGCGCGCGCGCACACAGCGCGGTGACGAGGGCGCTGTCGATCCCTCCCGAGATCCCGACGACCGCGCCCCGCCGGCGAAGCCTCGCTCCGACGATCTCCCGGATCGACTCCTCGATGCGCGCGCTCTCGGCGTCGAGGTCGAGATCCAGCACTCGGTCGGAGAACATCGTTCCTCCCCGTAAATCGCGGCATTCTAGCAGACGGCGCGGCCGCACCCGGAGGGTCCGAGCGCTTGACGGCGCGTCGCTCGCTCGCGGACAATGCCCTTCAAGAGGCTGTGATCTTGCCGAATTCCTCGAACGATCCGGACGAGCCCGGATACCGCGACGCTCTCCAGAGCTACCTCAAGACGATCCGTCGCTACAAGCTCCTGACGCAGAGCGGCGAGTACCGCCTCGCGGTCGCGTCGCAAGAGGGCGTCGAGCTCGCGAAGAAGCAGATGGTCGAGGCCAACCTTCGCCTCGTCGTCCACCTCGCGAAGGAGTACCGGCATACGCGCGTGGCGCTGGAGGATCTCATCGCCGAGGGGAACCTCGGCCTCATCGAGGCGGTCAACCGCTTCGACCCCGACCGGGGCGTCCGATTCGTCGCCTATGCGGCGTGGTGGATCCGCAAGTACATGCTCCAGGCGGTGGACCGCCAGTCCCATCGCGCGTCCACGAGACGCCCGCGCATCCTCTCGTTCGCCGAGTTCATGCGCGACTCCTCCGACGCCCAGGTCCTGGAGCGCGTGGCCGACGAATCGGCCGAGGACCCCGAGAACGTGGCGCTCGAGCGGCAGCTCGAGTCCGCGCTCCAGTCCGTGCTCCACCGGCTTCCCGCGCGGGAGCGCGAGATCCTCTCCTCGCACTTCGGCCTCGACGGCCGCCCTCCGCGGAGCCTGAAGGAGATCGGCCGCGAGATCGACCTCACGCGGGAGCGCGTGCGCCAGATCGAGCTGCGCGCCTTCGATCGGGTCCGCCGGCTGCTCCAGCGCAGCAACGCGGGCTAGCCGACCAGCTTGTTCTTGCTCCACCGGGGGTTCTTGATCTCGTACTTGGCGACCTTGTAGTTCATGACGCGCGACGAGATGCCCAGGAACTTCGCAGCGTCCTTCTGCACCCAGTTGCTGATCCGCAGCGCCTCGAGGATCGCCTGCCGCTCGAGCTCGTCGAGGGCGATCCCGGTCGGCGGGAGACGGAGATTGAGCGACGCGACGTTGTCGGAGACGCCGCCGCGCCCCCCCGCGCCGAGATTGAGATCGTCCTCCTGGATGAACCGCCCCTCGACCATGAGCACGGCGCGCTCGATCGTGTTCTCGAGCTCGCGGATGTTCCCCGGCCAGGTGTGACGCTTGAGGGCGCGGACGGCCGCGGGATCGAGGCCGCGCACGTCCTTCTTCAGCTCCTTGGAGTAGCGGTCGATGAAGTGCGACGCGAGGGGGACGATGTCCTCCTTGCGCTCGCGAAGCGGCGGCACCTTCACGTTCACGACGTTCAGGCGGTAGTACAGGTCCTCGCGGAACTCCCCTCGCTGGATCGCGTCCTCGAGGTTCTTGTTGGTCGCGGCGACGAGCCGCACGTCGACCTTGATCGTCCGGGACCCGCCCAGGCGCTCGAATTCCCGCTCCTGAAGGACGCGGAGGACCTTGGTCTGCGTGGACGGCGTCATGTTCCCGATCTCGTCGAGGAAGAGCGTCCCCTCGTTGGCCAGCTCGAAGCGCCCCGTCCTCTGGCGGTCCGCGCCCGTGAAGGCGCCGCGCTCGTGCCCGAAGAGCTCCGACTCGAGCAGGCTCTCCTGCAGCGCGGCGCAGTTCATCTTCACGAAGGGCCGGTCCCCGCGGCTGGAGTTCCGATGCAGGGCTTCCGCGACCAGCTCCTTCCCGACGCCCGTCTCCCCGAGCACGAGCACGGTGGCGTTGGAGCGGGCGACCTTCTCGATCGTGCGGAAGACCTCGCGCATCTGGGGGCTCTCGCCGACGATGTTCTCGAATCGCGGAACGATCTCGCTGCGGTCGTAGGCCTCGATGCGCGCGAGCAGGCGCCGGTGCTCGATGGCGCGCTCGACCTTCATCTCCATCTCCTCGAGGTCGAACGGCTTGAGGACGTAGTCGTACGCCCCCGCCTTCATCGCATCGACGGCGGACTCGACGGTGCCGTACGCGGTCATCACCAGGCCCACGGTCCCTTCGTTGATCATCTTGCTGCGCTTGAGGACGTCGAGCCCGCTCTTCTCGGGCATCTGGTAGTCGGTCACGAGAACGTCGAAGACCGATTCCTCCAGCCGCGCGAATGCCTCCGCGCCGTCGGCCGCTTCGACGACGTCCCAGCCGCGGTCGCGGAACGCCGTTGCGATCCCCTCGCGGAGCGTGCGCTCGTCCTCGGCCACCAGGAGCTTCTTCATGCGGGGGTCTCCACGCTCGCCCATGCCGTCATGGGGAGCCGGACGGTGAACACGGTGCCGGCGCCGGGCCGACTGGCGACGTCGATGACCCCACGATGCGAGTCGACGATCTTCTTCGCCATCGAGAGCCCGACGCCCGATCCATGCGTCTTCGTGGTGAAAAACGGGTAGAACAGCTTGTCCAGATGGTCCGCGGGAACGCCGCAGCCCGTGTCGGAGACGCGGACGACCGCGTACGCGTCGAACGCGGATCGCGCGTCCCGCGCTCCGGCGGGCCGGTACGGTGTGGTTCCGGAGGCCGGCGCGGGGATGGTTCCGACGTCGATGCCGAGGACGCCGGTCTCGCCCATCGCCTCCATGGCGTTGAGGAAGAGGTTCTCGAACACCTGCCTGAGCTGCCCGCGGTCCATGAGGAAGTCGGGGAGCTCCCGGGACTCGGTGCGCTCGATCCGGATCCCGGGCCTTCCCCGTCGTCCGAGCGCGACGGTCAGCGCGTCGTCCAGCACGGCGCGGATCGATGCGGGGGCGAGCGTCAGGGAGACCGGCCGGACGAACTCGAGGCTCGAGGTGATCGTCCGGTTCAGCCGCCGCACCTCGGCGATGATCTTGTCCAGGAGCTCCCGCTCGCCCGCGCTGTCCGGCAGCCGCCGCTTGAGCAGGGAGGTGGAGACCTCGATCGATGCCAGGGGGTTGCGGATCTCGTGCGCGAGGTTGGCGGCCATCTGACCGAGCGCGGCCAGGCGATCCTTGAGGCGCTCCTGCTCCTCCTTGTGCTCGACGTGCGTGAGGTCCTTGAAGAACAGCGCGGCCCCGGTCGGCGCTCCTCCCGGTCCCGGAACCAGGGAGATCGTGAACCCGATCGTCTTGCCGCTCTCCGAGCGGCTCTTCAGATCGATCTCGGCCCGGTTCGGAAGCAGCGACATCGAGAACGCGTCATGAAGGATCTGCGCGAGCTGCGGGTGGTCGGCGAGCACTTCGGCGATCGCGGCGCCGCGGAGCGGCGGCTCGGGGAGCTCGAGGATCGCACGGGCATGGTCGTTGACCATCACGACCCGGCCCGTCCGCTCGATCACGAGGATCCCGCACCGCATCCCGTCGATCAGCCGGCGATAGAAGTCCTCTCCCGCCGCGGGTGCAGAGGCTTCGGTGGCGACGCCGTAGGGCGCCGCCTCGCGGATGGACGCTCGTCGATTCAATTTCGAACCCCGTGCTGGCAGGGACGAAACTTAGGTTCCGGACCGGCAGGGAGCAACCGCCGGGAGGCACGAATGGGAGGAAAAAACCGCTGCTAGACGCCCCTGAGCGCGCCGCCGAACCACGAGATGCCGGGCAGGGGCTGGGGCGTCGGCTGGCCGTCGTAGACGCTCGCGTTCTCGATCGTCAGCGGGTACGTCCCGGCTTCCTTCACGCGAAACTGCAGACTGACGAGCGTTCTCGTGCCCGCGACGTTCGTCGTGGTGCCGCCCGACCTCACGATCGCCGCGACCACGCGTCCGAGATTGGCCGGATCGACGCCGATCGTGTAGTTGGGAACGTCCCCACCCTGCTCCAGCGCCGTGCCGTTCGAGAAGCCCATGTAGGCGCAGTGGACGGGATCGTAGACGACCTCGAACGCGGCGCCGAGCACGCCGTTCGTGTCGGTCAGCGTCACCGTGACGGTGACGATGTCGTTCGTCTTCGTGCCCTGCGCCATCGCCACGTTCCCGGCGACCGGCGTGGGCTGGTCCGGGATGAAGCTCGCCGCGACGGATGGGGAGGGCGAGCCTCCGACATCGCTGCTGGATCCGCCGCCTCCGCCGCAGGCCGGCGCCGTGACCAACGCCAGGAAGAGCGCCACCGCACCCACCTTCGTCAGGGCGCCGCTCACCGGAGGGCCACCGGGCAGGCGGCGAGGCTCCAGGACTTCGACGAGCTCGACCAGCAGCGGCCGAGGTTGCTCGCGATGTAGGCGAGGTCGCGGCCGTCCACCCAGCCGTCGCCGTCGAAATCGTCGTCCGGATCGTAGTTGGGGTTGGTCTCGTCGATCCCGAATTGACGCGACAGGTAGACCGTGTCCTTCCCGTCGATGCGGTTGCGGGTGACGTCGTCCGACTGATTGACGTCGAACCGCGCCGGGTTCATGAGGACCTCGAAGAGCTGAGGCTTCTGGCCGAACACGTCGTCGGGATTGGAGACGATCACGTCGAGGCGCCCGACCTTCGCGGGGCGCACCCTCTTCGCGCGAGGCTCGATGGTGGCCAGGAGCTGAAGGTGGGTGCAGCTCAGCACGGACACGGAGCTCGGAACGATCTGCGGGTTCTGGAAATCCACGACAGCGCCCGGCTGGAAATTCGTCCCGTTGATGTCGATGACCACCTGGTCGCCCTGCATCGCCGAGTTCGGCGTCGCCGAGTTGACCGTCGGGCGGGCCCAGCCCGACATCTCCGTCGAGAAATTGGGAGACTCCCCCGCAGAGTTGTAGGCTTTGACCGCGACGAAGTACGTCGTGCAGTCCTGCAAGCCGGTCAACATCGCGGACGTCGACGTCGAGGTCACCGAGCCCGTGTACTGGCCGGAGGACGTGCCGTAGTAGACCCGGTACCCGGCCGCGCCCGAGGTGGGATCCCAGGACAGGCTGATGGTCCCTGCGGCCACGTCGCTCGCGGGCAGCATGACGGCCACCCCGATCAGAAGGATCGCTCCGATCGCTCGTCGCATTCCGGCCTCCCGCCGATGGCCGCAGCAAGTGACATGCCACGGAAGGCGGCATTCCCGCCTCGGGGGACTCTCTGCAACTCTCTGAGCGTCAACGCGGTTGCGGGCAAGCTGTCGCTCTCGCGCGAGCCTGCGGGCCCGCCGAGCCAGCCCGCCGAAATTACAGACAGGTAATCTTTCTACGAGGTTCGTGATGCCGCGATCTCGAAGACGAGGAGCTCGCCCCCGCTCGAGTGCGGCGTGCGCCGGACGATTCGGAACTCGGGCGGCCGGTCGTCCCGCACGAGCCATTCCAGATCGGGTCGCTGCTCGAGATCGCGCGCGCCCTCGAGGGCCAAACCGCGTGCGCCCTGCGACCGAGCGTAGTCCAGGATGGCGGACGGCGACGCCGCGGGGATCGGTCGATACGGATGTCCGGCCCAGTACGGGAGGTGAGGCTGGATCGCGAGGACCGGCCCCGTCGGCAGGAGCGCGGAGAGCGCGGCACCCTCCCGCCTGAGGAGGTCGATCCGGGCGCGCGCCGGAAGCTGAGGCGGCTCGTGGCGAAGGCCCGAGATCGCGATCCCGGCGATCACGACGGCCTGCGCGGCGACACGAAGCACTGCGTCCAGCCGTCCGCGGTGCGAGCGCGCGAGCGCGTTTCCGAGCGCGGCCCAACCCCCGGCCGCGAGGACCGTGCCGAGCCCGAACGGCACGAGGTAGAACCGTGACTCCAGGTGACTGACGACAGGTGACAGGGCCGCGAGCGTCGTCAAGAGGAGGAACCCGACCGCCGCGCGCCCCCGTCGCGTTCGCGGGGCGAAGACGAGGCCGATCAGGGCGAGGGCCGCGACCATCGGAGGAAGGAAATGGTCCCACGCTGCCTTCCGCGGCAGCAGGAGGATGTTCGATCGGAGGATGTACCAGCGGCGAAGGACCAGATTCCACCATCCGGGA
>Ga0075428_100000111_pt1 | contig 69395 bp, 62 predicted proteins | sample RhiMetdeltSRZDD2_FD_75291 | JGI IMG/M metagenome (GOLD analysis project Ga0075428, IMG submission 75291) | Populus rhizosphere microbial communities from Tennessee, USA - Rhizosphere MetaG P. deltoides SRZDD2 | ecosystem: Host-associated > Plants > Roots > Rhizosphere > Soil | place: USA... | reverse complement strand
CGTCGTGAGCGGAACGATCTTCGGGGCCAGATAGAGGCGGCCCTTGGAGGTGACCGCGATCCCCGCACCCTCGCCGTGGGAGAGCTCGGTCGCCCCGAACGAAGTCAGCCGCGGCTGCTCCGCGAAGGCCGAAGCGCCGCACATGAGCGCCAGCGCGGCGGAGAGCGCGGCGCCTCTCAAGGAGATTCGACCTCGACGGAGACCCGGGCGAACCCGTCGAGAGCGGCGTCGGCGGGGATCTCCTCCTCGAGGACCCCGCGCTGCGGCACGAATGCGTAGTTTCCCCAGCTTCGCGGCCGGGAGAGGAGCGACGCCGCCGATGGCGGAAGGTTCGGGAGGCGCGCGCCGCCGAGGAACGCCCCGCTGTCGCTGCGCGACGCGACGATGTAGACGCGATCGTTGCGGCGCAGCCGGTTGATCAGTCCCACGAGCTGTCGCAGATCCCGCGGCATCACCGGGCCCTCGACATCGTCGGCGCGGTTGGCGGCCATCGCGTTCCCGACCTGCAGCGTGAGGGGCCCGGCGGGGGTCTCCTCCGGAATCTGGATCTCGCGCGTCAGCACCTGGTCGGCGCCCCGGTACGTCGAGAGGAGCACGCGGGCGGTGACCGATCCGCCGGCCTTCACGCGGTACCGGTCCAGCGTGAGCCGCCGAACCGTCGCGGTGCGCGGCTCCCGGTCGTAATCGAGGATCAGGTTGACCCCATGAACACGCGGCGTGGACCACTCGTTGTTCATGACGAGGTACAACAGGAACGCGGAGAGCCCGCTCGCATCGGTGGTTGCGCCGTCGCCGGAGAACAGGTTGTCGAGCCTCACGTCGTCCGAGCCGTCGACCTTGATCACGGACCCTTCGCGGAGACGGATCGTCGCGCTCCCGAACGTGCGCTCCACCGTTCCCAACACGCCGTTCACCGCCGCGTAGAGGAGGAGAGGCGACAGCAGGGGATCGTCCACGAGGTCGAACGAGAAGGCGCGACGCGCGCCGGACCCGTCGGTCATTTGCAGGCGCACGGGGATCATCGAGGGCGTGGCGCCGAGCCGTCCGAAGATCGCCGCGTCCCGGTCCTGGCGGAATGCGCCCGCCTCGGCGAGGGGGACGGTGATCCGGCTCGATTGCTCGAGGCTCGCGAGGAGGGTCTCGACCCGCGCGCCGGTCAGCGGAAGATCGACGTCGCCGAGCCCGTAGAGCGGGTGACCGAAGGCGTACACCGCGTTGCCGTCGACCCAGGTCACCGTTCCGGTCGCGGTCATGTCCACGTCCCCGCGCACCAGCTTGACGCCGACGGGGGAGCCGGGACGAAGGCGCTCCGCGGCCGGCGCGGGCTTGGTCCCGGCGGAGCCGGATTGCAAGGGAACGAAACCGGCACGGACGAGGGTGGGGGCGACGGCGGCGAGGCCGGCGGGCCCGATTCCAGCGACGGAGAGCGGGATCGACGTGGCCGTGCCGGGCGGCGACGCGGCCAGCGCGACGAGCCTCGAAGCGAAGAAGCTCCCTGCGGCGGACGGCGCCCGAAGGGTGCCGAGGGCGTCGGCCCAGGCGATCGTTCCGCTCGGGCGGGGGCGGGGAGCCGCGGATTCGCGGCCGGCGACCGCCAGCATCTCTCCGATCGGGGTGATCCCGGCGATGGCGTCCTTCGAGAAGCCCCAGCTGTAGGCGACGGCGCCGGCCAGACGCCCGTCGATGTAGACGGGGCTTCCGCTCATCCCCGCGAGGATCCCGGTCTGCGCCAGAGGCCCTCCCGTGCATCGGCCGAGGATGAGGTCCTGACCGGGTCCGATGTTCGGGAGGAGGCCGACGATCTCGACGTCGAAGTCCTCGATGGTCTCGCCGTGGAAGACGGTTTTCCCCGTTCCCTTCATCCCGGTTCGGATCTCGGAGAACGGGATCGTGGTCGGAGGAGCCGCCCACGCGACCGGGGCCGCGAGCGCCAGGAGGGCGGCGGCCCGCGCCAGAGATCGTGGGAAGCTCATCGGCATCCGAGGGGCCACGAGAAAGTCAGAATAGCACGCGCCGGAGGTCCGATCGCCCTTCGGGGTGCAGGGCGTGCGGCGCGCTCCCCGCGATCAGGGACCAGCGACCGCGACCCGGTCGCCCCCCTGCGCCTCGGCCTCGCCGCGGGCCCCGTCCGCGGCCCGGACGAACGCGGCGCTGGTCGCGATCCGCTCGCGCGGAGCGTCGCAGATGCCGACCGAGACGGACGCCTTGATCGGAAGCGTGGCGCGCCCCTCGCCGTCCCCGCCCTTGACGATCAGGTGCGACGCCAGCACGCGGGCGCGCTCGGCGACCGCCCGCGCCCCGGACGCCGCGGTCTCGGGGAGCACGACCGTGATCTCGTTGGGCCCCGTGCGCGCCAGCACGTCGATCAATCGCAGCGATCGCCGCAGTCCGTCCGCCAGCGCCGCGCGGTACCGCTCGACCGCGCCGGTGCCGTGAGTCGTCTCGAGGTCGTCGGCCCGATCGACGCCGATGACGAGGATCGACAGCGGGTGTCGGTAACGCACCGCCCGCGCGAACTCGCTGTCGAGGACCTGGCGGAGGAGTGAGGCGGAGCTCGCCCAGTCGATCGTCCCGGGGCCCGCCACGACCAGATCGGGCTGGTCCGCGGCGATCCGACTCAACGTCTCGTGCGCGAGGGCCGGAGGAAGGATCTCCGGCCGACCCGGGAGCGCCTCGAGCGCCGCGAGTGTCTCCGGCCCGACGGAGCCGAGCACGAGGATACGCAGGGTCTTCGCCGTCACATCCGCTCCGGAACCTCGATCCCCATGAGTCCCAGCAGGTGGATCATCCCGTCGTGGTACAGGCGCGTCACCGCGGCCCGGACGCGGCGCGTCGCCGCGTCCTCCTCCTTGGCCACCGGCGACCGGTGGTAAAAGGAGTTGAAGGCCTGCGCGAGAATGTAGGCGTGCTTGGCGACGCCGGCCAACTCGAGCGAATCGACCGCCTGTCGGAGCACCGCATCCACCCTCGAGAGCAGCAGGGGGATCTCCCAGTGAGTCGCGAGCTGGCCTTCCGGGAGGGCATCGAGATCCGCATGCTCCGAAAGCCACGCCGCCTCCGCCTCCGACGCCCCTCGATGCTCGGCGAGCTTTGCCAGGATGTTCTTCGCTCGGACGACGGAGTATTGGAGGTAGGGGCCCGTTTCCCCCTCGAACGCCAGCGCGTCGTCGAGGTCGAACGCGACCACCCGGTTCCGCGAGAAGCGCAGCATGTAGTAGCGCAGGGCTCCGACGGCGAGCATCCGTGCGGCGATGGCCGCTCGCGGACCGTCGTCGTCGGGATTCCGCTTCCGGAATTCGGCCTCGGCACGCGCGAGCAACGTGTCGACCAGGTCGTCGGCCCGCACCCCGAGTCCCTTCCGCCCGCTCATCTCCAGATAGGGCTTCGCGCGCTCCTCCTCGGTGAGCGGGTGATCGGGGAACATCGACGCGATCGCCGCGGGCGTGAGCGCGACCATCTCGTACGAGAAGTGGATCGACCGACCCGCCTCCGCTCCGTGACCGAGGCTCCTGAGGCCCGCCGCGACGACGCGCTGAAGGTAGGACTGGCGCGCGTCGATCACGTTGTATACGACTTCCGCCCCGCCGAACGTCGGGGCGTCCGGCGAGCCCGGCGCCGACGTCGTCGCCCAGAGCGCGTACAGGGTGGGGGAAGGAGACCACTCGAACGGCGTGTACCGGAAGTCGCGTCCCAGGAGACCGAACTTCCACATCTGATACGCGATGTCCTTCCCGACGTAGGTGACCGTTCCGTTCGACCGGACGATGATCTTCTGGTCCTCTCCCGCCCCCTCTTCGACCCCTTCGAGGTCCATCACCCAGCACCCGGCGTTCTTCCCGCTCTCCATCCGGCGGATCGCCCCCGCGCGCTGCAGCCGGGCGAACGCATCGTCCCAGAACGCGAGGGCCAGGATGTCGCTCTCCTTGGGGAGCAGGTCGTACCGCACGGCGATCCGGTCCATCGTCTTCAGGTGGTGGCCGACCATCCGCCGCGAGACATGGGCCGCGAGCGCGGCCACGGGATTGTCTCCCCGCTCCATCGCGTGGAGCGTCTCGAGGCGGCCCGCGAGGCGCGCGCCGTCCGCCTCGTAGTAGCGCGTCACCTCGGCGTAGAGGTCCCACGCCACGTAGTCGAACCGCTCCCCGCGGGCGGCGAGCGTCGCGTCGTCATAGCGCGCGCGGACCGCCTCGAGGTCCTCGCCGCGCAGCTGCCGGAAGCCGACGACGAGGTCCGCGACCTGCACACCGGTGTCGTCGATGTAGTTCTGGACCTCGACGCGGCGTCCGAGCTGCCGCAGGCAGCGGACGAGCGTGTCCCCCAGCACCGCGTTCCTCAGGTGGCCGATGTGCGCCGCCTTGTTGGGGTTGATGTTCGTGTGCTCGACGATGACCTTTCCGCCTTCGGCGGCGGCGGGAGCCCGCTCGGCGCGCAGCCACGCCCGCAAGCAGCGAGCGCGCTCGAAGAACGCGTTGACATAGCCGTTCCCGGCGGCCTCGACGCGGGCGATCCCTCCTCCGGGCGCATACGCGGCGACGATCGCCTCGGCGAGCTGACGCGGAGCACGGCGTGCCGTTCGGGCGAGGTCGAAGCACACCGGGCTCGCGAGATCACCCTGAGCCGCGCTCGGGGGGTAGGCGATGGGCACGTCGGTCACGGCGAGGCCGCAGGCCGACGCCGCGTGACGGATCCCGTCTCGGAACGCCCGCTCGGGCGAGGAAGAAGAAGAGGACATGCCCGATGAGGAAGGCTACTCGGACGCCGGGGAAAGCGAGACGGCCTCGGAGCGGCTCGCCAGGCCCTCGGGCGTGACGGCCTCGACGCGATAGCGATACCGGATTCCCGGCGCCGCGCCGGCATCGAAGAAAGAGTACGCCGCCGGGGCGGTGGCATCGCCGACGGCGGGGATCCACACGGGGTTCACGCGGCTTTCGTCGGCGCCCTCCGCAACCGCTCGGAGGACGTTGAATCCGAAGACGCCCCGCTCACCTTCGGTCTCCCAGGAGACGATCGCGCCGCCGCCGTCGCCGGCGGATTCGGCACGGAGGGACCCCACCTCGGTCGGATAGCCGGGCTCGAAGCGGGCCGACCAGGAGTACCGCCGCGCCGGACGGCCTTCGGCATCCAGGTTCCGCACGAGGAGGAGCCCTTCACGAACGCCCTGGAGCGGGACCGTGAGCTCGCCCGACTGATCGGCTCCGAGCTCCACGGGGACGCGGTGAAGCGTGCCGTCTCCGCGGACGAGGAGGAGGTCCGCTCCCCATCGAGAGGTCAAGTCCCCTTCGAATCGCACGCTCAACCCGCCGGAGCTCTCGGCCGGGTCGATCCGGACCGCCGCGCAGCCCATGGGCGCGATCTCGGGGTCGCCCTGTATGGAGAGCGCCGGGAGCGCCTCCGCCGTCGCGGCGAACGAGGGCGCCGGCATCTTCGACGCGAACGAGAAATGCCGGCGATCGTCTCGAGGCCCGACGAGCAGGGACCACAGCTGGAACTCGCGAAGCGCGCCATCCATGGATGCCGCGGCGGAGCGCTGCAGCGCCCGGTCGAGCGCCGCTTGCTGGGAATCGCCGCCGGAGAGCTCCTCGATCGCCAGCTTCACGCTCGTGGGTCCGTAAGCCTCGTCGAGGAACGCGAACCAGGCGGCGTTCCCGATCGACGCATCCAAGTCGTCCACGATCAGCCCGCCCGCGAGAGATCCGAGGCGGCGTCCCACGGAGCCCGAGGTCTTCTCATCGAAGGAGCCTTCGAGGGCGAGGGTGACCCAGCTCGCGAGCGCTTCCCCCCAGGAGGCATCCAGCCCGGACACGGACGCAATCGCGTGAGCGTACTGGTGCTCCGCCGCGCGCCGAAAGGCCGCCGCGCCTCCGCGCATCGCCGGATCGAGCCAGATCAGCGTGCGCTCCCCCCGAGACGCGGAGGGAAGGCTGACACCGTCGACCCCCGATCCGAGTCGTGCGATCACGATTTCCAGGGCGCCGGGGGCGGGGAGCTCGAGCTGGCCCACGAGGAGCCGGTGCGCCTTGGCGATTCCCGAGAGCGCGGCGTCCACGAGGTCGGGACGGCCGTTCCCGTTCTCGTCCGCGGATTCGACGCGATCGAACGAGCCCCGGTCGACCGTGAAGCGAAGAACCGTCCCGTCGACGTCCACGACCCTGCGCTCGCCGCTCAGGGGAGCGTCCGCGAGGAGCACTCCGATCGAGCGCCGCGCGCCGAGCGTCGCCCGAGCGCGGTCGGAACGGATCGACTGGGCCATCGGCGTCAGGCAAGGAGCCGCGAGGGCGCCACCGCCGGACAGCGCGGTCACCGCTTGAAGCCGCGCGCTCGGGCGCTGCGGCAGGAGATCCCCCGCCGGCGGCGCCGCGGACACGGGGGCCCAGGAAGCGGACAGCGCCGCCGCCAAGATCGACAGGATTCCCCGTATACCCACCCGCTTAGTCTTCATCGCAGACACGACCGCCTCGGATTCGCCCCTGAATATAAAGGAGGGTCGCCGGGCCGTCAACGCAAATGGTTGTCAAATGGTTGAAGGATGGTGGGTTAAGGCCCGTCGTTCCGGAAAGAAACAACAACCACCGTCACGTTGTCCTCCCCGCCGCTCTCGTTGGCGCCGTCCACCAGGGCGCGGCAGGCCGCCTCGGGGTCGGAGCCGTGCCGCAAGAGGATCGAGCGGATGGCCTCGTCCGCGAGCATGGTGTTCAGGCCGTCCGAGCAGAGCAGGAGGACGTCCCCGGGGCGCACGCTCACATGGGAAACGTCGACGACGACGTCCGTACGGCTGCCGAGCGCGCGCGTCACGATGTTCCGCATCGGGTGGCGCTGGGCGGTGTCGTCGGTCATCAGGCCGAGCTTGACCTGCTCGTTGACCCACGAGTGATCGCTCGTCACGCGGTGCAGCTCGTCGTCGCGCAGCATGTAGAGCCGGCTGTCCCCCACGTGGCCGACGACGAGCTCGCTTCCGCATCGGACCAGAGCGACGACCGTCGTCCCCATTCCCCGGCGGTCCTCGTGCACGCGGATCGATTCCCAGATCCGGCGATTGGCTTCCACGACCGCGCTGCGCAGCCATTGGCCGGCATCGTCGACGGTCCGGGGCGCCTTCGCATCGCCGTTCCGCAGCGCCTCGCGCAGCGTCTCGATCGCCATGTGGGAGGCGACCTCGCCGGCCGCGTGACCGCCCATCCCGTCGGCGACCGCGAACAGTCCCAACTCGGGCTCGAGCAGGAAGTCGTCCTCGTTGGACTCGCGCCGCCGGCCGACGTCGGACAGTCCGTACGCGCTCGCTTTCATCGAGCGGCCCCACGGCCGGACGGGCGGCGCGCGTCGGCGACCCGTCCCGTCCGAAGCTCCTCGAGCTTCGCCTGGGCGACGCTCTGCGACGGGTCCTGTTGGAGGACCTCCTCCAGCATGTGCTCCGCGTCCTTGAACTGCCCGGCCCGCAGCAGCGCGAACGCGAGGTTGAGCTTCGCGATGCCGAAATCCGGGTTGAGGGCCACGGCTCGCCGAAAGGCGCTGATCCCTTCGTCCACTCGCCCGAGCTCGCACAGCGCGACGCCGCGGAAGTTGTGAAGATCGCCGAACTTCGGGCCGAGCGCGATGGCGCCGTCGAGCTCCACGAGCGCCTTCTCGTACTGCTCGGTCTTGAGCATCTCGAGGGCCGAGCGGTAATGCGCGTCGAATCTGTTGGGCTCCGAGAGGAACGCCTCCTTGAAGAACTCGTCGGCCTCCGCGGTCATTCCTTCGCGCAGGCGCTGAAGTCCCTTGTCGTAGGGATCCGAGAGGCGCTTCATGCGCAGCTTGAGCACCCCTTCGAAGGCGTCGGCCGCGTCGTCGTCCCGACCGGCGCGAAGGAGGCAGAACGCGAGCGACGTGCGCGCGCGGTCGTAGCCCTCGTTGCTGGCGATCGCCCGGCGGTACTCGTCGATGGCTTCATCCGTTCGGCCCAGCGCCTCGTAGACGAGCCCTAGACTGTACCGGATGTCGGGGAAATCCGGGCTGACTTCCGTCGCGCGCACGTAGTCCCGGGCGGCTCCGTCGAGGTCCCCTCCCGCCGCGAGCTTCTCCGCCGAGTGAATGAAGGTCTGGGTGAGGTAGTACCGGGCCGTGCGCCGGTCGCTCTCGCCCAGGCGAGGCTCGTCGCGGAGCGCCTTCGAGAAGAAGTCGACGGCCTGCTTGAACTCGTTCCGGTAGAAGTGGTAGATCCCCGACTTCACGTGATAGCTGCCCATCAGGTTGCGGACTTCGCGAAGCAGGCGCATCGGATCCCTCGGTCACTTCTTGCGATAGGACGTCGCGGCCTGTTGGGTGCGCAAGTCGAAGGTCCGCTTCGCCATCTTCCGGATGATCTCGGGGACGTTGCGGTCGCCGCCGAGGATCTTCAGGTCCTTGCTGTTCAGCCGTGAAACGAAGTTGGTGGAGATCGACGGCGGCGTGCGCGGGTTGCGGACGAGGTTCGCCATCACCGCGTAGTTCTTCGCCCACTCGCGATTGATGCCGACGTTCCGGAGGATCTCGTCCGACACGTTCCTCATGGCGGCGATCGACTCGACCTCGCCCTCGGTGAGACGCGGGTTCTTCAGGACCGAGAGCGAGACGACCTTGTTGGTGTCGCGCACGAGGATCGCACGCTCCTCCCTGCCCCCCTTCATCGCGAGGATCGCCTTCTGCGCGGTGTTGAGCGTCAGGATCTTCTTGTAGGCGCTCCGGACCACCAGGTCCGGGGACTGCTCGAACTCCTGCGCGTCCATGATCTCGCTCGCGGCGAAGAGCTCCCCGACGTCGACGTCGAGGATCTTCGCCACCTGCTCCGCGTCGATCGTCGCGACGGGTTCCCCGGCTGTGCCCTGGGGGCCGGCGGACTTGGCCGTCTCGTCCTCGAAGAACCGGTCGATGAGATCGAGGAGCCTTCCGCGCTGATCCGCGCGCAGCGCCGGGTTCACCGACAGCTTGTCGATCAGACCGGGTGTGGACAGCAAACGCTCCTGATTGGTCAGGACGAGCTCGAGCACGGCCGCGTTCCCCTCGGAGGCGAGGACCGACAGGGCCTTCGCATCCGCGTTCGGATGGAAGGCGACCTTCTCCGCCAGCGCGTCGTCGCGCGCCGCGGCCGCCGCGAAGTGGGCGAGCACGACGGCGTGACAGGCGGGGTCTCCGAGCACCTCGGTCACCACGTCCGGAGTCATCCGGGAGAGGCTGGACGCGGCATCGAACCGGACGGCCTCGTCCGCATCGCCGCGAAGATGGAGGTACAGCCGGGTGAGCATCGCGCGCGGAAGCGGAAGCGCGCCGCGCGCCGCCGCCTGACGGACGGGGAGCGACGCCGTGCCGGAGAGGATCCGATCGAGGATCGCTCCGGAGTCGGACCCCGGCGCTCCGGTCTGCGTCATGATCCGGTCGCCTTTGCGGTCGCGGCGGTCACGGCGGGCGCGTCGGACCGGAGACCCTTGACCCGCGAGGCGAGCGGGCCGAAACCGAGGAAGGTCAGTCCGGCGAGAACCAGCAGCACGATGATCAGGGCGAGCGCGGCGAGCCACCAGCGCGCCGCCGCGCTGCGCGCAACCTCGGATGCCTCGGGGGCCGGAGCGGCCGCGGCGATCGCAGCCGCCGCCTCGTGCCGGGCCTCGGCCTGTTGACGCTGCTCCTCCTCGAGGTAGGCGGTGACCATGGTCTCGGGATCCACACCGATGAACTGCGCGTAGGCGCGGACGAATCCCTTGTTGAACACCCCTCCGGGAAGGTGCTTGAAGTCGTCTTTCTCGAGTGAATCGAGGTAGCGCAGGCTGATCTTGGTCGCCTCGGCGATCTCGCGGAGCGAGATCTGGCGCAACTCCCGCTCGCGCCTGAGCATTTCTCCGAAGGACGACATCGAGGGACCCCGAGGCGAAACGTCAATGGGGAAGCGCTGGAAATTCAAAGGTCAGCGCGCGATTGTAGGAACCGGTTCGAAGCACTGTCAACCAAACGGAGCGGAGGGCGTCGCGATACGGTTCGCCGCGACCCGGATGAGGCGGGGGGCGCTCTCGTCGTCCGAGAGAGCCTGAAGGTCCCGCCGGGACAAGCACGACATGGCGCGGAGCGCCGATGGCACCGGCGTCCTGGGGTGGCGGACGAGACGCACGCGGAGCGCGCGGCGCTGTCCCCACGTCGAGCGGTCGCACAGCCAGCCCAGGAATTCCGAGGGCAGTTCCTCCCGCTGAAGGATCCGCAGGAGATCGGCCTCCGTGGCCCGGGGGTTGCCGGCGATCGCTCGGAGGACGAGCGGCTCGGGGTCCTCGCGGAGCGACTCGATCAGGCCTCGCGAGCCCCTTCGCGCCAGCGTGATGCGCTCGCCGACGGCGAGATCCGGAAGGCGCCGGGCGATCACGCGCTCCGCGTCGCGGCGCACGAGGGGGGAGAGCCGGAGATTGCCCGCGACGTCCGCGAGGTCGCGCCAGAAGAGATGGGGAAGGACCTGCCTCGCGGCCACCGCGGCCGCTCGCGGATGTCCGACGAAGGCGACCCGGACATCGCGGGCCTGCATCCAGGAGCGGTTCCTTCCCACGCGCGCCACGATCTCGGCGGTGCTCCGCTTGTTCCGGAGGACGACCGCGACGTCCTCCGCGCCGATCGTGGGGTTCTCGAGCGCCCCCGCCAGATAGTCCTTGCCGGCCTCGGGGAGCCGAAGCCGCAGCTCCTCCCGATCGTCGGTTCGCCCCCGCTCGAAGTCCGGGCTCACCCCGGCAATATAGGGCAGCTACGCTTCGTGTTAGCGTCCCCGCGATGGACCCGCAGACGCTCGCCCTTTTTCCGGTCTGGTACGCGGCATTCCTGCTCTCGCTGACCTGTCACGAGGCGGCCCATGCGGTCGCCGCTCATCGGGGAGGGGACGACACCGCCTACCTTTCAGGACAGGTCTCCCTCAACCCGTGGCCGCACATCCGGCGAGAGCCCCTGGGGACCGTGCTCGTCCCGATCCTCACCTATTTCCTCGGGTCGTCCCGGTGGATGATGGGGTGGGCGAGCGCACCCTACGACCCGTATTGGGAGGCCCGGCACCCCCGCCGGGCCGCGCTGATGTCGGCCGCCGGCCCCGCCGCGAACTTCGTCCTGTTCGGGGGCGCGTTCGCGGTGCTCAAGGTCGGGCTCTGGGCGGGGTACTGGACGGCCCCTCATGACGATCTCGCCCTCGACCGCCTGGTCACCGCCGCCGCGGGCGCTCCGGCCATCGTCGAGGCGCTCGGACGTTTTCTCTCGATCGTGATGGGGCTGAACTTGATCCTCGGGGTGTTCAACCTGATGCCCTTCCCGCCGCTCGATGGAATCGGCGTGGCGGCGGGCCTCGTGCCGCCGCTCCGCGATCTGTACCTCAAGATGAGGGCGTTCCCCGCGCTTTCGATCGTGGGTGTGATCGTGGCCTGGAGGATCTCTCCGTACGTCGTGGGTCCGATCCTCCGGAGCGCGGTGCGCGCTCTCCTGACCTAGCCTCCGACGGACCCGATCGCTTCATCGATCCGCCTCGCGAGCCGTGCCAGCGGGTCGAGGACCCGCGACGACTCCTCGTCGCGCCGGGCGGCGTCCCAGCCCAAGTGGACGGTCATCGTCTCGAGGATCGACGGGAGAGACCGCGCGACGTGCGCGGGGTCGTGTCCGATCGGGAGCCTCCGGAACACGACGTCGTCGGCGTGCCGGGCGAATCCTTCGGTGATCGCCGCCCCGACGGTCATGCACTCGTCGCTTCCTCCGGGGAGCGGCTGATGCATCAGCGACTCGGGGGAGCCGACGGCACGGCCAAAATGCCGGACGACCGCATCCACGGTCTCCACCGCCATCGGCCGCCAGGTGGTCAGCTTTCCCCCGGCGATGGTGACGAGCCCCTCCTCGTCGAGCACGCGGTGCTCGCGGCTCATCGCGAGCGTGTCCCCGGCCTGCCGCAGGAGGGGTCGCGTCCCCGTGAACGCCGAGATCACGTGGCGGCGCTCGAGCCCCGCCGACGGGAAGAGCCTGCGGAGCTCGTCGAAGAGGAGCCGGATGTCGGCGGGGTCGGGGAGATCGCGTCCCGGATCGCCGTCGTCCTCGACGTCGGTCGTCCCGAAGAGCGTGCAGCCGCGCCAGGGAAGCGCGAACAACCGGTGTCCCGGCCGCGCCCCCGGGAGGAGGAGCCCGCACCGAAGCTCCAGGCCGTCGACCACCAGATGGGCGCCGCGCGTGACGCGGAGGAGTCCGGTCGTCTTTCCCGCGAGGGCCCGGACGCGATCGGACCAGGCGCCGCAGGCGTTCACGACGCACCGCGACACCACCTCCGAGAGGCGCCCATCCTCCTCGCGCAGCGAGGTCCGGTGCGTGCCGTCCGAGCGGCGCGCGATCCGCGTGACCGCGACGCCCAGCCGGACCACCGCTCCGCGCGATCGTGCATCGCGGGCGATCGCCACCGTCAGCGCCGCGTCGTCGGTCTGCCTGTCGTGAAAGGCCACGCCTCCGTCGAACCGTCCCGCGAGCGCGGGCGCCGCGGCCGCGACCTCCGCCTCGGACACGCCGGCCCCCTTGGGGAGGGACGAGCGTGATCCGGCGAGCAGGTCGTACAGCCCCACCCCCAGACGCGCGACCCAACGCCCCGGGAAGACCCCGGGCCGTACGGGGAGGACGAGGCGGAGGGGACGCGAGAGCGCCGGAGCCAGCCGCGCCGTGATCTCGCGCTCGCGGAGCGCCTCGCGCACCAGGCGGAGGTTGCCGTGCTCCAGATAACGCAGGCCTCCGTGCAGCAGCTTGGTGGAGCGGCCGCTCGTTCCGGCCGCGAGGTCGCGCTGCTCCACCAGCGTCACCGTGAGGCCTCGCGCCGCCGCGTCACGAGCGACCGCGCACCCGGTGATGCCGCCGCCGATCACCAGGAGATCGATCGGCGCTCCTGTCGGCGGGGGCTCGCTCACGCGGCGATGCTCTCACGGCGGGCCTCGACGGCGACCCGTCGAGGTGCGATCCTTCGCGTCCTCCGGAGGATACGAGGAGATGGTCCACTTCTGCGAGGTGCTCGACATGCCCGTCCTGGACGCCGACGGCGGGCGCGTCGGCCGGGTGGACGACCTCCGCGTCGACTCGCATCGCGGGGTGGTCGATCTGGTCGTCGTGCGCGCTCGAGGCGGGACGCGCGCGGCGCCCTGGACCGCCCTGGCCTCGTTCTCACCGGAGCACCGGCGCGCGGGACTCGCCCCGGGGACCGCGCTGACCCCGTGGATCCCGGGAGAGTCGGACACGATCTGCCTCAGGCGCGACGTGCTCGACCGCCAGATCATCGACACGCAGGGACGGAAGGTCGTCCGGGTCAACGACATCGCCCTCGAGCGCGTCGGAGGGTCGCTCTCCCTCCGCCGCGTCGAGGTCGGGCTGGCCGGAGCGGTGCGCCGGCTCCTCGCCGGATGGGTGTCGCCGCGCGTGCTCCGCCGGCTGGTGGACGGCCTCTCGCAGCAGGGGATCCCGTGGGACTACGTGGCGATGGTCGAGCCGGGAGGGGCGCGGATCCGTCTGAAGGTGCACCAGCAGCTCGCGAAGATGCACCCGGCGGACCTGGCGGACATCCTCGAAGACCTGGGACGCGTCCAGCGCCGCGAGATCGTCTCCGCCCTGGACACCGAGACGGCGGCGCAGGCCCTCTCCGAGGCGGAGCCCTCGGTCCAGGCCGCAGTGATGGAGACGATGCAGGTCGAGCGCGCCGCCGACGTCCTCGAGGAGATGCCTCCCGACGAGGCCGCCGACATCCTGGGCGATCTGTCCGAAGAGCGGCTCCAAGCCGTGCTCGACGCGATGGAAGAGGAGGACGCGGAGGAGGTCCGCGAGTTGCTCGCCTTCGAGGAGAACTCCGCCGGCGGGCTCATGACCACCGATTTCTTCCAGGCCCGGAACGATTGGACGGTCGGCGAGACGCTCGCGATGCTCCAGAAGGTCGACGAGGACCTGATCCCCGAGATGGACGAGATCCCCCTCGTGGACGGCGAAGGAAAGCTCGTGGGGATCGTCCCGCTCGTCCGACTCGTGCGCGCCCCGGGGGGGAAGCAAGTGGCCGAGCTGATGCGTCGCGAGGCCCGCGCCCTGACCACGAGCGCGCCGTTCCGGGAGGTCGTCGAGCGCTTCGAGAAGTACCACCTGCGCGCGCTCGCGGTCATCGACGAGTTCGGCGACCTCAAGGGAATGATCAACATCGAGGACGTGCTCTCGCGACTCGTCCGAGGCGAGTGAGCCGTGCTGCGCCGCCCCCTGACGAGCCTCGGGGCTCGGCTGGCGATGATCGCCGCCGTCCTGGGGCCGGGGATGATCACCTCGAACGTCGACAACGACGCGGGCGGCATCTACACGTATTCGGTCTGCGGCGCGCGATACGGCTACAGCCTCCTGTGGATCCTCGTGCCGGTCACGCTCGCCCTGATCGTGGTCCAGGAGATGTGCGCCCGCATGGGGACCGTCACGGGGAAGGGGCTCGCCGACCTGATCCGCGAGGAGTTCGGACTGCGCATGACGTTCCTCCTGATGATGCTCGTTCTCGTCACCAATCTCGGGAACGCCGCCGCCGACTTCGCGGGGCTCGCGAGCGCGTTCGAGGTCCTCGGCGTCGGGCGCTGGATCTCCGTGCCGCTCGGGGCGATCGCGATCTGGTGGCTGATCGTCTTCGGGACCTACAAGACCGCCGAGCGGGTGTTCCTGGTCGCCTGCCTGGTCTACCTCGCCTATCCGATCTCGGCGGTCCTCGCGCGGCCGAATTGGTCCGCCGCCGTCGCGGGAGTGGTCACCCCGACCCTGCCGTCCGACTTCGGCGGGATCGCCATGGTCGTCGGCATCGTGGGGACGACCATCGCGCCGTGGATGCAGTTCTACCTCCAGTCGTCCGTCGTGGAGAAGGAGTCCCGGATCTCGGACTACAAGGGGCTCCGGCTCGACGTCGTGCTGGGCTCGATCGTCGCCGTCGTCGTGGCGTTCTTCATCGTCGTCGCCTGCGCGGCGACGCTGCACGAGGCCGGCGTGACGCGAATCGATTCGGGGGCCGACGCGGCGAAGGCGCTGGCTCCGCTCGCGGGCGCGGCGGCGAAGTACCTGTTCGCCTTCGGCCTCGCGGTCGCGTCGCTGTTCGCGGCGTGCATCCTCCCGCTGTCGACGGCCTATTCGGTCTGCGAGGGGCTCGGTCTCGAAGCCGGGGTCAACCGCCGGTTCAAGGAGGCGCCGGAGTTCTACTGGCTCTACACGGGGATCATCGCCCTCTCCGCGGGGATGATCCTCATGCCTCGGATGCCGCTGCTGGAGATCATCCTGGCCTCGCAGGTCCTCAATGGGCTCCTCCTCCCGGTCGTCCTCGTGTTCATGGCGCTGCTCGTCCGGCGCCGGGAGCTGATGGGGGAGTTCGTCAACGGCCCGGTCTACGACGTCGTGACCTGGGGCACGACCGTCGTGCTGATCGGGCTCGCTCTCGCGATGGCGGCGACGAGCCTCGTGCCGACTACTTCTTGAAGTACATCCAGACCGCGAGCGCCAGGAGGATCCCGGCGAAGATCTTCTGGAAGACCGAGCCCGCGACGTGCTGGAGCAGCCTCGGTCCGATCTGCGCTCCGACGAGCCCTCCCGCGCCGAGCAGCAGCCCGGCTTTCCAGTCCACCTCCGCGAGGCGGGCGTGGCCGGTGAGCGACGCGACGCTCACGACGAGGATCGCGACGAACGAGGTGCCGACCGCCCTCTGAGGCGTGTAGCCGAGGGCGACCAGGAGCGGCACCACGACGAACCCGCCCCCGAGTCCCGTGAAGCTCGCGGCGAGGCCGACCAGGATTCCCAGCACAGGAAGCCACCAGCCGCTCATCAGGACACCCACACGCGGGACGCCGCCCGGAAGCCGAGCCGGAGCGGGCTTCCCCGCTCGGGGACCACCTCGACGGTGTCCATCAGCTCGTCGCGCGAGGTCACGACGACCCCGCGGCCGGGGACGAGGCCGTGCGCCTCGACGAGGCGGAGGAAATCCGAGCGTTGATCGGTCACCCGCGCGACGACGCGCGGGGTCCCCAACGGACACCCGACGAGGCTTTCTCTCCCCCCCTCGGCGATGAGCTCTCCCATCGCCGTGGGGATCGGATCCCCGTGGGGGTCGGAAGCCGGGCGCCCCAGCATGTCGTCGATCCGCTCGACCAGCCGGTCGGACACGGCGTGCTCGAGGATCTCCGCCTCGGCGTGGACCTCGCTCCAATTCATCCCGATCACCTCCACCAGGAACAGCTCGATCAGCCGGTGGCGCCGCACCACGTGCACCGCCAGCTTCTTCCCCGCGTCCGTCAGCCTGACCCCGGCGTAGGGCTCGTGGTCCACCAGCCGGGAATCGGACAGCGCCTTGATCATCGCGGTCGCCGTACCGGGGGTCACGCCCAGGGCTTGGGCGATGTGGCCGGTCGGGACCCGGGCGTCCGGGGCGAGCTGCTGCTCGAGGTAGATCCGCTTCAAGTAGTCCTCGACCGTACTCGTGGGCACGGGCGAAGCATAATTCAACGTTGACTTTTCGTCCGCTCACCAACAATATTTTGAACGGTCAAAAATGAGCGACACCTCCACTCGCCTGGGTTCCCTCCCCGAGGTCCACCGGACGGTCTCGATTCCCACGGGTCCGTCCTTCTGGCGCCGGCTGTTCGCTTTCGCCGGGCCGGCCTACATGGTCAGCGTCGGCTACATGGACCCCGGCAACTGGGCGACCGATCTGGAGGGGGGCTCGCGGTTCGGCTACCAGCTGGTCTGGGTCCTCCTGATGTCGAACCTGATGGCGGTGCTCCTCCAGACGCTCTCCGCGCGGCTGGGGATCGCCTCCGGCCGGGATCTCGCGCAAGCCTGCCGCGACTCGTACCCCAAGCCGATCGCGATGGCGCTCTGGGTGCTCTGCGAGATCGCGATCGCGGCCTGCGATCTGGCGGAGGTTCTCGGGACGGCGATCGGCCTGAACCTGCTGTTCGGCATCTCGTTGACGACGGGAGTGATCGTCACCGCGCTCGACGTGTTCCTGCTGCTGGCGATCCAGCGGTTCGGCATCAGGAAGATGGAAGGGTTCATCCTCATCCTGGTCGCGACCGTCGGCGCCTGCTTCGTCCTGGAGGTCGTGCTCGCGAAGCCCGAGCTCGGCCCCCTGGCCCGGGGCTTCGTGCCGACCTTTCCCTCCACGGAGGCGCTCTACGTGGCGATCGGGATCCTCGGCGCGACCGTGATGCCGCACAACCTGTACCTGCACTCGGCCCTGGTCCAGACGCGGCAGGTTCCGCACACGGCCGAGGGGAAGCGCATCGCCGCCCGCTACAACCTGATCGATTCCGCCGTCGCGCTCAACTGCGCCTTCTTCGTCAACGCGGCGATCCTCGTTCTCGCCGCCGCCACGTTTCACAAGAACGGGATCGAGGTCGGGGAGATCCAGCAGGCGCACCAGCTCCTCGCCCCGCTCCTGGGGACGAGCCTCGCCAGCCTCGCCTTCGCGATCGCGCTCCTGTGCGCGGGGCAGAGCTCCACGCTCACGGGAACGCTCGCCGGGCAGATCGTCATGGAGGGGTTCCTCGAATTCCGGATGCGCATGTGGCTGCGGCGCCTGTTGACGCGCTCGCTCGCGATCGTCCCCGCCGTGATCTGCATCGTCGTCTACGGCGACGCGGGAACCTACAAGCTCCTGATCCTCTCCCAGGTCATCCTCTCCCTGCAGCTCCCGTTCGCAGTCATCCCGCTCGTCCAGTTCACGAGCGACCGGACGCGGATGGGAGAGTTCGCCAACGGGCGCACGGTGAAGCTCCTCGCATGGGCGAGCGCCGCGGTGATCATCGGCCTCAACGCCAAGCTCGTGGTGGACACCGCGTCCGAATGGATCGCGGAAGCGGCGCATCCGCTCGCGCTGAAGCTCGTCCTGTTCCCCGCCATCGGAGCGATCGCGCTGCTCCTCGCCTACGTCGCGGTCTCACCCTGGCTGCGGCATCTCCGACGGCCGCGCCCCGCTCCGGCGTCCGAGGCCGCGACGCCGCCATCCGGCGTCGCCGCGATCGATCAGTCCTACGATCTCATCGCGATCGCGCTCGCGGTGGACGCCAACGACGGCCCGGTGCTCGACCACGGGCTCTCGCTCGCCCGCTCGTACGGCGCGCGCGCGATCATCGTGCACGTCGCGGAAGGGTTCGGCGCCCGCTACTTCGGACGCGAGGCGGACAACCTCGAGACGCGCGACGACCTCCGCTATCTCATGCGGGCTCGCGAGAGGGCCGAGCGCGCCGGCGTGACCGCCGAGACGCGGCTGCTCTTCGGGGACCCGGTGGACGAGCTGACGCGGATGGTCGAGAAGGAGAAGATCCAGCTGCTGGTCGTCGGCGCCCACGGGCACGGACCGGTCGGGGACATCCTGTTCGGGTCCACGGTGTCGCCGCTCCGTCACCGCGTGCGCATCCCCGTCTTCATCGTCCGGAGCGACCGCCCGCCGGGCTAGAGCCACCCCTTCCTGCGGAACATCCAGAGCATCCCCACGATCGCGAAGATCGTCACCGCCCAGAAGCCGAGATACCCGTACCGCCAGCCGAGCTCCGGCATGTTCCAGGGGTGCGACCGGTCGAAGTTCATCCCGTAGACCCCCGCCAGGAAGCTCAGCGGCATGAACACCGTCGAGATGATCGTCAGCACGCGCATGACGTCGTTCAGGCGATGGCTCAGGCTCGTCAGGTAGATGTCGAGGAGCCCCGAGGCCATCTCGCGGAAGTTCTCCGACACCTCGAGGGCCTGCACCGCATGGTCGTAGCAGTCGCGGAAGTAGATGCGGATCTCGTCCGGGAGGAGATCGTGCTCCTCACGCGCGAACTTCCCGACCACCTCCCGCTGCGGCCAGAGCACCTGCCGGAGGACGAGCAGCTCCCGCCGCACGCTCTGGAGGTTCTCGACGTCGGTCTGGTCCGGGTTCTCGAGGATCCCCTCCTCGATCTCGTCCAGGTGATCGCCGAGAGCCTCGAGCGCGGGGAACGCCGCGTCCACGACCAGGTCGACGATCGCGTAGGCGAGGTAGCAGGCGCCCTTCTGCCGGAGGCGCGCCCGACCCTTGACGATCCGCTCCCGGATCGGGGTGAGGAAGTCCTCGCCCTGAGGCTGGAGCGTGAGCACGAAGTCCTTCCCGAGGAAGAGCGAGAGCTGCGCCTTCTGGAGCCCCTCGGGACGGTAGATCAGGTGCTGCACGATGCAGAAGACCGTGTCGTCGTAGTCCTCGGTCTTCGGGCGCTGCCCCAGGGTCAGGACGTCCTCCAGAGCGAGCGGGTGGAGGAGGAAGACGCGGCCCAGGTGCTCGACCAGCGGGACGTCCGCCAGCCCGACGACGTGGATCCAATGGACGCGGCCGTCCGACGGAAGTCCGTCGATCTCGGAGATGTCGCCGATCTCCCGTGTCGTCGCCTCGTTCGCGGTGTAGGTGGCGAGGATGACGCGCGAGGATCCGGACTCGCCGTCCGCCGGACTCAGCGTGCCGGGGGGCGTCCCGGGGTCCTGATAGTCCTTCAGCATCGCAAGGCGCCGCTCCTCGGCCCACTCTACCAGCCCGAGCGTGGCTGGACGGCGCGAGTCGGCGTATCCTCTCGCCCCACGAGGTGGAGATGACCGGTCGATCGATACGAGCCGCCGCGGTGGGGCTCCTCGCGGTGCTCGCGTTGCGCGGAGCGCTCGCGCAGGCCACGCCCACACCGGCACCGGCACCGGCACCCGCGATCGCGCCGGCGCCCGCGCCGGCGGGGACGCCGCATCTCGTCTTCGATGCGACCGAGGCGAACCTCGGGCAGGTCGTCCGTGGCGAGGATGCGGTCGCGACGTTCACCTATCGCAACACCGGGGACGCCCCCGTCCGCATCCTCTCGGCGAAGCCCGGCTGAGGCTGCACGGTGGCCTCGTACGACGAGGTCATCCCGCCCGGGAAGGCGGGGACGATTCGCGCCAGCATCCACACCTCGAACTACCGGGGACCGGTCGTGAAGTCGATCACCGTGACGAGCGACGACCCGGCGAAGAGCTTCGTCGCCCTCAACGTCAGCCTCGAGATCGTCGGAAGCGTCAACGTCCTTCCGATGGCCACGGTGCAGATGGCCCCCCGGCTGAAGGGGTTCTCGTCGCCGGCGAAGGTCCTCATCCGCAAGGACCCGACCGAGAAGGGGACGCTCGATCTCGGCGGTCTCGTGGCGAGCAAGCCCTGGCTGAAGCTGACGTCGCGAAAGGTGACGTCGGACGAGCCGGCGGAGGAGGGACTCCCCGCCGCGCAGCCGGGAGACGTCGTGATCTCCCTCCTGGTCGACGCGCCGCCGGTCGGGACGCACATGGAGAGCATCACGTTCAAGACCGGGCTTCACCGCGAGCCGGAGGTCACGGTCCCCGTGATGGTGACCGTGCGCCCGGCGGTCTATCTCCAGCCGAAAGACCTGATCCTCAATCCGCCGGCCGGACCCGCGTCGGCCGCCACGGGCCAGGTGCTCGGAACGGTCCGGGAGGATCTCGACCCCAAATCGCTCGCGGTCGTGTCCGACTCACCGGCCTTCGCGGCGCGGGTCGAGCCCTCGGGGGAGCGCGCGTTCCGGATCGTCGTCGATTGGTCCGGCGCCACGCCGTCCGCGCCGACGGAAACCAGCCTTCATGTCCGGGCGGGGGGGGAGTCGGTCGACCTCCCGGTCCGCGTCAACCTCGCGAGAAAGGAAGCCGCGCCATGACGACCTCCGCGCGCCCTCCGCTCGGCGGCGTCAAGCGATAGAGCGCGCGTCCAGCTTCCTCGCCAGCCGTCGCACCGATTCGATCGGCACGTAGATCTCCACCCGCTCCTCCGCCGAGACGACCCGGATCACGAGCTCGTCGCCGCGCTTCTCGATCCGCACCGTCGCGTCCTCGTCGCGGACGTCCACGAGGACCGCGTCCGGCATCGCCACCAGGCGATCGGCGACCTCTCGCAGGACGGGGAGAAGCGTCTGCGCGTGCTCGTCCAGCTCGCGGACCGCGGAAAGGGGGCAGAGCGCGATCGCAGCGTTCACGAGGGCCCCCGGGAGGCTCACGTCGACGTCCGTCCCGCCGGGACCGCTCTCGTGCATGGCGAGGCGCAGATGGCCCGACCGGTGCCAGGCGTACGCGGCGGCCCCGGCCGTGCCGAAGACCAGGACGGAGAGCCCCAGGAGAATCGCAAGGGCGAGACGCTCGCTCGATCTCATCGCTCACCCTCCCGCGCCGGCGACGGCGCCGCATCGATCCAGATCCGGACATGGCTGTCCTCGTCGTCCACGGTGAGGATCTCGCCGGAGGGCGCCTTCGCGAGCGCGGCGCCGATCGCCCCCAGGTCGATCGTGTCCTCGTGGGAGAGAACGGCGTCGACCACGGGAACGGGGATCTTCATCCGGACCTTCCCGCCGCCGTCGCGGTCGTCGACGCTCAGCAGCACGAGCCCGCCGCGCTTGGTGATCCGGACATCCGCGTCGTCGTCGCGGACCGTGACGTACTCGCCGTCCTTCGCCGCGCGGACGGCACGCCAATAGCCGCGCAGCTCGTCCATGTCGACGTGGCGTCCGTCGATCACGATGCGATGGGCGTGCTTCGTCTTCATCGCGGGCAGGAGCGCCGAGACCATCCCGATCGGGACCTGGATGTCGACCCGTCCGGAGCTCTCTCCCGAATCGTCCACCCGGATGTGGACCCATCGGTCGTTCGAGGTCGCGCCCCGGGCGGGGAGCGCGGCGACGCAGGCGAGGATGGTTGCTCCCAGGATCTTGTTCATGACGCCCTCCGCCCCATGAGAACGCCGGACGGGCCGATCCGTTGCGAGGATTCTGGGGAACGGAGCGGATTCGAAGCTCCGCGGACGGTTTCCGGGGGCGAGCGGCGGCGTCAGCGCACGCTGCAGCCCCCGCCGCAGTCGGGGTGCTTCTGGGCGAACTCGTCGAGCGCGATCGGGATCTCGACCACGGTGCGGGACTCCGCCGGATCGGGCGAGCAGACCTCGCACTCGAAGGTGTAGGCGTTCCAGCCGTCCCGCGGGGCGTAGGCCGCGAGGGTCATGAAGTTCAGGCAGCGCCCGCAGCGAACCGAGACGTCGCGGATGTTGATCACGCCGCCAGGGTAGTCCGGCCCCCTCCGCCTCTCAAGGGAGGACTTGACCGCGTGCTCGCGGCGGGAGCACCCTATCCCGGGGAAAACGCCATGCCCGATACCGAGCTCAGGTCCGGCCAGACCCCCGAAGAGCTCCTCGAATCCGAGATCGAGGACCTCGAGCGCCGCACTCTCAACTCCGGTTGGCTCTGGGTGGCGGCCGCCGCGGGGCTGGTCGTGCTCGCGGGCGCGGCCTTCCTGATCACCAATTGGGATCATCGCCAGGCGATGATCTCCAAGGTGGTTCCGTTCACGCCGGAGGCGATGGTGCTGAAGGAGCCGCGGGGAACGGTCGATCGCGACCTGACGTTCCGATGGGAGCCGGTCGCGACGGCGTCCTCCTACATCCTCCTGGTCAAGGCCGCGAGCGTCGACGAGGTCGAGATCCTCCGTCCGGTGCGCGAGACGTTCCTCCGGCCGTCCGAGACCGAGGTCGCCAACCTCAACCCCGGCGCCTACACCTGGACGGTCGAGGCGCGATCGGCGAAGGGACAGCTGATCGGCTACGGCGAGGGCGCGTTCACGATCGCCGCGGAGTGACCGGGCGGGACTTGTACTTCCGGTACAGGCGCTCGTGCTTGTTGTCCTCGAGCGCGACCTTCCTCCCGTCGATCCAGGAGGCGAGCACCCGGGTGCGGATCTCGAGCGGATCGCCGTCGGTCAGGATGATCGACGCCGACTTGCCGACCTCGATCGAGCCCAGGTCCCCATCGACGCCGAGCACGCGTGCCGCGTCGAGAGTGATCGCGCGCAGCGCGTCGTCCTTCGAGAGACCGAACGCCGAGGCCATGGCGGCGTGGTAGGGGAGGTTCCTCACCATGGACGAGCCGAAGCTCCCCCCGCCGCTCGCGATGCAGAAGGTCACCCCCGCCGCCTTCAGCTTCGCGGGAATCGCGTAGGCCGTGTCGTAGGGCTCGTCCTCGCGCCGGGGAAGCGCGAGCACGCCGTCGACGATCACGGGGATCTTCCGCTCCCGCAGAAGGTCCGCCGCCCGCCAGACGTCCCCCGCGGCGTCCAGGACCAGCCGGATCCCCTCGGCATCCGCCCACTCGATCGCGCTCCGGATCTGCTTGATCTCGCTCGCGTGGACCACGACCGGTAGCGTTCCGTCGATCGTCGGGAGCACGGCCTCCAGCCGCGGGTCGGTCTCGAAGGGGCGTCCCGGCGCGCCTCCCGCGCCCTTTGCCTTGGCGTAGGCGCGGGCGTCGGCGAACAGCGTCTTGATCTTCTTGAGGGATTCGTCCCGCTCCTTCTTCTGGTCCTCTTCGGACGGCGGCGCGCCGCCGCCCCGGCCCTCGCGACGGATCGCGAAGGAGGGCCACCGGACATGCATCGCAACCGGCTTCGCCGCGGCGAGGTCCTCCCAGGTCCACCCCGAGAGCCGGGCGAGCGCCGACGTGCCGCTGACGAGCCCGCCTTCGGGTACGGCCAGCACGTGCGTGATGCCGTTCGCGCGGGTGACGGGGATCAGCTCCGAGTCCGGGTTGATCGCGATCGCGGTGTTGACCTGCGGGTTGAGCGAGCCGGTCTCGGCCAGGTCCACGCTCCCGGCCACCGAGCCGATCTCGACGAGCCCGACGGCGGTATCCGCGTCGATCAATCCCGGCCACGCGTGCTGTCCGGTCGCATCGACGACCGCCGCGCCGGGAAGGGGCGGGCGTCCTGCGCCGACCTCGACGATCCGCCCGGCGCGGAAGGAGATCGTCCCATCGGCGATCGTCTCGCCCGAGACGGTGTGGACGGTCGCGTGGACGATCGAGACCGCCGGCGCGTCGGCCGCCGAGCGGTCGGCGTAGGCGACCGGCGTCGCTTGGGGCGGGGGGACGCGCGTCGCCGGGGGGACGGACGCGGCGGCCGGCTTGGCGTCTCCACGGATCTTCGCGATCGCGGCGGCGCGCTCGCTCTCGCGGCGATCCCGTTCCTGGAGGTCCTGCGCCCGGTCGAACTCGCGGATCCCGTCCACCCACGTCTGCTCGGCGACCGAGTAGACCGAGAGGGGGTGGCCCGACCAGACCACGAAATCGGCGTCCTTCCCCTCCGCGAGCGTGCCGACCCGGTCGTCGATGCGGAGCTGCCTGGCGGCGTTGACCGTGACGAAGGCGAGCGCGTCGCCCTCGGGGACCCCGCCGTACTTCACCGCCTTCGCCGCCTCGAGGTTCAAGCGCCGCGCGAGCTCGTCCGAATCCGAGTTGAAGGTCACGACGACCCCGCGGTCGCGCATCAGCGCGCCGTTGAAAGGGATCGCGTCGTACGCCTCGAGCTTGTACGCCCACCAGTCGGAGAAGGTCGAGCCTCCGGCGCCGTGCGCGGCGATCTCGTCGGCGACCTTGTACCCCTCGAGCACGTGCTGGAAGGTGGCGATCTTGACGCCGAACGCCTCGGCGGTGCGGATGAGCGCCAGGATCTCGTCCTGACGGTAGCAGTGGCTGTGGATCAGCCGTTTCCCCTCGAGGATCTCCCCGATCGCCTCCAGCTGCAGGTCGCGGCGCGGTGGCTCGCGCTTGGCCTGCTCCCGCGACGAAAGCTTCGCGAAGGCCGCCCGCTCGTCGAGGGCGTGCCGGGCCGCCAGGAACCGCTCCCGGATCGACTCCATGACCCCCATGCGCGTGGCGGGGTAGCGCTGCGGCCGGGACGGGTCGCGCAGGTTCGATTGCTTGGGGTTCTCGCCGAGGGCGAACTTGATCCCGGGCATCGCGCCGGGAACGAGCATGCGCTCGCGCGTGCTCGCGTAGTGGAGCTTCACGACCGCGTCCTGTCCGCCGATCGAGTTCGCGGACCCGTGCAACAGGTGCGCGGTCGTCAGCCCCCCGGCCAGCTCCCGGTAGAGATCGATGTCCCGCGGATCGATCACGTCGTCGATCCGGACTTCCGCGGTGACGTTGTTGGACCCTTCGTTGACGCCCCCGCGGATCGCCGTGTGGCTGTGGCAATCGATCAGCCCGGGCGTGACGTGCTTGCCGGTCGCATCGACGATCGTCGCGCCGGACGGGGCGGAGAGGCCGCGTCCGACAGCGGCGATCTTGCCGTCGCGGACGAGGAGGTCCGCGTCCACGAGGGTCCCTCGCGCGTCCTCGGTCCAGATCGTCGCGTGCCTGACGAGGACGGTCTCCGCGCGCGCCGCCAGCGCGGCGGCCAGCGCCGCGCCGGCCGCCAGCGGGATCCGGATCCGTCGGCGGCTCATCGTCCCCCCTCGGGTCCGCGCGTGCGCGTCCCCTTGACCGGCGTCGTGCGCGGGCCGATCTCCATCGAGCCCTCGAACGTGTCCCCGGCCACGATCACGGTGACCTCGTTGCTGCCGCGGCCTTCCGCCGCGGGGAAGGTCACCGTCAGCGCGTTACCGACGAGCGCGACGGCGTCGAACGTCACCGTTCCGCTCCGGGTCTCGGCGGTCCCCGTGTACGCCCCCTTCTCCCCCGCGATCGTCCAGGTTCGCTGAATCGTCTGCCCTCCGGCCTCGAAGGAGACCGACCAGGTGCCTCGCGGATCGACGACGGCGTTCGGGTCCCCCGCGGGCTTGGCGCGCTCCTCGACCGGGTAGTCGGTCCCGTCCACGAACACGCGCCGGATCTTGGTGTCCTTCGCGAACAGCGGGCCGTCCGCCACGACGAGGTTCGCGATCTTCCCCGGCTCGATCGTCCCCATGACGCGATCGACCGAAAGGAGCTTGGCCGGCGCGGCGGTGAGCGCCTCCACCGCGGCGTCCCTCGGGAGCCCGGCGTCGATCATCTTCCGGACGTTCCCGGTGAAGTCCGCCGTGTTCTTCAGGCCGTGGGCGCTGAGCACGATCGTCATCCCGGCGTCGCGCAGGGTCTTGGCGACGGCGGGGGCATCGACGTAGCGCCGGAGCTCCCTCAGCGACGCGTCGAGGGCCTCGTCCGGATCGTCCACCTTCGGCTTGTCCGGGAACCGCGCGGGGAGGACGATCGTCCGTCCGGTTCTCGCGACCTGATCGGCGAGCTCCCCCTCCGCGCCCGATCCGACCGGCACGAGCGTGATCGAGAACTCGCGCGCGATCCGGTCGGCGAGCAGGACGTCCTCGGGGGCCTGGGCGTCGAGGAACATCGGCTGGGTCCTGGCGAGGACCGGCCCGAGCGCCTCCCAGGCCGGCGACCGCTCGGGGCGGGGCATGCCGGCGGGGTTCTTCTCCCATCGCTCCACCCAGGCCGCATGGCGCTGCGCGTCGAGCAGCGTCTGCCGGATCGCCGCGGCCGCGCCCATGACGCTGGTCGGGTACCCCTCGCCGAACGAAAGGGTCTCGAAGGCCACGTGCTGCGCGACCTGTTCCTTGACGATCAGGTCGCGGACCGGCGTATCGTCCGCCAGGAGGACCAGCGCGCTCGAGCCACGGAACACTCCCTTCGTGGGCGCGGCGAGGAGCGCGGTGAAGCCCAGCTTCCGCCACGACTCGGCGTCGCGGCGGCGGTCCCCGTCGAAGGGGAGGAGGGCGTCCGAGGCGCGCCGCTCCGGCCGGACGAGCGGCAGCGCATGGAGCGGCCCGGCCTCGGGGGCGGTCGCGGCGCGCGCCCCGCGGGAGCGCTCCCCCGCGGCGGGGGCCGGCTCGGATGCCGGGGACCAGCCGCCGGCGTCGATCAGCCCCGGATAGACGAACAGCCCGCGCCCGTCGATGGCGACCGCGTCCGCGGGGACCTTCACCCCGGTGCCGACCGCCTCGATCAGCCCCTCGCGAAAGACGACCGTCGCCCCCTCGAGCGTGCGGCCGGGGGACGCGGCGATCGTGGCGCCGGTGATGGCATAGATGCGCGGGCGCGCCGCGTGGCTCGACGCCGCGGCCGCCATCAGCGCGCAGGAGAGCATCAGGCGCGAACCGCGCGCCGCGATCGCACGATCGAGCATGGAACCCCCCGACGAAGCGCGGAGTCTACCGCATGCGCGCCCCCTGCTAGACTCCGCGCGTCCGACGGGGGTCCGGGATGACGCGAGCGGAGATCATCGAGCGGCGGGACGAGATCGTCCGGCGCTCGGGCCCGTGGCGGCGGCACGACCTGCGTCTCGCGGACGGGGTCCACACGATGGGCGCGGGGGGCGCGGGGGAGACCGTGCGCGTGCGCCGCATCGTCCAGCTCGTCCGGGACTTCGCCGGAGGACGGCTGCGGGGGCTGCGGATCCTCGACCTCGGCGCGGGCGAAGGCGGATTCGCGCTCGAGCTCGGCGCCCAGGAGGCCGACGTCGTCGCCCTCGAAGGGCGCGCCGCGCTCGCGGAGAAGGCGGAGTTCGCGCGCGAGGCCCTCGGGCTCCGCCGCGTGTCGATCGTGCGGGAGGACGTGCGGCGCCTGTCGGTCGAGCAGCACGGGTTCTTCGACGTCGTGCTGGCGCTCAGGATCCTCGAGCACCTCGACGCTCCCGCGGTGTTCGAGGTCGCGAAGGGGATCGCCTCGGCGTGCAAGGGGGTGGCGCTCATCGAGACGCGTCTCGCGCCGCGGGCCCGCGCGTCGCGCGAATTCGAGGGGGTCGTGTTCCGCGGCGCGCCGCGCCGCGAGCACCGGCCCAACGCCTCGCGCCCCCAGCGCCTCGCGATGCTCGACCGCTCCCTCGACAACGAGCACGCCTTCCTGCTGACCCGGGCCTCGCTGATGGGGTTGCTCGCTCGATGCGGGTTCACCTCGATCGCCGAGACGCGGAGCCCGGCGGACGACCCCGAGTCCCCCTGCTTCGCCGCGATCAAGGGGCGGAAGATCGCACTCGCGACGGCTCCCGAGGCGAACGCGCTTCCGACGGAGGCCTGGCCGGAGCCCCGCCCCGGCGTCGCCCGGCGGCGGCTGGCCGGGCTGCTCCGCCGCTCGCGTCCATGACCGAGTCCGAGCTCCGGCGGCGCATCGACTGGGCCGGCGGCTCGACCGTCGCTCTCGGGCTGATCTGCTTCGCGCTCGCCGGCGTCCAGGCGGCCGCCCCCGCGCTCCTGCGCGCGCTCGGATCGGAGCTGGATCCGGCCGAGGACCCCGGGCGCGCGCTCCGCGAGGCGTGGTCGGAGGGAGCGGCGCTCTCCGCCGCCGTGAACATCCTCTTCGGCGCCGCGCTCGTTGCCATTGGCCTCGGCGTGAGCCGCCGCGCGCGCTGGGCGCACCCGGCGCTCGAGCTGTGCGGCTGGCTCTCGATCGCCGTGCTCGCGATCCTCGCCAAGCCCTCGCTCGCCCCGTTCCTCGTTCTCGCGGGCGGAGGGCGCGGGGCCCGCGCGGCGATCGTCGCGGTGGGGGCGAGCCTGGTCCTCGCTCAGGTCGCGGCGGTCGTGTGGTTCCTCCGTTTCTGGAGGCGCCCCGACGTGCGCGCGGAGTTCGGGAAGCTCAGCCCTCCCGCCTTCCGGCCTTGAGCAGCCGCTCGCGGAGCGCGGCGGCGAGCTTCGCAGGACCGGCGACCGCGCCGGAAGGGACGATCCCGTCGGGGGTGTTGAACGTCACCGGCGCGCCGTCCAGCCTCAGGTAGTCGCGCCCCGACGCCCGCACCAGGGCGACCCCGCCGCAGACGTCCCACTCCCGCTTCGGACGGACCGAGTAGGTCAGGTCGTCCGCCCCGGACGCGACGCGAAGCAGCTTGTAGGCGACGCTGCCGACCGGCCGCGCGATCCCCGCGATCGCGTCGAGGCCGAGCAGGTCCCCGGCCTCGTGCTCCGTGCGGCTGACCGTCGTGCGCGCGTCGTCGAGCGAGTCGGGGGCGGGGTGCGCCTCGAGGCCGGTGAACGCCGGAGGGAGCCCCTCGACCCAGGCCCCCGCCTCGCCGGTGAGCGGGTTGAGCACCGCAGCGGCGATCGGGCGCCCGCGCCGGACCAGGCCAATCGAGACCGCGAGCTCCGGGATCCCCCGGACGAGCTGCGCGGTGCCGTCGATCGGGTCGACGATCCAGACGTCCTCGCGCGCCAGGCGCGTCGCGTCGTCCGCCGTCTCTTCCGAGAGCCAGCCCGAGCCGGGGAGGAGCCGCGCGAGCGCATCGCGCAGGTACCTGTCCACCTCCCGGTCGGTCGCCGTGACGGGCGTCCCGTCCGGCTTCCGCTCGATCGGCTCGCCGCGATCGAACCCGGCTCGCGCCCGCGATCCCGCCTCGAGAGCGATCGCCCGGAGGTCCTCGATTCCGAACGGCAGGCTCAAGGCGCCCGCCCGAGGACGAGGATCGATTGGTCGTCGTGGGGCTTCTCGCCGCCGACGAACGCGGAGACGTCCGCGAGGACGCGCCGCGCGAGCTCCTCGGCGGACCGGGAGGCATGATCCAGGACGATCCGGCGCAGGCGCTCGGTCCCGTACTCCTCGCCCGAGGCGCTCGCGGCCTCGGTGATGCCGTCGGAATAGAGGACGAGGCGGTCGCCGGCGTCGAGCAGCGCCGAGCCTTGCACGTAGGAAGCCGCGGGGAGCATGCCCAGCGGTAGCGAGGATGCCCCCAGCGCCAGGATCGATCGTCCGCGCACGAGCAGCGCCGGGTTGTGCCCGGCGTTGAGGTAGCGCACCTCGGGGCGTCCGGCTTCGATCTCGCAGTAGAAGAGCGTCGCGTACCGGTTGTCCAGCCCCGCGCGCTCGAGCACGCCGTTGAGGCGCGCCCCGAGCTGGGCCAGATCGGAGGCTTCCGGGGCGAGCGCGCGGAGGGTCGCCTGCAGCTTCGCGCACAGGAGCGCGGCTCCCATCCCCTTCCCGGCGACATCCCCCAGCGCGAGGCCGGTGCGCCCATCGGCCCCGTCGAGGTAGTCGATGAGGTCGCCTCCGACGTCGTTGGCGGCGGTCGTGACGCCAAAGACCTGCCAGCCCGCGATCTCCGGGTGTTTCCGGGGGAGGAGGGAGAGCTGCACCTGCCGCGCCACCTCGATCTCGTCGCGCGCGAGGAGCTTGTCCTTCAGCTCGAGCATGAGCACGAGCATCACCGGGACGAAGGCGAGCCTCGAGGTGTCGAGGTCGAGCTGATAGGTCGGCTTGTCGATCCTCACGCGGAACAGGAAGAGGAACAGGGCGAGGAGGAGCAGGAGCCGGCGATTCGCAGACAGCCGGCGCAGGAGGTTGACCGAGAGCCATCCGACGACCCAGAAGAACCGCTTGAGGTGTCCCATCCGCGCGAGGCGCTCGCGCTGGTCCTCGGAGAGGTAGAAGCGGTAGATGTCCCTGAGGTCGCGGCGGTAGGCCTCCGCCAGCCGCCCTCGGACGGCGCCGTCGGTGACGACGCCCCGGAGGCTCTCGAACTCCGGGCTCAGAAGAACCCCAGCTTGAGCTTCGCCGCCTCGCTCATGAGGTCCTTGCTCCAGGTCGGCTCCCAGACCAGATCGACCTTCGCGCTCCGCACGCCCTCGACCGCCCCCACCTTCTGCTCCACCTCGGGAGGAAGCGCCTCCGCCGCGGGACAGGAGGGAGCGGTCAGGGTCATCCTCACCGTGACGTCCCCCTCGGGGGCGATGTCGATCCCGTAGATGAGCCCGAGCTCCCAGATGTCCACCGGGATCTCCGGGTCGTAGATCGTCTTCAGGGCCTCGATGATCCGCGCCTCGAGCTCCACGGCTACTCCGTCGTGACGGGAGCGGGGTCGCGGTCGAGCGCGGCCTTCAGCGTGTGCCAGGGCAGGGTCGCGCACTTGACCCGGACGGGGAACTCCCGGACCCCCGTGAAGACGGCGAGCTTGCCGAGCGGCCCGGCCGGGGGGCCGAGGTCGGGGGGAGCGGTGAGGAGCCGGTGGAACCACTCATAGAGGCTGCGGCCGTCCTCGATCGACTTCCCCTTCAGCGACTCGGTCATCATCGACGCCGAGGCGGTCGAGATCGCGCAGCCGTGCCCCTCCCAGGCGATGTCGCGGATGGTGCCGTCCCGTAGGTCCAGGAAGACGGTGAGCGTGTCGCCGCAGAGAGGGTTGCGGCCGTGCGCTTCGCTGGTGACCGCCTCCGGCTTCCCGAAGTTCCTCGGCCGCTTGCTGTGATCGAGGATGACTTCCTGGTAGAGCTCGCGGAGCTCGCTCATCCTCGGAGCACCTCGATCGCCTTCCGGAGCCCCGACGCGAGAGCGTCGCAATCCTCGGGGGTGTTGTAGAACGAGAGCGAGGCGCGGATCGCGGCGGGAACCCCGAAGCGGGCCATGAGCGGCTGCGCGCAGTGGTGCCCCGCGCGGATCGCGATCCCCTCGGAGTCGAGAACGGTTCCGGCGTCGTGGGGGTGGACGCCGTCGAGATTCAGGGAGACGACGCCGACCCGGCGACGCGGCGCCCCGAGCAGCCTCACGCCCTCGACCTCGGCCAGCCGGGCGAGCATCCGCTCCACCAGGGTGCGCTCGTAGGCCTCGATCGCCGGCCAGGAGAGCGACGAGACGTAGTCCATCGCGGCGTGGAGCCCGAGCGCCCCCGCGATGTGGACCGTCCCCGCCTCGAACTTGAACGGCAGCGGCGCGAAGGTGGTCTTCTCGAACGTGACCGTGTGGATCATGTTCCCGCCCCCTTGATACGGGGGCATGGCGTCGAGAAGGCTCTCGCGCCCCCACAGCACGCCGATCCCGGTCGGGCCGAAGAGCTTGTGCCCGGAGAACGCGTAGAAATCGCAGCCGAGCGCCTGGACGTCGACGGGGCCGTGAGAGATCGCCTGCGCGCCGTCGAGGAGGACGGGCACGCCCCGCTCGCGGGCGAGAGCGACGATCGCCTCCACGGGGTTCACCGTGCCGAGCGCGTTCGAGACGTGGATCAGGGAGACGATCCGGGTTCGCGGGGAGAACAGCCCCTCCGCCGCCTCGAGGTCCAGCTCGCCGTCGTCGGTCACCGGGATGACCCGCAGCGCGGCCCCGCGCTCCTCGCAGACGAGCTGCCATGGGACGATCCCCGAGTGGTGCTCCATCCCCGAGACGAGCACCTCGTCCCCCGGGCCGAGCGACCGGCGCCCCCAGCTCGCCGCGACGAGGTTGATCGCCTCCGTCGTCCCGCGGACGAAGACGATCTCGTTCGGCGACGCGGCGCCGATGAACCGCGCCGCCCGGGCGCGCGCCCGGTCGTACGCCTCGGTCGCTTCCTGGCTCAGGAGGTAGACGCCTCGGTGGACGTTCGCATAGCCGGTCTCGTAGAAGCGGCGCTCGGTCTCGATCACGGAGCGCGGCTTCTGCGTCGAGTTCGCGTTGTCGAGATAGACGAGCGGCTTCCCGCGGACGGTGCGGCCGAAGATCGGGAAGTCGCGACGGACGCGCGCGACGTCGAGCGGCGTCTCGATCTTCACGCGATCAACCCGCCAGGTCCCGCTCGAGGCGGGCGTAGAGGGAGGCGGCGAGCTCCTCCCGCACCCCCGCTGCGGGGATCTTGGCCAGGACGTCGTCGGCGAAGGCGTGGATCAAGAGGTCGCGCGCCTCGACGGCGCCGAGCCCCCGCGAGCGGAGGTAGAACAGGGCCTCCTCGTCGAGCCGGCCGATCGTCGCGCCGTGGGTGCACTTCACGTCGTTCGCGTGGATCTCGAGCTGGGGACGGGTGAAGACGATCGCGGCGTCGGAGAGGATCAGGTTCTTGTTGGACTGCTTCGCGTCGGTCTTCTGCGCGCCTTCGCGCACGATGATCCGCCCGTTGAAGACGGCGCGGGCGGCGCCGGCGAGCACCGCCTTGTACATCTCCCAGCTCCGGCCGTGGGGCTTCGCGTGATCGAGCCACGTGTGGTTGTCGACGTGCTGCGCCCCGTCGGCGAGCGTGAGGCCGTAGAGGTGGCACTCGGCCCCCTCCCCGTCGAGGACCGCGCCGATGTCGTTGCGCGAGAGCCTCCCTCCCCAGGACACGTTGTGCGAGCGCAGGCGCGCGTCGCGCGCGATGCGTCCCGCGACCGAGGCGACGTGCCAGGCGTCGTCGCCGCCGGCCTGGACCTTCACGTGGTCGATCTCCGCGTTCGCCTCGAGGACGATCTCGGTCACCGCGCTCGTGAGCGACGTCCCCGGGCCGCCCTGCTCGAAGACCTCGACGACGGTCGCCTTCGATCCCGCTCCCGCCAGGACGAGCGTCCGCGGATGGATCAGGACCGGCGACCGCCCGGTCGGCACGCGATGGACGATCCGGATCGGCTCCGCGACGGTCGCGCCGGGGGGGATCCGCACGAGCGTCCCGTCCTCGAACGTCGCCAGGTTCAGCGCCGCGAACGGATGCCGATCGTGGGGCGCGATCGCGCCGAGATGCGGCTCGAGCGCTTCCGGCGCGCGCGCCAGCGCGGACGCGAGCCCCTCGACGAAGGCGCCCTCGGAGGAGGGGCCGCCACGCTCGCCTCTCTCGAACGGGATCGACGCGAGGGGCCGGACGTTCGTCTGCCTCCAGTCCTCGTCCCTCGGTCCCGGCAGCCCGATCGCCTCGAAGCGCGCCCGCGCCGCCGCCCGCATCCGCGTCAGCCACGGCGGCTCGCGCCGTGCGGGGGCCGCATCGAGGATCGCGGCGAACGGGCGCGCGGCCGGGGCGGGGGAGGCGGCGCTCACCGCGCGAGCTCCTGCTCGATCCAGCCGTACCCCTTCTTCTCGAGCTCGAGGGCGAGCGCGCGGTCCCCCGAGCGCACGATCCGGCCGTCCGCCAGAACGTGGACGCGATCGGGGACGATGTAGTCGAGCAGACGTTGATAGTGCGTGACGACGACGATCGCCCGGTCGGGGGAGCGCATCGCGTTCACTCCGGCGGCCACGATCTTGAGGGCGTCGATGTCCAGCCCGGAGTCGGTCTCGTCGAGGATCGCGAGCTTGGGATCGAGGACCGCCATCTGGAAGATCTCGTTCCGCTTCTTCTCGCCGCCGGAGAAGCCTTCGTTGACGGAGCGCTGGAGGAAGCTCTCGTCCATGTCCACGAGCTTCATCTTCCCGCGCACGTGCGCGAGGAAGTCGATGGCGTCCAGCTCGGGCTCGCCGCGGTGGCGCCGCACGCCGTTCAGCGCGGCCTTCAGGAAGTAGACGTTGCTCACCCCCGGGATCTCGACGGGGTACTGGAACGCGAGGAAGAGCCCTTCGCGCGCGCGGTCCTCGGGAGGAAGCGCGAGGAGGTCCCTCCCCTCGAAGGTCACGCGGCCGCGCGTCACCTCGTACGACTCGCGCCCGGCGAGCACCTGCGCGAGCGTCGACTTGCCCGACCCGTTCGGTCCCATGATCGCGTGGACCTCGCCGGCCCCGACGGCGAGATCGACCCCTTTCAGGATCTCGGCCCCCCGACCGACGCGTGCAGGTCCTCGATCTTCAGCATGCTCAACCGACGCTCCCTTCGAGGCTGACGCCGAGCAGCTTCTGCGCCTCGACGGCGAACTCCATCGGGAGCTCGCGGAAGACCTCCTTGCAGAAGCCGTTGACGATCATGTTGACGGCGTCCTCCTTCGAGATGCCGCGCTGCTGGAAGTAGAAGATCTGGTCCTCGCCGATCTTCGAGGTGGAGGCCTCGTGCTCGACGGTCGCGCTCGGGTTCGCGACGTCGATGTACGGGAACGTGTGGGCCCCGCAGGTGTCGCCGAGGAGCATCGAGTCGCACTGGGAGTAGTTCCGCGCCCGGTCCGCTCCCTTGAGCACCTTCACCGCGCCGCGGTACGTGTTCTGTCCGTGTCCGGCCGAGATCCCCTTGGACACGATCGTGGACCGCGTGTCGCGCCCGATGTGGATCATCTTCGTCCCGGTGTCCGCCTGCTGGCGGTTGTTCGTCAGCGCGACCGAGTAGAACTCCCCGACCGACTCGTCCCCCTGGAGGATGCAGCTGGGGTACTTCCAGGTGATCGCGGAGCCGGTCTCCACCTGCGTCCAGGAGATCTTCGAGCGGAACCCGGCGCACTTTCCGCGCTTGGTGACGAAGTTGTAGATCCCGCCGCGGCCCTCCTTGTCCCCCGGGTACCAGTTCTGGACGGTCGAGTACTTGATCGTCGCGTCGTCGTGCGCGATCAGCTCGACGACCGCGGCGTGGAGCTGGTTCTCGTCGCGCATCGGGGCGGTGCACCCCTCGAGGTAGCTGACGTACGCCCCCTCGTCGGCGATGATCAGCGTCCGCTCGAACTGGCCGGTCTTCGCCGCGTTGATCCGGAAGTAGGTCGACAGCTCCATCGGGCACCGCACGCCGCGCGGCACGTAGCAGAACGACCCGTCGGAGAAGACCGCGGAGTTGAGCGCGGCGAAGAAGTTGTCCGTGACCGGCACGACCGAGCCGAGGTACTTCTCGACGAGCTCGGGATGCTCCTGCACCGCCTCGGAGAACGAGCCGAAGATGATGCCGAGCGAGCGGAGCTTCTCCTTGAAGGTCGTCGCGACCGACACGCTGTCGAACACGGCGTCCACGGCGATGCCGGCGAGGGCCGCGCGCTCGCTCAGCGGGATCCCGAGCTTCTCGTAGGTCGCGAGGAGCTGCGGATCGACCTCGTCCAGGCTCTTCGGGCCGCTCTGCGCGCGCGGAGCCGAGTAGTAGACGATCGACTGATAGTCGATCGGAGGATGGTGGATGTTCGCCCACGTGGGCTCCGTCATCGTCTGCCAATGGCGGAGGGCGCGGAGCCTCCACTCCAGGAGGAAGGCGGGCTCGTTCTTCTTCGTCGAGATCAGGCGGACCGTGTCCTCGCTCAGTCCCGGAGGAACCGAGTCCGACTCGATGTCCGTGACGAACCCGTACTTGTACTCGCGGTTCGCCAGATCCTCGACGCGCTGGGGTTCGGTCTTCATGCGTGCCCCTGAGCCTGGGTCGGGATGAGGGTCAGCAGATCCGGTCCGTTCGGCCGCGGGAGCGCCATCTCGGAGAGAGGGATCCTGTCGAGGGCGTCGCGAACGGCCACGCTGATCCGCTGCCAGTTGGTGCGGACGGGGCACGAGCTCTCCTGCTCGCACCGTCCGGGGTTGTAGGAGCACTCCGTGATCCCGAACGGGCCTTCGAGCGCCTGGATCACGGCGGCCACGCTGATCCGGTCCGGTGCGACGGCGAGGCTGTAGCCCCCCTTCACCCCGCGGTGGGAGTGAAGGAGCCCTTCCCGGGCGAGCGCCTTGAGGATCTTGCTCGCCATCGGGAGCGGAAGCCCCGACTGACGCGCCGCGTCCTTGGCGGTGTGCACCTCCGCCACCGGGTGGGCGGCCATCTGCGAAAGGAGAAGAATCCCGTAGTCGGTTTGCCTCGTGATTCGGATCATGGCGCGACTCCTCGCCAAACAGTACCACCGGGGTCCCATTTCGCCAAGGAACGATCCCGGGTAGAGTAGCGGCACACCATGAAACGTCTTTTCCTCGTGGTTCTCGCCGTTCTGGCGGGCGGTGGGGCGGCGTCCCCACCCGAGAGCGGCGCCCCGAAATGGCTTCGGGTGGAGTACGCGAGCCTGGTGGACGGCCGGAAGCTGACCCACTCGGGGGAGCCGGTCGGCGCCCTGCTCCGGCGGCTCGGGGGAAGGGGCCGGCCGCCCGCCGGGACCAAGGGGGACGACGCGCTCGCGCTCCGGCTCCTCGATCCGGTCCTGGAGCCCTACGCGTTCGTCCTCTCCGACGCCCTGGACTCCCTCGCTCCGCCCCCCGATCCGCCCCTCGTCGAGGTCGGGTCGCTCTGGGAGCCGGGGGAGGAGCAGCCGGCCTGGGTCGAGCTCGTCCGCGCCCGCCGGTACGTGCTCGAGAGCGACGGCGAGGGGACGCTTCGCGTCTGTCTTCCCGCGTCGGCCCTCGACGCGCTGCCTTACGACGACGCCCTTCCGACGAGCGATCCGGTCGCGACCGCGAAGGAGGCGTGGGAGCAGGCGTGGCCGGTCCTCCGGCACGCGCTCGCGGGGGAGCGCCGCCGGCTCTCGAGAGCGCTCACCGTCGAGGTGCATGCGTATCGGCACCTCCCGTCGCGAAACGCGTTCGTTCTCGGCGTCCCCGCATGGCGGACCACGGTCGACGACACCTCCGCGCAGGGAGGGCGCGCGACGCTGGACCTCGCCGCGCTGCGCACGGTCCTCGACCGGGGGCTCCAGATCGAAGGCGCGAGGCTGGACCGGAGCGGCCGCGTCCGATGGTTCACTTCGGAGCCGGACGCGAAGCCGGCGATCCTCGGCCGCGCACCGGCGCTCTCCGATCTCGCCGTCGCCTACCGCGCGATCGCTCATGGAGGCGAGGCCGACCCGTACATGAGCCTCGACAAGGATTGGGCTCCCCACTCCGCGGTGGTCAACTACGGCGGCCGTCTCCGCGACACCGCGCTCGGCATGGTGAGCCTCCTGTCCGACATCCGGTTCAAGACGCTCAGCCAAGGCATCGACGTGCTCGCGGGGAAGGACGCGCGGGGCTCGGTCCGCGAGACGCTCCCCGGCTTCAAGACCCACCTCGAGCGATTCGCCGCGGACCCGAGCGCCGGAGCCGTCCTCAACCAGCAGACCCGATTCTGGTTCTATCCGGACGACGTCGATCTCACGCTCTCGGCCGAGGGGGACGTCCTCGCCTTCCGCCGCGTGAGGATGACCGCGGCGTCGGAGCGCGTGGCGGAGGCCCGCTCCCCGGGAACGGATCCGGCGTGGACGCGCGAGACGGTCGCGTTCGTCAACGAGCACTTCGACGAGCTCGGCGCGCACTTCCCCGAGCTCTCCGATCTCGACGAGACCGCCCGGCTCCTCGCCCTGTTCACCTGGCTGACCACCGCGCGAGACCGGGGGCTCGCGGTACCGGACCTCGATGTCCTCCTCGCGCTGCCGCTCCCCGCGCTGCCGACGCCGCGCCGGTTCCCGCAGCTTCTGACGCACGACGCGATCCCTCCCCCCGGGGGAACGGGAATCGTCGACGTCCTCGATCGCACGGAGGTCGGCGATGCCCTCGAGAGGCTCGAGCCCGTCGGGGGGAAGCCCCTTGCGGCGCAGCGGCGCCTCGCCAGGACGCTCGCGATGCTCAGCCCCCAGATTCCCGATCAGGCGGCGATCGCAGCCGAGATCCGCGCGCTCCCGGCCGACGCCGACGCCCTCGCTCAGGATGCGATCGCCTTTCGCGCCGAGCGGCTCCTGATGCACGCGCGCGTGCTCGCGAGCCTCCCGGCCGCGCGGCGCGAGGCGATCGAAACCCGGCGCGGCGCCCAGCCCGGCACGCGGGTGTTCAGCGTCGGCATCGGCGGGATCGACCTCGGGATGAGGGGCGCGATCTCTCGAGCGAGCGAGCGCGCCGAGAAGAAGGGATCCGATCCCGGACGACCGGCCGCGGCGCCCGTGCCGGGCTCGGCCTCGTCCCCGAAGGCCGCGCCGCTCGCGTCGTCCCCGCCTCCGGAGATGCCGGTCGTCCCGTGGCCCGATCACGGGCTCGGGCCGGCGGGGGAGCGGCAGACCCTCGAGCTGCCGGACGGAAAGGGGAAGATCGTCTCGCGGAGGCGTCCGGGGAGCCTCGTCCGGCGGGGAAGCTGGAAGGTCGAGGACGGGACGCCGGTCCCCTGGGAAGAGTGGCTCCTCGGGATGGAGGGACCGGAGCTTCGATCCCGTCGCCGCTTCGGCGAGCCGTCCGGGAAGGCACCGGTGTTCGAGCGGATCGAGGATGGCCGGTTCCTCAGCTACAGGCTCGATCGCGCCGGCACGAAGCTCACCGCGGCGCGAGCGGCCCGGTCGCTCCCCCCTGCGTCCACCGGCGATCCCTCGGGCGCGGCCTCGCCCGACGCCGCGCCACCCGAGGGGCTCGTGCTGCTGGATCTCCCGCCCGCCGACGGGGGCGAGATGGGAGACGCCGCCTCGATTCGCGTGCGTCTCCGCGGCGCGGACGGAGGCGAGCGGATCGCCGCGCTCCCGCGTCCGCTCCTCCAGCGCCTCGTGCTCGGCCGCGACGCGGACGCGCTCGGTGACCGGCCGCTCGCCGCGTTCACGCCGCCGTCCCAGGCGCTCGGCACGGCGCAGACCCTGATGGCGCTGGCTTCGCCCGAGGAGACGCGAGCCCCCTGGACCGGTCCCGCCGCGCAGCGCCCGGGGGAGGAGAACGCCCGGCGCTTGGCCGCGGCTCTCACCCGCTGGTGGTCGGCGGAGCCGGGCCCGCGGGCGCGCGCCGTCTGCGGCGTCGATCCGGCGGTCTCCCCGGCGCGGTGGGCGCGCGTGCCGAAGCTCGAAGGTGCGGTCGCGGTCCTCGCTCCCGACGATGCGTTCCCCGGAGCGACGTCCCTCCGCGAGGGGCTCGCGGGACTCCCGGCGGACGTCGAGCGCGCCCGGGTCGTCCTGCTCGTCAGCGCCGAGCCTCCGGGAATCCTGGGGCGCCGGCTGCGCGCCCTCGCGGCCGATCCGCGCTACGCGGGCAAGGCGCTCGCCGTCGCGGCGCTCGGCGGCGCGCTCCGCGAGGATCTCCCCGCGTCGCTCCTGGCGGAGGGAAAGCTCGCCGTCATCGGCCTCGCGGAGTCGGGTCCGCTCGGCCTCGCGCGCGCCGCGCAAGAGGCGGCGGCCTGGGCCCGCAGCGCCTCGCAGCCCGACGCGAAGGGAAAGCGGCCCGAGGAGCTCCCCGGCCCCTTCATCTGGATCTATTGAGCCCGCGCGTCCAGCGACGCGATCTGTCGGTCGTGGATCCTCGACAGCAGGAGCTGCGCCACCACCGCGCCGATCCCCGCGAGGAGCATGTCCTTCTGGGTGTCCCAGGGGTCTCCCTGCGTCCCGAGGAACGCGTCGGCGGCGGATCCGGACGCCGCCGCGGCCGTCCACTCGATCAGCTCGTAGACGGCGCTGATCGCGAGGCACACGCAGGTCACCAGGAAGAAGAGCCATCCGCCTCGTCGCAGGGGACTCTTCCGCAGCAGCACCTCGCGGGCGACGATCGCCGGGACGAACCCCTGGGCGAAGTGGCCGACGCGGTCGTACGGGTTCCTCGCCAGGTGGAGACCATCGCGGATCCAGTTGAACAACGGAACCTCGGCATACGTATAACGCCCCCCGACCATGAGGATCGCGGCGTGGCAGGCGATGAGGACGTAGGCGAGCGTCGTCAGCGGAAACCGGCGCCGCGTCGCGACGAGCAGAGGAACCGCGATGACGATCGGGAACACCTCGAGCGCCCAGGTCAGCCGGTCCGCGGGACCGAGCGCCGACCACGCGAACACGGCGGCGAGGACGATCAGCAGCGCCGGCGGAACGCGCTCGCGGGGCGTCATGCGCCGCTATGCTAGCGTGAACGGATGAAGATCGAGCGAGGCCGCGTGGTGCGGATGCACTACACGCTGCGTGACGAGCGCGGAGCCACGGTCGAGAGCAGCGTCGGGCACGAGCCGCTGGCCTACCTTCACGGGTACGGGCAGATCATCCCCGGGCTCGAGCGCGCCCTCGACGGGTCGGAGGCCGGGCTCCGGACCAGCTTCACCATCCCCCCCAAGGACGCCTACGGCGAGAAGGACCCGGCGGCGGTCATCCGCGCGCCGCGCGAGGATTTCCCCGACCACATCACGCTCGAGCCGGGGGCGGAGCTCCAGGCGGACACCCCCGACGGGCCGGTCACGTTCACCGTCGTCTCCGTGGACGAGCGGCACGCCGTCCTCGACGGGAACCATCCGTTGGCGGGACAGACCCTCACTTTCGACGTCGAGGTGGTCGACGTGCGCGCCGCGACCGCCGAAGAGGTCGCGCACGAGCACGTCCACGGTCCCGGCGGGGCGCACGGCCACTGACCGATGCCCCCCGCGCGCACCGCCCGCAGGCTCCTGGCCCTCGCCGCCGTTCTCGCGGGCGCGGGCACGGCCGACGCCCGCTACGAGGGGAGCCTGAACCTCTTCGTCGGGCAGAAGTGGATGCAGAACTCCGACTGGGCCCCGGTCGAGGAGCAGCGGGATCTCGGCCTGATGCTCGACTTCGCGGAGGAGCGGATCCCCGTCCACTTCTCCCTCGACCTCTTCTACTCGCACGACGACGAGCCCACCGCCGGAGTAGCGGCCGGGACACCGGTCGAGGCGGAGTCGATCGAGTTCGCGATCGGATTCCGGAAGGTCTGGGGGCGCCGGATGTTCCGTCCCCACCTCGGGGCCGGCGGCACCGCCATTCAGGCCGAGATCGTGACGGCCCTGGCCGGCGGCACGGACAAGCGCAGCGACCGCGGCTACGGGGTCTGGATCGACGGCGGCCTGTCCTGGAGGCTGGTGGATCATCTCAACGTCGGCCTCGAGGTCCGCTACAGCAAGGCCACCGTCGATCTCAACTCGGGGTTCGAGATCTTGGAGGCGGCGGCGGGCGGGCTCCACGTCGGCGCCCTCATCGGCTACGGCTGGTAGGTCCTCAGGGATCCCGCCGCAGCGGGTGGGTGAGGCAGTGCGGCCCGCCGCGCGCGCGAGACAGCTCGTGGCTCGCGAACGAGAGGCACACGCGCTCCCCCGCGTCGAGGTCCACCTCCTCGCGTCCGAGCAGCAGGTCCTCGGCTTCGACGATCCGGAAGCCGCGTCCGGCGAGCGCTTCCATCGTCCCGCGATTCCGGTCGTACATCGCGATCACCCCGGGGGCGAGCGCGAGCGCGTTCGCGCCGTCGGTCCACTGCTCGCGCTGCTGCGCGATCGGATCGTCGCCGCCGCACGGGATCGGATCCAGCCCGACGCCGCGCCGCTCGAGCGCCGAGAGGAGATCGGTCCGCGCCGACCAGGGAAGCCGCCGGCTCTTCAGGTCGATCTCGTGCACGGTCGCCCGCTCGGGGCCGCCGTGGAGGACGACGGGGGCGTAGACGAGCGCGGCGTCGCGGTCCACGGGGGTGAACACCGTGTCGAGGTGCATGTAGGCCCGCCGGCGCGGCATCTCGACGACGAGCATGTAGCGAGGTCCGTCCGCGCGCGAGGCCAGCGCTTGGGCGAGATCCTCGATCCCCGTCCTGTTCGTGCGCTCCGACAGCCCGACCGCGATCACATCCGGCGCCACCACGATCACGTCGCCCCCCTCGAGACGGGCGCGCTCCGCGCCGGCCGCGTGCGACCGCTCGAAGTCCGCCGAGGCGGGCTCGTGCAGGACGGGGGACGACGCGAGGTCCGGGTGGAAGCGGAAGATCGCCCGGGCGAGGCGGGTCTCGGGCTCGCGGGCGGCGCTCGCCATCGACGCGAAGACGACCCCCGCGCCGATGACGATCTGAGGGTCGCGCTGGAAGCACCAGTTGGCGAGCGGCGGGATCGCGAAGAGCTCGCCGACGTCGGTCACCTCCGAAGGTCCGACCGTCCGTCGGAGGCCGCCGACGAGCGCCGCCGCGAGCTTCTCCGAGGGCGCGTCCGCGAGCCGGGCGAGGAGGTCCCTCGGGCCGTCCAGCAGCATCGACGCCAGCGTGTGCGCGCGAGCCTCCGGGTCGCGGAGCACGTCCTCGAGCAGGTCCTGCGCGTCGGTGACGTCGATCCCGAGGACCTGGAGGGCCCGTCGGATCCTGCCGTGCTCCTCGCGCGCGCCCTCGCCATAGAGGATGTCGTCGAAGAGCAGGTCCCCCATCATCGAGGGGACCATGGCGTCGACCTCCGGTCCCGGCTCGTGCACGAGGACCTCGCGGAGGCGGCCGACTTCGGATGTCACGCTGAGCATGCGTTCTCCGGCCCCGATCCCGGGGATTCTACCAACCGGCGGGGCGTAGCCCGCGCACGCCCGTACCGGCAGCGAGGGGTACTTCGCGAAGGCCGGATCGGTCGCGTGACGCCCGCACAGGATGAACGTCGAGCCGCGGCTCGAGCCGACGCGGCGGGCGAACCCGCAGGTCGCACACAGGCCTTCGCGCGCCTCCACGCTCGGCTCAGCGCCAGCGGAACAGGCGCAGCGCGACCAAGAACGCCGCGAGCCCCCACGACGCGACGATCGCCACCTCGACCCCGACCGCCCCGAGCGCGCGTCCGTCGATCATCACCCCCCGGAGCGCGTCGTTGAGCGCGGTCAGCGGGAGCAAGCGGATCGCCGGCTGCATCGCGTCCGGGAAGCGGGCGGGAGAGAAGAACACGCCGGAGAAGATCCACATCGGAAGCATCACGAAGTTCATCAGCCCCGAGACCCCCTCGATCGTGCGCGGCCGTGCGGCGACGAGGAGGCCGATGCCGCTGAACGCCATGGCCCCGATCCCGGTGATCAGCGCGATCGAGGCGAGCGACCCGCGGACCGGGACGTCGAAGAAGAAGTGGGCGAAGCCGATCAGCGCCGCGACCTCCGGAACGAGGAAGACCAGCCGCCCGAGCATCTGGGCGGCGAGGTAGTGGCGCTTGCGCATGGGGGTCGCGATGAGCCGCTTGAGCAGCCCGCGCGATCGCGCGTTGACGATCGAGAAGCCGATCCCCCACATCCCGGTTCCCATGAGGTTCATCCCGACGAGCCCCGGGACCAGGAAGTCGATGTAGCGCGACCCACGCTCGGTCATCTCGCGGAGCGCCGTCGTGCGGACGTCGTCGCGCCCGGCCGCGCGCTGGAGCGCGGCGTCGGCGGCGAGCCTCGCGACGCGGCTCTCGTCCCGCGACGGATCGAACCAGTACGTGACCGTCTCGCCGGGGATGACCACGAGCGCCACCTTTCCGGTCCGGAGGCTCTCGCGCGCCTCGTCCTCCGAGAGGATCTTCGCGCGGAGGCTCGTGTCGGCCCCGAGCGCCTCCGCGGCGGCGGCGGCCTCGGCGCCGCTCGTCACCGCGACCGCGAGCGGCTCCGGCTTCCGCGTGCGGAAGGCGATCCCCAGCGCGAGCGAGAGGAGGATCGGGAAGACGAGGACCCAGAAGATCGCCTCGGGCTCGCGGATGAACTCCAGCACCTTCACCTTGGAGAGGTGGAGCAGGGGATGCGGCCTCACGATCAGCGCTCCCTCAGGTGGCGGCCGGTCATCGCGACGAAGACGTCCTCCAGCGTGGCGTGGTGAGTGGTCAGCCGCGTGAGGACGACCGACTGGGCGGCGAGCTCCTGGAGGAGCGCGGGGACGGCGCGGTGCACCTCGCGGACCGTCAGCGAGACGATCTCGCCGTCGATCCGGACGTCGTGCGCGCCGACGCGCTCGCGGAGCCGCTCGAGATCGGGGCGGGACTCGCACTCGATCTCCAGCACGTGCTCGGCCCCGAGCCGGGCGATCAATCCGACGGGGGTGTCGAGCGCGATGACCCGCCCGCGATCCACGATCGCGATCCGGTCGCACAGGCGCTCCGCCTCCTCCATGTAGTGCGTCGTGAGGAGGACCGTCCCGCCGCGCGCCCGGACGTCCGCGATGACGTCCCAGACCTGGCGGCGGGCCTGCGGGTCGAGGCCGGTCGTCGGCTCGTCGAGGAAGAGCAGCTCCGGATCGCCCACCAGCGCCGCCGCGAGCGAGAGCCGCTGCTTCTGCCCGCCGGAGAGCTTGCGCACCCAGGCCTTCTCCTTTTCTTCGAGCCGGACGATCCGCATGACCTCGCGCGGCTCGAGCCCTCTCGCGTAGAAGCTCCGGAACAGCTCGATCGTCTCGAGGACGGTGAGCTTCTCGGCGAGCTGGGTGTCCTGGAGCTGGATCCCGATCCGCTCGCGGAGCGCGTCGGCGCCGTTGGCCCAGGTCTGGCCCAGGACCCGCACCTCGCCCGCGTCCGGCCGGTTGAGCCCCTCGAGGATCTCCACGGTCGTCGTCTTCCCCGCGCCGTTCGGCCCGAGGAGACCGAAGCACTCGCCCACGCGGACCGAGAGATCGAGCCCGTCCACGGCGACGACGTCGCCGTAGCGCTTCACGAGCCCTTCGCAGGAGAGCGCGATGTCGGCCATGGAGCCGCGTATCATAGCGTGGTGGTCAGAGCCTTCGCGTGTCTCGCGGTCCTCGCCGAGGTCGCGGTCGCGCCCGGCCTTCCCGACCGCGTCGCCGCGCTCGCGGCGGGCGGGACGCCGGAGACGTTCGCCGCCGCGGGCGACACCGTCGTCGCGACGCTCCCGTCGGCGGACGCCGGCCGATCGACGCTCCGGTTCGCACGCGCGGGAGCCGCGCCGAAGGAGCTTCTGCTCGGCGGGCGCGCGCTGGGGCTCGCGCTCGCGTCCGACGGGGGCACCGCCTACGCATTGGTGCGCACGGTGGACCGCAAGGGGAAGGTCCGCGAGGTCGATCTCGTCCCCGTCGACCTCGCGGCCGCGCGAGCGTCGGCGGAGATCCGCCTTCCCGACACCGCGCGCGGGCTCGCCGTCTCCCCCGACGGCACGACGGCGTTCGTGGTCGGGCGCGACGAGGTGCGGACCTTCCGGCTCCCCGAGCTGACCAGCGGTCCGATGTATCGCGTGCCGGGTGAGAACGTGGGCGTCCGTCCGCTCGACGACGGCTGCCACCTCCTGCTCGTTCAGGTCTCCGCCGTGGGCCTGGTGGACCTTCGCGCGCAGCAGGGGCGAGAAGGACTCGCCCTTGCGCGGACGGGAGACGCACCGGTGTCGCTTCGCGCGGTGATGTCCTCGACCCCGGATGGCGTGCCGATCGCTCTGTCGGACGACGGAACCGTCACCCGCATCGAGGTCCCGCCGGCGCCCGAGCCGACCGTCGTCGCGGGGGACGAATCCGGCGCCACTCCGGAGCCGGCGGCGGCCGCTGCGGCAGCCGCGGCCGCCGGATCGCCTCCCGAGCCCCCGATCGAGATCCGGACGCAGGTCGAGCCTCCTCCCGTCATCGAGCTGCCGGCCGCGGAAACGGCTCCCGTCGCGCCGCCTCCCGAAGTCGCGTCGCCTCCGACCGGGCGGGCCGTCCCTCCGGAGGTCGCGCCGCCGACGGAGAGCGAGCCTCCGAGCGCGGCGGCCGCCACCTCCGGCGGGCCCGGCACGCTCTCGGGGGCGGTGGAGGGCGCGGAGCGCCGGTCGGTCGCGGCGATCGTGATCCTCGGGCCGGACAGCATCCTCAAGGAAGCCGCGCGCGTCTCCCTCGACGCCGCCGGGCGGTTCACGGTGCGCTCGCTCTCCCCCGGAGCCTATCGCGTCGTGGCTGCGGGGGTCGGGGGGCGCGTGCTAATCTGCGACCCCCCATACATCACGGTCCGTGTGGGCCCGGAGGGCCCGGTCGAAGCGCCGGTGCTGCATGTGCTCCGCGCGCCGTGAAACTCAGGTGCTGGACGGACCGTAGGAAACCGCGGTCCGACACGTAACGAAGATCGAGACGGGAGGAGAGAATCTCATGCGTCGTCTACTGATCCTGCTCGCGGCCCTGCTCGTCGCGAGCCCCATCCTCGCCGCGGAGGCCTCGGCCTCCGGCGTCGCGGCCACGGTCAAGGCCGCGATGGACACCAAGGCGGATCCATGCCAGGACTTCTACCGCTACGCGTGCGGCGGCTGGATCGACACCACGAAGCTCCCCGCCGACCAGGTACGCTGGGGACGCGGCTTCAGCGAGATCGCGGAGCGCAACCGCACGATCAACCGCGAGATCCTCGAGGACGCGGCGAAGACTCCCGGCGAGGACCCGAACCGCCAGAAGCTGGGCTGGTTCTACGGGACCTGTATGGACGAGGCCGGCATCGAGGCCGCCGGGACCAAGCCGATCGAGACCTGGATGAAGGACGTCGGCAAGGTCAAGGACGGCAAGACGCTCCTCGCGATGGTCGGCCGCATGCACGCCGCGACGATCCCGGGGCTCTTCGGCATCGGCGTCGAGGCGGACTTCAAGGACCCGAACACGAACATCGCGCAGATGTTCCAGGGCGGTCTCGGTCTCCCCGACCGTGACTACTATCTGAAGGACGACAAGAAGCCGATGCGCGACGCCTACGTCGCCTTCGTCCAGAAGATGTTCGAGCTCTCCGGCGAGAAGCCGGAGGACGCGAAGACGATGGCCGGACAGGTCGTCGCCTTCGAGACCGAGCTCGCGAAGAACTCCCGGCCGCGCGCCGAGCTTCGCGACCCCGACAAGACCTACAACAAGCTCGACCGCGCCGGCCTCAAGAAGCTGACCCCCGAGCTGGACTGGGACGGCTACTTCACGGCGACCGGGCATCCCGAGATCACGCAGATCAACGTCGCCATTCCGGAGTTCTTCGAGGGGCTCCAGAAGCTCGCGGCGAGCACGGACGCCGCGACGCTGCAGGCCTACCTCAGGTGGAACGTCCTGCGTGACGCCGCGCCTGCGCTCCCGAAGGCGTTCGACCAGGAGAACTTCGCGTTCTACGGCAAGACCCTCCAGGGACAGAAGGAGCAGCAGGCCCGGTGGAAGCGCTGCGTCGCGCAGACGGACGGCGCGCTCGGCGAGATCCTCGGCCAGGAGTTCATCAAGAAGCAGTTCGCCGGCGACAGCAAGAAGATCGCCCGCGAGCTCGTCGAGTCGATCCAGAGCGCGTTCGCATCGAACCTCCCGAGCCTCGCCTGGATGGACGACACGACCCGTCAGCGGGCGCTCGGCAAGAAGGGGACGCTCGTCAACAAGATCGGGTACCCCGACAAGTGGAAGGACTACTCGAAGCTCAGGATCAAGAAGGGGGACTACTTCGGGAACCTCGTCGCCGCCGGACGCTTCGAGTACGAGCGCGAGGCCGCGAAGATCGGGAAGCCCGTGGACAAGGCCGAGTGGGGGATGACGCCTCCGACGGTCAACGCCTACTACAACCCGCTCAACAACGAGATGGTCTTCCCCGCCGGCATCCTCCAGGCGCCGTTCTTCTCGAAGGACTTCCCGCCGGCGATGAACTTCGGCGGGATCGGGATGGTGATGGGCCACGAGCTGACCCACGGGTTCGACGACGAGGGACGCAAGTTCGACGCGCAAGGGAAGCTCACCGAGTGGTGGGAGCCCTCGGTCTCGACCAAGTTCGAGGAGCGGGCCGCCTGCATCGAGTCGCAGTACGGCAACTACGAGATCCAGCCCGGCCTCAAGCTCAACGGCAAGCTCACCCTCGGCGAGAACATCGCCGACAACGGCGGGATCAAGGAAGCCTACCTCGCCTACAAGGCGTACGAGACGAAGCATCCCGAGGTCGCGACCCCCGCTGTGGACGGCCTCACGAACGACCAGCTCCTGTTCGTGGGCTTCGCCCAGACCTGGTGCTCGCTCGCGACTCCCGAGATCGAGCGCGTGCTCGTCACGGTCGATCCGCACTCGCCCCCGCGGTTCCGCGTCAACGGACCTCTCTCGAACTACGCGAAGTTCGCGGAGACGTTCAGCTGCGCGGAGGGGACGCCGATGAAACCCGCGAACGCCTGCGAGGTCTGGTAAGCGACTCGAGGCATCACGACGGATGAAAGGAAGGGGCGCCCGCTGTCGGGCGCCCCTTTTTCATTCGCGCACGGCAATCGCTGCGATGAGATATAAGCGAGCGGGAGTGCGAGCGTGTCGCTGAGAATCGCCGACGGGATCGAGATCCCGGACGAGGAGCTGACGTACACCGCCTCCCGGAGCGGCGGTCCCGGCGGCCAGCACGTCAACAAGACATCGAGCCGCGTGACGCTCCGGTTCGACCTCCTGCATTCCCCGTCCCTCCCCGACGAGGCGCGCGCCCGGCTCGTGGAGGTCCTGGGACGCAGAATCGCGGCCGACGGGACGCTCCGCGTCGTCTGCCAGGCGTCGCGAAGCCAGCATGCGAACCGAGAGACCGCGCGGACCCGTCTCGAAACGCTGCTCCGCCACGCGCTCGTGCCTCCGACGCCGCGCGTCGCGACGAAGGTCCCGCGCGTGGAGAAGCGCCGTCGCGTCGAATCGAAGGTCCGGCGCGCCGCGATCAAGCGCGGCCGGGGCTTCCGCGCGGACGACGAGGACTAATCGGGAGCGAACGCACGGATGGCGAACCCCGCCGACTCCAGCGCTCTCCTCACCGCGGCGAGGATCACCGCCGCGCCTGGGGTATCGGAGTGGACGCAGATCGTTTCGCAGCGCCCCTCGCGCGCGAGCGCGACCGCCTGCGCCGCCGCGGCCATGGGATCCACGATGAGCGCCCCGGCGCGCGTACGAGGAACCAGGGTCCCGTCTGGCTCGTAGCCGCGGTCGGCGAACCCCTCGGCCGCGACGCGGAAGCCCGCTCCCCTCCACGCCGCGAGCGAGGCCGATCCGGCGAGGCCGACGAGGATCAGGTCGCGCGAGACACGGCCCACGCCGCTCGCGATCGCCGCCGCGATCCCGGGGTCCGACGCCGCGGCGTTGTACAGATCGCCGTGGGGCTTGACGTGAGCGAGCCTCGCGCCGAGCGCCGTCGCGATCCGCGCGAGCGAGGCGACCTGCTCCGCGATGCTCGCGGCCAGCCTGTCCGCGTCGATCTCGATCCTGACGCGTCCGAAGCCGGCGCGGTCCGGATAGCTCGGGTGCGCGCCGATCGCGACCCCGTGCGCGACGGCCGCCCGCACCGCCACCCGCATGGACGCCTCGTCTCCCGCATGCCCGCCGCAGGCGACGTTCGCGGAGCTGATGAGCGGGTAGAGCGGACCGTCCCCCGCGTCCTCGCCGACGTCCGCGTTCAGGTCGATCGTGGTCACGACAGCTCCGCGCCCTTGGTCTCCGGAAGGAAGCCGACGACGATCCCCGCCGCGGCGTAGAACGCGGAGGTGACGACGAGCGCGCCGGCGAGCCCTCGCGCGTCCGCGACCGCGCCCAACGTGTACGGCGCGGCCGCGGAGACCGCCCGCCCCGCGTTGTAGCAGAGCCCCTGCGCGGTTCCGCGGATCGCCCGGGGGAAGAGCTCGGCGAGGAGGCTGCCGAAGACGGAGAAGGCGCCGCTCCCGAGGGCCCCGATCGCGGGCGCGAGCGCCCACAGACGCGCCGGACCGGGCGAGCCCAAGGCGAACGCCGGAACGATCACGGCCGCCCCGAAGACGAACCCCCTCACGGCGGGTCGCCGGCCGACCCGGTCCGCGAGCGCGCCGAAGGTCGTGTATCCGGCGAACGCCCCCGCCTGCATGGCGAGGATGAACCCCGTGCCGCGCACGAGCCCCAGCCCGGCGCCCCCCTGCGCGACCGGAGCCGCGAGGAAGGTCGGGATCCAGGTGAAGAGCCCCCAGTAGGCGAAGAGCATCGCGGTCGCGAGGGTCGTGGCGACGGCGACGCGCGAGCGGTAGGGGGGGCGCGTCAACAGCGCGAGCCCCACGCGCGCTTCGGGGGCCGCGTCGCGGGCGGCGACCGGCTCCCGAACCCAGCGGCGGATCGCGAACGTCAGCAGGGCCGGCGCCACGCCGACGGCGAACAACGCCCGCCATCCGTGCGCGGGGATGATCACGGCGGAGACGACCGCGGCGAGCGCGTAGCCGATGGACCATCCGGACTGCATCAGGCCGATCGCGCTCCCGCGCCGCGCGGCGGGCCAGCTCTCGGCGACGAGGACGGAGCCCGCGCTCCACTCCCCGCCGAGTCCGATCCCGACGCAGGTCCGCCAGAGCACCAGCTCCGCGATCGAGCGGGACGTCGCCGTCAGCCCCGTGGCGACCGCGTAGACGAGGATCGACAGGGTCAACGCGCGGACCCGGCCGATTCGGTCGGCGAGCGCGCCGAAGGCGATCCCGCCGGCCGCGGAGGCCACGAGCGTCACGGACGCGAGCGCCCCCGCCGAGGCGGCGCTCAGATGGAACTCGTCGCGGATGGCGGTGAGCGCGAAGGCGTACAGCATCACGTCGAACGCGTCCAGCATCCAGCCGAGCGAGGCGGCTCCCAGCGCGAGCCACGCCGCGCGGGGGACCGGCTCAGCGGACGATCGCATCGATCGCCTGCGCCTGCTCGCGGAGGAGCCGCACCGCCTCGTCCGCTTCGACCCGCGCGAAGCGGAGCGCCGTGCGGGGGCGGAGCTGTCCCAGCCGGGCGTGGTCCGCGGAGATCACGCAGCCGATCTTCGGATAGCCCCCCGTCGTCTGGTGCTCGACGAACAGGATGATCGGGCGGCCGTCGGCGGGGACCTGGATCGCGCCGAGCGTGACTCCCTCCGTGGTCAGCTCTCGCGGCGCCTGGAGCCGGAGGGCGGGGCCCTCGAGGCGCAGGCCCATCCGGTCGCACGCGTCGGTCGTGCGCCAGGTCGTCGCGACGAGCGCCGCCTGGGCCTCGCGCATGAACCAGGACGATTGGAGCCCCTCCGTGACCCGAAACGGATCGCCCGGGCGGTATCCCGGGATCCGCGACGGATCCACCGGACGCGACGCGGGCTCCGCGACGATCCGGTCGTCGAGCTCCAGGCGATCGCCGGCCGCGAGCGCGCGCCCGGCGAGGCCGCCGAGCCCGCTCGCGAGGTGCGTCGAGCCGCTCCCGAGCACGGGGGGGACGTCGAGCCCGCCGCGCACGCAGAGGTAGGCGCGCGCGCCCTGCGTCATCGCGCCGCACGCGAGCTCGCCCCCCGCCCGCACGCGCTGGACCGACCATCCCGGGATCTCCAGGCCGTCGAGCTTCGCCGCGGCGGGCGCCCCGCAGAGCGCGATCCAGCCGCCGGCGGCGAAGCGGAACGTCCCGCCGACCAGCGTCATCTCGAGCGCGGCGGCCGCCGGATCGTTCCCCACGAGCCGGTTCCCGACCGCGAGCGCGATCGGATCGGCCGCGCCCGACGCCGAGACGCCGAGATCGGCGAAGCCCGGACGGCCCGCGTCCTGGACCGTCGTCAGGAAACCCGGCGCGACGACCGTGATCATCGGACGGGGACGAAGCGCACCCGGTCCCCGGGGGCGAGGGTCGCGGGGCGGGGCCGCGCCGCGTCGAACAGGACGGCATCGGTCCGGCCGATCACGTTCCACCCCCCGGGGGTGGCGATCGGGTAGATCCCGGCCTGCGCGCCGGCGATCGCCACGCTCCCGGCGGCGACCCTCCGGCGCGGCGCGGAGAGCCGCCGCGTCCACAAGCGCTCCGGGAGCCCCGCGAGGTACGGGAAGCCGGGGGAGAACCCGAGGAACCTCACCTCGTACGCGGCTCCCGCGTGCGTCGCGACGACCTCGTCGCTCGAAAGGCCGGTGAGCCGCGCGACCTCGTCGAGGTCGGGCCCGGAGTCGCCGCCGTACCGGACGGGGATCTCGACGACGCGGATCGGCTCCTCGGAATTCGAGGCCGTCCGCTCCGCGCGCCGTGCCAGCTCGCCCGCGAGCCGGGCCGCGTCGATCCGAAGAGGATCGAAGCGGACCAGCACGGTCGCGTACGCCGGATGGAGGTCGACGAGCGCCGCCGGCGCCGCGTCGCGGAGGGAGGCGTGCAGGCGCCTCACGCGCCGCCCCGCCTCCTCGGTCGGCGCCTCGTCGAAGACGACGAGGAACGCCGCGTCGCTCACGCGCTCCACTTTGGCCATATGTCATTATCCCCGGTTCGTGGGAGGAGCCGCTTGAGCCCGTCGCGCGTCGAGGACGGCGGCCGTCGCGGAGCGATCGTTCCGATCGGCGGCGCCGAGGACCATGATCGAGATTCCGAGATCCTGAAGCGGTTCGTCGACCTGTGCGGCGGGCGGCGGGCGCGGATCGCCGTCATCCCGACGGCCTCCGAGCGCGACGACACCGGACGGCGCTACGTCGAGCTGTTCAAGTCGCTCGGCGCGAAGGGCTCGCGCACGTTCGACTTCGACGAGCGCGCGGACGGCGAGCGGACCTCCTGGCTCGACTCGCTGGCCGAGGCGCAGGGGATCTTCATCACCGGCGGGAACCAGCTCAGGCTCTCGACCGTCCTCGGCGGCACATCCGCGGCCAAGACGCTCCGGCGGCTCAACGCCGCCGGCGTCCCGATCGCCGGGACGTCGGCCGGAGCGGCCTTCCTCCCGGAGCACATGATCGCGCTCGGGGACGAGGGGGCGACGCCGCGGGCCGCGATGGTCACGCTCGCTCCCGGCCTCGGCCTGACCAACCGCGTGATCGTGGACCAGCACTTCCGGCAGCGGGACCGGCTCGGGCGGCTCCTGACCGCGCTCGCCTACAACCCGTTCGCCGTCGGACTCGGCCTCGACGAGGACACGGCCGCGTTCATCGGCGCCGACAACGTGATCGAGGTCGCCGGGAGCGGGAGCGTGACCGTCGTCGATCCCGGCGACGTCGAGCACACCTCGATCGACGCGGTGAAGAAGGGGGAGCCGGTGTCGATCGTCGGCATCCGCCTCCACGTCCTCGTCGCCGGGGGCTCCTTCGACCTCGACGCGCGGCGCGCGCGGGCCGCCGCGGTGAAGACCCCGTGAAGGTCCTGTCCCGCTCGGTCTATCTCGGTCCCAGCCTCTACGCGAAGTTCCCGGTGATCCGCCTGGTGGTGGATCTCGGACCGCTCGAGGCCTGGCCGACCGCGCGTCTCGGCTCCGACTTCCAGGGGCGGATGCTCGCCGCGCTCCCCGGTCTCGCCGAGCACGGCTGCTCGTACGGGGAGCCGGGCGGCTTCGTCCGGCGGATGCGCGAGGACGAGGGGACCTGGCTCGGCCACGTGCTCGAGCACGTCGCGATCGAGCTGCAGAACGTCGCGGGCACCCCCGTGACCTTCGGAAAGACACGGGCGGCAGGAGATCCGGGGCAGTACGAGGTCGTCTACGAGTACGAGCAGGCGGACGTCGGCACCGAGGCCGGGCGACTCGCGCTGACCGTTCTCCACGCCCTGCTCCCCGCGAGCCTCCGTCCCGAGGGATCCGTGCCGGCGGGGTTCGAGTTCGCGAGCGAGAGGGACGCCTTCATCCGTTTCGCGCAGCGGAGGGCGCTGGGCCCCTCGACCGCCTCCCTCGTCCGCGCCGCCGAGAAGCGCGGGATCCCGTGGCTCCGGCTCAACGAGTACTCGCTGATCCAGCTCGGGCACGGCCGGTTCCAGAAGCGGCTCCAGGCGACCGTCACCAGCGGTACGCGCCACATCGCGGTCGAGATCGCCTCCGACAAGGAGGAGACGAACCGCCTGCTGGCGGACCTCGGGCTCCCGGTCCCCAAGCAGAAGCTCGTCACCTCCGAGGAGGACGCGGTGCGAGCGGCGGAGGGGATCGGCCATCCGGTCGTGGTGAAGCCGTTCGACGCGAACCACGGCCGCGGCGTGTCGATCGGCATGACCGACGGCGAGCAGGTCCGCACGGCCTTCCGCGAGGCGCGCCTCTACAGCCGGAGCGTCGTGATCGAGAGCTTCATCACCGGGCAGGACCACCGGATGCTCGTGGTGGACGGCGCGCTGATCGCCGTCTCCAAGCGCGTGCCCGGGCACGTCGTCGGGGATGGACGCCACACCGTCGAAGAGCTGGTCGCGATCGTCAACGATGACCCGCGGCGCGGGATCGGGCACGAGAAGGTCCTGACCAAGCTCGAGCTGGACGGCCAGGCCGAGCGGCTGCTCGCGCTGCGCGGCTACGGCCGCGGAACGGTCCCCGCGGCGGGGGAGATCGTCTACCTCCGCTCGACCGGAAACCTCTCCACGGGCGGGACGGCGGTGGACGTCACGGACCTCGTGCACCCCGACAACCGGGAGATGGCCCAGCGCGCGGCGAAGGCGATCGGGCTCGACGTGTGCGGCGTGGACTTCCTGACCGAGGACGTCGGCCGGTCGTACCGCGAGGCGGGCGGCGCCATCTGCGAGGTCAACGCGGCGCCGGGGTTCCGCATGCACGTCGCGCCGTCGGAGGGCACGGCGCGCGACGTCGCGGGGCCGGTCATCGACATGCTCTTCCCCCCTGGGACCCCCTCGCGGATCCCGATCGCCGCCATCACCGGGACCAACGGCAAGACGACCACGGCGCGGATGCTCGCGCACGTCTTCAAACTGAACGGGAACGTCGTCGGCCTGGCGACGACCGACGGCGTCTACATCGACGGACACAAGACGGTGGACGGGGACATGACGGGCCCGATCGCCTCCCGCATGGTGCTCCGCGATCCCGCCGTGGACGTCGCGGTCCTCGAGCAGGCGCGCGGGGGGCTGCTCCGCGCGGGGATGGGCTACCGGTGGTGCAACGTCGCGGCCTGCCTCAACGTCACCTCCGACCACCTCGGCCTCCGCGGGATCGGGACCCTCGAGGACCTCGCGAAGGTGAAGCGGGTCCTGATCGAGGTCGCGCGCGACACGGCGGTCCTCAACGCCGACGATCCTCTCTGTCTCAAGATGGGCGGGCACACCGAGGCGGCGTCGCTCTGCTACGTCACCATGAACCCGCGCCACGCGCTGGTCGCCGCGCACATCCGCGCCGGGGGGCGCGCCTGCGTGCTCGAGCAGGGGATCAACGGCGAGATGATCACGCTCTACGAGAAGGGGGCCCACATGCCGCTGCTGTGGACCCACCTGATCCCCGCGACGATCGAGGGGAAGGCCGCGCACAACGTCCAGAACGCGATGTTCGCCGCGGCGATGGCCTACGCGATGGGGGTCAAGCTCGAGAACATCCGTCACGGACTCCGCACGTTCGACACCTCCTTCTTCCAGGCGCCCGGACGGATGAACATCTTCGACGAGCACGGCTTCAAGGTCATCCTCGACTACGCGCACAACCCCGCGGCCGTGGAGGCGATGTGCCGGATGGTCCGCCGGCTGGAGACGAAGGGGCGCAAGATCTGCGTGCTCGCCGCCCCCGGCGACCGCCGGGACGAGGACGTCCGCGAGATCGCGAAGATCGCCGCCGGCACCTTCGACCGCTACGTCTGCCGCCGGGACGACAGCCTTCGCGGCCGCGCTCCCGACGAGATCCCGAACCTCCTCCGCGACGTGCTGCTGGAGCAGGGCGTGGACCCGCGCGCGATCGACGTGATCCCGAGCGAGAGCGAGGCGCTGGACGCGGCGCTCCGGATGTGCGCCCCCGGGGACCTCCTGCTCGCGCTCGGGGACAACATCGTCCGCAGCTGGAAGCAGATCATCTACTTCCGTCCCGACGTCACGACGGCGCGTCCGCCGGCCGAGACGCCGCCGGCGCCCCTCGCCGCGACCGACGAGCCGGCGTACGACGAGACGCAGCCGCTCATGCGCGACGAGCGCGGGGTCTGGCTTCCGATGGAAGCCGAAGACTAACGCATGGCGAAGGTCCGGGATTCACGCCGCGTCCCGGGCGTGAGCCTCTTTGCCAACCGCCCCGGCGCCGTCCTCGACGTCGCTCTCGAAGGGGAGGACCCGGCCGGAGTCGTCGCCGCCTGGACGCGGGAGCTCACCGGGATCCTCCGCGAGGTCGGCTGGGAAGGAGAGACGCCGGTGACGCGTCTGTCGGGGAGCGACCTGAGCCTCTTCGTCACCGCCCCGGCGGATGCGCTGTACGCGGCGACCGAGGTCGCCGAGCTCGCCTTCGAGCGCATGGCGGGAGCGCCGGCGAAGGACACGGGGGACCTGATCCGCGCGATCGCGGAGGAGCGCAGCCCCGCCCTGCTGGCGCTGGCCGCGGCGGCGAAGTCGCGGGGCGTGGCCTTCGTCCCGGACGATCGAGGCGTCTCCCTCGGGCTCGGCCGCGGGAGCGTCGTCTTCCCGCGGGACGGGCTTCCCGAGCCCCGCGACGTTCCGTGGGATCGCGTGCACGACGTCCCGGTCGCGATGGTCACCGGAACGAACGGGAAGACCACGACGGTCCGCCTGCTCGGCACCATCGTCGCCGCCGCGGGGCGCGTCCCCGGCCTGACTACGACCGACGGCCTTCGCGTCGGGGACGAGTCGATCGGGTCCGGGGACTACTCCGGCCCCGAGGGCGCGCGCCGGATCCTTCGCGATCCTCGCGTCGAGGTCGCGGTCCTCGAGACCGCCCGCGGAGGGATGCAGCGGCGCGGCCTCGTCCTCCCCCGCATCGACGCCGCCGCGATCACGAACGTCGCCGAGGACCACATCGGGGAGTTCGGCGTTCGCGGGGTCGAGGACGTCGCGGACGTGAAGTTGCTCGTGGCCCGGGTGGTGAGGTCCGGCGGGACCGTCGTCCTCAACGCGGACGACCCGGTGCTGGCCGCCCGCGGAAAGACGCTCGGCGCGCGGGTCGCGTGGTTCTCGCTCGCCCCGTCCGAGGAGACGCGCGCGCTCTCCCGGATCCCGATCGCCTTCGGCGGGGGCGCTCCGCACAACGTCGCGAACGCGATGGCCGCCTCGCGGCTGGCGGAGGCGCTCGGGGTTCCGCGGGAGGCGATCGACCGCGGTCTCGCGTCGTTCGAGGGGACGACGCGGGAGAACCCGGGACGGGCGAACCTCGTCGACCTCGGCGGCGTCCGCGTCCTGATCGACTACGCGCACAACCCCCACGGCATGCGGGCGCTGGTGATGCTGGCGCGGTCGATCGACGCGAAGCGGCGCCTGATCCTGATCGGGCAGGCGGGCGACCGGGACGACGGCGCGATCCGCGAGCTGGCGCGGGCGGCCTGGGCGCTCGCGCCCGACCGGGTGGTGATCAAGGAGATGGAGGCGTACCTACGCGGCCGCGCGCCGGGGGAGATCCCGCGGCTGATCGAGGACGAGCTCGCGCGCGCGGGCGCGGATGCGTCGAGGATCGAGCGCGCCTCTTCCGAGGTGGAAGGGGTCGAGGCGGCGCTGCGCTGGGGGCGGGAGGGGGACCTCCTCGTCCTCACGGTCCACGCCGAGCGCGGCGAAGTGCTCGAACGGATCAGGCGCGCGCAACGATCGTGATCCGAGTGCTGGTCTCGGGGTCGGCGGCGTCGCTCCAGACGCGCTCCACCTCCCGGAACCCCGCCCGCTCGAAGCGCTCCATCGCCTCCACGACGGGCTGACCCCACTCGCTGATCGTCTCCTGCGCGCGCTCGAAGAGTCCCGGCGCGCCGGCCGGCGCGAACGACGTCACCTTCAAGGTCGACCGGCGCGAGCGCGGCTCGAAGACGATCGAGAGGATCAAGGTCACGCCGCCGCGCTCCTGCACCGACTGCTGGTCCATCTGCGCGAGCCCGTGGCTCGTCATCGCATCCACGAACACGGTCCCGCCGGGGCGCAGGTGCGCGCGCGCGCGGCGGAGCACCGTCTCCCAGACGTCGAGGGTCTCGAAGTGATTGAAGACGTCGGCGACGCTGACGAGCGCGTCGCACGTGAGGCCGAGGTCCATCGCGGTCAGGTCGGCGACGCGCCAGTCCACGGAGCCGGCCGCGTCCTTGGCGCGCGCGCGCTCGATCATGTCGGCCGAGAGGTCCGCCGCCGTGACGCGGAACCCTTCGCGCGCCAGCATCAGCGCGAGGCTCCCGGTCCCGCACCCCGCGTCGAGCACTCTCGCGCCGGGGCCGAGGCCGCGCGCGCGGAGGAGCGCGACGAGCTGCGCTCCGTAGGCGGTGGTGTACCAATCCCAGCCGTGGAGGTCGTAGTGGCGGGCGATGCCCCGGTACGAATCGTCCATGCGCCGATTATCCGTCCATCTGAACCAGGACCTCCGCGGCGTGCCCCGAGAGCCACAGCTCCTCCGGTCCCGGCGCCATCTCCGTGACGTGGAGGGTCGCCTCGCGCGGTTCGGGGATCGCGGCGAGGTCCCGGCGGAGGAGATCGAGGAAGACGGGGGAGGCGAGATCGACGTAGCGCGGCTTGGGCTCGTGCGAGGAGTGGACGAAGACGTGACGGGGGAGGGACCACCGCCGGCGCCAGCGGAGGGTCTCGCGCGCGAAGGCCTCGAGCGTGCTCCCCGGGGCCGGGTGCTCCCCGTGGCGGAAGACCCATCGCTCGCGGAACAGGACCAGGCGCCCGGAGACCACCCGGGGCCACCGCACGACGCCGGGGACGTCGAAGCCGGGGAAGTAGCCGATCGGCTGGAGCCCTTGCTCGCCGATCGCCACCAGGAACGAGATGAACCCGACCGGGTTGACCCCGCTGTTGATGACGGGGATCACCTCGGTCGCCTCGCCGCGTCGCGTGAGCACGAACCGCGCGGAGGCGCTGTCGTACCGGACCACCAGGTCGCGCAGGCCGAGGACGTGCGCCCCCGGGGAGGCGCGGTCGCCGGGGAGCTCGATCTCGTGCGCGAAGATCGACGGCCGGAGTCCCGCGTTCGCCGTCCGTCCGAGGTGGTTGTAGGTGATCTCGGCGACGACGGCCCCGGAGCGCTCGACCACCGACCACGCGCGGCGGAGCTCGTCGATGACCCGGTCCCCCAGCAGGTGCGCGAAGCGCGAGAGGGAGAGCCCGGCGCCCTGGAACAGACCGTTGAGGAAGAGGGTGCCGGCGGCGGTCATCTGGAAGAGGACGCCGCACGCCCATCTCGGGTCGGGGGCATCGGGGATCAGCCGCCCGAGGACCTCGTCGTCGAAGGGGATCGCTTCTCCAGGCGATGCGCTCCGGGCGGCGTCCGCAAGGTGCTCGCGCACGCGCCGCATCGCGTCGCTCGCGCCCTCGGATTCGGGAAACGCCGCGGGGCGGTAGGTGTCGCCCTGCTCGGTCAGCACGCGGTAGACGTCCATCAGCTCGACGTCGCGGTCGGCGTCGAACCGCGCGAGGAACCGGTCCGCCCAGCCGCCGAGGTACCGGTCGGCGGGGTACAGGGTCGCGAACAGGCGCGCGTAGGGGCGCAATCCGGCGCGGAGGTCGTCGAGAACCGCCGCGGGAACGGTGACGCGCGCCGCCGAGGCGGCGTCCACGCGGAACAGCTCGTCGCGGTTGATCGGCCGCACGTGCGGAAGGGACTCGAGGGCCGCCGCGATCGCGCCGAGGCGCGAGACGCCGGTCAGGGCATCGACCTCGCGCTCGATCGCGAGGGCCGGCCCGATCCAGGGAGCCTCGGACCCGGCCTCCGCCGCTCTCGAGGCGACGTAGCGCAGGGGGCGCCGCTCGTTGTACGGGATCTCGATCTCCCCGATCAGGGCCCCGCGCTCGATCGCCTGACGGAGGAACGGCGCGAGCTGCGCCGGCTCGAGGCCGCACCGCGCGGCGACCCGTTCCCGCAGCTCGGGGAGCGAAGCGCCCCGCGCCTCCTCGAGTGCCACCCGGAGGACCGGATGGTCGCGCACCCTGGAGAGCGCCTCGTCGTCCGTCGCGTTCCGCGCGGAGGCGAACCGCCAGAAGAGGAGCGAGCCGTCGTCCTCGCGGAGGGTGGGGTTGGGGCGGGGGAGGACCGCTCGCTCCACCGCGGGGTCGGCGGCGAGCACGCAGGCGATCTTCCTCACCTCGGCGACCGAGAGCAGCCAGTCCAGCCGCTCGATCCGCGGAGCGCCGTCGTGCGCGAGCGTGTCTCCTGCGGCGTTCGCGAGCGCCGTCGCGCAGAAGAGGGAGTTCGGGCTCGTCTTGGTCGCGAACCGCGCCAGGTAGGCGAGGGCCTTCGAGGCGGCATGCCGCTCCCCGTGTCCCCAGGACGCCGCGGGCTTCGTCGCCAGGGCGCGGACCTTCTCCGCGAGGGCGCGTCCGGCGAGCGCGAGCGCCTTCGCGACCAGCGGCTCGCCGCAGGCGGCGGTGACCGCGGCGCGTCCCGCGTCGAGGTCGCGGGCGAAGGCCTCGCTCCAGGCGGCCTCCGCGGCCGCCAGCGCCGCGATCGTGGCGGCATGCGCGTCGAGCCCGGCTGCGATCGCGTCGGGGAGAGGCGCGGGCGTCCAGGGGCGGCGGTTGTGGAGGTCCCTCCGGATCGCGAGGATCGCGAGACGCGCGGGGTTCGCCGGCGACGGCGGTCCCGCCACCGCGTAGAGGAGATCCTCCAGCGAGGCGATCTCGACGGCGGCGCGTTCTTCGAGGTCGCGCAGGGCCTCGGCCGCCGCCTCCGCCCGCGCGCCGCGGAAGGGCTCGAGGGATGCGAACGGGCGCGTCGCGTGGCGGAGGAGGAGGAGCCTGGTCAAGCGCTCGTGTAGAGCCGCCACAGGAAGTAGCGGAGGATCGCTTCCGGCATCGCGTCGATGCCGAGGCGGTTGCAGTGCATGTGGGTGTACGACCAGGCGAGGTTGACGATGTCCTGGGGCAGCCGGCCGCTCCGGTGGAGCGCGAGCACCTCGTCGATCGCCGGCCGGGTCGCCTCGAGACAGGTCGCCGCGATCCGCGCCGGCTCCTCCCCTCCGAGCTGCACGGAGGGGTCGGCGCTCTGCTCGCCGAACAGGAGGTCGCGCAGCCCGGGGGCGAGCGCCTCGTATTTGGCGTCGAGGGCGCGCAGGTCGTCGTCGTTCCAGTCGCCGTCGCGGATCGGCCACGAGTGGGCGAACTCGTAGTAGGCGATCCGCGCCCTCCGGTCGAACCCCATCAAGTCCAGGAACTTCTCGACGTAGACGAGGCTGTACTCGCGCCGGGTCTTGGCGAGGGCGCCCCGCGATTCGGCGTCGATCAGGTCGAGGGCGGCGACGGAGTCGTGGAGGAAGACCTGCTCGGCGAGGATCATCCCGCGCTCGCCTCCGTAGCGCTCCCATTCCCGCTGGTACTCCGCGAACTCGACCTCCTCGAACAGTCCTTCGGCGCGCACGGGGCCGAGCGCGGCGTCGATCCTCGGCCGGACCTCCCGCTCGACCCAGGCCGGCCGCCCGAGCACGCGGAAGCGCAGCTGCCAGTCGGGGATGCTGTAGCGCGCGAAGAAGAGGCAGTCGAGCTCGGGGGCCGAGCGGATCTCGCGCGCGACCGGGATCACGAACGCCCGGAGGAGCGCCTCATGGTGCTCGCGCGGGGCGTGGAGGAGCGTATAGAGGCAGGTCTCGTCGCCGGGCATGGGAGATGGGATGAGCCCGGCCTGGGGAACCCACCCATCCCCCGGCCGGGTCCCGGCGCTTCAGCTCTTCGCTTGCGCCGAGATGGTTGTGTCGAGGCGGCAGGGCATCGGGAATCCTCCTGACCGATCGTCCGGACGAACCCCCATTGGCTACGCCCGCGCCCCGTCGCTGTCAAGACGGAAGAGGAAATAGTGGAGGATCGCCTCCGCTTCCGCGAAGACGCCGAGGCGATTGGCGTGGTGGCCGATCGCCCGGCGGGCGGCCGCGATCGGGTCTCCGGGTCCGGCGGAGAGCCGCGCCCAGCGCGCCTCGCTCGCCGGATCGCAGGGAGCGGCGAGCAGCGCTTCGATCCCCTCGCGCTGGGATGCGAGCTTCGCATCGAGCGCGCGCCGGCCGGCGTCGTCCCACCTTCCGAGCGCGACCGCCCAGGCGAACCCCTCGTGATGCAATCGCAGCCTCTCGTCGCGGCCCAGCCCGAGCGCGTCGGTCGCGCGACGCATGGCGCGGAGCACGATCTCGCGGCGCGGCCGGTCGCCGGGCAACAGCGAGAGCACGAGCCGCGTGTCGGCGACCGCGTCGAGCGCGTCCTCCGCGAGCGGCGGCTCGTGGCGGGTGACCTCGATCCGCCAGGTCGGCTTGTTCGCGCGGAGGAACGACACCGGTCCTGCGGCCGCCCATGCCGCCACGCGATCGAGCAGGATCGCGTCCTGCTCGTCCGGGCCGGCCTCGATGATCTGGGTGGTCATGACCTTTGGGGCCCGAATCGTGCCCCGAAGGTCACGAAGCGCAGCGTGCGGTTGGAATGCCGCGCCTTTTGATCCGGGCACGAGTCCTGCTGCCGCCCCCACCGCGAGGGTTGGCCATGACCAAACAGACTGTTCGTCTCGTCGTCGTCGCGGCGGTCGTCTTCGTCGCCGCCCAGATCCCCGCCCACGGAGCCGGCTCCTGCCTCGAGACGAGGGTGACCGAGCCGTTCGTCGCCCCCGACGGATCGATGCACCACCCCGGCGTGCTCAGGATCTGCCCCTTCTGGGACCTGTCGCCGAGCGTCCGCCTCTCCAAGATCGCGCTCGACGGGGACACGCTCGGCGTCTGGATGAGCCGCGCTGGGGAAGGCGGCCACTTCACGGGGGACGACGCGACCATCGCGTTCCGGCGGCTCCTGAAGGGCGGGGTGGCGCTCGCGGACTATTACTGGCCGGGGGCCGATGGACGGCCGGTCGCGCCGGGGCTGCGACCGTTCCCCACCGAGCTCGCCGTCGAGACGAACGCGAAGGCCGGCCTGAGCCTTCAATGATCGAGCTGCCGCGGACGTAGCCCCTGGCGGTGGAGCATCTTGTAGATGCTCCGCGGGGCGAGTCCCGAGGCGGCCGCGGCGCGCATGACGTCGCCCCCGCTCCGCGCGAGAAGATGGGAGGCGTAGGCGGCCTCGAACCGCACGCGCGCCGCCTTCCACTCGCGATCGAGCAGCTCGTCGAGGCTCGACGACGGCGGCGCCGGGGCGGTCAGCTCGAAGTGGGCGTCGTCGAGCGTCCCCTCGGCTCCATTGAGCGCGATCGCGCGCTCGAGCACCGCGCGCAGCTCGCGCACGTTCCCGGGCCACGGATACCCCTGGAGCTGACGCATCGTGCGCGGGTGGATCGCAGGGCGCGCGCCGTGGGACGCCGGCACGAGCGCGTCGATCAGGCGACAGGCGATCTCGGGAATGTCGTCGGGGCGCTCGCGAAGAGGCGGGATCCGGATCTCGAGCACGCGCAGACGGAAGTAGAGGTCCGACCGGAACGTCCCCGCGAGCGTCATGGTCATCAGGTCGTGGTTGGTCGCGGCGATGACCCGGAGATCGACGGCGCGCGGCCTCTCGCTACCGACGGGATAGAACTCCCGCGTCTCGAGGGAGCGGAGGAGCTTCGGCTGCGCCGACGTGCTCAGGTCCCCGACCTCGTCGAGGAAGAGCGTGCCGCGATGCGCGAGCTCGAAGGCACCGCGGCGCACCGTGCGCGCGTCGGTGAAGGCGCCGGCCTCGTGGCCGAACAGCTCCGACTCGATCAGGGTCTCGGGGATCGCGGCGCAGTTGACCGGGAAGTAGGGATGCGACGAGCGCGAGGAGCGCTCGTGGATCGCGCGCGCGACCAGCTCCTTGCCGACGCCGCTCTCGCCCAGGATGAGGACGCTCGCATCCACACGCGCCGCGTGGTCGATCCAATCGCGGACGCGTTGCGCCTTCTGGCTCGTTCCGAGGAATGGCGAGGCGGCGGTCTTCGCGTCGCTCACGGGCACCTCCGGTAGGCGCCTTTCACCCGACGGGGCGGACATTAACACGGTTGCGGCCGCCGGAGGAGACGCGGAAACCGCGCCCAACCGCCGCGGCGGTCGGGTTTCACCCCATAGTTCAGGCCTATTTCCGGGCGTAGCGTCCTTGCATCACGGAGGACGACGCCCATGAAGCGAACGTGGTTGAAGCGCCTTGGCACCCCCGACGACGGGGCTCACGAAGGGGAAGCCCCCCGCAACGGAAAGAAGCGGGAGAGCGGGGCGGCGTCTCCGATGCTCCGGCTCTACCTGCAGGAAATGGGCGGGACGCCGCTCCTCACTGAGGAGCAGGAGGTGACGCTGGCGAGCGGGTTGAAGGACGCCCGCGAGGCCATCGCGAAGCTCGCCCTGTCGCTTCCGCCCGCCTGCCGCGCGTTCGTCCTGGAGGACGACGAGGCGGGTCCGAAGGAGGGATCGGCCTGGCCGCTCAAGGACTTGGAGCGCTTCGTGACGAAGCTGGCCGGCTACGCCGCCCAGCACCCCGACACGCGGATCGCGACCGTTCTCCGAGCCGTGCGGCTCCACAAGACCGTGCTCGACAAGGCGCGCGACGGGTTGATCCGGGCGAACCTCCGGCTGGTCGTGCACATCGCCAAGAAGTACGCGAGCAGCGGCATGCCGTTCATGGATCTGATCCAGGAAGGGAACGTCGGACTGCTCCGCGCGGTCGAGAAGTTCGAGCACGAGCGCGGCCACAAGTTCTCGACCTACGCGTTCTGGTGGATCAAGCAGGGGGTGGAGCGGGGGATCACCGAGAAGTCCCGCACGATCCGGATCCCGGTCCACGTCAACGAGAAGCTCCGCAAGGTGGAGTACGCCGCTCGCGACCTGAGCGAGGAATTGGGCCGCAAGGCCACGCCTCAGGAGATCGCCGCACGCCTGCACATGCCCGTCGATACGGTGGACCACGCCCTGTCGGTCGTGCGCGAGCCGCTGCCGCTGGAGGATGGTCCGGAGCACGAAGGGTACGACGTCGCGAAATCGGTCTCCGACGCGCACCTGCCGTCCCCGTTCGACCACGCCTCGCAGCTCGAGATCAAGGACCGCGTGGAGGCCGTGCTCAAGGCGCTCGACCCGCGCGAGGAGACGATCCTCCGGATGAGGTTCGGGATCGGCCGCGAGGCGGCCAGGACGCTCGAGCAGATCGGCGAGCGGATGCGGCTCTCGAGGGAGCGGGTGCGTCAGATCGAGTGGCTGGCGCTCGCCAAGATCAAGGCCTCGCCGCTGTGCCGCGACCTGGCGGAGCTGTTCGGCGTGGCGAAGGGCGCGCAGGCCGGGCCGCTTAGGGCCCGCTCGTCGGGGTAGGGAAGAGTCGAATCCGAATCAGGGGCCCGAATCAGGGCCCGAGCCAGACGCCGATGTGCTGGATCAGGACGATCGCGCCGCCCGCCGCCACGAACGCGAGCGTCCGCACGAGGATCGTGTGAAGCGACGGGGGCTCGTCGGTTCGATCGAGGTCGAACACCGGCGGAGGCATCAGCTTCGCCTGGTAACGGGTGACGTCCTGTGAAGGAGCGAGCGGCGCGAGGGTGAGCACGCGCCGCGCGGTTCCGGAGCGGTGGTACGTCTCGGGGTGGTCCAGGACGAAGTAGTCAGGCATCGCGCATCCTCCTTTCCTGGGGACGAGAGTAGAAGGTCGCGCGCAAGGGCACGATGGGGTGTTGACCCCATCGGCGGGTACAATTCGGTATGCCGCTGACCCCGTTCCACCCGATCGTGCGACGCTGGTTCGCCGAGCGGATCGGCACGCCTTCGCCCCCGCAGGTCGAAGGCTGGCCCCGCATCCGCACCGGCCGTCATACGCTGATCGCCGCGCCGACGGGGACCGGAAAGACGCTCGCGGCCTTCCTTTGGGCGATCGACACGCTGCTGCGCAAGGGAACGGCGCTCGAGGACCGCACCGAGGTGCTCTACGTCTCTCCCCTCCGCGCCCTCGGGAACGACGTCCAGAAGAACCTGCAGGCGCCGCTCGCCGAGCTGGCCGCGATGGACCCCGGGTTCCCGGAGATCCGCGTGCTGGTCCGGAGCGGCGACACGCCGCAGAGCGCGCGGACGGCGATGACGAAGCGGCCGCCCCATATCCTGGTGACGACGCCGGAGTCGCTCTACATCCTGCTGACGAGCGACGGAGGCCGCGCGATGCTCCGCACCGTGCGGACCGTCATCGTGGACGAGATCCACGCGGTCGTGGGGAGCAAGCGCGGCGCGCACCTGGCGCTGTCGCTCGAGCGGCTCGAAGCGCTCGCGGAGGGGAAGCTCCAGCGGATCGGCCTGTCGGCGACCCAGAAGCCGGTCGAGGACGTCGGACGGCTCCTGGTCGGGGCCGACCGGGAGTGCGAGCTGGTGGACGTCGGCCACCGGCGGCACCTCGACATCGCGATCGAGCTTCCGGACGGCCCGCTCGAGACCGTCTGCTCGCACGAGACCTGGGAGCAGATCGTCGCGCGGATGGCGGCGCTGATCGGCGAGCACCGGACCACCCTCGTGTTCGTCAACACGCGGAAGCTCGCCGAGCGGGTGGCGGCGCGGCTGACCGACGTGCTCGGGGAAGGGCAGGTCACGAGCCACCACGGAAGCCTCGCCCGCGAGCGAAGGCTCCAGGCGGAGGCGCGGCTGAAAGGGGGAGAGCTTCGCGCGCTGGTCGCGACCTCGTCGCTCGAGCTGGGGATCGACATCGGCGAGGTGGACCTCGTGATCCAGGCGGGGATCACCCCGTCGATCGCAACCTTCCTCCAGCGCGTGGGGCGGAGCGGCCACGCGCTGGCGCGCACGCCGAAGGGACGGATCTTCCCGCTCACCGAGGACGACCTGGTGACGGCGACGGCGCTGGTGGACGCCATCCGCCGGGGCGAGCTCGACCGCACGCCGCAGCCGGGGCATCCGCTCGACATCCTGGCGCAGCAGGTCGTCGCGTCCTGCGTCCCGGAGACCTGGGACGAGACCGAGCTGTTCGAGCGCTCCCGGCGCGCCTGGCCGTATCGCGATCTGACGCGGGAGGACTTCGACGCGGTGGTCGCGCTCCACACCGACGGTCGCTTCGCCCTCCTCCACCGCGACGGGATCCAGGGACGCCTCCGCGCGACGAAGCGCGCGCGCATCACCGCGCTCACCGCGGGAGGGGCGATCCCGGACACCGGGCAGTACCAGGTGGTCCTCGAGCCCGAGGGGACGCCGGTGGGCACCGTGGACGAGGACTTCGCGGTCGAGGCGAACTTCAACGACATCTTCCAGCTCGGGAACGCCTCGTGGCGGATCCTGAAGGTCGAGCCGGGGACCGTCCGGGTCGCCGACGCGCAGGGCGCGCCGCCGAACCTCCCGTTCTGGAGAGGGGAGGCGCCCGCGCGGACGCCGGAGCTGCTCGAGGCGGTCGGCCGCATCCGTGAGGAGGGCCGCGATCCCGAGTGGCTGATGGAGGAGGTCGGCACGTCGCAGGCCGTCGCGACGCAGCTCAGCGACTACCTGCTCGAAGGGGAGCGCACGCTCGGCGCGATCCCGACCCCGCGCCGCGTGGTGGCGGAGAGGTTCTTCGACGAGTCGGGGGGGATGCAGCTCGTTCTCCACGCCCCCTTCGGGGGCCGGATCAACCGCGCCTGGGGACTGACGCTCCGGAAGCGCTTCTGCCGCGGGTTCGGCTACGAGCTGCAGGCGGCCGCCAACGAAGAGGCGATCGTCCTGTCGCTCGGCCCGCAGCACAGCTTCCCGCTCGAGGAGGTGTTCGACTACCTCCATCCGAGCACGGCGAAGAACCTGCTGGTCCAGGCGCTCCTCGCCGCGCCGATGTTCGGCACGCGCTGGCGCTGGAACGCGACGCGCGCGCTCCTGCTCCCGCGGACGCAGCAGGGCGGGAAGCGCGTCCCCACCCCGCTGCTGCGCATGCGCGCGGAAGACCTGCTCGTCCGCGCGTTCCCGCAGGTCCTCGCCTGTCCGGAGACGCTGCCTCCCGGGGAGATGCCGATCCCGTGGGATCACCCGATCGTGCGCCAGACGATCGAGGACTGCCTGACCGAGGCGATGGACGTGGACGGCTTCCTCCAGCTGCTCCGCGACCTGCGCTCGGGACGGATCGAGAAGGTCGCCGTGGATACGACCGAGCCGTCCGCCTTCGCCCGGGGGATCCTCAACGTCATGCCGTACGGCTTCCTCGACGACGCCCCGCTCGAGGAGCGGCGCACGCAGGCGGTCATGTCCCGCCGCAGGCTGGACGACAAGACGGCCGACGTCCTTGGCGCTCTCGACCTCGAGGCCGTCGCGCGCGTGAAAGAGGAAGCGTGGCCCGCCGCGGAGAACGCGGAGGAGGTCCATGAAGCCCTCCAGTGGATGGGGTTCGCGACCGTGGACGAAGCCAAATCGTCCGGCTGGGACCCGTGGCTGGAAGAGCTCCGCGCCGCCGGCCGGGTGATCGTGGACGCGGGCTGCTGGTTCGCCGCCGACGCGACGCGGGACCCGAAGCAGGTCCAGAAGGGGCGCCTCGAAGCGATCGGCCCGATCTCGAGCCCGACCCAGGAGGAGAGCCAGCTCCTCCACGAGCTCGAATCCGAGGGGCACGTCCTCCGCTGCCGCATCGGCGGCGAGGAGGCGTGGTGCGAGCGTCGGCTCCTCGCCCGCATCCACCGCTACACGCTCGAGCGGCTGCGGCGCGAGATCGAGCCGGTCACGGCCCAGGAGCTCTGGCGCTTCCTCGCCTGCTGGCAGCACGCCGACCCCGGCTTCAAGCTCGACGGACCCCGCGGCCTGCACGAGGTCGTGCGAAAGCTCGCGGGGTTCGAGGCGCCGGCGTCGGAGTGGGAGACCGCGCTCCTCCGGCACCGCCTTCGCGACTTCCGCCCCGAGACCCTCGACCATCTGACGCTCACCGGCGAGGTCGTCTGGGGCCGCCTCTGGGGCGCCGGGGACGCGCCGATCAGGACGACCCCCATCTGCCTGATGCTCCGAGAGGACATCGACATATGGAAGTCGCTCGCCGAGTTGAAACCCACCGACCAAGCCCTCTCGACCTATGCGACCACGATCCTGAACGTCCTCGACAAGAGAGGCGCGAGCTTCACGCAGGAGCTCGAGCGGGCGTCCGGCCTCCTCCCCGGGCACTTCGAGATGGGGCTCACCCAGCTCATCGGCCACGGCCGCATCACGAGCGATTCCTTCGGCGGCCTCAGGCGCCTCATCACCCCGCCGAGCAAGCGCCGCGGCGTGATGAAGCGAGCACCGCTCGCCCCCGCCGGCCGCTGGTCACGCTTCCGCGATGACATCGCGGACGACGCCCGCGCCACCCCGACGGCGACCGACGACCAGATCGAGTTCGTCGCCCGCCAGCTCCTCGACCGCTACGGCGTCGTCTTCCGGCGCTTGATCGACCGCGAGCGCATCCCTGTCCCCTGGCGCGACCTGGTGCGCGTCTACCGCCACCAGGAGCTCCGCGGCGACATCCGCGGTGGCCGCTTCGTCCAGCGTTTCTCGGGCGAGCAATACGCCCGCCCCGAGGCGATCGAGCTGATGAGGCGCCTACGCCGGGCGAGCGGAGCGCCGCGCGTGCCGAGCCTCGACAAGCGCGAGGGCAAACACGGCCTCGAGGTCGCGGCCTCGGACCCGCTCAACCTCCAGGGCGTGCTGACCCCGGAGCCGAGGATCCCGGCGCAGGCGAGGGGGCGGGTGAGGGTGGCGTAGGGAATCGCCGGCTTACGAGCGACGCGTCTTCCGCATGGTCGCTGCGCGGGTCTTCCGCGGCCTTCGGCGGTCGACGATTGCAACGAGTGCTCGCAACGCCTCATTCACCGTTCGCGAATCGGGGAAGAGCTCCGCGACGTCCGGCTCGAGAAGCACGACGTTCGTACCCTCCGCGTAG